>ENA-UOOR01000185-UOOR01000185.1-fermentation-metagenome-genome-assembly--contig:-NODE-185-length-94551-cov-61.181584_pt1 | contig 94551 bp, 84 predicted proteins | sample MGYA00245780_ERZ724029 | MGnify/ENA primary metagenome ERZ724029 (study PRJEB28704, sample SAMN03018315) | fermentation metagenome | biome: anthropogenic terrestrial biome; feature: soil; material...
AGTCTCCTTTTTTGATAGCTTACTCCTATGGTCATATGATACAAACTTAAAATAACAATCTCCGAGTTAATAGATACTGCTAAGTCTGTAAACTCTTGATGTCCAGAAAAGCCGGCACTAACCATGTGCCGGCCATTTTAATCGGGGAGGAAAGAGTCCTGCGGATGGTTAAGGCCTGCAGGATTTTTGTACGCTGCGGTTCTGCAGTTCGCGCAGCGCAATAATCCCATAGAATCAATGTAATTCTCGTTAGCATATACATAGAGAGATGCACTTTTATCTACGAAAATCTGTATGAGTCTATCATTTGTGCAAATTCGTGTTAACTCGCGAGCATATAACGCATGTTGAGCAGCAATCAGCTTGTCTCTAGTGAGGTGAAGCATCACGATGGCGCACTTCCAAATATATATACTTCCGAATAACGCATCCACATGGAAAATGATCTTTTACTTGACAAAGCATGAGTAGCGGTCTTTATTGTTATTGGCGTAGAAATAGTGTATCGAACGCTATGTTTGCGGCGCAAATTTCAGCAGATTAAGGATAGAGCTATGATTGAAGAGAAGCTTATAGTAAAGCTTGCAAATTCCATCCGTGAATACTGGGATCTTCCTGCGTTAACAGATTATCCCGGTCCCGCCATGAACTATTCTGAGGCAGCAGGACGCATATTATGGTTACACAGGATTTTCAAGGAAACCGGCATCAAGAAGGGCGCCAAGATAGCTTTAGCAGGCAAGAACTGTAGCAATTGGGGCTTGGTTTGGCTTAGTACCGTCACTTACGGAGCCACAATCGTACCGATTCTGGCAAACTTCTCACCTGAAGATACGCAGCATATCATCAACCACAGCGATGCCGAACTGCTCTTCATTTCCAAGGATAAATACGATAACATAGATGCAGATCAGTTACGTAAAGTTCGCTATGTTTTTTCTCTGGATGATCTTGGCATCCTGGAAGAAAAGCATGGCAAAAACCAACTGGCTTTACCAAGCTACGACGCATTCTGTGAAACTGAAGCTTTTAGCAAGGACAGCTTCAATCTCGAAGATGTGTGCGATAATGAGGACATTGCCAGCATCATTTACACCAGCGGAACCACCGGCTTTTCCAAAGGCGTGATGTTACCCCACCGCAGCCTCCTGGCAAATCTGATCGTGGCCCACAAAAACCTGCTCTTCAGTGTGGGAGCAAAGGTATTTGCCTTCCTGCCGCTGGCACATGCATACGCTTGCAGTTTTGACTTCTTGTATCCCTTCACTCGGGGCAATCACATCAATTTCATGGACCGCATCCCTGCCCCAAAACTGTTACTGGCAGCGATGAAAGACCTTCAACCCGAAGTAGTGCTCACTGTACCACTCCTGATTGAAAAGATCTACAAAAAACAGCTCCAACCCACTCTGGAAACCAAAAAAATGAAAGTCTTGCTGAAGGTTCCCGGAATCAGAAACATTATTTTAAAGAAAATCCATGACAAACTGATGCAAGCCTTTGGGGGCAACATCCGCGAATTGATCACCGGTGGCGCTCCGATGAACGCAGAAGTGGAACACTTTATGAAGAAGATAAAGTTCCCCTTCACCATCGGTTACGGCATGACCGAATGCGGACCCCTGATCTCTTACGCGAACTGGCAGGAACACCGTTTTGAATCCAGCGGGAAACAGGTGGAATTCTTGCAGATCAAAGTAGATTCCAAAGATCCACAGACAATTCCCGGCGAGATCAGGCTGAAAGGCGAACAGCTCTTTACGGGATATTACAAGTTTGAAGAAGCCACCTCCGAAGTCTTGCGCGATGGTTGGCTCTATACCGGAGACATTGGCACCATGGATAAAGACGGCTTTGTCTATATCCGCGGCCGCAGTAAAAACGTGATCTTGGGCCCCAGCGGCGAGAACATCTATCCCGAGCTGGTGGAACAAAAATTGAACAATATGCCATATGTGGGCGAATCTCTGGTTCTGGAGCGCAATCACCAGCTACACGCCATGATTTATCCGGATTTTGAAGCCCTGGACAGCGATCATATCCCGGAAAGCCGGATCAGCAAACTGATGGAAGAAAACCGCACAGAAGTAAACAAACAGCTTTCGGACTTTAGCCGCATCATAAAGATTCAGATCGCCAGTGAACCATTCCAGAAAACCCCTACCCAGAAGATTAAACGTTACCTTTACAGCTGATATAAGCATCTGAAATTGGAACACAATCGCTATTTCGCTGTGGTATCGGGAAGTTTGGAAAAGCATTCCCGAGGGGAATTGGAAGATTTTGGCGCTCAGATTATCCAGGAAATCCCTCGCGGTATCAGTTTTAGCTGCGACCGGCAGTGCCTGTATAGGATTCTATACGAGGCTCGCCTACTGCAACGCGTGCTGATGCCCTTGCTGCATTTCGACTGTCATAGCATCAAGTATCTTTACCAGCAGGCAAAGAAGAATATCGACTGGACTAGTCTATTCAATCCGGATCAACACTTCGGAATCGACAGCAATGTGAGCAATTCTTTCACCCGACACTCACTGTACGCGGGGCAGATCCTGAAAGACGCCATTTGCGACAGCTTCCGCGAACGCTTCGGTGCACGTCCGTCTTTCTCAAATAAAGAACCTGACATCCTTTTTAACCTCCATATTCATGAAAATAAAGCTACGATCTCTCTGGATATTCTGGGGCAAAGCATGCACAAACGCGGATACAGGAAAAGCTCTGTGGATGCTCCCTTGCAAGAGACATTGGCGGCTGCCATGCTCAAGCTTGGCGCCTGGGATAGAACAGTGCCCTTGTGGGATCCGATGTGCGGTAGCGGAACCATCCTGACTGAAGCACTGATGCTGTGTTGCGACATACCTGCGGGCTACCTGAGAGATCATCGCAGGTTGAAACTTATGCCCGGCTTTGATGCTGAATTATGGGATAAAATAGTTGGCCTAGCCAATGGCAGAATCCACCCATTGCCCCATGGCTTGATTCGGGGTTCGGATATCAATCCCGATGCCATCGAAGCCAGCAGAGAGAATCTGTCATGTCTGCCATTTGGCGATAAAGTAAGCTTAAGTATCGGCCGGATTGAATCTTATCAAGGTAATTTCAGTGGCATCATTTTTTCGAATCCTCCTTATGGAGTACGTCTGAGCAATAGCGCAGACGTGGGCAAGATTTATATGGCAATGGGCGACTTTTTGAAACGACACTGCAAAGGATCAATCGCGTATATCCTCTGCGGGTCAAAGGATTTGGTACCAAAACTGCGTTTGAGAGCGCACTGGACCAAAAGCCTGAAAAATGGGGATCTGGATTCCAGACTGGCAAAGATCGTAATCCACAAGCAAATCGAGCCTACGGATCAGCATGACCCCACTTAAGCATATATAGGAGCAGATATGTACAAATTATCGTTAAGCCTGTTTCTGATCGCCTTTCTGCTGATTGTCGGCGCTTGCTCAAAATCTCAGGAAGAGATCAGGATTCTCACTGAAAATTACCCCCCTCTCAGTTTTATGGATGGCGATGAAGCCAGCGGATTTGGCAGCGATGTAGTGAATGCAATCCAAGCAGAATTGGGCACAGATTTTCCCATACAGTTGTCCAGTTGGGACGATGCCTATGCCACCGCTCTCAGTGAGGAAAACGTGGTCCTGTTTACTATGGATAAGACTCCCGAACGGGAAGATTATTTCCACTTCATCGGTCCTCTGGGTTCAAACGTAGCAAGCTTTTACGCTCATCGGAACCGCATGCTGGTTCCCATTGACGCGGAAGTGGCAAAAACCTACAAAGCAATTGCAACCACCACAAACTGGTTTACCGAGCAACACCTCATGGAGCTAGGCTTCGAGAATCTGGTAAGCAGCAAGGATCCCATTGATACAGTAAAACTTCTGGCAGATCAGAAGGCAGATCTGGGAGTTTTTACGGATGTGACTTTGCCGGAATTGTGTCGAGAGGCCAAAGTGGATCCGGATACCTTCACACCTGTGCTGGAACTGCTTTCAACGGATTATTACATAGCCATCTCCAAGATTACAAACACAAAAATCGTGGAAAAATGGCAGAAAGCATTTGATACCATCAAAGCCAACGGGGAATTAGCGAGATTGCATAGCAAGTGGTTTGATCGCTAGATTGCAGCTTGAATGATTGCAAACCTGATCTTGCTGCTCACGGCAGCACTGTGGGGCTTTGCCTTTGTAGCACAGAGCAAGGGAAGCCAAAGCCTTGATGCATTCAGTTACAATGCCATCCGCTTTGCCTTGGGAGCGCTCTTCGTGCGCGGAGCCTTGTACAAAGGCTTTCGCAAGCCGGATCCTTTCGTGTGGCAACCCGGGCTGGTTCTGTTCATCGCGGCATCCTTGCAACAGGTCGGAATTTACTATACAACGGCGGGAGCAGCAGGCTTTATCACCGGGCTTTATGTGATCTTTGTGCCCATAATCGGATTGATGCGCAAACAGAGTATCTCCAAAACTGTTCTGCTGGCAATACTGCTGGCTACGCCGGGGCTCTATCTGGTAAACAGCGTAGGTGATCTCAGAGCATCCCTGGGCAATCTCATGGTTTTGGTGTCGGCAGTGTTTTGGGCTCTTCACGTACAACTCGTGGACAAGTATGGCAAATCTCGCTCCACCGGCTCCCTGGCCTTTGGGCAATTTGCTCTCTGCGCGATCTTATCGGCCGGCTTTGCCATGATCTGGCGCTTGTTCAAATACCCGGATGCTGCTTTTTCCGGAGCATACTTTGCGGGTTTTCAGCAGGCCTTCTGGCCCATATTGTATGGAGGTCTGATCAGCGTAGGAATTGCCTATACCCTGCAGATCAAGGCGCAAAAGCAGGCTGAACCGGCTGCCGCCGCGCTCATTTTGTGCCTGGAAGGCGTTTTCGCGCTACTGGGTTCTCACCTGATACTCAAAGAATCCCTATCGCACCAAAACATCATAGGTGCGATATTGATGTTTCTGGCAATGGTTCTGTGCAGCTTGCCCAAAAAAACTATTGACAGAAACAGCGGCCCGAATTTGAGTGCTCAAACGTAAATAACAGTACACTAATTTAAGGATATATACATGGTTTTGTACACAATAGCCCTGATCGTTCATGTGATCATCAGCATCGCACTGGTGTTGGTGATCCTCGCGCAAACTTCCAAAGGCGGTCTTGATGCCAATCTTGGTGGAGCGGCGATGAATGTGTTTGGCGGCAGCGGCGCTTCCCAGATGCTGAAGAAATGGACCCAGATTTTGGCTCTCATCTTTGCGGCATCCTGCATCCTGCTCGCTTTTCTGGTAAAAGATTTACGCGGTGGCACATTGCAAGAAGTGCAAGAACGTCAAAGCAAACTGCCCGATACCGAAGCTCCCTCCGAGCCCGTAGCTCCCGCAGCTGCTCCAGCTGAAACACCGGCTGTACCGGTTCAGGGCGAATAGTCTTTCGCAGAAGTGGTGGAATTGGCAGACACGCAAGACTAAGGATCTTGTGCCTGTAACGGGTGTGCGGGTTCGAGTCCCGCCTTCTGCACCAAGTATAGCCTCCTTAGCGAGGCTTTTTTTTATATGTAAAAAAGTTAACATGTTAGAAGGGAAATGATGAGACTTTTTTTAACATTGACCCTGGTTTTACTACTTTCTGCATGTGCCACAATGGACAACAGCCATCCCCGAAACGCGATTCCGGTGAACCTCGGCGCTAAGGTTGTCCGGCTTGGCTTCAGTTCAAGCAATCATTCTCATTTTTTGGGATACTATGAGCCGGAAAGTGAAAACAATATTATCCACTAGAGTCCCAAAGCAGATCGCCACTTTCAGATGCCTTTGGTAGTGGCCTTGGGTCTTGGGAAGGGTGTAAGCCTCTGTTATCAAGGTGGATTCGCACTTACCGATGGCTTCGAGGGCCCCATGTTTGATCAATATTTTCCAGATTTGGCGATAAGCTATCAAATGAAAATCAGCATTCAAAAGTCTTTCGCTCTGGGAGAAGATGATTACATTGCAGTTTTTCCGGGATTCACAAAAGCTAAAGGAGTTACAAATATTGTATCTCACTATAGAATCCGTTATGATCGCAAATCCATAGAGGTTCCCATCACATATAGCAAACTGATGCATATTTCGAAAGCAAGTGATCTCATCGTTAGCCTAAGCGGACGCAGCGCTTGGGATTGGGAAACAAGCGATCTGAACAGAGGCGGAGAGGAAGCCTGGACTTATTACTCATTCCTCGATCAACCCATTAATAAATATCAACGTAATGCTGTGATGGCACATATAGATTATCAATGGAGCAATAAGTGGATGATCTCCGGGCAGATTGGCAGGGAGTATACACGGGGTGATTCAGACGATGAATGGAACACTATTTTTTATCTGGGCATGGGACCCGTTTTCCATTGACATAAAGGAGTAAAGTCCCTATTCGTCTTTCTCGATACCAGCAGTCTGTATGATAAATCTCAGAGCAAGCTCCCGGATCCAGATTACGGTACTATATCCGCTGCTTTTATCCTCGGATTTTCACCTTTCAAAACCATGTTCCAATCCTCTTAGTTCATCCATCGACACATATCATTTTTTTAGCTCCCGGATCTTGCCGATATCGTAAAAATAAGTAAGTCAATTCCTTCTTTGGCATTAGCGCCAAAGCTCACGTCGATGATTACATCCCATAGCTGGCAAAAACATGGGACAAACGGTGCTCTAAGTATTCATAGATTAAATTTGCTTGACAAATAGACTGCACCAAAAAGAGATAAGAAAAACAGGAGCTTTAATGAGCAGAAAACGGACGAAGATTGTTAAAGAGCTTGATCCACAAGAAGTTGCAGGATTCAGCCAAGCCCGTATAGACCATTATTTGAGCTTGGGATACAAGCCATATCTGGATGAACATTCTCATGTAAAATGGCTCACTCAGGCACAGCGAGCCATGCGAGATGCCGTGGTAAGCCACCGCCATATCCGCTTGCACCGGCCTCCACGCCCTCAACACAGAAAAAAACGGCGTAGCTGGAGACGGGATAGCTTCAAGCAATTCATCCGTGCATACTGGCCATTCCTTCTGCTTATCGCTGTCTTGATAGTCGGGACCGGACTTTTGCTCATCAAGCCAAATATATTTTTCTAAGGAGAACGATTTGAAAATACTTCTGGTAAATGACGACGGTATCAACGCACCCGGAATCCGCTTTCTTCAAAAAGCCTTGGCAAGCGCGGGACACGATCTGATTCTGGTTGCTCCGGATAGTGAGCGTAGCGCTGCTTCTCACTCCATCACCCTCCGTAAAGACATCACTGCCACACGCATCGCAGCAAATGAATGGGCTATTAGCGGAACTCCTGTAGATTGCGTGGTGATAGCATTGCAAAAGATAATAACGGACAAGATAGATTTGGTGGTCTCGGGCATCAATGCCGGACAAAACATGGGCGAAGATGTACTATATTCCGGCACGGTATCTGCGGCGGTGGAAGCCGCGATGTTTGGCCAGCGAGCCATAGCGCTTTCCATCAACGCTTACAAAGACCAAAAATTCGATTCTGCCACCCGGTGGTTTCTGAATCTTTTGGATCACGGTATCGACAGCCTTACAAAGCCTTACGAAGTGATAAACGTAAATTTCCCCAATGTACCCTATGAAGAGGTGAAAGGCGTACGGCTTACCCGCACCGGTCATCGCAAGTATTACAATTTTATATCCATAATCTCGGAAGAGGAAGACAGTTTCAGCTATCGTATTGGTGGGGATGTGCCCCAATGGGATTACGAACCCGGTACCGATGCTGAAGCAATAAACGATGGTTACATCTCGATCACGCCTTTGGGTTTTGAGCTCAATAAAGCTGATGCCTTCCCGCCCATCCTCAGTTGGATCGAAAACAAAAAACTGCTGGAGATTAAGTAACAAATGCGCTTTGAAGATCAGAGGCTGCAACTGGTTCAAAAACTAAAGAATTCCGGGATCTCTGACCCCCTGGTTCTGGCTGCTTTTGCCAGAATCCCCCGAGAGAACTATGTGTTACCAGAATATCAAGAATATGCCTATCGCAATCAGCCTCTGCCGATATTGGAAGCACAGACCATATCGCAACCCGCAATGATCGCCCTGATGCTCTGTGAATTAAGGCTCAGCAGCGAAGATACAGTTTTGGAGATTGGTACCGGCAGCGGATATCAGACGGCCCTCCTGGCCAGCATTGCCAAAGAAGTTTGTTCGGTGGAATTGCTGGACACTCTATCCCTGAGGGCGCAGAAAACCCTGAGAACGGCTGGATTCCGCAACATCTTTTTCCGCATCGGTGATGGCTGGCAAGGCTGGCAACAGGCCTATCCTCCATACAGCGAATTCAGCAAAATAGTGGTATCAGCCGCCGCCGAAGAAGTGCCCGCCAGATTGTGTGAGCAACTTGCCGAAGGCGGGATAATGGCGGTCCCGGTGGGTGAAGCCGGAGCTCAATCTCTATACATCATCAGCAAAGAAAATGGAGAAATCAAGTATCGGAAAGACGTACCCTGTGCGTTTGTTCCCCTTGTAAGGAGTGGGAGGTAATATATGCAAAGATTCTTCACTTGGCTAAAAGGCCGCTTCAAGAGTTCCCGCAAGTACCTGGTCTTAAAGCAATACTCTCTGTTTGCAGATTTGAGTGATTTTGAGCTTTACTTGCTCTATGAATTGACGCACACTCGTTGCTTTGAGGCCGGAGAATTGATTTATGAGGAAGGCTACCCTCTGGAAGTAATCTATTTTGTACACAGCGGAGACATCAAATTGAAAGGCCTGTATGGCAGCACGACGGATAAGCAAGTAGGCCCCGGTGAATACTTGGGGATATTTGATATGTATCACGGCAAAAAACGCAGCAGTACTGCGATCGCTCAAAGTGATGCTTCACTACACGCCATATCCCGGACCGACATGATCTCTTTCATAGAGTCCAGGCCACGGGCCGGGGTGAAGATACTCAGCGCCATCGCCAGCGATTTCTGTCGTTTTGTATTTGAAGTGGCAAAGGATAATGAGCATAAACTGGACTAAACTGATCTTCAACTTTCTTTTGATCATCGTGCTGATTGCCGGCCTGATCTTTTATCGTTGGGTATTCAGTTATTTGCTGGCAGCCATAGTCTTCACCTACATTTTGGATCCCACAGTTACCTGGCTGGAAAGCAAACGCCTACCACGCTGGTTTGCGGTATTGATATTGTATCTTAGTATTATTGGGATTCTGGTGTGGTTTACCAGCCGCTTGATCCCGGAATTGATCGCGCAGGGAAACAGCCTTCTAACGATATTGGGGCATGAAGGTGCGATGAGTGCCGACTACCTGATACAGATTCCTTTTATCAACAGCATCTTTGAATATGCCGGCAATCTGGATGCCCAGATCCCCGGCTTGGGAGCCGCGACCCGATTTACCGAGATATTGGATAATGCCGTGGAATTCATAGCCCGCCTGCCCAAGTTTTTGCTGGACAACTATTCTTCCATCATCAGCGCTGTATCCTTTATCGGTATGGTACCTTTGATCAGTTTTTTCCTTTTGAAAGATAAACATAAGATCCGCAAAAGCCTTTTGGGGCTTAGCTCAAATCGCTATTTTGAGCTTGCCATCATTCTGTTGGGAAAGATCGACAGCACCGTGGGCACTTATCTGCGCGCCATGCTCCTTGAGGTGATCGCGGTAAGCATTATGGCTTCCACAGCATTGAGCATTGTGGGGGTAAGCAATCCCGTACTAATTGGTATTTCGGCCGGTGTTGCCAATATCATCCCGTATTTTGGTCCTTTCTTTGGCGGAGCTCTGGCGGTATTGACCGTGTTCTTCGAAGGCGGGGCCTTCCTGAATATGCTTTATGCCGCTCTGGCCATGTGGTTGGTGCAAGTTATCGACAATAACATCGTGTATCCCGTGGTTGTGGGAACCACCATCAATATGCATCCGCTTCTGGTACTTCTTACCGTGCTTGCGGGTGGATGGTATGGAGGCATCTTCTGGATGCTGGTTTCCGTTCCGCTGGTTTATCTGATTTACAGCCTCGTAAGTGTGTTGTATGTAAACTTGAAAGAATATAGAATCATATAAGAGGAAACTAAATGAGCATATTGGATAAATGTCTCAACTACACAGATGCCCGTGAAGCCATGGCTTTGGGCTATTATCCGTATTTTAGAGAGATATCCTCCGAGCAGGATACAGAAGTAATTTGCAATGGCAAAAAGATGCTGATGATGGGTTCCAACAGCTATCTGGGCCTCACCAATCACCCCAAAGTAAAAGAAGCCGGCATCCAAGCCATGAAGAAATATGGCAGCGGATGTGCCGGATCCCGTTTTTTGAATGGAACTTTGGATATTCATCTGGAATTGGAAGCCGAGCTCGCTCGATTGGTTGGCAAAGAAGCCGCATTGGCATATCCCACGGGATATCAGGCCAATGTGGGGTGCATCTCTGCAATGGTAAACAAAAACGAATACATTATCACAGACAAATACGATCACGCTTCAATCATCGATGGTTGCAAACTGTCGGACGGCACAATGCTGCGTTACAATCACAACGACATGGCTTCGCTGGAGCGATGCTTGCAAAAGCTGGACGGTAAATCTGCCCTGATCGTAGTTGATGGCATTTTTTCGATGGAGGGGGATATAGCAAATCTACCCCAAATCTCCGCTTTGGCAGAAAAATACAACGCAAACCTGATGGTGGATGAAGCCCATTCACTGGGAGTATTGGGCGACAAGGGTGCCGGTGCTGCCGCGCATTTCGGGCTAACGAAAAAAACTGATCTGATCATGGGCACTTTCAGCAAATCCCTGGCCTCCGTGGGCGGTTTTATCGCCGCAGACGAGCCCTTGATTCACTATTTGAAACATAAATCCCGCGCTTTGATCTTTAGCGCATCTTTGCCCCCGGCTTCCACGGCAAGCGTTTTGGCCGCCATCAAGATTATGGAAGATGAACCCGAACGCATCGCCAAACTATGGGAAAATACCGATTATATGATGCAGGAGTTCAAAGCTATGGGCTACAATACCGGCACCAGCTGCACTCCCGTGATACCATTACATGTGGGCGATATGATTCGCGCTTTCAACATGTGGGCACGCCTGGGCGAAGAAGGTGTCTTCATCAATCCCGTGATTCCACCCGCAGTGCCGCCAAACGGTTGCTTGATCCGCTGCTCGTTTATGGCAACGCACACCCGCGAGCAATTAGATAGAGCTCTGGACAAATTCCGGGTAATCGGTAAAGAACTGGGTATTATATAAACTCTGCTTGACAGGAAAGCATATCGGTTTTAAGTGCCAATCACTAATATTTGATACCAAATATCAGCCATAGATGGAGGAATAATGGCAAGCAAGAGCAGTGCTGAGTATTACAGCGATCTCAAAGCTATGTCCCCGATACGCGCAATCGCGGAGACACTGATGAACAACCACAGAGTGCGTAAAATTGACATTCGTGAAGCTTACGAAATGACAAAGAATCAACCCGGTGTTACCGTAACAGACATCCCTATGTACCCAGAATTTGCCAGGATGCACAATCTCCCTGCAGATGCCCGGGTTTTGGACGATTGTCATGGCAACATCATCGGTAGAACCGCCAAAGCCAGACGCTTCTATCACCGCCTTGACACCAGTAAAAAGAACAAGCTGGAAGGTGACTTCCGGGAAGCTATATACCAGATGCAGCACTATCCGCTGATCAAAGCGGAAGCCGTGTTGGGTATGGATCAGGATGTGATGATCAAAGCTACCTTCATCACCACCGAAAGTGATGTGGCAAATGTGTACAATTGGCTCTTGAACTTTGCTCCATATGAGTCTGTAGCAGAGCAATACGCCGCCAGTCCCAAGCTTCCTATTCAAGATATCATCCTCATCGCCTTCAACGAATGGACCTGCGACGATCCTTTTTATAACAACGTCGGCGCTCCGCAATTGGCCCTCGTGGATGAAAAACACAACGTTATCGTAAACTTGGGTATGCGCTACTTCGGCGAACGCAAAAAAGGAACTCTCACCATGGCATGGACTTCCGGAATCCGCATCGGTATGGCAGCTTGCCACGGTGGAATTAAGGAAATAGACTTTGGCACTTGTGAAGACCCTGCCTATCACAAATTTGGCAAACGCTCCATCGCGTTCTATGGTCTCTCCGGAACCGGAAAATCCAGCCATACGAATTCACACGATAATGCCGGAACCTTGCCCAAGGGATTCTCTAAAGTTGTGTTGCACGACGACGCCTTCCAGATCGATCTGGAAAACAAGGTCTGCCGCGCCTGGGAACCAACCCTCTTCGATAAGACGGACTCACGTCCCATCGACCATCCGGATTGGAAATATGCTCTGGCCTTGATGAACCATGCCGTGCTGAATATCGACGGCAAGCGCATCCCTGTGGGTCAGGATCTGCGCAATCAGAACGGCCGTGCGCTATTGGATCGTAGCCTGCTGGGTAACTATGTAAACCGTTGCGCTTTTCCCAAAGCCCTGGTCTGGCTTATGAAAGACAGCGTATTACCCCCTGTATTGAAGCTTACAAACAAGCATCTCGCCATCTCGATGGGAGCCGCTTTGATGACACAGAGAAATCGCGCGGAAAACGTTACCGAAGAAGAATTGAGCAAGCTGGTCTTTGAACCCTTTGCCAATCCTTTCCGGGTATATGAGCTCTATCGTGATGTCGAGGCTTTTCTGAATGTGGCGGATAACGGAGCAGACTTCTATTGCTTCAACTCTCGTGGCTATTGGAAAAATTCTGACAGCGAGCTGGAAGCTATACCACTGAAAACTTCTCTCACATTGCAAACAGCGTTGCTGACCGATCAGATCCAATGGGAAGAATGGGATCTCCTACCCGGCTCTATGATCCCCACCAAGGATTCCATAGAAAAGATCCTGCCGGGATATTATGACAGGTACGACCCCAGCAAACGCGGAAACATGGATAAGTATCTGAGTCTTTTGAAGGATAGATTCCAACAAAGAATCAATTTCCTAACTGATAGTGATCTCAAAGAACGCCCTGAGACTCAAGCAGAATTGCTGAAAGCTCTGCAGATAAAAGCGTAAACATCTAAGCAGAATATATGGCCTTCCCGTGTGGAAGGCCATTTTTGATATATAAAACACAGGTGATTGAGTGCCCCCTTGGAAAAGCTGATCTATCCTGAAACACCGGGTAGATCATGATCCGCATTCTTCCACTATACTTCAAGGAGTGCCGATCCCGATATAATCCTGTTATCAAGCAGTGCTCATGAGATGATCACCCGATTATATAGAGATCGGCACAGCTTAAGTAATAGAGGAAGCGGTATGGAAAAGCCGGGGTATTGGAGCGCTTCCGCCTGATTATCAGAAGAAATTGGGATATTTTCCTGCTAGTGGAATGGATATTGCTCTATTATAAATAATGTGATACTGCCTCGGTTCCGGCCTTTGCGGTACATGAAAACTGATATTTAATAATCATGAGGAATAGATGACAATACTGATCATTGCGACCCTCATCCTGATCATACATTGGGTGTTGGAGTATCGCAGACACTGCCGAAATGTAATGGCCATACCCGTGCGGATTCATGTGAATGGCACGAGAGGAAAGTCCAGCGTCACGCGATTAATAGCCGCGGGTTTGCGAGCCGGGGGCAAAAAGACAATTGCCAAGATCACCGGCACCTTGCCCCGGGTAGTGTTACCCGATGGCAGAGAAGCCGCCATCATCCGCTTGCAGGGAGCAAACATCATCGAACAGAAGTACATCTTTCGCCATGCGGCAAAGGAAAAGCCAGACGCTATCGTTATTGAATGCATGGCTGTGAATCCTGTTTTTCAGTGGATTACAGAGCGTAAGTTTGTGAAAAGCACCATTTCCGTGATCACAAATAGCCGTCCCGATCATCTGGATTTGATGGGTGGGACCGTGCAAAGCGTTACCATGAGTCTGGCAAATTCGATTCCGGTGGGAGGAGTGTGCTATACGGCGGAAATCAATCAATTTCCCATCTTAAAAAAGGTAGCAGACAGCCGTAAGACTAAGATTCACAAGATTTTGCCTACTGATGTCACAGATGAAGAGATGAGCAAGTTTCGCTATATCGAGCACAAAGACAATGTCCAGCTGGCATTGGCAGTGTGCGCCGAAGTCGGCATCCCGCGGGATGTGGCTCTTGGCGGCATGCAAATCGCCGGCCCCGATCCCGGTGCGCTGAAGAAATATCTGATCGAAGACAGAGACAAAGAGATACATTTCTACAATGTATTCGCTGCCAACGATCCGGAATCCACCGTCTACATTATCAACATGGTCACTGCTCCATTGGAATCGGCGCAGACGATCATCATTCTAAACTCTCGCGCGGATCGTTTATTCCGCTCTCAACAGCTGATTGACGCGCTTTCCAGGGTAAATTATGATTATGTGTTGCTTACCGGAGAGATTTCTGAAAAAGTGGAGGACTACGCCCTCAGCCATGGTATCCCCAGAGATAAACTCTTTGCGATGGGGCAGCCTCTTACCGAAGACATCTATCAGAAAGTATGGCAACTCACCAGAAAAGAATCACATGTATTGGGAATCGGGAATATAGCAGGAGAAATCAAATATGGCGCTCAGATAGTGGCGCACTTCAAGCATAAAATACCAAAAGCAAATAAAGGAGCTGGTCGTGATTGATGCAGTAGTACAAGCCGCAGTAGGACTCGGCGTAATCATTAGTCTGATCTTTTCGGAATTATTGGGAGCATCCGCGGGCGGTATAGTTGTCCCGGGTTATATAGCGCTCCATTTGGACAAACCCATGCAGATCCTGGGCACCCTGATTATCAGTTTACTTACTTGGGGTATTATCAGGGTAGTGGGAAGATTTACACTGCTCTTTGGCAAACGCAGAATGGTGCTTAGCATCCTGATCGGTTTCATTCTGGGCTGGGCATCCAGGCTTTTGGTATTTCACGAACTTACCATTCACCAATTGCAAATGCAGTCTATCGGTTACATCATCCCCGGTCTGATCGCGAACTGGTTTGAGCGTCAGGGATTTTGGAAAACTCTTTCCACCATGAGCATCGCCGCTGTGTTGGTGAAGCTGATGTTGATCGTAATATTTGGTGGGGAGGTCTAAGATGTATCGCAGAATGTATCGTCCCAGTCTGAAATCGGGGTGGTCTCTGATTATCCTCTTTGTATTATCCATAGTTTTGTACCTGATAGCCAGCAGCAATTATGTGGAGATACGCACCGATAACTATGAAGAAAAGCTGGCAGCAGTGAACCTGATGCAAGACTACCTGGATACTCTGGAAGCAGAGATATTGGCTCGCGGTATCGAGATCGATCCCATCAACGACCCCTTCCAAACCGGTATCATCGGGCAACGTCTTTCTTCCATCACTACAGACCGTGGTTTGCTATCCGAAAAGCAAGCGGCAATCAATCCCAATATTGCCGCCATCTTTGTGGAAGAGCTATCCCATGCCAGGAAAGGGGACAAAATAGCCGTGGGCATCACCGGTAGTAATCCTGCGGTGAATCTGGCATTATACGCCGCCATTAGCACTCTGGAGCTTGATCCACAGATCATAGTATCGCTGTCTTCCGCTTCTTATGGCGCGAACCGCGAAGATCTGACCTGGCTGGATATGGAAAGTATTCTGAAAGAGCAGGGACTGCTGAAATTTGGCAGCAAATATGCTTCCATCGGTGGCAGTGAAGACCGCGGCATCGGCCTCTCGGACTTTGGTATCCAATCTTTGCGAGAAGCCATGAGCAGAAACGGAGTGCCCTTACTTTTGGGCAGCAGCCTGGAAGACAACGTGGATCTGCATATGAAAGCCTATGAAGAGCTTTTGGGAGATTCCAAGCGTTATCGCCTCTTTGTGAATGTGGGCGCAGGGCTTGCCAATGTAGGCAGTGGACCCAACGCCCGCTTGATCCCCGAAGGTTATAACACCAAATTGGCCGAACGCAATTTTGAAAAAGAGGGCGTAATGATGAAGATGGCAAAGCAAAACGTGCCGGTGCTTCATCTCCGTCGCATCCTGCGCTGGGCAGACAAGTACAATCTGAATTTGTCCCTGGAAAGCAAACCCGTGCCCGGAGAAGGCTCCGTATTCAGCTCTACCATCCTGAATGTAACCATCGCTTCAATCTGTCTTGCTGTCTTGATTCTGGCCATCATATTGGTTATCATCTTTGACCGTCACGATAGACACTTCATGGCAAATATCGTGGATCCCGACGACGAATTATAGGAGACTTTTTAATAAATGACAAAGAAAACCAGCTTCCTGATACTCTTTTGCCTGATGGCGCTATCTGCCTTTGGACAAAACTACCGCACCCGAATCATGGATTTTGAGAATCCCGGCAGCCGCAGAATACGGCGTTTTGAAGACTCGAACCATTGGTTTTATCGCAGTCTGCCCGAGAGAAGCATGACATTGAAGACGGATGGTGTCGAGCGCATCCAAATCCGCAGTTTTAGCATCGAAAAATTACGTAAACCCCAGATTTTTATCCTCGTGGGCAAAGTCCGTATTCCCTTTGACCTGAGCTTGAAAGAACGGGCAAACGGTTATTACATCTTTGAAGATATCGAATTTGACATTCCTGAGGGTAGCGAAAAGATAGAACTGCTATGCTATCAACGCAGTATCTACATGCGCGCCTACGAGATGGCAAAGATAGTGCCAAAAGCAAAGCCGCTCCGCATTCCCAACCGGGTGATTCATGCCCATGCCGGCATGATTGATATCTCTCACAATTCCAGCACCAGCGAGTACTATACATTCAACAGTTCTCAAGCCTTCCGTTTCACACACAACAACGCCCGGGACGGAATAATCTATGTGCGTGCCCGGCTCACGGACCGCTCATTGCCCAAGTTCAGCCTGTGGTGCGATGGCGAAAAAGTGGAAGATTTTGAATTCGGACTCTCCCGAACCACGAAATACACAGCTCAAGGTGTTCGCTATCTCACAATCGGAAAAAAACTTGATTTGCCCAAAAACCCGGGCAGCACTGAGTATGAACTGAGAGCAGAATCCGAGCATATGTTTATGGCTCGCCCCATTCTGTTGAAAAAATAGGTATATTCATGATCATTGTAGAAGAAATCAGCAACGAAACCAAATCACAACGCGAGATCTACCCGGATCAGCAGAAGGATTTGAAGTATCCTGAGGAGAAGAAAGTGAGAAATCCTCGCAGTCTTACTCGTAAAAAGAACTTTCGTCCCATCATCTTGTGCTTGTGTTTAGTACTTTTGACCCTAGGCCGTGCCTACGCCCAGCTGGAGGGAGAACTAAGCCTGGGTGCGGGATATTCTGACAACACATTTCAAATGTCAGATTCAGATCTATCCAGATGGGAAAACGGCAGTTCCGCCATGGATTGGGCAGAGACTACAGACGACCTGAATCTATACGCGAAAGTTGATCTAGCGTATCCTATCCCCTATCGTTGGTGGACATTTACACCGTCGGTAACAGGCACCATCAATCAAAACATTAGTAACAAGGAAAAGTACCGTACAGACAGCATCGCGAGAATCAGGATCGACAGATACTACTGGAGTGTGAGTGCTTTGTACGGCTATTATCCCCATATATATTACCGCCATTATACGGATAGCGACGGCACCGGAAACCAGGAAGAATATACATATTCACGCAATTTGTATCGTGGAGACCTCATTGTGCGTCCCATCAAGCATTTCACGGCCTTTGGAAACATTCGCTATGAAGACTTGTATTACAATAAATACTTCAGCGAGGCAGATGGTAACCGCTTTACAAGCGAGATCGGCGCCAGATACCACTTCCCAGCCTTTTCCTTGCAAGGTTCTTATGCCTACCGGAGCTACGATAATACCCGTTATGATGAATTGAACGATGATGATGGCAGCTACGAAAGCAATGTCTATCGTGGAGTATTGCGCATGAAAGCCATGCCATTCAGCGGTGAGAGCACCAAAAACCAAAGCTGGCAACCCTATCTGGAACTGAGTCGTGAAGACAGGTTTTATCAGGGAGACAGCCAGTGGTATGGCGGTAGAGAATATTGTATCTACAACACCAAAGCTGGCTTAGGCCTGAAACTGCATCCAGATTGGAAATTATCCCTTGACTACTTGCACATATTCAGGAATGTAGAATCTCCGAATGAGAGTGTGCTGAGGCTGAAAGAATTCAGCGAAAACCGCCTCTCTGCCTCGGTAAGTTATAAATTTTGATTGCGAGGTATATCATGGAGTTTCGCCAAGAAAACGACCGCAAAAAGATCAAGGAATTCTTGGATCTGGTGGAAAATCATAAAATAGAACTACGCTACTTTAAGAACCCTGTACTGGTGTGGGCCAATTCCGACGGAGTGTGTCACTATTCCTTTTGGGAAGAAGAGACCTTGCAGAAATACGGTTTTGCCAATGTCGACGGTTGGGATTATGAAGAAGACCTCCTGTTTTGCCCGGATTGGGTAGCCGATGACCAGGAAGAAGAAGATTTTGACGACGATGATGACGATGAGGATCTGGGTGTATTCTGCGACCTGATCAGAAAATGAGAATATCCATAATCGGCGGTGGTGGTTGGGGTCTGGCTCTATCCAAGTTGCTGGCAGAAAATGGGCACGAGCTTTTGGTGTGGGAGTATAATCCCGCATTTCTGACCTCACTCAAAGAGAGTCATACCAATCCCGCCTTACTGAAGGGAATAATCTTGCCGGAAAGTATCGCGTTCAGTGATTCCTTTGCCGACATCGCCCAGTTCAATAGCGATATAGTACTTTTAGCTACTCCCTCACAATTTATCCGCAAAACTCTGCGCTCAATTCCCCGGGATATCGCCGCAGAGATCTGGCTAAGACCGGCTCTGCAAGCCATTGTGAATGTGGCCAAGGGCATCGAAGAACAAAGCCTGAAGACCATCGATCAGATTCTCTACGACGAGCTACCTGATGCAGCGCACGATAAGATTTGCGCGCTTTCCGGGCCCAGTCATGCCGAAGAAGTGGCGCGTGAAGTGCCCACGACTGTTGTGATCGCCGGCAAGGATGAAGAGCTCTTGATCAAATTGCAAGAAGTGTTTTCAAACCATTATTTCAGGACCTATAGAAGCACAGACATCATAGGGGTAGAGATCGGTGGAGCGGTAAAAAACATCATTGCTATAGCCGCCGGAATAGTGAGCGGATTGGGCTTTGGAGACAATACCATGGGGGCGCTTCTAACTCGAGGGATCGTAGAAATAAGCCGTTTTGGCCAAAAGATGAACGCTCAGGCCGAGACATTTTTGGGGCTCTCCGGCATTGGAGACCTCATTACTACCGCCATCAGTCCCAATAGCCGCAATCGCTTTGTGGGCTTTGAGATCGGCAAAGGGAAATCCCTGGCAGAGGTACAGGCATCGATGCAGATGATAGCCGAGGGCGTGGCCAGCACACGCAGTGTTCATCAGCTGGCACAAAAGCTGGGTATCGAGATGCCGATCGTAGCGCAGGTATATCACATACTATACGAAGACAAAGACCCTCAGCTGGCCATGCGGGATTTGATGTTGCGCGAGCTGAAAGCTGAGTTTGCATAAGCGCAAGAATAACCCCAAGCACAGACATTGGAGGATGAAATCCTCAAGCCGGATTGGCATCCTGAAAAATTACAATCATACTCTGCTTTGGGCTGCTGTCTGCTATTCCTTTAAATACACCTTGGGCGCCGGTCCCCGGATTTGGGTATTAACAGCAATTTTTACCCGGAAATGATAACAGAGTATTATGCTGAAAGGAATCCTTGACAAATATCACAGCCTGAAATACAAAGAACCGAAAGCTGAAAGTGAGTAGTTATGCCCATTTACGAGATACACGTTCGAGGCCGGGTACAAGGAGTCGGCTTTCGCTATCATGCGAAGGAAAGTGCTCTGCGGCTTGGGATTACGGGCTATGTCCGCAATCTATCCGACCGTAGCGTTTATATTGTAGCTGAAGCGGATGAGTTTCTGATTGACGGCTTTTGCGATTTGCTGCGCAGGGGGAATGGATTTTCCTGGGTAGAGCAGATCACGACAGAAAAAATGAACTCCGAAAACAGGTATCATGATTTTGAAATTAGATAGACTATGCTGCCTTGTGTTGCTTTTGCTGTTCATTCCGGCAATAGCCCTCGCACAAGAGCAGAACCATATTGTAAAACGCGGCGATACTCTCTACGGCATTGGTAGAAAGTACGGCATGACCGTGCGGGAAATTCAGGACTTAAACCAGTTGCAATCTACAAATCTTGCGATAGGGCAAGTACTGAAAGTGCGAATCGCGGAACCAAGCGAGGATCCTGCCACCCCGGCACCGGAAGCATTGGTAACTGAAGCGCCTCAAAGCAGCCAGACAAGTCCCACACCTGCAGCAGAGCCCACTTTGGAGCCGGAATCCCCGCCCGAGCCTGCCCCCGCTTTTCAACGTTCATCACTCCCGTCAGATTACTTTTATAAAGTTCAAAGAGGAGACAATCTCTTTCGAATTGCCAAAAATCATGAGATCAGCTTTCAGAATATCCTGAAATGGAACGGCTTTGAAAGCTCCGAAGTATCCATATACCCGGGACAACGTGTCATCATCAAGGATCCCTACAAAGCTGGCGAGCGCTCGATTGATAATGAAGCAGATCCGACGGTGAACGAAATTAAACCCCAGATTCCCGTAGCTCCGACCCCAACCGGCGATACTGAAATTATTGAGAAAGTGTATATAGTGCAACCCAAAGACACTTTGTTTAAGATCGCCCGGGAAAACAATATGACGGTGGACGAGATCAAACGGATCAACACCCTGCTCTCGAACGATATCCGGGTAGGTCAGAAGATATACCTGGCCGGTAATCCCCGTGCCGCAAGCAGCACTCTCCCCGGGACATCCATCACAGAAGCCGATATCATAAACAAGGATAAGATTCGTGAAGACCTGGTGATGCCGGTGGAAGGGAAGATTCTTTCGGAATACGGTTTGCGCAACGGCAGACCCCACAAAGGAATAGATCTGGGAGCAAAAAGTGGTACACCAATCTTCGCGGTATTGGATGGAACAGTGGTCTATTCCGGAGTACAGGGAGCCTATGGAAACGTGGTCGTATTGGAACATCCTGATTTTGTGATGACCGTATATGCTCACAACGAAAAGAACCTCGTGGCAGTGGGCGACACCGTTCAAAAGGGTCAACAGATTGCCATGGTAGGCTCCACCGGAAACGCCACTGGATCCCATCTGCACTTTGAATATCGCATCAAAGGCAAGGCAATCAATCCCCGTAAAGTATTGCCTCTGGATAAAGGGTAACTGAGCATGCCGAGAGGAATGAAAAGGGAAAGCGTGTTTGCAGACAAAGCTCTGCAAAGCTATTTGAATGATATTTCCAAGTTTTCGCCCTTAAGCCGTGAAGAAGAGCATGAATTGGGGAAGAAGGCGCGCAATGGAGATCCGGACGCCATGAATCGTCTCATTCAAGCGAATCTTAAGTTTGTGGTAAAAATCGCTGCTCGCTATCAGAATCGAGGTTTATCTCTGTCGGAATTGATCAGTGAAGGCAATATCGGCCTGATCAAAGCCATTGAGAAGTTCGATCCGGACAAAGACATCAAGCTGATCTCTTACGCCATTTGGTGGATTAAACAACGAATAATGCTGGCGGTTTCTGAAAAGTCTTCTTTAATCAGGGTACCCTTGGGAAAATCCAGCACAGCACATCGTATTAAAGCCACACAGGAACGCTTGTTTGTGGAAACCGGCAAAACAGCCAGTACTGAGGAAATTGCCGATCGTTTGAATATAACCGAGAAATCCGTAGATTTGCTAAAAGAGCAGATGCCGGATACCTCTTCTTATGACGACATCTTGCAAACTAAGGACTTTCAGGACTACTCTACCCGAGATATGCTGGAAGACCGGGACACACTGGACCCCCAGCAATTGTACCAACAAGACCGTCTTACCTCGCGCATCCACAATGCCATCGATAAACTGGAGAACCGTGAAGCGGAGATCATTCGAACCTATTTTGGTCTGAACGACAAACACGAGACTAAGAACTTTGCCCAAATAGCGGAAGTAATGGGGCTTTCCAGAGAGCGCGTGCGCCAAATTCAGAAAGAAGCCTTAAAGAAGATTCTGGTGGAACTGAAACCGGAAGAAGATGCTTTTGTGGATGAATTCATAGAACGCTACGATTATTAGCAAAAGGAGCTTTCTTTATGATTAAAGACTTTAACGAACTACTGCAAAAAGTAAAAGAAGCCCGCCGCGGCACAGTTGTGATCGCCGCTGCGCAAACCGAAAGCGTGTTGGACGCAGCTATCCTGGCCAAACAGGAATCCCTGGCAGAGAGCATCCTTGTAGGAGACGCAAAAGCAATCCGGGAACTGCTGCAGCGCATGGCTCCGGAGCACTTGAAGAGCTTTGAAATAATAGATACCGGAACTGATCTCGTACAGGCTGCCAAAAGCTCCGTGGCCTTGGTGCAAGAGAACAAAGGCGATATAATCCTGAAAGGCAAGACAGACACATCAATGTTGCTCCGTGCCGTATTGGATAAGGAGAAAGGGCTGCGTACCAGCGATGTGATCTCCGATGTTTTGGCCTATGAGCATCCGGATGGCATCAAGCTGATGAGTGATGGTGGAATCAACCTCTTGCCGGAGCTTACAGAGAAGATCGCCATCATCAAGAATGCCGTACAGGTAGCGCACTATCTAGGCAATCCCAACCCCAAAGTAGCGGTCCTGTCCGCAGTAGAAGTAGTGAATCCCAAGATGCCCGCCACCATGGATGCGGCTCTGATCGCCAAAATGAATGAACGCAAACAAATACCCGGATGTATCATCGAAGGCCCCATGGCCTTTGATAATGCCGTAGACATCAAAGCCGCACAAATGAAGGGCATCGATAGCCCAGTGGGCGGACATGCCGACATCATGATAGTACCAAATATCGAAGCGGGAAACATTTACGGGAAGATGCTTACCTATTATTGCAAATACCGTGTAGCGCACGTGGTGATGGGCACCAAAGCCCCAATCCTGATCCCTTCCAGAGCAGATGATGGCGAGACAAAAATGCTCTGCATGGCTCTGGCTCTGGCTTCCATGATCTAAAATGAGGATTAGAATCATTCAGCTGGGTAAAGACAAAGACAGCTGGTTGAAAGAAGCAATTTTCGAATATACAAAGAGATTGAAGCCCTACTGCAAGCTGGATATAGTGCAATTGTCCGATGTAAGTATCAAGCACGCCGGCAATGCAGACCTGGTGATCAAGAAAGAAGGTCAAGCAGTATTATCCAGAATTGAAGCCGAGGATTATGTGGTATTGCTGGATGAGAAAGGCGAGACAAAATCTTCGCTTGAATTTTCCAGATATCTGACTAATATATCAATTGGGAAAAGAATAGTTTTTGTAATTGGTGGAGTATATGGCAGCAGCGATGAGCTAAAAGCCTCTGCTGATGCTTGTCTTAGTTTGTCACGTCTCACTTTCACTCATCGCATTTCGCGCTTGATTTTGATCGAGCAAATCTACCGGGCGATGATGATAATAAACGGCCGACAATATCATATTGAATAAATGAGGATCTGATATATGTTTCAGCTACTTCTTAGTAGACCAGACACGATACAATACTCGCTCTGGATGATGGGCCAGGGCATGCTGGGAATATTTGTGTTTACCGGAATATTCTACCTGCTAATCTATGGATTGGAAAAAATATTTAATCCAAAGAGAGAAAAATGAGACAATTAATACTGAGCCTCGGCCTGCTGGTGTCTACCATGTGGATATATGCAGGAATTACCGTAGTGGAGCAAAACGCTAATGAGATAACGCTGGATTTTGTTCTTGATGACTATGAGATCATCGATAACCAAGGCTACAGCTCCATCAGATTTGTTTCGGGAGTTTATCCGGAAGTGAAGGGAACACCCTCTCTGCCTTCTCTGGAATTCAAAGTAGGCGTTCCTGCCGATGGTTTCGCGGAAGCAGAGATTGTGTCCAGTGTGAAGGAACAGATCAGATTGAATAAGCGCGTTCTGCCCGTGCCCACTCCGATCTCAAAAGAAGGGATGTCCGAATATTTGTATGAGATCGATGAGAATCTCTACTCAGATGCAAGTGAGAGCGTTTTACGCAGTCTTGGGCTACATTCTTTCCGGAATCATCCCTATGTGGCTTATCTGATCAATCCCTTTATTTATGATGGTGATCTGGGCCTTGAGGTGATCAAATCGGCGCGGATCAAAGTGAGTATTGGAGGAGATATAGCAAAGAAAAACAATGCTCCTCCAGATTATTTGAGTAGCATATTTCTGGATCAGTTGGTGAACGGTCATGACGCCAAACACTGGGTGAGGAGCAGGAATACGGCAGTAAATTATGCCGATTTCTCACTATCACCCTGGTGGGCCAAAATAGAAGTGAGCAGGACCGGGATGTATCGCGTCAATCCTTCACAACTTGATGGTTTTCCTCTGGAGGATATCGATCCTCGCAGCTTCAGGCTTTTTGCCAGCTCGGGCAATCTACAAAACCAATCCATCCTGGGCGCGGGAGACAGTTTTTCCGAGATCCCAATTCAAGTGATTGGGGAAGAAGACGGTAGCTTCGACGGCTCAGATTACATAGTATTCTATGGCGAAGATCGCAGTGGGTATCATAAGAATAGCATCATGCAAACCATAAATCAGAGTATATACCACAATCCTTACTCTCACAATGGAGTATATTGGCTTAGTTTTGCCGGTAGTTTTTCCGGCACCCCCCTGCGCATGCAGCTGAGAGAATACGAAAACACTAGTGAAAGCACCAACCATCATATAACAACAGTTCATGTGGAAGATGAAATCCACCGACCCGATATCACCGGCTTTACCTGGTATATGTCCCGTATGACCGGTAACACTACTATGGAATACACTTACAACATAGATCTTCCCGATCTGGATCCCGGCATTATGCAACGTTTGGAGATGAACTTGCGTCAAGATCCGAGCACCGGAGTTTCAACGAACCGGATTTCGGTATATGTGAATGGCCATATAGTTTTGAGCTCCGGTACAGATACCTCCGTTCATACATGGTATGGATCCACGCTCTTCAAGTTTTCCAGAGACACCGGTTATTTTGTAGCCGGAAAAAACAAGATTACCATTCGAGTTTTGAGAAACTCTTCGAACAATATAAATCTGGACTTTTATCGCGTTCAATACGCCCGCACTTTAACAAAGAAAAACGAACAGTACATGGTCAACGCGCTGGAAAGCATCAATCCGGGAAACATACGTTACGTTTTCAGCGGATCCGCCACCGATACTTCGGTGTATCAAGTGAGTCCGGGAAACGATATTCGGCGCATAAACCTTGTGACAGACAGCGAATCATTGACCTTTGTAGGAAACACAAACACAGATAGCAAATACTATGTAACGCGCCCTTCTGAGCTTTATGGCCCCGCTTCGGTAACAGTGACGCAAGCAAAGGATCTCACAGCAAACAAAGGTCCCATCGAAAGCATAATCGTGACGCCGGATGAATTTGCGGACAAGGCCGAAGAATTGGCAGATATGTACCGTCAGAACTGGGGCATGTACACTCTTGTGGTACGACAATCGGACATCTTCGATCAATTCAACGGAGGCTATCCGGATCCCATGGCCATACGACAATACCTGCGTTATGTTTATTTCAACAACCCGGAGCCTAAACTGCGGTCCCTCACACTGTTTGGAATGGGGACTATGGATTGGCGAAACTATTCGCGAGTAGCAGCCGGAAAGAATAAAGTGATGATCTTCCAGAATCCCTCGAATTACATTAGTTCGGACGATTATTTTGGAATGCTTACCAATACAAACCACCCGGAAATTGCTATCGGCCGCTATCCGGTTAGCACTATGACCGAACTGAACACTATGATGGAGAATTTCAGACGTTACACTCAAGATCCCAAACCCGGATTGTGGCGCAACAGCCTTCTTTTCCTGGCAGATGACAACGTAAATGGAACCAACACCATGGATTGGCAACACACCAGAGATATGCAATCTCTTTCTATGATGATAAATCCCGCAGTTTTCAACACCAAGATCTTTGCCGCTGAATGGGACACAGATGAGTTTCTAAACAAACCCCGGGTGAGAGACGAAATGTTTGATGAGATCAATGATGGCAAGCTGATCTGGTATTACATCGGCCACGGTTCTTTCGACGTTTTGGGAATGCAAAACTACTTCACCGGTTCAACCGATATGAGTAAATTTCACAATCAAGATACCTTGCCCCTTTTCATAGCAGCATCATGTGAGATAAGTGCTTTCGACCATTGGGCTTACGATAGTTTGGGTCAGAAAACTGTGCTCTTGAATAATGCCGGAGCTATCGCATCTGTAGCAGCTACTCGTAAAAGCTTTCCGGATCCCAATAATGATCTGATGGAATACTTTATCCCGAACATGACCAATTCACGTCTACCACTGGGTTTAGCGCTCACCGCAGCCAAGATAAGCAATACTCAAAGTGTGGAAAACGACGCGATGTACATTGTTTTGGGAGATCCCAATCTGTATATAGTGCCCCCGGAGCGGGTGGCCTCTACTAAGCCCTTGACCGATAATACAAAGTCTATCATCTATCACTCACGTCAAAACGCCAGATTCAACGGACACATGAGTGCGAAAGGTCTCAATGGTGAAGCGCTTTTTTCGGCTTTCAATTCTGATTTGGAATACCAGCTTGCCGGCATTGCGGTCAGCAAAAAAGGTAATCAATTGTTCAAGGGAAGTGTGACGGTAAAGGAATCCGAATTTAAAGGCGGTTTTTGGGTGCCTGATGATGTAAATACCGGAAACAGCGGCTTGGTGCTAAACTATTTATGGGATGATGCCGGAAAAACTGATTACATTAGCTATTACCACCCTCTCAGACTCTCCGATGAAGTCTTGCCAGATTCCATGCCAAACGACTCCCCGCCGGAGATAGACATCTATTTGGGATCCTACGACTTCCGCACGGGCGACACCGTGAATATAAGCCCCACTCTCTATGCCAGAATTTCGGATGAAAACGGTATCAACATAACCGGAAGTGCCGGCCACAATATTCTCTTGGTGATAGATAACTCCCTGCAACCAATACCGGTAACCGATTATTTTGCCTATGATCTTGATTCTAATGTATCCGGTACTCTGATTTATCAATTGCCAAAGCTGACAGAAGGAATTCACACGATCCAGATAATAGCTTTTGACAACTTCAACCTTCCTTCGGTAGCTTCTACTCATTTCATAGCAAAAGACAGCGGCCCCATAGACTTGCAAAATCTGATGATTTACCCCAATCCGATGAAAAATGAAGCACACATTACGTTCATCACCTCCGATAACGCCGATATGACGCTGGATATCTTCAGTATGAGCGGAAAGCGCATTCGTCGCATCGAAACCACAGCTTTGCAAGGCTTTAACAAGATCCCATTTGATGGCAGAGACGAATTTGGTGATAGATTGGCTAACAACACCTATATCATCAGAATAAAGGCCAGAACTCAGGATGGGAGAAGTATCGAAGCCCGTGATCGCCTGGTAATATATAAATAGCTGGAAAAGACATGAAAATCTACAATAGCAAAACCAGAACTAAAGAAGAATTCATTCCCCTGGAGCCGGGAAAGCTGAAGCTCTATGCTTGTGGCCCCACCGTATACAACTACTTTCACATCGGAAACGCCCGTTCTTTCATCTTTTTTGATGTGGTACGCCGCTATTTCGAATACCTGGGCTATGACGTAACTTATGCCCAAAACATAACTGATATCGACGACAAAATAATAGAACAATCTATAAGTGAAGGCAAGGAATTCAGCAAGATCGCGGACAAATATGTCCAAGCTTTTTTGGATGACTGTGAAGCTTTAGGCATTAAAGCGCCCACACACCAGCCCAAGGCTACCGATACCATGCCCCAGATTATCGAACTGATCCACAACTTGCAACTAAAAGGATTTGCCTACGAAGTAAACGGTGATGTCTACTTCGATACCGGTGCTCTGCCCGAATATGGCAGTCTGTCCGGTAAGCAAATTGAAGATCAGCTGGTGGGAGCCAGAGTGGCTGAAAACATCGCAAAGAAACACCCGGCTGATTTTACATTATGGAAGGCCAGCAAACCGGGAGAGCCCTCATGGCAAAGTCCCTGGGGTATGGGACGCCCGGGATGGCATACGGAATGCGTGGTGATGAGCCGTCACTATCTGGGAGAAACCTTCGATATACATGGTGGCGGAGTAGATCTGATCTTTCCCCATCATGAAAACGAAAATGCCCAGGCTATGGCACTGTCCGGAAAGCCTCTGGCCCGCTATTGGATGCACAACGGCTTTTTGAATGTGGACGGCGAGAAGATGAGTAAAAGCCTGAAGAATTTCTTCACGGCGCGTGATATCCTTCAAGAATATGACGCTGAGGATATCCGACATTTCTTCCTCTCCAAACACTACCGCTCCCCCATCGATTTTACCCGGGAATTGATGGAGGAATCACACAAGGCTATGCAAAACCTGCGAAAATCCATCACGGCATTTGGATATGATGCACTGCTGGAAACGGATATCCCGGATATGGAAATTCTGAAGCTGGAACAAAGCTTTCAAGCAGCAATGGATGACGATTTTAACACTGCGAAGGCCATAGCTGTCATCTTTGACTTGAGCCATAAATCCAGAAGTTCTATACTTGATCTGGATATCCGCAAACAAGCTGCGGCAATGATATTGAAATTGGGCAAAGTGCTAGGTTTGTTTAGCAAGCCAACCCATGAAAATAGTGAAGTAACAGAGAAGCTCACCGCTTCTTTGATAGAGCTGTTTCTCTCATACCGTGCACAGGCGCGGACAGATAAAAACTGGGCACTGTCGGATAAAATCCGTGATGACCTGCAAAACCTGGGCATCGACATCAAAGACGGTCCTGAAGGTAGTAAATGGAGTTTGAAGTAACATGAAAGCGAAATACATCATATTGACAATCGTGATCCTGGCCATCATCGCAGCATTGATCTACATACTGGCCGGGGACAGAAACAATCTTTTGAACAAACCGGAGAGTGTGGTTTACGACTCTGTGGGCGAACGTTTTCTGATCTCCAATGTGGGAGACGGCAGCATCGTGGCAATGGATAATAACGGCAAATTCAGCGAATTCATCAGTGAGGGCTTGCGAGCACCCAAAGGTATGCTGCTGATAGGTGATTTGTTGTATATTACCGACCCCACTCAGATTCACGTAGTAAAGGTGAGTGAAGCCAAAATCATCGAAAGCTACCCTATCGCTGAAGCCATGGGGCTAAATGACATCACAGTAGATGAATACGGCAATCTCTATATCACAGATACCACCGGCAACAGCATCTTTGTATTTGATCCCCAAAACAAAACCCAGAAACGCATATCCCACGAACTCATGGTGGCTCCCAACGGTATTGTGTACGATCGCCCGCGCTGGCAGATGCTCATCGTGGGAAACACCGAACACTCCCCCATCCTCAGCTTGGATACTCGGGATATGAGTATCAACATCTTCAAAGACACCATGTATTCCAATCTCGATGGTATTGCTATCGATGATCTGGGACGCATCTTTTTCAGCTCATGGAAAGAAAAGATGATCATCCAAATCCCTCAGGAACAGAACCGCTTCATAACGGATCTGACAGGCTACGACGGCGCTGCAGACATCTATTACCATCTGCCCACAAATGAGCTGATCGTACCAATGCTGCGGCAAGACAGAATCGAGCGTATCTCCCTGGATTGATGAGAACAAGAGTCAATATAGTACTGTATCCGAATGTAATCACAAAGACCTTTAGCGACACCAGAAGCTATGAAGCTGAATTGAGGGTATACCGACTAAATCTACCTCACGTACCACTTTTACTGTGCAATGGAAAAGCGGAAGAACCTGAGGAATCTGTGTGGTACATCAGCACCAAAAGGATTAAGGCAAAGCCATATCTGGACGAGAAAGGCTTTGATCCTGCGCGGCTGGCTGCTGCCCTGGCAGATTTTCACAGGGCAAGTATGGTAGATAGTAAATGCATCTGCCATATAGACAATCAGCCCAAAAACATCCTGTTAAACGCCGGGGACTTTTATTTTGTGGATTTTTCCGATAGCAGAGAGGACTATCCCGAAACCGATGTGTCCCACCTACTGCTGTTTTGGGCAGAAGAATATGAATTCATAGATTTTATCCGGAGAGCGGCTGCTTTCCTAAATAGCTATCAAACTCAGATCCCTCTGGATCCTCAGCGCTGGCGCTTTTGTTTGTCTGATAGCATAAAACGCTTCGACAAACGTCGTTTGCAGCATCGAGGGAAAAATCCAGCAGTACATAGCCCGCGAAACAGAAATTGGCTGAGTGAAGTGATATAGCACGGTTCCCAAAGCAGCTGTTCATCGCAGCGTAGGAACCCCCATTCTTAATCCCTTAACGCCGTCTCATCGGTAGCGTTGGGTTACAATCCCTGCACTATGTATGGCATTGTGGACAGGAAAACCGAGATAGCATTGCGGAACAGGATCGAAACAAGGAGGATTTCTCTAGTGTTGGCCTTTCATCATGGATTCTAGCTGTTTCATGCCTTTGGGACTGTTCATTTTCTTCATCATCTTCTTCATGTCCTCAAATTGACGCATCAGACGGTTCACTTCCATTACCGGGCGTCCGCATCCTTTGGAGATGCGCAGGCGTCTGCTTCCATTCAGTATTTCTGGTTTCTCCCGTTCTTTGTGTGTCATGGATTGGATGATGGCTTCCACATGTTTCAGAGCATTATCGTCTATTTTGAGATCAGCGGGCAACTTGGAACCGATGCCGGGGATCATCTTGATGATAGACTCCAGCGGACCCATTTTTTTGATGCTTTGCAGCTGTTTCAGAAAGTCGTTTAGATTGAATTGGTTCTTAAGCATCTTTCTGGCCAGCTTCTCTTCTTCCTCGGCGTTCAGGCTTTCTTCAGCTTTCTCGATGAGGCTGAGGACATCGCCCATACCAAGGATGCGGGATGCCATCCTATCTGCATAAAACACTTCCAGATCCGGAATCTTTTCTCCGGTTCCCACAAAAGCCAGCGGTCGACCGGTTACTGCCTTAATGGATAGAGCAGCACCACCCCGGGCATCGCCATCCAGCTTGGTGAGAATCACTCCATCAAACTCTAGCTTGTTATAAAATTCATTTGCCACTGTAACGGCATCCTGACCGGTCATAGCATCTGCCACAAAGAAGATATAATCTGGCTTTACATGATCTTTGAGGCGCGCGACTTCATTCATCATATCTGCATCTATGTGTAAGCGTCCGGCAGTATCGATAATCAATAGGTTCGTGAAGGCAGAATAGGCCTCTTTTAAGGCCTTATCGGCGATGATGACCACGTCTTTACTTTCATCCGATACTACTGGAATATCGATCTGACGCCCCAGTATCTTCAATTGTTCGATGGCGGCTGGACGATAGACATCGCAGGCTACCATCATCGGTTTGATTCCCTTCTTGCGATACATGGCGGCCAGCTTGGCACAAGCTGTGGTCTTTCCGGAACCTTGCAATCCCACCATCATTATCTTGGTGAGTTTGTTGTTGTATACCTTCATCTCAAAGCCTTCGGTATCCATCAGGGCTATGAGTTGTTCATGAACGATCTTTACTATCTGTTGACCAGGAGTGAGGGATTTCATGACCTCAGCGCCGACAGCCCTTTTTTCCACTTCAGCGATAAATTTCTTTACGATCTTAAAATTCACATCCGCTTCCAGCAGAGCAAGGCGAATCTCGCGCATACTGTCTTTGATGTTCTGTTCGGTTAAGTAGCCGCTTCCTTTCAGATTGCGAAAAATGGAGTCCAGACGTTCGGACAGGCTGCTAAACATTTATTCTCCCTTCAAAGTGTTTATGGATGCCGTATAATCCTGTGAGGCAAAGATGTAGGAAGCAGAGACCAAGATATCCGTTCCGGCACTGATCAAATCTCGAGAATTATCGCCATTCACGCCGCCGTCCACCTCGATCAAGAAATTGGGGTATGTTGCTTTCAACGCATTCAGTTGCTTCACTTTAGTGATGGCGTGAGGAATAAATTTCTGGGCAGAATAACCGGGATTGACACTCATTACCAACACAAAATCCAACTCCGATAGAATATCATCCAAAGAGTGGACCGGTGTGGCAGGATTGAGCGCGATTCCCGCTTTGATGCCAAAAGACTTGATCCTCTGGACCAAGCGATGACTATGATATACGGTTTCCTGATGAAAAGACAGATATTGGATGCCGATTTCGGCCAGCTGCTCCACATAGTCATCCGGGTTTGTAACCATCAGGTGAGCATCCAGAGCTTTGTTAGTAAGCTTGCGAATGGCGGAAATAAATGGGTATCCAAAACTAAGATTGGGTACATAATGCCCGTCCATCAGGTCCAGATGGATGATGTCGGTTGCTTCCAGTTTGTTAATTTCATCGGCCAGATGGCCAAAATCTGCGGAAAGGACAGACGCTGCTATTTTAACGCTCATTTTCTTCTTTTACCGGGGCTTTGAGTAATGTAGATAATATCATTCAGTTTCTCACCATAATTTGCGTATTTGGCTATGATATCGGCCTTCAACAAGATCAATTCCTGCATCCAGGAACTATTCTGAACGCCAACAAACAGTATATCGTTCTCCACCTTGATGGGCTGGGAACGTTCAGCCAATAGAGGACCAACAATCTTTTTCCATCCCATATAGACATGGATAAAGCGATTATACTTTTCGCCGGCTATCCGGTAAATAATCTTACTGAAACGCTGGTCGGCGAGAACGAACTTCATGCTGAGAATAGAAAGCGGGAGTAATACCAGAATATGGTTACTCACTCCCGCTGTATATCAGATTATTCTTGGTTGAAATACAGGCCAAAGGCATTGTATGCCAGTATCAGCACAGCCATTGCTACATAGTATACCGACCCGATACCCATGGTAGTGCTGTCCACGCGGGACATCAACACGCCGGGGATTATCGAGGCGATGATGAATACTATATAACCGACAGCCCGATTGGCCAGAGTAGTACCTTTGCGGTTTATCAGAAATACGGTTGCCAGAACCATAATGATAAACAGAATGCTGAGCCCAAGCATCATGGGAACCACGACACCGGTACTCAGACTCTCTGGCAGATTGATCACACTGGTTCTAAGAGCGATCAAAAGTGGTGCTACTATCGCCAGAACCATCAATATCGCGGCCAATACTCTTCTAAAGGTTTTGTTTGAACGCTGCGTCACTTCAAAGTGGCGTTGGTTGTTTTTCAAACTAAAATACACAACTACACTTATCAACAGAAAGAATGCAGCATACGCAAGCATCATTACAGGGCGCCCGGTAATCATCCCCATCGTGGAAAGAACCGCGATGAAGATCACCAATCCGGCTATCTGCTTGATCTTGAATAATGTATCATGCATGGGAACCTCCCGGAAATCTTATTCAGCTTCGGTTTCTGCTTGAACCACAAAGCTCAGATCCGCGACTACCTCTTTGTGCAGTCTTACATGGACGCTGTGTTCTCCCAATTCCTTTGTGTGGTGCTCCATTTGCACCGCTGAACGATGAATGTCCACTCCCTCTGCTTGCAGAGCGTGAACAATGTCGTTCTCCGAAACTGAGCCGAACATGCTTCCCTGCTCATCTACTTTGCGGTCAAATGTCAGTTTTATGGAAGCTATTTTTTCGGCAAGGTTTTTTAATTCAGATATCTTTTTTTCTTCTGCGGCTTGCAGCTCTTCCTGGATGCTGCCCAGCCGTTTCATGTTGTATGGGGTGGCGTAAAGCGCGAAATCTCTGGGGATTAGATAGTTTCTGGCGTATCCCCGTTTTACATTCACTACTTCGCCTTGATTGCCCAATTTTTCTATGTTTTCGAGCAAGATTACTTTCATGCGGTGTTTCCTCCACGCGTATTGTTACCAGTCATCCAGCTATCGGCAAAACCGATGAGAATGAGTGGAATAAAAGCATAAATCAGCAATACAAACATGATTATGCTTTTGATAATATTGTTCGATACCACTCTGGATAGATGAGTCCATGCCAGGAAGAATCCCTGGATCAAGGGCACTGTACAGAGCAGGATCAGAGAGTTTATAAACAGGGCTTTTGTAGCTTCAAACAAGTACAGAGGTAGCGCTGCCAGAATAAGGATATTGAAGAACACGGTGAATTTCACATCTCCAGGCACAAAAGGTATATGAATTGTACGGTGAAAGATGAAATATCCTATCAGCAGGGCAAATATCTGCCCCACACCCCAAAATGCGGGCATCATGGTCTCCCACATCCGGGTGCTAAACTGCATGTATTCATTATCCAAAAAAACCGGCATCTGCTCCTTCATGATCTGCATCCCCTCCTGATAAGCATTGCTAAGGATTCCGCCAAAGATGTACATCCTGGCCAGTGAATAGACAACTATCACCAGAATCCCTGCCAGCAAAGCCTCGCTGAGCACCTGATTGCGCCGTAGTGTCAGCAGAAAGACATATACCACCAGGCCCACTCCAAAGATAGCGTCAAAGGCAATCAGCGGAGTGTCCCCATGGCGTCCGTCTATCATCAAGACCAGGATCGGCATCACAAAGAACAAAATGATAGTTCTTTGGGGAGATACCAGAGCCGGGCCCAGTACTTTGGCGCTGAAATACATCACCAGTATCATCCCCAAAAAGGGACTCAACAGCGACATAGTTCCGCTCAGAAAGGGTAACAGAAACATCTTATTCTTGTATTATTCTACAACGTAAGAGATCAGAGCCATCTGGCGGGCGCGTTTGATCTCTGTGGTGAGCTTACGCTGGTGTTTCGCGCAAGTACCGGTGAGACGCGCAGCTTCGATCTTGCCTACATCAGAAGTGTATTGGCGCATCAGATCGATGTTTTTGTAATCTATTACAAGATCAGGATTGGCACAGAACTTGCAGTATTTACGACGGGTGAACTTTTTCTTTCTATCGCTGAAATTCATTATTTCTCCTAAAATGGTACATCATCGTTGGTGGCATTCTTTGCGGAAGCCGGCTGTTCGCTGGGCATGGGAGCTTCCGAATGGCTTTGCGGAGCTTCTCCATCGCGGGGCGGCCATTCCAGGAAGTGCACGCTGTCGATGTTTACTTCGGTGCTTTTGCGGTTTTGGTTGTTCTGGTCGGTCCAGGTTCTGGTATCCACCCGGCCTTCGACGATGATCGCGCTACCTTTGTGGGCAGTGTTTGCTATCATCTCGGCAGTTTTGCTCCAGGCAACACAATCGATCCAGCTGGTTACGGTCTGCCATTGATCAGATTCGTCTTTGTAAGATCTGTCTGAGGCCAGAGTGATGCGGATAACCGGAGTTCCCTTTGGGGTGAACTTCAGTTCCAGATCGTTGGCTATACGGCCACTGCATATGAACTTGTTGAGTCTTGGTAATCTCAGGTCTGCCATAATTCCTCCTTATTTCTCGTCACGTGCAACGAACATGTGGCGAATTACGTTCTCATTGATGTTGAACTGCTGTTTGATGGCTTTTACAGCAAGGCTGTCCATCTTCATGTAGTTCACATAGTAATACGCTTCCAGATGCTTGTCGATGGGATAGGCAAGCATGCGCTTTCCCCAAGCATCGGTCTTGATGATCTCGGCACCTGCTTCACGCAGAATAGTAAGAGCTGCCTCATTGGCTGCATCTGCCTTTTCAGCGGAAAGTTTGGGAGAGAAAATCATCATGAGTTCGTAATCTTTAATCATCCTTTTCCTCCTTTGGACTTTTGATTCCGACAGTCTTGCCATCGGAATAGGATTTTTTCCATTTACTGTAATCATTCAACATGGAGTTGAAGTCATCTCTTATAAAGGTATCCAAGAAACGGGACACCAGTTTCAGACTCTCGTCGTAGCCGGCAAGCTCTTCGTCGGCGAATTCGTCCAGAACATATTTATCGGCCGGAAGGCTTGGGGAACGCCCAATCCCTATCCTGATTCGCTTCAAGTCATCGGGCGGCATTACGTTGAACAGGGATTTCAACCCGTTGTGACCGCCATCTCCTCCACCACTGCGAATACGCAATTGTGTGGGAGTCAGCTCGATATCGTCGTGTAAGACCAAAATCTCTGAGATCTTCCAGCGTAATAAGGCTGCTTTGAGGGCCTGTTCCGTAAGATTCATGAAGGTCCTGGGTTTGATCGCCACAGCCTGCCTGAACACAATATAATCGAATAAATCGCTACGGCTAAAGCTCAAACTATGTTCCAGCGCCCAGCGGTTCAAAGCGATAAAACCAATATTGTGTCTGGTCTTTTGGTAGCGTGGGGGATGATTCCCCAAGGCCAGGATCAGTTTCATTACTTTCTTTAGGCTTCTTCGCTTTCTTCAGCCGGAGCTTCTTCTGTCACAGCAGCTTCAGGTTCAGCAGTAGCTTTGGCGTGGATTACAACCAAGGTTACGTCATCCGCATCCTTGTATTGCCAGGTTCCCTTGGGAAGATCGCCGATATGTCTGGCATCGCCAACCTTCATCTCACGTACATCCAGTTCCAAGCCTGCGGGCACGTCATTCGCCTTGCAAATCACTTTTACTGCACGCTGTATCACATCCATGAAACCGCCTTCTTTGATGCCAATGGCTTCGCCTGTGTAAGCTACAGGAATATCGACTTCGATGGTGCTATCAGGATCCACAACCATGAAATCAAGATGCAAAAAGTCTCTACGAACAGGGTGCATTTGCTTGTCTTTCAAGATAGTGTGGTACTTATTACCGTCCAGATTAAGCTCGTAAAAAGCCAGATCCTTAAAGCTCTGTTTGTAGCACTTCATGAATTCATTGCTATTTATGGAAAGCTTCTGCGCTTCCATTCCTCCACCATAGAGAACAGCGGGAATCATGCCGCCGGCACGCAACTGAGTAAGGTCGCTTTTCTTTACGGTGTTTCTTGTTTCTGCGTTTAGAGTAAATATCATTTATTCCTCCATTTATTTACTATCTGAATAACAGGCTGATAGATTCTCCAATGTGGATTTTCTTGATGGCTATGGCCAGCATTTCCGCGATGGAGAGTTGCACGATCTTCTGGCAGCTTCGTTTTCGTTCATCCAGCTTGATCGTATTGGTTACAAAAAGTTTTTCAATGGGCGAGGTCTCTATAAGGCTGATCGCTTTGCCGGACAGCACGCCATGAGTACAGGCTGCAAATATCTTTTTAGCACCTTGCTCTTGCAGGGCCTTTGCCACCTTGATCAGGCTGCCTCCGGTATCGATGATGTCGTCGTAGAGAATCGCCGTCTTGCCGGCGACGTCCCCGATTATATTCAAAAGCTCAGTTTGGTCGTTGTTCCCACTACGGCGCTTATCACCGATGGCAAGACCGCAATTGAGCCTTTTGGCCAATGCGCGTGCCCGGTTTGCACCTCCAGAATCCGGAGATACCACCACAATGTCTTCCATCTGCATGATGCTCTTGAAATAGCGGGCAAAAGATGGAATGGCATAGAGATGATCCACGGGTATATTGAAAAATCCCTGGATCTGATCGGCATGTAAATCCACCGTGACCACCCGGTCAGCCCCTGCCACAGTGATGAGGTCTGCCACCAGTTTTGCCGTAATCGGCACTCTGGGCTGGTCTTTCTTATCGCTGCGAGCGTAAGCGTAATAGGGAATCACACAATTGATTCTTTGTGCGCTGGCTCTCTTCAGGGCGTCTATAATGATCAACAGATCCATCAAGTTATCGTTTACGGGATAGCTGGTCGGCTGGATCACAAAGACATCTGCGCCCCGAACATTGTCATTGATTTTCACGAAGGATTCGTCGTTCGAAAACTTGAACAAATCGATATCGCCCAAAGGAATTCCTGCATGTCTTGCTACTTCCTCCGCCAGGGGTAAGTTCGCATTGCCCGTGATTAGTTTTAACTTTGAAAACATCTTTGGTACTCTCTTCGCGTTATAGTATTGGTTATGTGGGTAAAATAACCCTTTTTTGCATAGTTGGCCGCGCATAGTTCAGCCGTCTTTGCGTCTTCAAATATTCCAAAACAGGTAGAACCGCTACCGCTAAGCATAGTCTTTCGCGCGCCAAAGTCATGTAACTCGGACAACAAACGATCCACTTCGGGATACAGCTTGCGCACGGCGGGTTCAAGTCTGTTAAACATCGTAGCGACAGGGTGAAGGGGATCAAACAGCTTTGCCTCACCGGGAACCGGGAGTTCCACAGCGCCATAAGCAGTACCGGCTGAGATTGCTATGCCGGGATTCACCAAAAGAATGTTATCGATCTTGATATCATCCATTGGGGATATCCTTTCACCTCTGTTTTCACCAAGGGCAGTTCCGCCATGCAAAAAGAAGTTGATATCGCTGCCATACATTGCAGCAATCCGCTCTTTCACAGACAGATCCAGATTCAATTGCCAAAGCTGATCAAGAGACTCAATGGCATTTGCAGCATTTGAGCTCCCACCTCCCAACCCGGCGGCAATAGGAATCCTCTTATCCAAGTGAATTTCCACTCCGTCTCTCACCTTGTATTCCTGTTTTAAATACTTGGCAATTCGGTAGATGAGATTGTCTTGACCGTTAAGTTCGGCAACGGAGGACCAAACTATTATGTCCCCACTTTTTGTCAAAACATATTTAATACTGTCAAAAAGGTCAATACTGCTTAGTACAGTATTGACCCGATGATAGTTACCGGGAAGGCGTCCCAGTAGCTCAAGAAATAGATTTATTTTTGCGTAAGAAGCGGTTAACATTCTTCCGTTGTTTTTTGGGTACCTCATCACCATAGTAATAGTAATAATAGTAGTAATAATAGTAGTAGTTCTGCTTGTTGTAATACTTTTGGACATAGATGCCGTTTACAATGATTCCGTCTATCCTGGCATCGATGTTTTCCATCAGTTCTTTAGTACGCTTGATGATACCTTTATCGGTAAAACCACAGCGCACTACCACAAAGGTCATATCTACTTTCTTGGTAAGGATCAGCGCGTCTGTAACCGCGATCACGGGCGGTGTGTCAAAAAGGATGTAGTCGTATAGTGATTTCAGTTCTTTGATCATCTTATCAAAGCGGTTTGATGCGATCAATTCTGAAGGATTGGGCGGCACAAATCCGCTGGTGATAATATCCAAATTCGGGATTCCAGATTCCTTTACTATCTGCTCCACCCTCAGGTCACTTTCGATCAGATAGTCGCTCGAGCCATTTTCCTTGTCCAGATTGAACCTGGTGTGAACAGTGGGACGTCGCATATCCATATCTACCAACACAACCCGCGCGTTCATCTGGGCCAAAGTAATGGCAAGGTTTGCTATAGAGGTAGATTTACCTTCTTTGGGTCCGGAGGAGGTAACCAGCAGTGTAACGCTGCCCTCAGCTTTGCGGGACAGGATGTTTGTACGCAAGGTACGATATGCTTCCGCGATTGGGGATTTGGGAGCATAGTGCGAAACCAATTGTTGCATTACAAAATGCATTGATTTCGCCAGCTGCGCTCTGGCTTCACCCTCGCTTTTTTCGATCATATCGTTAAACTCTGCCAATTTGCTTTCGGCTTCGCGAATCACCGGAATTGTACCAACGATTGGCAAGCGTACATAGCTTTCCATATCTTCCAGAGTACGCAATTTCGTATCCAGAGAATGCACCAGGAAAGCAGCACCTACGCCCAGACCGAGTCCCAAAATGATTCCGACCAGAATATTCATTGGTACCCTGGGTTTGATAGGTATTTGTGGGCGCGTAGCATAATCGATAATGCGAATGTTGCCTACTTTGGCCTGCTCGGCTATCTTGGCATCCTCATATTTCTCCATCATTATGCCGTGTATCTTGCTGTCCAGCATCATATTGCGAGATAGGCGCGCCAATTCAAGCTCGGTATTTGGCAGAGAGATAATGCGCTGTTCATACATCTCTTTGGTTTGTCCAAGACCGTCCACTCTGGTGCGGGCCAATTCCAAATCCACATTAGCCTGGATCAGTCGATTAACCAGATCACTTCTGGTGGAAAGTGGATCGGCAGAGACGGACACACTTACCAATTTACGAATTTCCCTATCGAGGTTTGCCCGGGTATTTTCCAGCTCTCGGTTTAAAAGCAAGATCTGTGGATGATCCAGAGGATACTCATTTTTGGTTAGCAGTTTTGTGATGAGCGCCTGTGTTTCCACTACTTGCTTACGCAGTTCTGTGATATAGGGAGTCTTGATCATATTGTCGATATCAACCAAAAGAGAATCCTGATCGCGCAATTGTTTGGTAAGCAGGTCCAAACTCTTGGCTTTCACGGCCATATCCGTGAGTGAGGCTTCAAGCTCGGCTTCGAGTTCGGATGACTGTTCGATCAGTTTTGTTGTTTCGGCGGTCAATTCTGTGAGGCGATTTAAGTTCTTAAACTCTCTCAAATCATTTTCGGAAGCTTGCAAGCGCCTGCTGATGGCGTCCAACTGAGTCTCCAGGAATTCCCGGATCGTGGTATATTCCAAGCGGGCAAATTGAGTATTTTGCTGCTGGATAGCTTCGGCAATGGCATTCACCGCCGCTTGTGCTTCTGTGGGACTGGTTGATTCTATTGAGATTGTGAGTAGATCTGTTTCGCGTTTTGATTCCACCTTTACTTTCCCCAGCGCTCCAGCTGGATTCTCGTGGGAAGCAATCGGAAAAAGATCCCAATCGGGATACTTTTTCATAATCTCCCATGCCAGTGTGAGCGTGGGACGGCTTTTTATGATCTCGATCTGATTGTTGATGCTGTTTTTCCCCATTCCGGGAGCACCCATAAAGAGGAATTCCGCGCCCTGATTTTGGTCTTCCAGCATGATACGTGAAGAAGCTGAATAGATCTTGTCTTGCCGGGCAGTATAAATGATAGTAGCCGCCATCACCAGTATAAATACAAGAACGATCAGATAGCGATATTGCAGTACTATCCGCACATAATCCGAGAGCTTTATTTCATCCTGTAAGGGCTGTTGGTTTTGATATTGATTTTCCACTTATGCCTTCCTTAAGAGTTTATAATCCGGTAACAAGATTGTACACACTGAGAGTGATTGCCACTTTCGAAAGAAAATCTGCCACTCGAGAGAACGCATAGAATATTGTTCCCGAAACCACGATGGTATCACCGGGCTTCATTTCGGGAATCAGGGCCGGATCCCCAGATTCCAGGTATTCCTTAAAATTAACCCAAACCACTTTTTCGCCTTCTTCGCTGGGACGCACTATCCGAATCTTAGATAGCTTGGCATCTTCCCTGGGTCCACCAGCCAGAGCAAGAAGAGTAAGAAAATCAGTGTCGTCCGGCACAACATAGAGTCCCGGTTTTGCCACCTGACCCAAAATGTAGGTGTTCATCTTCAATTTTTCCACCCCACTTCGACTGCCATCGAAAGTATATGCCGAGATATTACTCGGTGGTGTAAAGGTCGTGGTGGTCTGGCCAAATAGAGCTAAACCAATGCAGATCAATAGGATCGCAAACAGAATCTTCTTCACATTTTCCTCTTTTGCATTTTATGTAAAAATCCTGAACTTGTCTTTCAAGTCAAGCATTTTCTTGTCCGGCATTATTGAGTATTCGGGTGCAAGATATCTGGCGCCGTCACAAGTATCATAAGAAAGACACTGATCTACCGGACATAGATCCATGTTCATCCCGGCTCTCAGCTGCATGATAGCCTGCTTCCGAAACAAGGTCTTTGCCCCGATAGCTGTACTAACTGTAATAGCATGCATAGAATCTATCCTCTCGTGTATCACGGCTAAATAACAGTAAACATTCGTTCCAAGGATTCCGAGCCCATATACATCTGTTTATCGCCATCCCACACAAAGTAGTCCACTCGCCAGCGCATAACGCTTCCCGGCTGGGGAGCGGGGCTCAGTTGTGGGAGTTTCAAAGATAGAGGCGGATCCTCTGTTGCCAGATTGAAGTCGTCGAACCACAGCAGGTCGTTGTTTTCGTCCCACAGCAAAACCCGGTAAAAACCGATGCTGTCGTCTGCTATACCCCACACAAAGCTAAGTCCTTCGGGGGTATCCAGATCCACGTATGCGTTATTTTCCGGGGCTATCAAACCCGGTTTACTTAAAATTGCATAGTGTACCGTGTCCGAAACGGTGCTGTTGCCACTGATATCAAATAGTTCAATATAGTAATAGTACCAGTGCTTTTCCACCAGATCATCCTGATCAAGATAATGGCGGTTATTGGAGGGGATTTGGCCCAATTCCACCGGATCAGGTTCGATATCTGAATAGCGATAAATTTTCAGATGACTGAGATCGTTGTCGATAAAAGGCTCCCAGGATAGGCGAATCATGTCACCTTCAGGGACGGTGTCGATGCCGTTGTTCTCGTCGTTCAGGGTTATATAGCTATCATCATCCAAAAAGAAAACACCATCTCCCGTATCTCCCCGATGAGCGATCAGAACCGGTTTTGCGGGAGGAGTTTTATCCTTGCCGGATTCGTCTTCTCCAGAGCATGAACCCAAGACAAGTGCCAAAAGAATAAGCCATATTATGTGTCTCATAAGATCTCCTAAAAACTAATTCTCAAGCCCAGTCTATTGGTTATCCCGACCGGGTTTGTGATTAGAGCGTAGTCCAGCATTACACCATACACTTTCACGCTGGCGCCGCAACTGAAGTTTGTATCGTAGTAACCCAAACGCAGATTGCCCTTATCATCATAATTCCAATCCAATCCATAGTGATCGGTACCGTTATATACGTAATCATAGTCATAGGCCAGCGTCACTGTGCTTTTCAGCTTTTCCAGGGGTTGCACCAGAGCCACTCCCGCTTTGGTATTGAATAGCACTTCATCCCTGATCTCGCTATTTGTATCCCAGCTGATTGTGGTTCCAGCTACATCTTGGAAATTGAAGCCTACATGAAGATCGCCTAGGGAATCCTCATCAAATAGCACAGACATATCCGTGCGCAGCTTTATGCCAAGATCAAAGCCCGTGCCGGAACCCAGGTTTTCTCTCAGTTTGCGTTGAATGAATTTCACATTGCCACCCAAGCCGAGCTCAAAGGGAATCTCAAAGAATTGCCATCCCATGTTTGCCCCAAATTTGATGTTTTTTGAAAAGGCAAATTGGTAGAGGTCATCTGTAGAGCGGAAATGCCCATCCGGAATGCCGGGAAGGTGCAGATCCAGATTGTGTATACGCTGGTCTACATTTGTTCCCACCAGGTATTTTTCGGAGAAATATGGTATATCACTAACGTTCAATCTGGTTACATTGAATGCAATAGACACATCGTTTGGTAAAGGCTGTACATAACTGATGAAATCGTAACTGGCCAGATTGCCGTACAAGAAGGCGTGCATCACCTGCACTTCAGAATCCCGCATCTGCGACAAACCACCACTATTCCAATATATAGCCGAACCGTCGTCTGCCAGAGCCGAGAAAGCACCGCCCATGCCCAGGGCACGAACTCCTGACCCAATCATCATGAAATCTCCCGCGTATCTGCCGGCAAAGGACGGTGCGTAGAACATCAAGCTCAAAAGGCCAAGGATCAATATCTTCTTCATCGCTGCTCTCCCTTATCTTAGAATGGCCATTTTCATGGTTTTTTCTATTTTTTTGTTTCCCCGACGGGCAACCACACGGTAAAAATATGTGCCATTGGCCAGAGGAAAACCTTGTTCGTCCTTGCAATCCCATGCGTACAGAGACCTGGGATACTCGTGATAGCCCACTCCCGTTGGCAGGTCTCTGAAGGTCTTCACCAATCTTCCACTGATGGTATATACTTTTATGTAAACCTCATCGGCAGCATCGGTAAGCACATATGTGAAGCGAGTTCTACCATCATTCTTGGGATCTTGTGCCTGTCCCAACACTGGATTGGGATAGTTGCCGATATTCCGGATGGCAAATTTGTCATTCACGATGAACTGCACTTCCCGCGTCATGATATTGCCGTTTAAGTCTGTGCATACGATCTTGAGGTTGTGATCACCGGTATTAAGGTCCAACTGATACTTCACGGGTACCCGATTGATGTTCTCTTTGTTGATGCTAATCACATAATCAGTTTCTGGAACCTCGGTCCCATTCAAGCTAAGACGAATTCTGTTGTCGATCATGTCGATACCGTTGGCATCACTCAATAGCATTGAGATCACTCCGTCTCCAGCCACATATCCTCCCACCGTAAATTCCTGATCCTGAACGTTTACATCAACACTCGGAGGTGTATTGTCCATGTTGCGGAATATGCAGTATATTCCTTCGCGAGCTACTTCGAAACTCACCGTATCGTCTACTAAAGACATAAGGCCACCTACCAGAATCCATTTTTGATACTCGGCATTGTAGCGATAAATCTTGTAACTGTATTCTGATTCCAAAGCCTGAGTTTCGGGATCAGCCGTATTGTACTTGAACGATAAACCCATTTTCTTCCCATTTGTAAAGTATCCCAGAGAATCCACCAGACTTGTGCTGAGCAATTTCACTTCATAGGGAATAGACATTTGCAGATCACTTCCCTCTGCTGGATTCTGCATCATAATGGCTTGAAGATCAGGCTGGTTCAACATAGTGATTCCCGCAAGATCATTGAGGGCAATACCCAAAGATCCGGAGCTAACAAAACCCGGTGGGACAGTACAACTAAGATTGTTTTCCAGGCTGCTGATAACGCCACCGGCACTATCCACGGAGAAGTAGTTCATTGGCACATAGATGGGAAAATAGTTATTTGTGTTTACGTAAAAATCCCACTCGTGGAACACAAAAGTAGTATTCACTCGCAGTTCCAGCTCATGATTTCCATTGGGCAGACCTGCCAGAGATACTACATCCCAGCGAATCTCTTGCACATCGAGAGGAGCAAAATCCTGTTGTGAGACCAATAACCAAGTGTCTCCTACTTTTTTGAATAAACGCAAATCCGTGGTCAGAGAAGCCGCATTACCTACATTTGTGGATTTCACTCTCAAAATTGGGACACCATCATTGGGGTCTAGGATCACTTCCTGCAAAAACAAATCCGGGCCGGCTACCTGGAAAGAATTTAGAGGACTTTCGTAGGTTAGCGAATCCACATCTGTAATGTAATACTTGAAGGGAAGCTCGCGCTTGGTAGGAAATCTGCGCAATTTACTATCTGATTGCCATAGCGTATTGTCATCGGCAGAAGGGCTCATAAGGTAGTCTTCCCACACCACTATCCAGGTCTCAGTTTCGGCCTGGTAACTGCTATCGGTGCGAACGGATACCCGCAAGCTCATGATCTTTTCAGGATTGAATACTCTGGCCAGAAATACCGTGGAATCGGTGTATACAGGTTGGGCAGGGATAAAGCCTTCGTGTTGTACCGCCGGGCGTCCCACACTGTAGAAATCGGTACCAACATATTGTTTGGTGGGAGAATATCCGGTTACCATCACCTTGTTCGTGTAATTGCTTAAACCACTTGGTATAACGTAATTGGCGAGGAACTCACCCCCGTTGAGATCGATGTCGTATGGCACGTTTTGCACGATCTCTTTTTCATTCATCACAAATAAGCGGGCTCTGCTTACATCGGCTGGGAATTGAGCATGCACGCTCAAGGTTTCGCCCTGTTCTGGATCGTGGTTCTCTGCACTTACATTACTATGCACAATCGGTTTATTCAAGCGGATCAGAGGATCGCCCAAATAGGCTGAACCGTGAGTAAGTGCGGATCTTGCCGCGGCACTGGATGCGGTAGAGTAGAACTTCGCCAACGCAAACATATAGGCTTCACCCAGAGTGTCAAAATCCATCTTGAATACTGCTTCGTTGAATGCCAATCCCCAGTCTTCATCCTGGATCTTATAGCCCAATCCGGTGAATCCCAAGCTTACAATCGCTCCCTTGTCCGGCTGAGCAATCAGCGCTTCTGAAATGGATGCCGCTCCATTGGTATCAAAGGCCGAAGCATAACATGCCAAAGATAGAAATACAGGTAGAGCCTGATTGTTCAGTGTGGCCACGTCATTAAAGTTAAAGAGGTTATAATCCGCCCAGACACGCCCTCCTCCATGACCCATAAATTGGACAAATTGAGTGCCGCTGTTGATTGCGTCTTTCAGATTGAATGTACCGCCAAAATAGTCGCTGCTTACGGTCTGAGTGCTGGTGTATACTCTGCTTACCCGGTAATGCTCAGGAATGCTTTTATGGCGAATACGTTCCGATTGCTGAGCAAAGATATCGTTGCCATCTTCTATCTTGCCTCCCGCCGTAAGCGTTAGATGGTTGTTCCACTGGCGGTTTGTGTGCAGATTGTCCCGGTAGGATTTTGCTTTCATAGCATAATTGGTGATTTGCTCTTCTGTCCAGACATTGATGCGCGCAAGGCTGATATCCGGAACCGAATCCTCACCCATAAGGCAAGCATACCAGTTATCGCTGGCAGTGGCGCCGTGTTTGTAAGTCCATGTTTTCTTTACCGGGATCAAGTTGTATTTTCGGCTGGGGCTATTATCCCTAGTGTCGTCAATGCCTTCTCCCAATAGAATCGCATAGTTCAATCGAGGAGATCCCCAATAGTTATATGCGTGTTCCAAAAAATCCCTGATGGCCTCGGCGGATACTATACCATTATTGAACTCGTCGTAAACATCCTGAATATCCACTACTTTTACACTATGCCCTTCACTCTGCCAGAGCTCAACGAGCATCTGAGTTCCCTCAGCATCTACAAATTGGTAAGGAGTTATCACGATTACATCTGCCGAATTCTGTGGATTCAACAAATCAGAAGGCAGATTCATCCGCAGCAGTTTTGGGCTCTTTTTAGCACCCTCTTCCACCGCGAAATAGCGCACGGCATTGGAGGCCACACTATCCTGCAGGCTCACCGTCCAGGGAGCAGATCCATCCATAGTGAAAGGCTCTATCTGCAGACTGTTAAACACGCTGGATCCAATCTTGTAAACGGATACATTGGGTGATGAAAACCCTCCGATATCAAACTGAAACAACCCATTGGGACGATCTGCCGGTTTGGTAAACTTGATAAAATCCCGGCTGGTTTTGTATTCTCTCCAATAATTCAGCTTGATATAGTCCAGCATCACTTGCTCATCATCCAGCATGGTTGTGTTTCCGGACAGGCTGACATAAACGTTATTTGTGCCGTGCCTGAAGAATGAATTGGCAATAGGCTCCTGATTCAAAAAGATCTTCTCGGTCTGTCCCACCCAGGAATGTGTGTTCACCATGGCTTGATTGATCCGGATGGCAGCTTCGTGATCAAATTGATCCCCTAAGATGCTTTCGTCGTAGGTAAGGCCATGCAAGGCAATTTCTGTGCTGCCGGTGCGAATGGCACTATCTATGGGATATTCCAGCTCGATGGGAACTATCTCCAGATTCGGCGCTTTTATCTTTTTCCAAAACCACACATCCTCACGATAGAAATCCTGATTAGCAGTGCTCCAGCCCCTGCCCAGCTTATCGCTTACCAATTGTTCCTCGAAATGTACCGATTCCAGATAGGCATCTGCCAGCATGTATTGCATCGGATCATTGCTGATCAAACCGCCGTTTTCTACCACCATGCGGGCTCCATAGCCTTCTTTGAGCCTGAGTGTATAAACGTTCTCAGCAGTGTAATCGTCACTATAACGCTCATCACCGTAATGTCGATCGCCATAAAACTCAAAGAAATCCCCGGGATCAAAACCGCCATCCTCCTCTCCGGAGAAGTGAATCGGTACCTGACCAAATTCATCGCTTAATTCCAGATAGCGGGGGTCCACACGGTCGATATTCCAACTCATTTCCACCTGCAGTGAATCCGTCATCTCCAGAATGAAATCTTTTAGCAGGTCGTAATGAACTTGATAGATACCTTCGTTATCCACGATTATCTGAATTTCAGACACCTGATTCTGGGAACCCTTGGGACTTTCGTGATGATAGTCCTGCTTTCGGGGTAAACGCCAAGATTTGGAGCTGGTATTATTTATAAAAAAGGCATCTCCAGCTGCATCGACAGGGCTGTGCCCCAATTGCCAGTTTGGAGATGGACTCTTATCTCCGGAGATATTCACGATTATCTCCATCTCTTGATGCACTTTAAGTTCTTTGCTGGCAGCATTATACTGAAAAGGGAATATTCGAAGACTTACAAAATGACGATCTCCCACAAAAGCAGGGTTGGAGAGCTCCACCACATTCATCGGATACAACGCGGCTCTGGAATAGGCATAAAAATCTCTTTTTACATCGTATACCGGCATATCATTCTCTATGTGCATTGTGGGCACCGGATTGATTAACACATCACTGATAGTGTTTTGTACAGAGGATGTAAGGCGAACAGCAGCGTTGCCATCAACCGGTATGGCTATCGGCACACTAAACATCCTCAATTCGGGGAAGCCTTCGTCCGCAGTAGAAACCCCGTCATTTATCTGTAGCTGCTTAAACGGTAAGCCATTCAGACTAATATCAGTCAGCCTGTATTCGGGCAATACAAACTTAAGGCTAATGACATCTTTGCTTTCGCTTACCACGCTGATGGGATTTGCCAGCATAATGACAGGCAAGAGGATCAGCATTACTGTATAAAGTCTTTTCATCTATACTCCCTTCATGAAAGCTTGTTTGCCCTGAGGCCGATATCCTTTCGATAGACCGCTGCCGGGAAACTAATCTTTGTAATATCAGTATACACTTTTTCGCGAGCGGCGTGCAGGCTATCTGCGAGCGCCAGCACTGTCATCACTCTGCCCCCGGAACTGATCAGACCGGATTCTGTCTTTTTTACTCCGGCAAAATAAACACGGGACTCTAGCTTTGGAATTGATATTGGGATATCCTTTTTGTAGCTTCCGGGATAACCCGGAGCAGCCAGAACCACCCCCACCGCGTATCGTGAATCCCATTGTAGCTTCAACTGATCTACTCTGCCATCGCATACCGCCATACAGAGATCAAGCATATCGGTTTTTAAAAGTGGCAAAAGCACCTGAGTTTCAGGATCTCCCAAACGGCAGTTGAATTCTATCACTTTCGGTCCCTCAGTAGTAATCATCAAACCCAGATACAATATACCGCTGTAGCTACAATTCTCTTCTTTCAGAGCGGTTAACACCGGCTCCAATATAGCTTTCTCGATGCTGGACCTATATTCCTGCGCCTCACTCACGGGACAGTATGCTCCCATACCCCCGGTATTGGGACCCAAATCTCCATCGTGCAACTGTTTGTGATCTTGCGAGAATAGTGTGGTCCGATAGTTATCCCCGTCACAGATCGCAAACAGGGATACTTCCCAGCCTTCCAGATACTCCTCGGCCAATACACCATCCTGCCCACAATCCTGCCTCAACAGTGTGTTGCAGGCTTCATAGGCTTCGGCCAAATCATGGGCTATAATCACACCTTTGCCGGCGGCCAAGCCATCCGCTTTCAGCACCACAGGCATCTTGAAACTCTTCAGGATGTCCTCTGCTTCTGCCCTGTTTCGGATGATGCGATATATTGCCGTGGGCACCTGATACTTTGTCATGATACGCTTTGCAAATGCCTTGGAATACTCAATGGCGCCAGCGGCTTGCGAGGGTCCAAACACTCTGATGGAATGCTGCCTCAGGTAATCCGAAAGCCCTTCGGCTATCGGCTGTTCAGGACCGATAAAGACCAAGTCTATATTCTTATTTTTGCAAAAGCTGCAAATCTCCTCGAATCCATTTAATGCGACACAGTCAAAAGTTTCGCCTATACCATCGTTTCCGGGGCTCACGTAAATCTCTGTCGTCCGGCTGCTACGCCCAAAAGCTTCAGCTATCGCGTGTTCCCTGGCTCCACTGCCCAAGATTAGTACTTTCAATATTCATCCCTCAAGGTATTTGCCAATTCCAAAATCGCCATTTCCGCTGCTTTGTGCCGGATGCTTTCTCTATCTCCGGTTAGCAATCGTCGCAATGCGTATTCATTATCATTGATGCGCCAGCTAAAGAAAACAGTGCCTACGGGTTTTTCTGCAGTAGCTCCATCCGGACCGGCGATACCGGTTATTGCGAAGGCGACATCAGCCTTCAAAAGCTTTTGCAGCCCCCGTACCATAGCTCGCGCACATTCTTCACTTACAGCACCGAATGTATCCAAAATGGAATCATCCACGCCCAAAAGCTCCGCCTTAACCCGGTTTGCATAGCTTACCACTCCACCCAGAAAGACATCTGAGGCTCCGGGTATATCAGTTATAAAACGCTGGGCCAGACCTCCGGTGCAAGATTCTGCTGCCGCCAGACTAAGTCCCCTTTCCTTCAGTAATCGCAGTAGATATCCGGCGGGGAGAGTCTCGTCGCGTCCCCACACATAGTCCCCTACTTTCCTTATCAGATACTTTTCTGCGATCGCGATCGCCGCGGCATCTTCCCCATAGATTCGCAGGTCCACTCTACCGGTTTGCGGCAACCAGGCCAGGCTTACTCCCGCCGGCAGTTCTTTGGGATCCAACAATTCTACCAAACTTGATTCCGCTACACCATAAGTATGCAGGTTACACACCACCAAGCCCATAGCTTCATGATGCGCTTGTTTTATAATCGGCTTGATATGTTGCTCAAACATATGGCGCATCTCCAGCGGAACCCCCTGCAACACAAACAGATGCTTGCCATCCCGGCTATAATGCAATCCGGGAGCAGTACCGCGATCGTTGCGTAGCGGACTGAAGTCTTCAGGCACCATCGCCTGACTGCGATTGGACTGGGGTATTGCCACATCACGTCGGGTAAAAATCCTCTGAATATGCTCCCAAACATCTTCGCAAAAGTACATACTTTTACCAAAATACTCCGCGATTGCAGCCTTGGTAATATCGTCCTGAGTAGGCCCCAAACCTCCGGTGCTGATCACTACATCATATCGCTGCCAGCATTCATCAAGCGCTTTTTTGATGGCATCATGATCGTCCCGGATAGTGAGGCTATAGGCCACAGGAATGCCCAATTCTGCCATACCCGCCCCCAAAAAAGCTAGGTTACTGTTCAGGGTTCTCCCGATCAGCAGTTCATTCCCGATGCAGATTACAGCGCTTTGCAATTTCATATCAATAAGATTTGGCAAATATCACCCGACGCCGGGAAGGTTTACCACAGCAGATGCAGCGTCCCTCTACTTCTACAGCATCGAAAGGTATGCAACGGATTGTCACTTTCAGATCTTCTTTAATCTTCTCTTCACAGGCTACATCACCACACCAGTGAGACTCGGCAAAACCGCCATGTATCTCTGGAGTTTCAGCATTCTTTGCTGTGAAGAATTTATAGAACTTCCTGTTATCGTCCACCTGTACGGTATTGGCTTCCCTAAAACTGAGAGCACGCTGATAATATGTATCCTGAATATCTTTCAAACTCTGCAATACATAATCTCTCAAGTTGTTGACACCCACGCTCTGCTTGTCGCGCGGCTCTTTATCCCTGCGAGCCATCATTACCGCATCAGATTCAATATCTCGAGGACCGATTTCCAGCCTGATAGGTATACCTTTTTTGATCCAATACCAATTCCGCTCGCTTCCGGTAAGATCCCTGTCATCCAATTCGCAATAGATCTTTATGTCTTCAAAATACTCTTTGGCAAAGAGTTGCTGTATCCTGTCGCAATATGCCAAAACCGAAGATTTCTCATTCTCATCGCGATATATGGGAATGATCGCGATGTGCGACGGGGCAATCTTGGGCGGCAAAGCCAGACCGTTATCATCGCTGTGTGCCATAATCAGGGCACCGATCAATCGTGTCGACACTCCCCAGGAAGTAGTCCAGGCAAACTCAAATTCACCGTTCCTGCCCTGGAACTTGATCCCGGAGGATTTTGCAAAATTCTGACCCAGGAAATGTGAAGTGCCGGCCTGAAGTGCTTTTTTGTCCTGCATCATGGCTTCGATGCAGTATGTATTAACCGCGCCGGGAAATTTTTCACCCTCTGTTTTTTCGCCCATAATCACAGGTAATGCCAAATATTCAGCAGCAAACCTGGCATATACTTCCAACATCTTACGGGTTTCTTCCATAGCGTCTTCTGCTGTTTCATGCACAGTGTGCCCTTCCTGCCACAGGAACTCGGCAGTCCTCAAAAAAAGCCTGGTGCGCATCTCCCATCGCACGATGTTTGCCCACTGGTTGATCAAGAGAGGCAGGTCACGATAGGAATTGACCCACTTGGCAAATGATGCTCCGATGATGGTTTCGCTGGTGGGGCGAACGATCAGGGGCTCGGTTAATTCTCCTGCTACCATCAAGCCACCATTGCCGTCATCTTCCAAACGTGAGTGAGTAACTACCGCGCATTCCTTGGCAAAGCCTTCCACATGCTCAGCTTCTTTTTCAAAATAACTTTTGGGGATAAATAAGGGGAAGTAGGCATTGCGATGACCGGTCTCCCGAAACATGGTATCCAGGGCTCGCTGGATGTTTTCCCATATCGCGTAGCCCCAAGGCTTGATCACCATGCAACCACGCACATCACTGTTTTCTGCCAAATCGGCATTCTTTATTACTTGTTGATACCACTCGGCATAGTTTTGCTCTCTGGTAGGTTCTATAGCGGTCTTTTCCTGTTTACTCATCTTATCTCCATGAATTTTCGCCTTGATACCATATTCAGACAGGCACGCTTTCTGTCAATATATCTTTAGCAGTATTGGCAGTCCCTCATTATCCCCAACTTTTCTTGATACAGTTCTACCCATCCTTTCTCTAATGCACGGCCTCATAGAGGATCAGTATTATGAGCCGGCTAAGCAGTGGACAAAGCAACACAGGCCACGCACAGACTCTCCCCAGACGATCCAAGCACAGCACTGTAGCACCACAGGAATTAAAGAATTGAAGAAATATCAGAGTGGGAAAAACAGGGAAATCGGTGGATAATCACGGTGGATAATCAGGAAAGACCATTTTTCCAATCTCACTGTCAGCTCTGTAGACAGTGTTAATCAAGTGCACATCAAGCCTTAATCAAGCGTTAATTATTAACGCTTGATTAAGGCTTGATAAAGAGATGATGAACGCCGTGAATACAGGTAGAAAATGGACAATTTGAGCAAAATGCTGTTTTTTCAACTGTTTTCCCCAGTTTTTCATCTGTTTCTCATTGTTTTGCGCTGCAAGGGGAGCTCGTTTCCAAAGCAAGCTGAACTACCTGTATCGATTGCACTTAGACCATTTTTTACTCCGACCGGCGTCGAGATATGGTATTGCAAAGAACTAAGGCAATATCCCGGATAGCCCGCGCTTTGGATTGTCAAGCGGGGTGCAGATTGTGATTCGATAACGATCTTCCGGATTCGCCTCAGATAAGCTATTAAAGAATCAAATCATGAATCCGGACCGGATACCACATAGCATATTGGGGGTTTTAGCACGAATTTGATGGCCTTTTAACTGATCTCAAGCTGATCCACATAGATATTGCTGCAGAGCACCGGTTTAATTATACTCGATAAGCGCTGCGCTTAGCTTCCTTGTAGCTGCCTCATTAGCTGGATTTCGTGTGAAGCATTCAGGGCAAACAAAAGAGTCCGGTCACATTAGAACCGGACTCTTTGTTGTAACTATTGTTTTCGGGATTCTTTTACATTAATTCAGACCAGATTTTGCTGATCAGGGCCTTACTGTCATCAATTTCCATGTAGGAAAGTGGGAAAGTAAACAGATAAGCTCTGGCCATATTGTTAGTAGCGCCATTGATGTGCCTTATTCCGATAGTACGACCGTTGTAGAAATCATATAATTCCTGGGTGGGAGGATATAGTGGCCAATCTACAGGCTTCGCACCAATGGTATAGATGTTTTCTCCATTATGAAGGGGTACTCCATCTTCTTCAACGAAATACGCGACATTGGAAAATCCCTGTGTTCCTTGCACCACGGGACTAATCCATTCTGAGGGATCATCCTTTTCATAGCGCAGGTTCACATCCGGATACCCGAGCTGAGTGTTACCGATGGCTTTCTGGAAATACACATGGGCAGCAGGATTTACAAACTCCTCCAGTTTGGGAATATTTGGTAATCCAAGGGCTTTTATCAAGCTGGGTTCGGTTCCGGCGTCGGGTTTGAAAGTACGCTTTGAGATTGCTTCAAGCTGGGATTTCACCAGATGCGTATAGGATATCACCAGGTTCCCGCCGTTCTGCATGAAGAGACTAAGCCCATCATTCTCAAGATTCAAGTTGCCGCTTTTACCGGGATTATCACTGTGATAGATAACCATTCTGTATTTTTGCAGCAAACCCAAAGCTAATTTGCGTTTACGATAGTCCATGGGCAAGGAACCGTTTCCATTGGGACTGTATTTCACTACATCGATTTCTGCATCGTTCAGGCCCAGCCCGCGAGCCATCTCCATGTACAGATCATCAACTGCCTGGTCTGGTGAGAGATTAACGTTATTTTCATCGTCATCTATGATCAACACGCCATTACGATTAGCAGGATCTATCTGTGCTCTCACCACAAAATCTATAACCGCGGGGTTTTTTGAAGAGATTCCCTGCATATCCACGCAACGTACCTCAAACTTATGTAAGCCGGGTTCCACTTGATCTGTAGTTAACACAATAGACTGATTCAACGGTGAAGAAACCGGTAGTCTCAACCATTCTGTGCCATCATCATCCCGATAGTTATACTCACTTCCCGGGAATGGGGCGAAGACAAAGGGAGCGTTGTCATAGCGAATATCGTAGTGAGTGATCTCACTATAATAGTTAACCGGGTTCATACTGGTAGAATTGTCGCTAAGAACCACATCCACTTTCTTGGGGAAACTTGAATTAGTGAAATCCTCGTGTGTAGGATACTCTCCAGTCAAGTCGTTCATGTATTCTCCCCACCAACCCCATCGCAGCCATATCTTCAAATTGGGGCTGTGCACAACAGAATAGACTGCTGTAGCCAAGGTATCATCCTCAGGAATTACATTTTCCATAAACAGAGATGTGCCATACCGGGTCCTGCCACCGGACAAACTCACAGGTGCCGCGTCTACATTATACTCATCACTGTTATAATCGTCAAAATGGTTATTACCCAGGGCGATGATTTTTTTGTGATAGAGCAAAGTGCGGGGGCTAAAACCGGGTTTTACTTTAAAGGTGATAAAATAAGTAGAGTCGTCGGGAGCAGGTTCAGACATCACTCCAGCAAGATCTGTAGCGCGACCTTCGACTTTTGTGATCGTTCCCAAGTCGACACCATCCTCAGTATAGTCATATTCAAGAGGAGGATCAGTAAAGCCGGTAAGCAGATATTGGTCAATTCTATCCGAATCATGAGTATCTATCCAGTCTGTCATGCTTCCCGCTACAGTTTCTCCCGCCGCATTGATCTTCATCATGCGGAATTCAAATTTGTAGGGAACGTGCTCAGTCATCAACGCGTCAGAATCATGCATAGTGAATTTCAGCTTGATTCCACTTCCCACATCCTTACCATCAGGATTACCTTTGGTAGTATCCATCAAGCAGGTGGGGCGAGGAGAATCGGTACGGAATCTACGCCAGGCAGATTTGGTGACAATATCTCCCCGGTTGTCGATAGCTATCACTTCAAAATGGCAGATCAGGTTTGCGGGATTACCCAGAGTGTCCGCCGCCGGGAAATTGATCACTGCGTACTTCTGAGTTGTCCAAATTGTTCTATCCGCAGTGGCATCGTCCAATGGAATGCTTTCATCGGCACTGGGCAGATAATGATATGCCCAACCTTCTCTGGAATTCCCCAATAGCGTCTCACTCTGCAAGATTACATCCGGTATCAAACCATCTTCCACAGAGCTGAGGTATTCATATCTCGGAGTGGGGATGGGTTCCATGTTTTCGTCCAAGATGCGGAACGCAAATCCGGTTATAATCCCGTCAGGATCAGTAGCATGCCAAAAGATTTTCTGTTGGAATGAATAATTATCGGTAGTTGTATCCACGGTCGCGGGCACAAATTCTTCAGTCCAGCCTTCATAAGAGGTAATGCTAATCTCCGGAGGCAAATTTTCAAATCTGCTCCCCGACTTTCCACATCCGGTTACAAAAAGAGCTGCAACTGTGAGTAAAATGATGACTGCCAAGAGATTTGATCTCTTATTATTCATCGGTCCTCCCAAACATCAGGTTATAGTTTCTTATAGTTTTCACTAAAAATGACGTCTATATATTCGTCAACATATTTATTTATATTTCTGGCTATCAGATTGGCTTTCACGAGATTCAAATACAAAACCGAGGTTGTGATCCGGCCAATTCCTCCGGGTACGGGACTAATGGCCCCGGCCTTCTTCGCGCAGGATTCGTAGTCAATATCACCAACATAGGCACTGCTGCCATCGGGTTTTTGAATTTCATTGATGCCTACATCGATTAAAACTGAATCTTCAGCCACCATGTCCGCGCTTACAAAATGGGGTTTGCCAATGGCGGATATCAAGATGTCTGCCGATCGGCATATAGCCGCCAGATCTTTGGTCCGGCTATGGCACACTGTTACTGTAGCATTGGCAAAAGGTCTCTTCCAGAGCAGAATGTTGGCCAAAGGTTTACCCACTACGTTGGAACGTCCCAGGACCACTGTATGCTTGCCCTTGGGATCGATGCCATAGTATTTCAGAGAGTAATAAACTGCTGCCGGTGTGCAGGGTAAAAACACTTCGTTCTCCATCAGGATCCTGCCCAAATTTACCGGATGCAATGCATCCAGATCCTTATTTGGGTCCACGCTGAGGTTTACTGCACTGTCATCAATGCTTCCGGGTAATGGTTTCTGAATCATGATCCCATGAATATCCGGATTCTGATTGGCTTCTGCTATTATTCTCAAAAGCTTGTCTTGTCCACAATTTACATCCAGGGTCAGAAGTTCGGCTTCACATCCCAGCTTTGGAGCTGTATTCAGAATACTTTGCACATAATATGAACTGGCTGGATCTTCTCCCACCTGAATCAGGAGCATTTTGGGTTTTAAGTTATGCTCTGCGACCAATTGTTTGCAAACTTTGTTGATCGCCAGGGCTATCGCTTTACCGGTTAATTCTTTTGGCATCTATACCTCCACAGAATATCGCAATCTTTGGATCTGGAGGGCAGTGTTCCTGTCTTCATCCAGATCTACCAATACCGCGTTCACCATCAGACCGCTGTGGGCGGATTCAAAGCGATGAGGTACCGATGTGCTTAGCTTTTCCAGAATGATATCCTTGCGTACTCCGATCACACTATCGTGCGCGCCGGTCATACCTGCATCGCTGATGTATGCCATACCCCCGGGTAAGATCTCTTCATCCGCGGTCTGTATATGAGTGTGAGTACCTACCATCACCGCCGCTTTACCGTCCATATACCAGCCCAGGGCTCGTTTCTCCGAAGTGGATTCTGCGTGCACATCCACAAAGAGTGGCAGCGAGGTATCACGAGCTGCCCAAAAGCCATCGAAGGCTTCGAATGGCGAATTGCAGGGGGGCATAAAGATCTGACCGGTGAGGCAGATAATCTCCAGCTTTGAATCTTCTTTCTGCAGGATGTATCTGCTATTTCCCGGAGCCGCCGCAGGATAATTCATGGGTTTGATGATTCTTGGTTCCCGAGATATATAATCCAGAGACTCTTCCCTATCCCAGAGATGGTTTCCGCTGGTCACAGCGTCCACTCCTGCGGCAAAAACCGGCTTCAATGTCCTTTCGGTGAGGCCTTTGCCATCGGCAAGATTCTCGGCGTTGGCGATCACAAAATCGGTCTTGTATTCATTGATCATGCTTCGTAAGTGAGCAAACAGAATAGACCTGCCGGCTTTGCCAAATACATCGCCAAAGAAAAGAATCCGCATCTATTTTGCCATGGCTATCTGACGAGTCTCACGGATAACCGTAACTTTGATTTGACCGGGATATTGCACCTGTTTCTCGATGGTCGCGGCAATCTCGGTAGCCAGCAGTGGAGTTTGATTTTCCTCCACCAGGGTAGGTTCCACGATAATGCGCAACTCCCGACCGGCCTGAATGGCATAAGATTTGTTCACACCCTCCACCGAGTTTGCGATCTCTTCCAGCTTGGCAAGGCGTTGCATATAGGTTTCAAGCATTTCGCGCCGCGCCCCGGGACGTGCTCCGGATATGGCGTCTGAAGCTTGCACCAGAGCCGCGTACACAGAAACTGCTTCCACCTCTTCATGATGTGCTTCAATGGCGTTTACGATCAGTTTCCCTTCGCCATTTTTGCGGGCCAGATTGGCTCCGATAATAGCATGAGTGCCGTCAAATTCGTGATCCACTGCTTTACCGATATCGTGCAAGAGACCTGTTCTGCGCGCCACTTCCTGATCCAAACCCAATTCTGCGGCCAATATTCCACAAATCCAGGCGGCTTCGATGGAGTGTTGCAATACATTCTGACCGTAGGAAGTGCGATAATTGAGGCGACCCAATACTTTGATCAGGTTTGGAGAGATGTTGTGGATATTGGTTTCCAATACCGCTTTCTCCCCTATCTTCATCAAAGTTTCGTCCATTTCTTTGGTGGTCTTGGAGATCACTTCTTCGATTCTTCCGGGATGTATGCGGCCATCGGATATCAGCTTTTCCAAAGAAAGCCGGGCAATTTCGCGGCGAACGGGATCGAAGCAGGACAGCACCACCGCTTCCGGGGTATCGTCGATGATAAGATCCACTCCGGAGGCTTTTTCGAAAGTACGGATATTGCGACCTTCGCGCCCAATGATGCGTCCTTTCATCTCGTCTGAAGGCAAGGAGACTACCGAAACTGTGCTTTCAGACACATGATCCACCGCCATCCGTTGAATAGCCGTGGAAAGGATTTCGGCCGATTTCTTGGAAGCGTCCAGTTTAATCTGTTCGATACTCAGTTTTGCGTCATTGGCGGCCACTTGTCTGGCTGTGCTGATCAGTTCCTGGCGCAGGCGTTCCAAGGCTTCCTCGCGGGACAGGCCTGCAACCTCTGCCAGTTTCTGCTTTTGTTCGTTCAAAACGGCTTCATACTCAGTCTTTCGTTGCTGGATATCATCTTCTTTGCTTTTCAGCTTGCGTTCTTGCTCGCTGAGGCTGTTTTCTTTCTTGTCCAGAGAGTCCAGGCGTTTGTCCAAGCTACTGAGTCTTTCATTATACTTCTTTTCCTGCAAGCGCAATTCGCGCTGGCGTTCTTTCACTTCTTCATCAAGAATGCGTTTTTGTTTGAACCACTCTTCTCTGGCTTCCAGCAAGGCGGCCTTTTTTTCGTTATCGGCTTCTGTTTGCGCGTTTTTCTTGATGTTCTCGGCAATCTGATTGCTTTGAGATATCATCTTGAAAGCAGAGTTGCGCTTTGCAAGATATATCACCAAAGCGATGGCAAAGCCTATAACAAGGCCAATTGCCAGTAGGATGTATGCGTTTGGCATAATAATATTTCCTTCGATCTATCTACGCCTCCCCACTGAAGGAGAGTATGGAACTAATTGCCCACGAGAACCGTGTATGTTTGACTTTTTACAAAGCCGTTTTGCAGGTGGGAATCTACCTTGTGGGCTTTATGTATCCGGAACGAAGCCGGCACGCATGCCACCCATGGCTCGACTCCCTACTTAGAGTATGGCTTTTATGCAATCCATATCACGCATTCCGCAGGCATCTTTCATAATGTCATCATTTTTTCGATCATCTGGTTCACTCTGTTCAGTTCGCTTTTCAGCGTATTGTTTTCCTCGAGTGTCTTTTGCAGGCTTTCCTCCCGCTGAAAGCAGGCCAGTAGCAGTAACCTAGCAAAATCCAGATTCTCATAGGTTTCATACAGTTCAGTTAACTGATGCGACAAATCCGCCGCGATCTTTTCTGTGCGGGTGGGGTTGTCACTTCTCAGGCGAAATCGACGCCCAAAAATCTCCACCTCTACCGATTGCATGCTTTACTCACTTTCCTCAAGCTTTGGGAAAATATTGTCAATTTTCTTGATTGCGTCATCGGCAAAACTTTCGATGCCATAGAGCATATTCTGCATCTCGCTGTGTGTGGTTTCGAGTTCTTTATACTTGCTTTGCATGCTTTTAAGCGAGCCTTGGCTTTCTTCTAATTGTTTTGTATAGTCTCCGATCTGAGACATCAATTGCACATTCTCTTCTCTTAACTGAGCATATTGCTTTTTAAGCTCTTCAATGGTCTTTTTATCTGCACTGTATTGATCAATCAGTTTCTGCAATCTTTCCTGCAGGTTTACAATCGGGCTTTCCATTCTTACCTCATCTTAATATCATATTTATCTTTCAGTGTTTTTTGTACTAAAGTCATGACTTGATCAACGCGTTCATCTGTCAATGTTTTTTCTTGATCTTGCAATACCAGGTGTAGACTCAAGCTTCTGAACCCTTCCGGAATCTGCTTTGAACGATACTCATCGAAAGCCTGTACATCTCGAACAAGCTCCGGATCCAAGGCCATGATCTTGTCTTTGATCTCTCTATAGCTGAAAGCATCTGCCAGCAAGAAAGAAAGGTCTCGGACCACTGCCGGAAAACGCGGAATATCGCGATAGCGGATCACCAGCTCCCTGGATAGCGAGATCAAGCTATCCATCTCCCAGTTCAAAAGCCACACTTCTTGCTTCAGCACAGTGGTGTCTATCCCCCAGGCCTCCAGCACAGGTGCTTTCAATCTGCCAAAATACCCCAGGGACAGATCCTCGCCATAATAGGCAAATGATTCGCCTTCTACCAGATAGGGTAAATCTATGGCTTTGACTTGCCAATCGATACCGATGCTGTTTAACAGTCCTTCAAAGCAACCTTTGGCCCAAGAGTAATCCAGGAAACTGTTCTTCACCTTGTAGTGTTCTTCCTGCGTGGAGCCGGTACATATAGCACCCAGATGCCTGGGTTCCATGTGTCCTTCCAAAGTCTTCAAATACACTTTTCCCAGCTCAAAAAGCCGCACATTGCGCTCGGCATGATTCAGGTTATAGGCCAGATTATTCAAGAGTTGAGGCACCAAAGACACCCGCATCACAGATTGATTGCTGCTTTGGGGATTGATCAGGCGCACATAGGAAGCATCGCTGTCACCCAGCCCCAGATGCTGCATCTGAACCGGATCGGTGAAACTGTAGTTCAAGGTCTCGTATGCTCCCCAGACTACCATCCATTCTGCGGCTTTTTTCTGAATCCGGTAAGCGTGGCGGTCCATCACCTGTTTGGGTGGGGTTTTTTGCGGAACCTTGTCATAACCGATCAAGCGGGCAAGCTCTTCCAGTATGTCTGCTTCCCGGCTGATATCTTTGCGATATCCGGGCACGCGATAGTATTGACACAGCTCTTTGGGGTGTGACGGCTCTGCAAGTTTGTCCGGATCGCTTACCGCTCCTTTTACATAAACGGCATCTTTCAGATAGGCGAAGCCCAGTTTTTGTAAGATATCTTTGATCTGTCCGGCTTCGATGCCAAAACCTATGAGGTGTTCAAACCGTGAAGGCCGCACTCCCAAGATAATCTCTTCTTCCACATGGGGATAGCTATCCATCAGTTCAGTCATGCCGCGAGCAGCGCCCAGCTCCACTAACAGACGCGTAGCTCTGTCGCTGATCTCAATCGCGTAGCGGGAAGAGAGATGACGTTCAAAGCGATAGGAAGAATCCGATGTGATTTTGTGCTTATATGAAGTTCTGCGTATACTGCCGGGATGGAAAGCCGCGCTCTCCAACACTATATTCACTGTATGCTCAGAGATTCCTGAGGCTTTCGAACCCATAACACCTGCCAGTGCGGAAGGCGTTTTACCATCGGCGATCACCAGATCCTGACTATCCAGAAGATACTTTTTTGCATCCAGGGCTACAAATTCTTCGGCCTCACCTGCTCTTCGGATCACGATATCCGGGTAGTCCGAATCGTCACTACGCGGTGCTAAAGCGTCGTAATCGAAAGCATGCAAAGGATGACCGCTTTCCAGCATCACATAATTCGTGACATCTACCAGATTGTTGATCGGTCTCAGTCCACTCTTTATCAACGCGGTCTTCATCCACAATGGTGATTCCTGCACTTTCACGCCTTCGATGACTCTGGCAGTATAGCGCGGACAAAGCTGTGGCTCTTCATTGTAAAGCCCCAGTTTCAGCGAGGATTGCGCAATCTTTGGAAGCTGAACATCATAGTCGATGCAGGCTATTCTCAGCTTTGCTGAAAGATCCCGCGCGATACCGATGTATCCCAAAAGATCGCTTCGATTGGGAGTAATCTCCAATTCGTAAATGGTATCCGGCAATTCAAATAACACGTCCGCCAAGCTTCCGATGGCGATATCATCCGGCAAACGGATGATGCCCGCGTGATGGTTCGACAGACCCAATTCCCGCTCTGAACACAGCATTCCGTGAGAGTGTATTCCCCTTATTTTTGCTTTGGCTATGCTGATGTCTTTGAGTTCTGTGCCCGGCAAGGCCAAAACCGCCATCATTCCAGATTCACAATTCGGCGCTCCACAAATCACCCGGATGTGATTTTCAGCGTCCTTTTCGGCATAAGCTGTGCTGCCGATATCCACAACGCACAGCTTCAAATGATCGGTCTTTGGCACGGCTTCGGCAGAGACTACTCTGGCAGCTATCACTGTGCTGCCAAGTGCTCGCAACTCTTCGACAGCTTCCACTTCGATGCCCGCGAAGGTAAGCAAATTTGCCAAATCGGCTTCATGCCCTTCGAGAGGCAAATAACGTTTTAACCAAGACAATGCGATTCTCATTACAGCTCTCCCTTGAATTGACGCAACATCCGCAGATCGTTTTCAAACAGTATGCGCATATCCGGAATATTGTATTTCAGCATAGCGATGCGCTCGATACCCAAACCGAAAGCAAAGCCCGTGTACAGCTCGCTGTCTATACCTAGAATATCAAAGACGGCGGGATCCACCATACCGGCACCACCCATCTCCAGCCAGCCACTTTGTTTACATACTCTGCAGCCCTTACCGGCACAAGCGACACAAGATATATCCATCTCCGCGCTGGGCTCTGTGAAGGGGAAGAAATGAGGTCTGATCCGGCTTTGCACACCGGAGCCAAACATGATGCTCGCGAAAGTTTGCAGAGTATCCTGCAAGTCGCTCATACTGATGCCCTTATCCACCACCAAAGCTTCCACTTGATGAAATACAGGGGAGTGTGAGGGATCCGGTTTATCGTTTCTATAACAGCGTCCCGGAGAGATTATCCTAATGGGTGGCTTGTAGTTTTCCATCACCCGGATCTGAACTGTAGAAGTCTGAGTACGTAAAAGCTTTCCGCCTTCCACATAGAAGGTATCTGCCAGATTGCGCGAGGGGTGATCCTGGGGAGTGTTCAGCGCATCAAAATTGTGAAATTCATCTTCGATGTCGAAAGCTTCAGCGATCTCAAAACCCATACTGAGGAACACTTCATCGATCTCTCTACGAACGATCGTGAGGGGATGAAAGCCGCCTCTGCCCGGTTCCATGCCCGGCATGGTATTGTCATATACTTTACGATCCTTTTTCCAGGCAGTTTCTTTGATAATCGTGTTTTGGGCATTCAACAAGCTTTCGATCCTGTTGCGCAACGAGTTTAACTGATTACCGAAGGCGGGGCGCTCTTCGGGGTTCAGTTCCTTCATCTTGGCATATAGACCGTTCAATTCGCTTTTTTTGCCCAGGAATCTAGCTTTAGTATTCAGTATATCATTGGGATTGGAGCATCGGGCAATCTCCTCCTGCGCCTGTTTGATGATAAGTTCCAGCTGTTCTTGCACTGTACAATCCTTTGTCTTGGGTTCAATTAGCAAGAAAGCGGTTTCAAACCAAAACCGCTTTCTTTTTATAAATTGTGACGCTCGGGGAGCATCGCCTAGTATATCATATCAATTAAGCGTTTTTGGCAATCTCAACGAGACGGGCAAAAGCGCCGGCATCGTGCCAGGCCAGATGTGCCAGGGTCTTGCGGTTTATTTCGATATTGGACTTGTGCAATCCGTTGATAAATCGGCTGTAGCTCATGTCGTTCATTCTGCAAGCAGCGTTGATGCGGGTGATCCAGAGGCTGCGGAACTGACGTTTTTTGAGCTTACGGTGCGCAAAGGAGAAAGCCATGGCCCGTTCAACGGTCTGGCGCGCTACGCGATAAGTCTTGCTTCTGCGGCCAAAATAGCCTCTGGCGGCAAGTAAATATTTCTTTCTTCTGCGATGGGCTGCTACATTATTTGTAATTCTTGGCATCTTTATTCTCCTTTACATTCCCAGCATTCTGTAAACTCTTTTCTCATCGGCTTTAACCACGATGGCGCTGGTGCGAAGGTTACGTTTTAGTTTGCGTGTTTTTTTGGTTTTGATATGCGCGGCTTTGGCGTGATGACGCACAATTTTTCCGGTGCCGGTTAGCTTGAAGCGCTTAGCGGCAGATCGATTGGTTTTGATCTTTGGCATTATTATCTCCTTGAATTAATCTCTTGGCTGGCCGAGTGGAGCAAGCTCTGTACGGCTTTATCTATAAACTACTCTTCAACCTGGGCAGAGTTATCCGCGGGAGCCTCAACAGGCGCAATTTCCGCTTTGTTGCTATCTGCCAGGATGCGGTCTATGTCTTTTTTGGGTGATACCACGATCGAAAGAAGATTGCGATCCGATACCGCTTCCTGATCCACATCGACGATGTGAGCCAGATCTTCTTTGAGCTTTTCCAACACCCTGTAGCCCAGATCTTTGTGCGCCATCTGACGCCCGCGGAACCGAACGGTGAACTTCACCTTGTTGTGTTGTTTCAAAAACTTGATCGCATTGTTTTTCTTGAAATTATAGTCATGCTCTTCGGTATTGGGGCCGAATTTGATTTCTTTTACTTCAACTTCATGCTGTTTCTTTTTAGCTTCCTTGGCTTTCTTTTCTTTCTGGAAATAGTATTTACTAAAATCAAGGATACGGCAAACGGGTGGTTCTGTGTTGGGAGATATCTCCACCAGGTCCAATTCCGCCTCGTCCGCTCTACGTTGAGCTTCACGCACGGAAACCACGCCAATTTGTTTACCATCAGAGCCGATCAGGCGAACCTTATCGGCAGTAATCTGCTGATTAATTCTCTCTTTCGGTACCACTTCCTTGGTCTTAGCCTTGAAACGCTTAATCCGGATTATAAGAACCTCCTTCTTACCGGAAATGAAGAAGGCGAAATATCCTGAGTATAGGAAATTCCGCCTGCTTCATTAGTAATATATCACTGTATTTGGTATCTAATCATCGGCCCTGTACGCACTTTCAGGCAACAAGGCAGAAGCTGACGGCTTCATTTCTTGTCATTTTTTCTTGAGTGGAAATTCTGTCAACAGAAATTATCAATCTCCAAGCAATTACCGTTCTGCACCACTATTAGCAAAGAAGGAAAACCTTTATGTATTGAGACTAAATGCTGCCGGCAAGCCCCTGCTGTCATGCTAACTCAGCTTCCAAAAGGCTATGCTTGAGACAGCGCCATGCCCCCGTAGATTTGCCGGAAGAAATATATAATATACATGGCCAATACCTTGCTTCAACCAGCCCTCGCACAAGCACGTTTGCAAGCTTTCCCTTCCTGATCAAAAACTTCGACCTCAGGCATATCATCCACGCACTCCGCATAATTCCGGGAGATGGGGGAATCCAGCTAATAAAACAGGAAAAAACTGCAGCAACTGAATACTTATTCGAATCAGCAACGGGAACTGCACTCTCCAAAATAGTACTCAAAGGCGCTGAAGACAAAAGCGTCAAGGCTCAATATCTGCCGGCCTGACTCAACAAGCATATAGATGATTCGATCGATTCAATCCTTGATTCTGATATAAATAGTCATAACTTCCATAGACTGGTTTGCCGAAACCTCTTCCAAACATACTCCGGCCTCATGATGATCATCCGCCGTGATTTGCTGCTCTTCGAAATATTTGACCAATCTGTCCCAAGCTTCAGGAATTCTTGCACAGGGCTCCGCGAAGGGATTGTCTATCCTCAAGGCCAGGTAATTGCCCCCTTTGAAAGACTCTACCTGCAGACCCGGAATATCATAAGAAAATCCGGGCACTTGCACCCAGTATTCATAACCTCGCTTGCCCTCGGCCTGTTCTTCTCGGGATACGGGGATATCAAAACCAAATTCCCGCATGTTTTCCAGCTTGATCCCCTCGGCTTCCAAGCGATTGTGCAGGCGGGATATCAGCTCGTTCTCCGGATTATGACCTACCTGCCTGTCTTTGGCTACCAATATCGGTGGTATCTTGACTGCATAAGGTTGTGAATATATTGTTTCAGACATTGCATCTCCTATTTACTTTTAATTGAATCAAAGCATTGAGAACTGGACCTTAGTCTCGGTAATCTGCGCATAAGCTCTTATAATATTTTCATGTTTACGACCTGCCGGGGCATTTCTGCTGTCAACATTCGAAATCGAGTTATTGTTGTCAAGCAAATTGCGAACACATTTCACGTTCTTATGCCAAGATGTAGAGAAATATCCTCTATAGCTGATAAACTTCCAAAACCCTATACTCTATCGGGAGCAGCAACAGCAAGAACCGGGCTATGCTTGCGGACCCGGGAGATAATGCCTTGATATCCGGTAGTCTTTCCTCAAATCTCACAGTGGAGGGCAGTATCACCGAAATCGAATACAGCGCCCGGCTATGGCTCGATTGTCAGTCAGAAAGCGTAGGGATATGATATGACAACATAGCTTTACCAATATATCTCCCCTCATTTCAACCACTATATCCCAAGTATATATGTGTTGCGCTCCTACCATAACAATCGGGGTAAGCAATGCCGGGCGCGCCCGTGCTAAGAGAATTTAGCTTGCAGAGCGGCGGGATAGGCATATTATATCAAGAAAGAGGTAAAAATTTATGCGTCCAGATAAAAATGAACTGATTCGGATGCTCAGCCTCACAACTGAGGAAGAGCTACAGGCATTGTATAAGCGGGCTTATGAAGTAAAAAAACAATACGTGGGAACCAAGGTTTATTTCCGCGGCATCATCGAACTAAGCAACATCTGCTCAAAGAATTGCTACTATTGCGGTATCCGCAGCGGAAATCCGGATTTTAAGCGCTATACCATCAGCATGGAAGAGGCTTTGGCCGAAGCAAAATGGTGTCTTGACCAACGCTACGGCAGCTTGGTCATACAGGCCGGAGAGCGCACAGACAAGGCATGGACGGACTATATTGAGGAACTGCTCCGTGGCATCAAAAAGCTTTCGGGGGGCAAATTGGGCATAACCCTATCACTTGGCGAACAGAGTGAAGAGGTATACAAGCGCTGGTTTGACGCCGGCGCTCACCGTTACCTTTTGAGGATCGAAACATCGAATCCGGAATTGTATAAAACTCTACATCCCGCGGACCACGATTTTGAACACCGCAAACACTGTCTCACTCTATTAAGGAACAGCGGTTATCAGGTAGGCACGGGAATAATGGTTGGACTTCCCGGACAGAGCATTGAAGACATCGCGAACGACATCCTATTCTTCTATGATAGGGACATCGATATGCTGGGCATGGGGCCCTACATACCCCATCACGGGACACCTTTGAAGCACCTTGTGGACAGCTTTGATGAGGATGCTGCCCTCAAGATGGGACTGAAATTGATAGCAAGCTGCCGGATCGCACTAAAGGATGTAAACATTGCCACCACAACCGCTCTGCAAGCCTTGCATCCCGAAGGCCGGGAAATGGGATTGTTGGCCGGAGCGAACGTGCTGATGCCAAACATTACGGACACCAAATACAGGGAAGGATACCAGTTATATGAAGGTAAACCCTGTTTGGATGAAAACGCCGATCAATGCATCAGTTGTCTCAGTCGCAGGATTGAATCCATCGGTGAAAGCATCGGCTTTGATGAGTGGGGAGATTCCCAACATTTTGCCGCGCGCACTAAATAGCTGATAGCAAAATCATTAGTAAAAGGCTTCGCCAAAATAGCATTGGCCGGGCCTTTCTTTTTTTTGCGTAATCGCAGCTTTGGGAATGCTTCTTGCATACACTTCAAACAGAAGAAAATAATAAGTGATCGATATGATGGAGGTTCTTGATGTCGAGAAAGATTTTAACATACATGTTGCTGGCAATCATGCTGGTGATCTCTGCTTGCGCGGAGCGAAACACGTCCTTTCAGAGCGATGGCAATTTCACTTTGTTGGCGCAGGTGCCTGTGGTTGGCGATCCCTGTGAGATAGAAATCGGGAACAACCATGCCTATATAGCTCTGGATCAAGGCGGAATAGGAGTCATCAATTTGGAAAACCATCAATTGACTTGGTATCCAGAAATTATGGCAGCCGATAGTTCTGTAGTCCAGTTGTTCAAAAACCGGAGTCTTGCGGTCTCTCCCAAAAGCGATCGCTTGTTTTTCAGTGAGATTCAAAGCGCAGATACAATATACCTCATGGACAACAGTGACCCTGATAACATGGTTTGGATTCACGGAATTACCGGAGGCACTAGAGACATTATCCATCTAGCAACCTATGATTTGGAAACACCACGCCCCGGACACATTTTGGACATCGCGTATTGTTTATCAAACCGGATCTGTCTTCTCGGCTACGATGGAGCCCAAGGAACCACTCCATACTCCGCATTTACCAGCGAAGGGATCCAAGTGTCCGCAAACGTATCCGGTGTAGCTATCGATGCAAGCCACATTTTTGGTGCCATCCAGCAAAGAGGATTGGCTATACTGGAGAAGGCCAGCGGAACCCTTATCAGCGAACTAGCAGTGAAAGGTGAAGCGCAACACGTAGTTGTTCAAAACGATTATGCCTATATCGCCGCCCGTCAGGGAGGCTTACAGATAGTTGACATCAGTGACAAAGCCAATCCAGTTCAGGTTGCCGAATTTATCGGCACCGGATACGCGTCGGACATTGCAATCTCGGGTGATACGGTTGCGATCAGCTCCGGTGGCGGTGGCTGCTATGTATTCGACGTCAGCAATCCCACTGATCCCAAAATGATCCAGCAGATTACTGAGGGTGGATATGTGAACACACTAAACATGGTCGATGATACCCTGATCGTAGGTACTCGCGACAACGGAATCTATTTTTACAAAATGAATCGATGAATACAAGCTTTAATTAATAAACCAAATTCAAAGGAACCTGGCTATATGCTTCAGGTTCCTTTCATGTAATATGGAGCAAAAGAAGAAATGAGAAAAAAGCTGATCCTACTATTACTACTCAACTGTTTAACGGTGCTCGCGCTATCAGCCGGCCCTTTAACGCTTGAATTTTCCCGGGAAGGGGAAATTGAACTGAAGTTCAGAGCTCCTGAGCTGAAGATAAGCAATGAAAACATCCTCAATGAAGAATTTCAGGTGCTCAGCATGGCGGAATCCTCCGGTTCAGCAGAATCCGGTGCCCCGGATCTTCCTGTCTTCAGCGGCAGCATCATCCTCCCCCCTACCGGTTCCTACCATCTGCAGATAGATGCCGGACGCAGCAAAACAATCTCGAATATCCGCCCGCTGCCTGTCTTTGACACCGAAGAAAAGAGGAGTCAATTGCTTTTCGACAGGGGAAAGTATCATGAATCAGCTCCAAAAGCCCTGGTAGAAAAAGGTGAAATCGCCATCCTAAGAGATTTTCGCGTACTCCAGTTCAACGTGAATCCTGTGCATTGGGACGCCAACAGCGGCAACCTGAATGTATATGAAGAGATCGATATCAAGATCTCGTTCACAGACGAAAAAGGCGCGCTTGAGCTTCCCGCCTACAGCGACTATTCACCTGCTTTCCGCAAGATTTACGAGGCAAATCTATTGAATTTTGAGGACTATCGAAATCTGCATAGCGGTGAAGAATACGGCAGAATTCTGATGATCTATCCAAACGGCGTGAACACTTTTTACATGACCATGGTCAATATGTTTGCGAATTGGAAAAAGCAAAAGGGCCACGAAGTGAACCTGGTAAGCACGCAAGAAACCGGATCCAGCTCTTCCGCCATCAAAAATTTCATCCAGATCCAATACAACGATCCTGCCACCCGTCCGGATTACATCATACTAATCGGCGACACACCTCAGATTCCCACTCACTATGAAAACTTCTCAAACTACAACGGCGAAGGAGATTATCCCTATACTTTCCTGGCCGGAGATGACTATCTGGGAGATGCTTTTATAGGCCGTATATCGGTGGAAACCGCCGACCAACTGTCCACCGTGCTGAGTAAAGTGTATAAATATGAAAAGGATATAGCGAACGACGCTACTGCAGCTGCCTGGCTGAACCGCATTCTTTTGATCGGGGACCCCAGCACATCAGGTATTTCCTGCGTGTATAACAGCAAATACATCAAAGAACTGGCTGAAAGAGTAAACCCGGATTACAGCTTCATAGAAAACTACAGCAGCGGCTTTTCATCAACCATAAACAGCGGCATTAACGAAGGAGTGAATTTCTTCAGCTATCGCGGCTATATAAACATGAGCGGTTGGAGCCCCAGCTCCTCGCTGAATAACGGGTCCAAGCTGCCTCATGCCGTGATCCTGACCTGTGGAACCGGAAATTTTGGCAGCTCCTACGGTACCGGCACCTCAGAGACCTTTATCCGACTGGGCACGGCCCAAAATCCATCCGGAGCTGTAACCGCCATCGGTATGGCTACCAGCCGAACTCACACCATGTTCAACAATACGCTCAATGCCGCCATCTTCAACGGTATATTTGCCCACAACATGCGCAGTATGGGCGAAGCCCTTCTAAATGGCAGACTCTATATCCGCGAAGTATATGGTGCCACCAACAGCAATGAAGCAAACTATTTTGCGCATTGGTGCAATCTGATGGGTGATCCCAGCATGGAAGTCTTTGTCGGCATCCCCGAATCTCTGCAAATCAACGCTCCCACCACTCTCACTTTGGGCACAGTATTGCTGGATGCAAGTATCACCGACGCAAACGGCAATCCCATAGCAAATGCCAGCGTTACTGCGTTCAGTGAGGATGAAAACCAGATTGTGGCACGCGGTTACACCGATGAATTCGGAAATATCAGCCTGCATATCGAGGGAGGAATCAGCAGCAGCCTCCTGCTTACCGCAGCCAAAAACGACAAGAAACCGGCTCAGATCTATGTGGAACCTGATGTCGGAGGCTTGGTTCATCACGATATGATGGTTGTGGATGATGGCAGCAGCGGATCCCTGGGTAATGGTAATAATCTGGCGGAAGCTGGAGAACGCATAGCCTTGATGCTATCCGCCAAAAACACTGGAGATGTGGATCTTGTTTCACTAAGTGGCACTGTCAGCAGTGAGGATCCCTACATCGAACTACTCAGTGAAGAGATCAGCTTTCCGGATATCTCTGCCGGTGAGAGCGCATTGGCACAGGAATTCGTAGTCTTCGATATCGCACATAATCTGCCCGGTTACCACGATATCAGATTGGTCCTCAGCATCACAGATGAGGGGGGCACGCAATATCAATTCCCGATCCATGTGGCATCTCACAATGCGATTTTGCATGTGGAAAGCGTAGACGTACTGGCGGGAAGTAATTCCGTACTGGACCCCGCGGAAACAGGCACTCTGAACCTGGGAATAATGAACAACTCCATAGCCGTGGTAGAGAATGTAAGTGCACAACTCTTTTCCTTGAATGACCTCGTGCTGGTTGAAGACAGTGAAGCATACATCGGCACTATCAATGCCGACAGCATGTCCTGGACTCTGGACAGCTTTGGTCTTTTCGCCCGCTCTCTGCTGGTGCCCGGCATGCAGATACCATTCAGACTTCGGCTCAGCAATGAGGCAGGTTTCATGCAAGACGCCTATTTCAACATCTCAATCGGCAATGTGAATCAGCATACACCGATGGGTCCGGATAGCTATGGCTACTTCATCTACGACATGACTGACATTCAATTCAGCGATTGTCCCACTTACGAATGGATCGAGATAGATCCCGGTATAGGAGGTGGCGGCATCAGATTGAACACGCTAAGCGACAGTGGTGCCAACGGAGATGAAGGTGACCAAAACGGCAGCACCACCTATGAATTGGTGGATTTACCCTTTACATTCCCCTTCTATGGTGTCCCCTACGATCAGATTACGGTTAGCACAAACGGCTTTATCGCTATGGGAGTAACGCAAAACTCTGAATTCCGCAATAGCCGTCTGCCCGGTGGGCTTGGGCCATCACCCATGATCGCCGCTTTCTGGGATGATTTGATCCTTTTGGGAGATAGTGGGATATACAAGTATTTCGACGCCGCAAACCACCTCTTTATCATCGAATATTCCAAGATGCGCAATGGTTTCAACCGCACATCACTGGAGACTTTCCAGATCATATTCTATGATCCTTCCTACCATCCCACCAGTTACGGCGATGGCAAAATCAAGATCCAGTATAAAGATTTCAATAATGTAGACGTCGGCGGTGGAGGATACAAACCCAACCATGGTAACTATGCCACCATCGGCATCAAAGACCACAGTAATACTGTGGGCCTGGAATACACTTATAACAATCAATATGCTCCCGGAGCCGCACCATTGTCAAACAACTCCGCGCTGTTGATAACCACCGTTCCCGTGTTGCATGAAGCACCATACTTGATCGTGCACGACCTCATCGTAACCGATCCCAATGGCAATAACATCGCAGAACCAACCGAGACTGTGGAATTGGGTATTCGCTTGATCAATCAAGGCTTGAACACCGCTACCGAAGCTACTGTATCTGCCACTATCAACCACCCCTACGCCAGCATCGTAAATGGCACTAGTGATTACCCGGATATCTCCGGTGATAATAGTGCCGTAAACAAAACTCCCATAACAGTTTACATAGAAGAAGACTGCCCGGATGGCAGTATTATCGATCTCATGTTGCACATCACAAACGGTGAATCCGAATGGAACTACCCCGTGGATTTCACTGTACGCAGACCAAGCATTACGGTAAGCAGTTATATGATGAACGATGCGGCCGGCAACGGAAACGGTCTGGCAGAGCCGGGTGAGACTATCGAGATGGTGGTGAATTTCAGCAATATCTCCGAGATAGACGTAAATAACCTGAACGCCAGCATCATGAGTGTGTCGCCCTATGTTACAATCCAGAACTCAGGAGACACCATCCCCTTTGTTCCCGCCCTCAGCACTGTGCAGATGATGTTTCCCGTTACGCTTTCACAGGATACGCCTTTGGGCAACAACATCACTTTCTACATCCGCTTCCTGGGAGATCATGTAAACGTGGGCACTTCCCAGCTTTTGGTAAGTGTCGGTACCACAGGCATGAGCGAAGACTTCGAATATGACAATGGATACTTCGAGCCCTCTCCCAGTTACAACGGTTGGGAATGGGGACAATCCGAATATGCCGGAGCTCATAGTGGAACAAAGATCTGGGGAACCAGACTGGACGCTGATTTCAGCCCCGGAGCCGCTTACAATCTCACTACTCAACCGGTATATATCGGCGCTAATTTTATGCTGGAATTCTGGCACAAATACAACACCGGAACGATAAATGCCGGCGGTAATGTGAAGATATCCACCAATGGCGGCTCCGTGTGGCAGGTGCTCACTCCGGAAAACGGTTATCCCGCCGGAAACGTGGTAGCCCTTGCCGGGCCCGGTTTCCAGGGTGTTCAGGAAGAATGGCAACAGGTGAAAATACCTTTGGCAAGTTATGGCAATCAAACCGTGCAATTCCGCTTCAGTTTTGGAGCGCCAAACTACGGCGGAGTGGCTCCCGGATGGTTTATTGACGACGTTCGCACCAGCGGATACCTGGCCTATGCCGGGAAGGTTGAAGGCATGGTGAGCTCTTCTGATCCCAATATGGACTTCAGCCAGGTTTATGTAATCAACGCAAATCGGCTGTGTGTCTCGCCGGACGCGGAGGGCTTCTACCAACTCTATATGCCTCTGGCAGAGCATCAGGTCTCGGCTGTCGGAGAAGGCTATTACAGCATGGATAGCTATGCTATCACACTCACTGAGGAGAATCCTATCGTGCAGCAGGATTTCTATCTGAATTACTTGAAACCGGTAAGCGATGTATCCCATCAGATCAATCAGGACCTCTTGTCACTTAGCTGGAATCCTCCTCTCGAGCCGGATTTCCCCATATACTCCTACGAAGTGTATCGCCGTTACGCTGCCGGTGCCTTTGAATTGGCCGCCGAGCTGCAAAGTCCGATCTATCAGGAAAGCCTTGTAAGCCACGGAGATTACAAATATTACGTAGTCGCCAAATATGTGCAAGGCAGCAGCAAAGCCAGCGAACTGATCGCATTCTCCTGGGGAGGATCGGATACTGAAGAAGCTGTCCAAATACCATTGATGACATCATTGAACGGCAACTATCCCAATCCCTTCAATCCGGAAACCAATATCGCCTTCAGCCTCGCCGCGGATAGCCCCGTGCGCCTTTGTGTATACAACCTGAAGGGCCAGAAAGTTGCTGAACTCTTTAGTGGCAATCTGCCCGCCGGCGAACACAGTAAAGTGTGGAATGGTAGGGATTACCACGGCCGAAGCGTGAGCAGCGGTATCTATTTGATCCGCCTCGAAGCCGAATCTGCCACATTCACCAGAAAAATGATGCTGATGAAATAAATTACAGAGCAGGCTCTGCTTACAATTGCCAGGAAAGTCCTCACGAGGGTCTTTTCTGGCCTTCTTTATAATGCTTGTATAGTCTGTGTTTGGGCTACACTCTTAGCTCGATGGCCGCCATACTGATCGATGGCAAATTGTATCCTCGGAATTTTCTTGACCGATTTGTATAGCTTGTAGCATTGCCAAAAACGATAGGGATCATAGTATGAAGATCATAAAAGCTATACTGATTCTTTGCCTGTGTTCTGCTGCCGGGATGCTGGCGGGAGCGGTGAAGACCATGGGCACCGATAAATTTACGGTCTACTACCACACCGGTATGGAAGATGAAGCGCTGCATGCCCTGCAGGTGATTCAGTATTACCGTCCACGCCTGGAGCAGCTTACCGGAAACACATATCCCCACGCTGCCATCAAGCTGGAAGATATGGGCAATCTGGTCAATGGCTTTGCCAGCCCCACCGGCAATCTGATCGGTCTCTATATGTATCCGCCCACCAATGATGAACTCTCTTTTGGAGAAGATTGGTTTCAGATCGTGGCTCCCCATGAATACATCCATCAGTTGCAGCTCAGTCATGAATCCGGGCTGCCTGCAATATTACGCACGCTCTTTGGAAATATATTCTATGTGCAAACCTTTCAGCCCATGTGGATGACGGAAGGTATCACGGTCTATGGGGAATCCCAGCTTTCAAAAAACAGCGGCAGGATGAACAGCGCTTACTATTCCGCCCTGATCTCAGCCCTGGCTCGGGAAGACAAACTACCCTCACCTACCAAAGCCTCATACTATTCTTCGGATACACCCCTGGCCCATTATTATGTCTTCGGTGGTAGTTTCCACCGCTATCTGGCCGAAACCTACGGGGAAGATAAATTCGCCGCTATGTATCGGGACAACTCTTCCCGAATAGAAGCCTACTCAAACATGATAAGTCCCTCCGTAGCCCTGGATCCGGCCTTCAAAAATGCTTACGGACTCCCCCTACAAAGTCTTTGGAGCAATTGGCAAGCTGAAGAAAAAGCCCGCTTGAAAGAGATTGAACGAACACAGATCACCGAAGATGGCTGGAACAAAGCTGATCTGAGTTATCACGGGAACGCGCTTTACTACACACAAAGCCTGCAGGAAAAGACAGGACCAAACTCCGGATTCTCCTTTAATAAACTCATGCGTCTGGAGCTCGGCAAAGCGGACTCGAAAGCCGAGACAATAGTATCCCAAGCCACAGGCTTCCCGGCAGGATACCACATTCTGGGGGATAAAGTTTACTACAGCCGAAACGAGTATAAACGCGGATTTGAAAATCGCGAAAATGAAGGCTACGGAGCCATCTCCCAGATTCTGTTGAAAGATGCTAATAGTAGCAGAATCCTCTATGAGGGCAGAGTTAGGGCATTCTTGCCCAAAGCGGATGGAAGCCTGCTGATCTCTGAAGATAAAGCCTTATATCGCGGCTCTGTCCTGTTTAATTATGATCCCGCCTCCCATAGCAAGACAGTGCTGTATGAAGGTGAAGAACTGATCCACGCTATCTGCCAAATGGATCGTGAACTATATCTGAACGCTAAGCCCTATTGGAGCAACACCGATATCTACAAGCTGGACGATGCCACATTAACACCGGTTGTGAGCAGCCCCGGGGCAAACATCCTGCTGTGCGCACAAGACGGCAAATTGCGCTACAACGAAACTCTGAACGATCAATTGAAAGGCTATGTGCTGGATACAAAAAGCGGCAAATCATATGCTGTGCAGAGTGAAGACTATCTGAAAGATCCTGTGTTTCCCGATGACGCTACCATGTATTACCTGTCCCCAAACGCCGGAGGCATGGACATCTATCAAGCTCCACTAAACATCAGCGAAAGCCGCCGTCCCATCACCAAGAAACCCGAAGCCCCATTTGCCAGAGGGAAATTCCACGGACAAAGCACGCTGTTTGACGGCAGCCCTGTCTATCACGGAGATTATAGCCGGAACATCTTCCACATGATCAATCCCCGCGCCTTACGCTTGCCCATCATCCAGGGAAGTGCTGATTCCCTGGCCATCGGAGCTATCTTGGTGGGCATGGATGCCGTGGGCGACATCCCTCAATGGCAAATCCAGGCTGTGTATGATACGCAACGAAAAAAAGTGATCGGAGATCTCGCGGTCGGCAGCCGCATCCTGAGCCCTCTAAACCAGGATCTGATCATCAGTTCAGATGATAATCTGAGCGTAACTCTGAACAACTCCATGAACCTCTATCTACGCCAGAATTACGGACTTAACAGCATCAATGCCGGTTTGGGCCTGAAAGCACGGGATCAATTTGACAGCTATCTGGCCTATCCTTTCATCAGCCAAAGCCTTTCCTGGGCAGGCGGCCAGGTCGGTATCCGCAACACCTTCATCACGGAATACAGCGATTTAAGCCTTGATAGCCGCTATCGCACAGGATGGCAAGGACAGCTGGCTTTGAGACAAAAGTTTATCGCCAGGAGCGAGCTCAATAGCACTCTGAATCTCGCCTACGATCCTGATGCAGATCCCGATGACGCCTTCTATCCCCTACGCGGCTATGAACATGAAATGGCTACAAATAAAGGAGCCACACTGCGCAACAGCCTTTATTTTCCTTTATTTAAGATCAGAGAAGGGCTGTGGACCCCTCAGATATATATGGAAGATATCAATCTCGGATTGTTTTACGATATGTCGCTTCCGCAGGAAAATAATAAGCTCTTGGATCAGTATTCTTATGGAGTGGAACTGATCGCAGAAATTGGAGCAGCCTTCATGGGTATGAGCTCCGCCGGACTGCGGCTCAGCAAAACTAAAGAAGGTAATATCGCCGTGGATGTGATCTTGGGAATCGGTCTTTAGCGCAATAGCCCGGTAACGCGAAGATACATCAAAATAAAGCCCCCGGAGATCACCACAATAATCACGAAGCTCATAATGGCCACATAACGAGGAATAAAGCCGAAGAGAGGAGTGAGTTTATCCCGTTTGTTCGAAACCGATCCGGGTGATTTTGCTGCGGGCAGAGGCACCGGTTCGTTGGTATAACTCGGTTCAAAGGTAACATAGTATCCGCTATTGATTCCGGTTTTAGAATAATCTGCTTGGCTGCCAAACTGGATTAAAAGGAGAAAAAATACAGTAAACAGCAAGGCTAATTGCATGGTCACCTTCAAATAAACCGTCACGGGATTGTCGTCTCTGACGCTGTATTTCGTTTTTGCAATTTTCCAAAACCTGTGTCGCTTTCTGATTTTCTTTTCCTCTCTTCACTTTATTCTTTCTGTTGCCAAGGTCTTTTATTCACTTTAATTGACAAGGTATTTCTTGCCTTTTATGTCTATGCCGTGTTGATAGTGTTCCACAATCTCAGTTAGACATTATTATCACAAGCCTCCCGGCACCACCCAAAAATCTATCGTTCTCTTGCATAATTGGAACTGCCCCAAGAGCCGTTCTGATTTTTGATAGTGCTCAGCTAACTTCTTGCATTATATGCTGCCTGGTCGCTTTTCATTGCTCTTGGGCAAAATAAATTTCGGATATACTGAATATATTGCTTGCCAAAAAAGCGGTTCAGATTAGATTGGTTAGTGAGCGCTTACTTACATGCGCCGATGCAAAGGAATAACAATGAAAATTACCACAAGACAAATGGAAATCATACAAGCCGCCATCCGCGTGATTGCGCGGCAAGGCTATGAGAAACTTACGACCAAGACTCTGGCCAAAAGCGTTGGAATTAGCGATGCCGCTCTGTATCGGCATTTTGCCAGCAAGAATGAGCTTATCAAGATGATCCTTTGCTATTTTGAACACATCTCCTGTTCGGTGATTGAACAGATAAACAGTCGGAACCTGCCCCCTATCCAAAGGATCAGCAGCTTTGTGATGGACCGCTACGAGATGTTCAGCAAAGATCCTGATCTGGCCATGGTGATGTTTAGCGAGGAGCTTTTTAAGAACGACCACTCTTTTGAAGAGCAGCTTCTTTCGATAATGCACATCCACCGAAACGAAGTAATGGGCTACATTACTGAAGGACAAAGCCTTAGCATGATACACGCCGATCTGAATCCCCTGCACATCTTCCGCATGATAGTGGGATCGATGCGCATGTTGGTGAGTCAATGGAATATGAGCAAACACGCGTTTGACCTGAGGGAAGAAGGCAGATCCCTACTAAATACTATAATAATACTAATAGAGGTTAAGAAATGAAGCGTCAGATTATCAAGATCGACGAAGAGAAGTGCAATGGCTGCGGCCTGTGCATCCCCGGATGTCCGGAAGGAGCATTGCAAGTGATTGATGGCAAAGCGCGCCTGGTCAGCGACCTGTTTTGTGACGGTCTGGGAGCCTGTATCGGCACCTGTCCTCAAGGAGCAATCCTGGTAGAGGAGCGCGAAGCGGAGCCTTACAGCGAGGCATTGGTGATGGAAAACATCATGAAAGCAGGCCACAACACCATCAAAGCGCACCTGCATCATCTGAAATCACACGGTGAAATGAATTATTACGGCCAGGCTCTGGATATTTTAAAAGAGAATGGCTATGATATTGATTCTTTAACTCAGGAAGAAACCATGGAATGCGGGTGCAGCGGCACCCACGCGCAGACGATAGAAAGCAAAGCGGGTAGCGATCAAAACAGTGGCCCTCTTCAGTCTGAACTGGGTCAATGGCCGGTACAGCTTACCCTGATCAATCCTGCAGCACAGTATTTTGACAATGCCGATCTGCTGATATCTGCAGATTGCGTGCCTTATGCCTTTGGCGATTTTCATCGCCGTTTCCTCAAAGGTAAGATCGTGATCACTTTCTGTCCCAAATTGGATCAGGATCTGGAAAGATACATCGACAAATTGGCGCAAATCTTTAGTCTGCACAAGATCAATAGCGTGAGCATCGTGCGCATGGAAGTTCCCTGTTGCAGCGGCACCGAAATCCTGTTACAAAAAGCTTTGGAGCGCGCAGGAAAAATGCATTTTGTAAAAGTAAACGTAATCAGCATAGATGGTAAGATCATCTAAGGAGAAGAATATGGAAAGCAGATATTATAAGGATATTCCCCCGGTACTCAATGCCATGGGCATGGTAGGAACAAAGCTCTACAGCCGGCCGGAAGGCGAAATCGTCCACATAGAATTTGAGCCCAAAGCGCATCTGAAGGCTCATAAAACTCCCGTTAACGTAGCGTTCTTCGTAGTCGAAGGTAGCGCAACCGTGAGCATAGGGGAGGAAAGCAAGACTTTCCCCGCGGGCACGATCATCGACAGTCCCAAGGACATTCCCCATGCTTTGACCAATGAGGGCGACACTGTATTGCGCGTCCTTGTCATAAAAATGCCAAAACCATAATAATAAAGGAGAAACAAACATGAGTATGTTCTGTTACCAATGCCAAGAAACCGCTCGCAACACAGGATGCACCGTTCGTGGTGTATGCGGTAAATCCGAAAGTCTGGCGAATCTGATGGACCTTCTTATTTACAGTCTGCGTGGCCTGGCTCACGTGGACCACAAACTCATCCAAAATGGGAAATACTACCCCGAAGATGCCATTTTTGTGATGCAGGGTCTTTTTACCACGATCACCAATGCCAACTGGTCTGAAGATGTGATCACCGCTTTGATAGATAAAGCTATAGCTATGCGTGACAAGCGTAAAGATGAGCTTTGTGCTCTCATCGGCGACAAATGTGCTAAGTGTCCGGACGCTGTTACATTCAAGATATCGAAAGATCAATATACAGATTTCGCCACCAAAGTGGGCGTGCTGAAGACAGAGAATGAAGATATCCGCAGTCTGCGTGAAACCATTACCATCGGCCTCAAAGGCGTGGGTGCCTATGGCGATCATGCCGCCATGTTGGGCTTCCAGGATGATGAAGTAAACAAATTTATAATGGAAGCCCTTTCTGCCACCATCGACGATAGCCTCAGTGCAGACGATCTGGTCGCGATGGTGCTGAAAACCGGGGAACACGCCGTGAAAGTGATGGCCAAGCTCGATGAAGCCCATACCAGCACCTATGGAAATCCGGAACCTACTCATGTAAACATCGGCGTAGGCACAAAGCCCGGCATCCTGGTCTCCGGACACGATCTGAAGGACTTTGAAGAACTCTTGATCCAGACCGAAGGAAAGGGCGTGGACATCTACACTCACAGCGAAATGCTGCCGGCAAACTACTATCCCGCCTTCAAAAAATTCAAGCATTTCCATGGCAACTACGGTTCCTCATGGTGGCACCAATTGGAAGATTTTGAGAATTTTAATGGCGCTATCCTGATGACCACAAACTGCATTGTTCCCCTGCGCAAAGAAAACACCTATCTGGATCGTTTCTTCACCACAGGCATGGCGGGATATCCCGGCGCTACACACATTGCCGATCGCCGGGACGGCAAGCCCAAGGACTTCAGCCCCGTTATCGAAGCCGCACTCAAATGCCAGCCTCCCAAAGAAATCGAAACCGGCGAGATCGTCGGCGGATTTGCCCATGCCACAGTGCTTTCCCTGGCAGATAAAGTGATAGACGCGGTGAAGAGTGGCGCCATCAAGCGCTTTGTGGTAATGGCAGGTTGCGATGGCCGCATGCCCAGCCGCAAATACTTCACCGAAGTGGCTGAAAAGCTGCCGAAAGACACCATCATCCTCACTGCCGGTTGCGCCAAATACCGCTATATCAAGCTCAATCTGGGTGACATCGACGGTATCCCCCGCATTCTCGATGCCGGACAGTGCAACGACTCCTATTCCCTGGCAGTTATCGCCCTGAAACTAAAAGAAGCCTTTGGACTGGATGACGTGAATAAGCTTCCGCTATCCTTTGACCTCGGCTGGTACGAGCAAAAAGCGGTGGCTGTACTGCTCGCTCTATTGTATCTCGGCTTCAAAAATATCCAGATAGGACCCACTCTGCCGGGCTTCCTATCTCCCGCAGTAGCCAAAGTGATCATCGATACCTTTGGTCTGAAACAAACCACAAACCCTGATGACGACATCGCCGCCATGATGGCCGGTTGATAGAATAATATCTGCTTGCTATGAAGGCAGGATTCATCTCCTGCCTTCTTTTTTGACGTCTGGAAGACGTTTCTACGATATCCGGGTAACCATATCAGTTGACTATGGATCTGGCAAGCCGAAAACCATGGTATTGATATCTAAAATGTGCATCAAAACAATAGCAGGTAAACACAGTACATGTCCAGTTTTCGTGATCCCAGCTTCCTCCCCGCAGTATCCTGAAGCGACCGGTCAGGGGACCTCTCCCCAATCTTCAAACCGAGAAACCGAGAACCGATACCCGCAGGCTATTCCCCCTTTGCTTCAAGCCTTGCCGAACACGTTATCATCTCGTTATCATCTCATGAGCATGGCTTGATAACGGCTTTAAATCACGATCGGTACAGCTTAATCTTTAAGGCAAGCGAGCATTAAACAATAGAACACAGATTTAAGTGATTGAACGGATTTACACGGATTTATGATGTACAATTTACGATATCCGATAGAGTCCAGTTTAGATAGTTCTCGATCTCCAAAACACGGCTTGAGTCCCAGCGGGACGACAGTTTAGATAGTTACCGATAGTGTAAAATGCCGATGAGTCCCAGCGGGACGACAGTTTAGATAGTTACCGATAGTGTAAAATGCCGATGAGTCCCAGCGGGACGACAGTTTAGATAGTAGTATGATAGTCCAAATGCCGCTAAGTGCCGTAGGTACGACAGTTGATAGCGCGGGATGAAGCTCGGGAACCCCTCAAAATGGGTAGCCATTTTGTGGGGTGTAAAGAGCGGAACCCCGGGATAAATCGATGAGGGTAATAATGTTATTTGTTTTAATCCCCTCTCCCAGCCCCAAAAACCGACGGTTTTTGGGGCTGGGAGGGGGGATATTGTTTAAAAAGGGGCATTATCGCGCAGGGTCCCGGGGTTGACACCCCGCGCTATCAAATGTCACCCCTCCGGGGTTTTGGGCGACGCTGTTGTTTCGGCGGAATGGCCTACAGGCTATTAAACGGTGCTGCATCTTATCTGCCGTAGCTACGGCACTTAACGATGCTGATACATAATCCCTCAGATGTCTATTTTAAACGTGCCGGAGGCACGAGGGTACAGGAACGCGCCAGAGGCGCGAGATACACCAGCTAAACAGAACTGATAAACCTTGAACGTACCGGAGGAAGAAGGTCTAGATTGTAACATTGCAGAATTGGTCGCAATAACCCTTTGGGTGGCAAGATGTTCTCTACCCCAAATCGCAGCAAGCAGCACTAATAAACAGGTGAGCAGCACCATACCACCGACGCGTAGCGTCGCCAACTACGCACTAAGCACTAAGAACTACAAACTAATGCACCGCGAGCGGTAGCGAGCTGAGTCCCATCGGGACGATAGTTTAGAGAGTTACCGATAGTGTAAAATGCCGATAAGTGCCGTAGGTACGACAGTTGATAGCGCGGGATGAAGCTCGGGAACCCCTCAAAATGGGTAGCCATTTTGTGGGGTGTAAAGAGCGGAACCCCGGGATAAATCGATGAGGGTAATAATGTTATTTGTTTTAATCCCCCCTCCCAGCCCCAAAAACCGACGGTTTTTGGAGCTGGGAGGGGGTGATATTGTTTAAAAAGGGGCATTATCGCGCAGGGACCCGGGGTTTACACCCCGCGCTATCAAATGTCACCCCTCCGGGGTTTGGGCGACGCTGTTGTTTCGGCGGAATGGCCTACGGGCTATTAAACGGTGCTGCATCTTATCTGCCGTAGCTACGGCACTTAACGATGCTGATACATAATCCCTCAGATGTCTATTTTAAACGTGCCGGAGGCACGAGGGTACAGGAACGCGCCAGAGGCGCGAGATACACCAGCTAAACAGAACTGATAAACCTTGAACGTACCGGAGGAAGAAGGTCTAGATTGTAACATTGCAGAATTGGTCGCAATAACCCTTTGGGTGGCAAGATGTTCTCTACCCCAAATCGCAGCAAGCAGCACTAATAAACAGGTGAGCAGCACCATACCACCGACGCGTAGCGTCGCCAACTACGCACTAAGCACTAAGAACTAAGCACACTTGTATATCTCGTTTCTTTCACCCCACAACATGGCTGCGCAATTTTGCGGGGACCCCGAAACCGGCACTTTCCCGTTATTGCGCCTCTCATGAGGCGTCAATCCTAATAAAAGTGAAGGCGAAGCCTGAGCATCCACCGACGCGCAGCGTCGCCAACTACGCACTAAGCACTAAGAACTACGAACTAATGCACCGCGAGCCTTCGCGCTGATTCTACATCAAAAAGCCACAAGAACGGCAAAGGTAGAATAATATAAGGTGAATGAAAAAATTCTTGACACAAGCTAGGACAAATATTTAATGTATTTATTGGACTGTGATTGAGAATTACATTTCTGGTGCTCCCTCGAACTACTGCTGTTTCTGGCATCACTAAACGGGATACCTTTTACAGGTGGCTAGGCGAATTATAAAAAGGTTTTCACGAAACCCTTCAATAGGGTTTCATGGTATATGAGACAACAACTTAGTCTCTGGTAATAGCTTTGGTCCAACACAATAAACAACAAGAAAAAAAACAATGAAAAATTCCCTGTTTCTCATAGTATTATTCCTCTCAGTGGCTTTTATTCTGATTGCAACTCCGGTCTCAGATATTACTAGTCTAAAAACTGCAGATAACTTATTGGAGATGTCCCCGGGTATCAAGTGTAGTAAAGACGATTATGAGACCTATGATGCAGAGTTGACATCTATGAGCAGTGGGTTTGACGGAAATCCAGCTTGGGCGACAGAAAGCTTGGTAATTAGAAACTGTTTCTTTAATGATCTTACTACACATGTTGATACACAGGGTAACCAATATCAGGATTTCTCAATATATGACCCAATAGTTGGTTCAGATCCCCAGCTCAATTCCTTTTATCAACCTATATGGAATACAACCACCATGTCACCTTGTATCGATACCGGCGACGGTTCTGTGCCAATGGTATATATATTTTATCAAATATCGCATAGAAGGCGAAACCGGACAGATTTCAAAAAAACTCATTCTGTATTAAACTAGAGAGTGCGTTATAGACAATAAACAGAGATTCTGTCCCACTCTTGTCCGCTATAGAGATTGTAGAGACTGCACTTCGAAGCGCTGAACTGATCCGGTATTTTTTGAAGAGAATCAGCGATCACTTGCCGCAATCCTCAGCCTTCTATCTCGCTTAGGAGTCATGGAATAAAGGAGACACAGTCTTGGCACAAATTCGTTTGAGGTCAGCTATCTGCCTATTCAGCTGAATCCGCTGAAGCGTAGAATCGTTCACAATCGTACCCTGCATGAGCACGATCCGGCCGGATAGGAACAGAATCCCTCTAATGAAAGCGCTTGACTAATTTCCCTCTGTCTCAGATATTGTGATATCTTGGAAAGACTAATAAAGATAAGGAGTTCCCCATGTTACAAGGCGGAAAGAATATGAACCAATTGATGAAGCAAGCTCAGAAAATGCAACAAGAGATGATGAAATCTCAACAAGAGCTGGAGAGTAAAGTATTTGAAGCATCCTCGGGCGGTGGGATGGTAAAGATAGGGATGACAGGCTCTTATGAGATCAAAAGCATCAAGATAGACCCCGAGGCAGTGGATCCCGAAGATGTTGAAATGCTCGAAGACCTGATTCTGGCAGCCATCCAGGAAGCTCACAAGCAAGTGGCTGAAGCCGGTAATGACATCATGGGCAAATTAACCGGCGGCATGAAGATTCCCGGCCTCTTTTAGATAATGTATATCAGCGAGAATCTTCAGAAGCTGGTCGATAGTTTGGCACGCTTCCCCGGCATCGGGAAGAAAACAGCTCAACGCCTTGCCTGGCATCTGCTTAGCGAGGATAAAAGCTTTGCGCTGGAACTTTCCGAAATCATCAAAACAAGTGTGGAAGCCTTCAAGCCTTGCACTAAATGTCTGATGCTTTCCGAAAGCGACCCCTGCCCCATTTGCTGTGCGACAAATCGAAGCCCTGAGAGTTTGTGTATCGTAGAGACCAGCGCCGACATCCAGATTATCGAAAATATGAATGAATATCAGGGGCTCTATTTTGTGCTGGGACATCTGCTCTCGCCAATCGATGGCTATGGACCGCGAGAAATCAATGCAGAACGGCTGACGCAAAGAGTGGCAGAACTAAATCCCAAAGAGATCATTCTGGCACTGAAACCATCGGCTGAAGGCGAAGCCACCATTCACTATGTCTGGGAATTATTCAAAGATCACGATATCAGCATCACCCGGCTTTCCACGGGACTGCCCTTTGGTGGAGATCTGGAATACAGCAGCAGTAATACCCTGCGCAGTGCCTGGGACCGAAGATTCAGGGTGTAGAAATTGTTTACCGGAATTGTGGAAGCTATGACCCCTATCCAGAATATCATCGTGGATTCCGGCAGCAAACATCTTCGCATCGAGCGCCCGGAAAGCTTTGAAGACACAAAGATCGGTTCGTCAATAGCTTGTAACGGCATCTGCCTCACGGTGTTGGAGTTGGACCGGACCTCTTTCACCGTGCAGATCATGAATGAAACCGTAGTGAAAAGCAGTGCCGGTAAGTGGCGTAATGGTGATATTTTGAATTTGGAACGCGCCCTCAAAGTGGGCGACAGACTGGATGGACACTGGGTGATGGGGCATATTGACAGAGCAGTGAGATTTATCAGAGTGGAACAGCGGGGATATACCTCATACTATCATTTCGAACTGCATCCGGCGGATAGGCAAATGGTGATACCGCAGGGATCTATCGCAGTTAATGGCATAAGTTTGACTATCGCGCAATTGGGTCAACGGGATTTTAGTATCGCTTTGATCGAGCATAGTCGGAAAAACAGTAACCTTCCTCTGCTGAAGCCCGGTGATTTGGTTAATCTGGAGTACGACGCCCTAGGCAAGTATATATTGAGGAAAAAAATATGAGAAGGATTCAGATTTCTCTATTACTATTCGTAATTATGCTGCTTTTCGCTTGCGGCAGCAAGAAAAGTCCTACCGGAGGGCCAGAAGATACGGAGAAACCAAGCATATTGTCTTCAATGCCCGCGGAGTACGGCGACATCTCATCCGGCATCATCGAAATCGATTTTAGTAAAGCGATGGACAAGAGCAGCCTCAGCAATTCCGTATTCTTCTATCCACCAATAGCAAATAGGCGCATCAGCATCTCCCGCGCCACAATGCGCATCGAGATCCGAGAAAAGCTGCAACCGGATACTTATTATTACATAAGCCTTAGTAATCGGATCAAGGATCTGCGCGGCAATGAACTGGATAAAGCTCAAACCTTGATCTTCAAGAGTGGCGAGCCAAAAGCTGCCAGTCTTTCGGGCTTGATTCACTATGAGAAAGAGGAAGACAAAAACAGCAAGATCAAGGTCTCTGTATTTTCAGCAGATTCTCTGTTGATTCTGATGGATGACCTGAGCGGCAGCAGCTATAATTTCCTTGCACTATCGCCTGCGTCATACCGTTTGCGAGCTTATATGGATAAGAACCTGAATGGCCGCTACGATACATCAATCGAGCCTTTCTTTGAAGATGTGGTCAGCATCACAGAACGAGGCAGCATGGATATATCCATGGTATATGAGGATACCACTTTGGCGCAGATAAAACGTGTGAAACAGATATCAACCCATGAGCTGGAGATCGAACTGAGCGAAGAGATAAGTAAATATGACTACATGGAAATTTTACGACAGGATTCCATGGAAGCTCTGACAGTTATCCGGCAATACCTGGAAGGAAACATCCTCCGCGTATTGACCGCAAAACCAGACAGTAGCAATTATAAATTACGGCTACGCAATCTGAAAGATATCAAGGGCAACATCAGCCCTGAAAGCTCGATAAGTTTTCGACCAACAGAATTCATCGATACCATCCACCCTCGAGTAGTGGAGGTATCACCCCGCAACGGAGCTACCGTAAACGATCTGCAGCCGCTGATCCGGATCACTTTCTCGGAGATTATCCTGCCCGAGAGGCTAAAAGCGCATTTGACAGCTTCGGACAATATGCAGGAGATATCCCTCTCGGTTGAGAGCACAAACGGGAGGACGCTGAGCTTAAGACCGCAACAAGAACTCGCCAATTACCGCTCCTACAAGCTTGTGATACATGAAGATACTCAAGACTATAACGGAAATGGGCTGGAGTCAAAATGGGAATCCGTATTCCTGCCAATCAGACGATGAGGAAACAAAGATAATGAAAATAATCCAGATAGTTGGCGCAAGGCCCCAATTTGTGAAGCTGGCCCCGCTTTCCAGAGTAATCAGATCCGCTGGCATCGAAGAAATAATAATCCATAGCGGACAGCACTATGATCTGCAGATGAATGAAGTATTTTTCCGAGACATGGAAATCCCCGCTCCGGACTATAATCTGAGCGTTGGATCCGGTAGTCAGGGAGTTCAAACCGGAGAGATTCTGGCCTTGGTAGAACCCATTCTAGTGAAGCAGAAGCCTGATCTGGTGTTAGTGTATGGAGATACCAATACGACGCTGGCAGGAGCTTTGGCTGCCGTGAAGCTAGGCATCCGCACCGCACATGTGGAAGCTTGCCTCAGAAGCTTTAATCGCACTATGCCGGAGGAAATCAACCGCATAGTAACCGACCATATTTCGGACATGCTGCTAGCACCCACTCAGAAAGCCATGGAAAATGCCGCCAATGAAGGCTTAAAGGATAAATGCCGCCTCGTGGGGGATATCATGGTGGATTCCCTTGCCTTCGGTATCGCCAAAGCTCGCAAAGAATCCAATGTACTGAATGAGCTGAAACTGAATTGTATAGACCCCTATTTCCTTTTAACTTTACACAGGCCTTACAATGTGGATAACCCAAAAAAATTGGAACATATCCTGAGATCTCTGGATACACTGGATACCCGCATCGTGTTCCCGGTGCACCCTCGCACCAGAAAGATGCTGCAAAGCCTTTCCGAAAGACAATTTAAGAACATCCACTTCGTGGCTCCCCAGGCATATCTGGACTTTTTGATGTTGATGGATAATTGCTCCATGATGCTATCCGATAGCGGAGGTATCCAGAAAGAAGCCTATATTCTGAAGAAACGCTGTGTTACTTTGCGGCCGGAAACTGAATGGATCGAGACTGTGCAAAGCGGCTGGAATATGCTGTTGCCCCCGGAAGATAGCAGCTTCCCCTCTGCGATATCTGGTTTCCAAAAGCCGGATACTCATCCCGATATCTTTGGACAGAACGTGGCTAGCAGAATACTGGATGTGTTGGTAAAAGGTTAAACTGCCTGTTATCGAAGTAGAAAAACCTGCTTATACAATCATTCCGTCATTCAGAAGAATGATCTGCCCGGCATATTCCGCGTAATGATCATCATGAGTTACCATCAAAATAGTGCGGCCCTCTTTGTGAAGATCGGATAGTAAGCGCATCACTTCCCGGCCGTTTGCGCTATCCAGATTGCCGGTAGGTTCATCCGCAAGGATCAGCTGAGGATCATTGATCACACTGCGGGCAAGACTCACTCGCTGTTGCTGCCCTCCAGATAGCTGATGGGGAAAATGGTCTTTTCTCCCCTCGATTCCCAATTGTTGGAGCAAAGACATCACCTTCTCGCGGCGAGTAACTCTATTCACTTTCTTATACAATAGGGGCAGTTCCACGTTTTCGAATACAGAAAGCGATTCGATGAGGTTGAACTTCTGAAACAAGAAACCAATGGTGCTGCGCCGCAAACTGTTCCGTTCTCTTTCGCTCAGCTGCTCTACATTTTTATCGTCTATCCGCAGAGTTCCCTTACTTGGTTTGTCCATTAGCCCAATAATGTTCAGTAATGTGGTTTTACCGCAACCGGAAGGTCCTTTGATGGCGACGAAATTGCCTTTTTGGATGTGCAGGTTAAGCTCATTCAGTGCAGTAGTCTCCACCGTGTCGGTTCGGTAGATCTTGCTCAATGCTTTCAATTCTATCATGGTTTGCTCCTTAATCCGCTTGCAGATAGCGAGTGGGATCTGCTCTGTATGCTTTTTGAATACTAAAATAAAGAGGAATAAATACAATCGCGATCATGATAATGATAGCAGCCGGGTAAGCGATTGCGCCATAATGAGATTGAATCGCAAATCTATCGGTATAGGCTTTGATCAGATTGTATGCCAGAATCAATCCCGGAATTGCTGAAGCCAAGTATAGTAAGAGATACTTTCGGCAGTAGAGCCTCCATAGATCATGGAACTCCGCTCCACAGATCTTACGGATGCTGATATCCTTCATCTGGCTGTGGATGCTTACTGAGCTTACGGCATAAACGCCCATCACGGCTATGATTACTACAAAGATCGTCATTGCCAGACTAATATTCTTTATGGTCTGTTCCTGAACATAATACAAGGATTGAGCATGCTCGATCTCTAGCGATGAATAACCGAACACTCCGCTACTCGCGGCATCGGCAAACAGCTCTTCCAGGGCAGGCAAAACATCCTGTTTGAGGCCATCCTGCCAGCTAATCTGATAATACCTTACCATATATGCTTTTAGAATCATGACCATCGGTATCATTTCATGGTAAGTTGGGAAAAACCAGCAGTCATCGACCACTGCCAAAACTTCATACCATGGGGATTCATCATTATCGGCTATCCGTATGCTACTGCCTATGGGATTATCCAGATATCTTTGAGCAAAGGTGCTATTTACTACAACCATGTTTTCGGCTACTTCGTCCGGAATGCTTCCATTCAGGATGCTGATCTCTCTAGTTCGGAAGAAATCCGGCGGACAGCTGCATAGATAGGATAATACTGGCGTATCTGTCTGGTTATCATTAAGATATACCTGAACTTTATGAAATCCATTTTGATTATCCAGACTCGTTGTCACCAGATCAAAATTGCTTACGCTTTCTTTCAGAACTCCCGGTATCTCGCGTATCCTTTGCCGCAATAGTCTGGCATCATAGTAGCCTTTTATGCTGTCATCATTTACGGTAAGATAACTGTATTGAATAGTGTTTTTGAAGTCCCAGCCCCGTTCTATGTTACTGATCAAGCTATAATTGATGCTCAGCGATACTGCTAATGTGATAAACGCAAAGCCTATAACCATCTGCAAGTAGAGCAGCACAGTGATGCCCCGATCCCGATGATTCCTGTGCCGGGTACTACAGCCTAATGCCATAGCGGAATGGCGCAGGCTCATGATCAGCGAGGACACTAGACCCAAAGTGATTATTGCGATAGCGGTGCATCCTGCATAGGGCAAAAGGAACAAGCTATAGGAAAGTAGATCTACTCTGATGAATTCGCTAAAAAATCCCATGGTGACAGCGTACAAAACGATCCCGAGTAGCACTGCAATACAGAAATACAGGCTGTATTCGCACATCATTTGATGAATAAGCTCTGCCCTGCCGGCACCTACGGCACGTCTGAAAAAGAACTCGTCGCCGCGCTTTTTCCAGGAAAGTCCGATGATGATCAGAAAATTGGATATTGCAGTAAGCAAGAACATGAAAGATAGCGCTAATATTGAATAGATGCTTAGAATTGACATCGTAGGGGCATCGTTCTTCAAGCCGGTAATAAAGTGAATCTTGGCTATGGGATCAAGATATACCTTCAGATTACCGCTTTGCCCTATCATGGAACTGTATTCATTCAATATTGTATTCAGTTTTGTTTGAACAATCTTCAGGTTCTTTTTATGGGGGATGCGCACACGGACATGCCCCGTAAGATACCAGTCATCTTCACTATCGCTGCTGTCCTCCTCATCGTTGTACCATAGTGAATAAATATCATGTCTCAAATGCAGATTAGTGTCCATATCGGCAAATACTCCACTTATGGTATACCGGGGAGTTTCGCCGACATAGATCTTCTTGCCTACAGGATTGGCATCTCCGAAATAATTCTTCGAAAAGCTCTCGCTAATCAGGAGTTTGAATCGGTCGCTTAACAGTGAATCCGGATCTCCATAAATGATATCCAATTTATAGTGTTTTGGAAAATTAGGCGAGACAAAGACGCTCTTTTCCATTTGGAATGGCTTGCCGTCACAACGTAGATTCATAGCTATCACGCTGGGCCAATACAATAGGTGGTCTGTAATCTCAGGAATATCCCGGATCAGCATTGGCGCAGGAGGGATGAAAAAGTCAGCTGAGGCAATCTCTCCCAATTCCGGATGTACTTGACTGTATCTTAAGCGATACCACTCATCGTGATTCTCAACCTTTTTGTCAAAATCCAGATAGAACAGGGCATAGGAAACAAGATGCCCAACTGCAGCCAAGCTAATTGCTAAACCCAAAATAGCAACGATAAAGCTGAATTTGTGCCGAGTTATCTGCCTGAAAGCCATCCTGACATGTTTGATAATCACCTTTCCCCCTTGATGCGAACCTTGTCCTTGTCCTTCAGGGCTTTGTAGGATGAGATTATTACAGTCTCACCTTCTTTGAGTCCTTCCAGTACCTCCACTTCGCGGATGTTTCGAAAACCTGTTCTGATTGAGCGTCGCGCAGCACTTTTAGAATCCGCATCCAGCACATATACCCAAAGTCCCCCGCCATCATATAAGTATTGCCCCTGAGGCAGATACAATACATCTTCCAAACTATCGGTAATGATCTCTACCGCGATTGATTGCCCGGATTTCATGCTTTGGGGAATGTCACCGTTAATGTCTATCTGAATCCTATCCTTTACCAGCCGCGGATGTATTTTGGTTACAGATAGTTTCACATCAGTTCCCTGATGGCGAATCCTCGCCTGAGCTCCCTCTGCAAGTCGGCCTAGATAATACTGATCCACACTTCCTTGCAGATAGTAACGATTGTCATCCTCGATAACCGCCAATAGGCTTCCCGTGGCAATAATCTGCCCCAATTTCAGGTCCATCTCTGTAATTCGCCCACTCATCGGAGCTTTCACATCCAGTTCGTTTATCCGGTTGCGTACTTGCTGTAAACTAAGTTGCAGCTGTTTAACCGCTCCAGCCAGTTGCTCCAGCTGTTGCTTCCGAAATAGCGAATCTGTACTTGCTTCTTCCACCAGATATTCATATCTTGTATTCGCTATCCGAAAGTCTTCTTCTGCCAGCAAATATTCTTCTTCCGAGATAAACCCCTGACGTTTGAGCTCCATCTTCTGCTGATACATACGTTGTTCTCGGGTCAGCGCGTTGCGGGCTTCAGCGATTTTGAGCCTCTGACTCTGCAAGCTCTGATTATTCAGGATGCGTGCGTTACTGAGGTTGTTCACCTGATCCGTTACAGCTGCTTCTTGCGCCAAAAGATTCAATCGCAGGTCGTCATTACTCAGTTTTAGGATAGTCTGCCCTGCTTTGACATAGTCTCCGGATTGATAAAACAAAGCTTCAATTCTGCCCCCGGTCATGGCCTCTAGCCTGTAAGAGCTTAGCGGTGTTACCACTGCATCAGCACTGAAAGAACCTTCCATCCTGCCCCGTAGCACTGGAGCGGTAAGTATATCGCTCTCCCGTACTATGGCAACTTTCAAATAACTATTGAGCCAATGTGTAGCCAACACCAGCAGGATCAGAAGTAAAAATACAAAAGGAATTACTCTTAGCCGTTTGCTCAGTCGTTCTTTGGCAGGAATCTCTCTATCCATCTGCTCCTCATATATTCAAATCTATACAGCAATAAAAGCTATACTGAGACAATAATGCAATATTTGTTCCACCCCCCCCCCTATTTTTATGATATTGTATTCTTATTGTTTATCATGACTCAAATATGCACACAACTCCACTTTCATTCGCATGGGATCTTCAAAGAATACAGCATAGCATTCTTCTCCGGCGGCGAAGGGATGGCGATCTTCATACAGTATCTTTATACCCTTTCCTCTGAGTTCAGCCGTGATTGTATCTACGATGTCTTGAGATTCTGCATGAAATGCCAGGTGATTCAATCCGCTGCGGCAGCGATGGTAACATGGTAGGCGATACCTTTCTTCTGTCTGAACAAATACCAGATAGGTATCTTCCAGTTTGTAACTGATGCCCTCATCCCACTCCTGATATGTAGAATAGCCAAGTCTGGACAGAAGCCATCCCCAAAAGTCTTTGGTGACTTTCAGATCAACTACATAGATCTCTACATGGTGCAAAACTCCGGTTTTACTCATCCTTCTTGCGTTTCTTGCGACTGAGGGCAAGACCACCAAAACCACCGATTATTGCCATATAGAAGCCAATATCATAGCTCCAGCCGGTGTTATTTGGTTCATACATGCGAATGCCATCACCAAAGATGCTAAGTACAAGGGAAAATGGCGCAATCCAGCCATGCCAGATCCCGTGAATCAGATTTGCTTTTTTAGCCCCTTCTTTGAATTGCTCGCTCCCGGCGCAAGAACATAGCAGCAGGGATGCAAGCATCAGCACAACAATCCATTTTTTCATAACTCTCTCCTTGTTACTTCATGCATGCTAAGCAGATGACATATCAAATATTGTCAAGCAGTTTATGCGTTTGATTTCAGTAAGCAATTGGGGCGATCTGCTATCGATGGAATGTTCTGCAACGTTTAATCAGTGTTTCAGTTGGGAGCCTTCTTAGCAGGCCAAAATCCTCCCTGTCCGTATAGCAGAATGAATATTAGAAACTATCTGGGTCATTGCTGAAATACAGCGCATTTTTGGGGGGTGTTTCGGGGGTCTTCATGAGA
>ENA-UOOR01000187-UOOR01000187.1-fermentation-metagenome-genome-assembly--contig:-NODE-187-length-93700-cov-8.437963_pt1 | contig 93700 bp, 89 predicted proteins | sample MGYA00245780_ERZ724029 | MGnify/ENA primary metagenome ERZ724029 (study PRJEB28704, sample SAMN03018315) | fermentation metagenome | biome: anthropogenic terrestrial biome; feature: soil; material...
ACTGGTCCTCCGGGATCTCGTACCACTGCTTGGTGGTCTTGTCGTAGATGCGATACTTCTTGGATTCTTTTGTCATGAATTTTTCCTCCTGTGATTTGCTTTTGCGAAGCAGGCACAGGGGGAATTCACAGACTGTTGATCCCAGAGTCACGCAAGATCATTGAAACCGAGCACGGATTTCGATATAATAGGAATTGGTAGGAAACGTTCAGAAATGCTCCGAACCATGTATCCCATGCGAAATCCGCCAGCTGAGCGATTTCTCCCGTGATCACTTCACAGGACTCACCAAATCGTTCGCAAGGTCGGCTGCCATAGTTCGTAAGGTTCTTAAGGTTCGGGTTTTGAAAAAGCAGAGGAAAATAGTGACAACAGATGGAATACCAAGGCTATGCGGCGGAACGTTCTTCGTACTCCTGCTGCAGGCATTAAAGAATAGGAAAAGCGCCCGAGAGCATTACAAAGGAGATCGTGATGGCCTCTCTGACCCGGAAGTGCTCATCGGGCTTATCAAGGTAATCAATCCTGATTACGAGCCGCCAAGGCTCGAGCGGATAAAGACAAAGACAAATGATTTCAAGGCATGCAAGCTGTCGAAGGGTGAGTATCTTCCCTTTGGAAACACACCGGAAGTAGAAGTGTTTGACGAAAGAATCAGAACGGAATACGGGTCTGCGCTGATTCCTATGACGGATTTCGTGAATGAGTTTCTCGACCTCGGAGAAACCGTGCATAAGGATGTCAGATTGGTAAAAGCACTGATTGAACTTGTCCAGTGTGACGACAGCATTGCATCGGATGAAGGATTCTTCATCCGCGACGATGGAGGGCAAATAAAAAAGGCCGCACTTGGCGACCTGACAAAAGTGTGCTATCCAGCATTTTTGCTTGGAATCTGGCACTATGTAGTTGTGAATCGGAAGGACAATAGCATCGGAAAACCTACATATGATGAATGGTGCCCAGAGAATGGCGGTGGCCCGAGAAACTACTCAGGCAATATGGGCAAAGGCATTACAGCTGACATCAGGACATATATGCCGGAGCCCACGGATGCGGAACCGGCGGATGATGCCCAGCCTGATAATGAGTCAAATGAAGATGAGCAAGAGGACGACAATCAGTCTGCCGCATTTTCGCAGCAGGTAATCAATAATCCTCTGTTTATTCAGCAAAACGGGGATAACAATACGATTCTGCCAAACTACGGCACAGTAAATTTGACAATCGGCGGAAAGAAAGGAGCCGCGGATGAGTGACAAACTTGAAGTAATATCAGCCTCCAATCTTCCGGACGACAGGAAGCCAGATGTGACACAGACCGGCAATGAGAATGTGGCCATTGCAAACTACGGCACAGTTCAAATGCAGGTCAACCAGCAGTTTTGTGGAATGCCACAGCTTGGAGGACAGTTTTATGTGCCACCGCGGATAAACCGCGAGTATTACAACATCTTTGTCATCGGCACTGAGGAGTACGACAAGCCTTATTTCAAAGTCCCGCGGGATCGAGCTTTGTCCGAGTGCATGTCTAAGGAGACAAAAGAAAAATTCTCTGGCATGACGAAAGAGGACAAGCAGCAAATCATTATGATGCCGTCTCTTTTCATGGCGGAGAATCATCAGTACGGTAATGCCGATGATGGCCAGAAGGTCATATACGGTTTTGTGTCGGATTACAAGATCTACGAAAATGATGTGAAGGTCTTCTGGTGCGGGTACAGACTGGACATTCCTCAGATACGGCTGAATGAGCTTCTGGAAGAGCTGCAGCTTATCGGAGACAACCGGTTCAACGAGATGAATCGGACGCATTGGGCAATAAAGAGATGCGACCTGATACAAGAACTTCAAGAAGCAGGCATCGAGATTCCGGTATTTACATATGGAACATCGAATTGAGACACGGAGGAACAGTATGAAAGACGAAGTTCAGAGAACAATGACGGCAGACGAAATGCCTGAAAAATGGGTGAACCTCGAAGATATAGCGGACTATCTGAGCGTCAGCAACGACACGATAAGAAACTGGATTAAAGACGGGAAGCTTCCTTATTACAAGGCGGGCAAGCGTTACAAATTCAAGATTTCGGAAGTGGACGAGTGGCTTCGCAAAGGAAAAATCACCGAATGATAGAACATAGTAAAGGGAGGAGGAACCGGGTATGCAGGATAAGATGACTTCGCTGATCACAAAGATAAAACTTGATGCCTCTACGGAAGCCTATACTTTTCATGATGAGGAAGTCTGTCCGACCTACATCAATTTCTTCTTCGGAAAGAACGGAGCCGGGAAAAGCAGTATAGCGGATGCATTCAGGCACCCAGAGTGCCTTGAATGGAAAACCGGCATCAGTCCGGCAAACTATTCTGTTCTGATTTACGATAAGACCTTCGTCAGCCAGAATTTTGCAGACTATGGCAATCTGAAAGGTGTTTTTACGCTGAGCCAGGAGAATGTCGAAGCAAGGCAGAAAGCGGAGGCTGCAGCGCAGGAACGGACGCAGGTCGCACAGGATGGTAAGAAAGCTGCTGAAGCCAGAGACAAAAAGCATGGAGAATTAGCTCCGCTGCTGGAGAATTTCAGAAACGTCTGCTGGGAAGGCGCACGCGAATATCGCAAGGACTATGACCAGACGCAGGATAAGAAGAAGTCCCGCGAGCGGTTTACCGACGAGGTGCTGTCTGGAGACTATTCTCCAGTCGACCATAACGACACAGCCATAAAGGAGCTCTATGACGTAGCTTTCGATCCGGATGCCAGAAGATACGATCTGTTCAAGTCGTCTTCTGAGATTTCCAGCAGCTATGATTTGTCCGGGCTTTCGCTGCTTGCCGAAGCAATTACGAGCAGCGGCGGGACGGAATTTGCTAGATTCATGAAAGTACTGAACGCTTCAGAGTGGGTTCGCCGTGGCCACGATGCCTATGTTCATAAAGCTGACGGAAAATGCCCGTTCTGTCAGCAGAAGCTCCCAGACGATTTTGAGACATCTATGGCAAGCGCATTTGATGAAAGCTATCAGGAGTCGCTAAACGCACTGCGTACTCTGCAGTCTAACTATGACACGAAAATGAAAGCTCTTGTTGCGCTGTACCAAGGCAATCTTGACGACGCCTATCCCAAGGCAGAGGAACTGGCCGTTTACGGAACAAAATTGGCAGAGCTTCAATCCCGCATTCTCGAAAACAATCAGCTGATTGCCGATAAGATTTCTTCACCGGTAAAGGTAATAGAGCTGAAGGATGCCGATGCGATTATTTCAGAACTGGATGCGTTGGTCTTACAAATCAACAGACAGATTCAGAATAATAATGACATTGTCGCTGCAAAATCCAGCAAGCAAAGTGAGTGCAACCGCATGGTCTGGGAAAAGATCGCCTTCATCCTGAAGGACTATGTTGCCGACTATATCGCTTCGAAAAAGAAGATCGAGGATGAAGAAGCGGTGCTGCAGGAAAAGGTCAAGGATCTCCAGACACAATATCGCTCTCTGACACAGGAGATAAACGACCTGAATGCCGGGATTATCAACACGGCTGATACGGTACGAAGCATGAATGGCTACCTGAAAGACTCCGGATTCGAAGGATTCAGCCTGCACGAAAAAGAAGGCGTCAAAGGCGGATATGAAGTCATACGCGATGACGGTAAAGTGGCCGTGAATCTAAGTGAGGGCGAGCGCAACTTCATCGCGTTCCTCTACTTCTATCATGTAGTTCGCGGCATGCGGTCAGAAACAGACTCTGGCAAAAACAAGATCGTCGTAATCGATGATCCGGTTTCAAGTATGGACAGCAGCGCCCTCTTCATCGTAGGTTCACTGGTCAGGGAAATGATAGGAATATGTGCAAATGTTGCTGATCCGGTTGAAAACGAGAATCCGATATTCGCTGGAAGGTACATCGAGCAGATCTTTATCCTGACGCATAACGCCTACTTTCATCAACAGGTCGTATATGATCAGGTGGGCCGGTACAGATACGTTTCGCTGTACAAGATTAACAAGAAGAACAACGTGTCCTCAGTTGAACTTTGTGTCACTCCTGCAGGCAGGATTAGCGAAAGAGACAGAAACTATGATCCGGTACAGGGCTCCTATCATGCGCTTTGGCGCGAATACGAACTGCTGGATTCGCCAATCCCGCTGATGAATGTCATGCGCCGGATTCTGGAGCACTACTTCATACAGCTTTGCGGGTACGATAGCGCCGCAATGAGTACGAAGGTGCTGGAGGCTGTAAAGAAAAAGATTGATGAGGAATCCAGCGGTGTGGTGCCAGATTACACGAAATACCATCTTGCAGGTGCCATGCTCTCCTATATCCAGCATGCAGATTCTTTTAATGAAGGGCTGTACTTTGTCGACGAAAGCATCGACTGCGACCAGTACCGGGATGTTTTCCACACGATTTTCGTGGTGATGGATCAGGAGCAGCATTACAAGAGAATGATGGAAGAAGTCGGATAACGTTGCCAGCAGCACTTGGCTCACGAAATAGATTACATATGGAAGGCGAGAAAGTTTAATGAAGGTATTTGACAATGTCACGAATATTGTCCGTGACGACATGGAAAAAACGATAAAGCGGAATAGCAAGGTTTCCGTGGCAGCGGCTTGCTTTTCTATGTATGCCTATAGTGAATTGAAGAAGCAGCTCGAAAGCATTGATGAATTCCGTTTCATTTTCACATCGCCGACCTTTGTAACAGAGAAAGCGAAAAAGCAAAAGCGCGAGTTCTACATTCCCCGACTCACTCGTGAGCAGAGCCTTTACGGTACGGAATTTGAAATCAAACTCCGTAATGAAATGACGCAGAAGGCAATCGCAAAAGAGTGCGCAGACTGGATCAGGAGAAAGGCCACATTTAAGTCAAATACAACCGGTGAGAACATGGCCGGGTTTATGGTTACTGACTCTGGAACTGAAAAAACTGCCTATATGCCTTTGAACGGATTCACGACAGTCGATATCGGATGCGAACGTGGCAACAACAGCTATAACATGGTAAACAGTCTCGAGACTCCATTCGCTGCACAGTACTTGCAGGTTTTCGATTCTCTCTGGAATGATAAAGAAAAGCTGCAGAATGTTACCGACGTCGTTCTGGAAAATATCACGACTGCCTATAATGAAAATTCGCCGGAGCTCATCTACTTCATCACGCTCTACAACGTATTCAGTGAATTTCTGGAGGACGTTTCTGAGGACGTGCTTCCAAACGAGGCGACCGGCTTCAAAAGCAGCAAGATATGGAACATGCTCTACGACTTCCAGAAGGACGCTGCCCTCGCCATCATCAACAAGCTCGAGAAGTACAACGGCTGTATCCTTGCCGACAGCGTCGGACTTGGAAAAACGTTCACGGCGCTTGCGGTCATCAAATACTATGAGAACAGAAACAAGTCCGTGCTTGTCCTCTGCCCGAAGAAGCTGGCGGAAAACTGGAATACCTACAAGGACAACTACGTCAACAATCCGATTGCCGCTGACAGGCTGCGCTACGATGTTCTTTTCCATACGGATCTATCTCGTGACCACGGCACATCAAACGGGCTTGATCTCGACCGGCTCAACTGGGGAAACTATGATCTCGTTGTGATTGACGAGTCGCATAACTTCCGAAACGGCGGAGAACTTTCCGGCGAGGACCAGAAGGAAAACCGCTATCTAAAACTTCTGAATAAAGTTGTGCGCGCTGGAGTGAGGACAAAAGTACTCATGCTGTCAGCGACTCCTGTCAATAACCGGTTTAACGACCTCAAGAATCAACTTGCTCTCGCATATGAAGGAACGCCGGAGTTAATTGACGAGAAGCTGAATACATCAAAGTCAATCGACGAGATTTTCCGTCAAGCACAGACTGCATTTAATGCATGGAGCAAGCTCCCTGCCGAGGAGCGTACAACGGATAATCTGCTGCGCCGACTGGACTTTGATTTCTTTGAAGTGCTCGATTCTGTAACCATTGCACGGTCAAGAAAACATATCGAGAAATACTACAACACGGAGAAGATCGGCAAGTTCCCGGAACGGCGCAAGCCAATCTCACTCAGGCCGAGCCTGACGGATCTTCCGAGCGCCATCAACTACAACGAAATATACGAACAGCTCTCTCAGCTTCAGTTGGAGATTTACACACCTTCTGCCTATATCTTCCCAAGCAAGATGCAGAAGTATATTGAACTGACACACCACAAGGGAAACAACTTAACGCAGTCTGGACGTGAAGAAGGTATCCGCAGGCTGATGAGCGTCAATCTTCTCAAGCGGCTGGAAAGCTCGGTCTCATCCTTCCGGCTTACACTGGAACGCATCCGCAACCTCATTATGGAAACAATCGACGGAATTACTCAGTACGAGAAATACGGAGAGGCCAACATCGACATGTATGAAGCTGATTCCGATGACTTCGACATGGAGGATCAGAACACCGACTACTTCTCTGTCGGACGTAAAGTGAAGATTGACCTTGCCGATATGGATTACAAGAGCTGGAAGGACGTGCTGCAGAAGGACGCGGACACACTGGAACTTCTGATTCTCATGATTGCGGATATTACACCGGAACATGACACGAAGCTGCAGGAGCTCTACAAGCTCATCTCACAGAAGATTGAAAATCCGATCAACCCTGGCAATAAGAAGGTTCTGATCTTCACAGCATTCTCTGATACAGCGGAGTATCTGTACGACAATGTCAGCCGGTACGTCATGGAAAAGTACGGCCTCAACACCGGCATGATAAGCGGAACGGTTGATGGCAGAACCACTTTGAAGAACTTCAAGGCAACGTTCAACAACATTCTGACCTGCTTCTCGCCGGTTTCCAAGGACCGCGACGTCCTTATGCCGGGAAGCAAGAAGGACATCGACATACTGATCGCAACCGACTGCATCTCCGAAGGCCAGAACCTGCAGGACTGTGACTACTGCGTCAACTACGACATTCACTGGAATCCCGTGCGTATTATCCAGCGGTTTGGACGAATCGACCGTATTGGCAGCAAGAACAAGCAGATCCAGCTCGTGAACTTCTGGCCGGATCTGACGCTCGACGAATACATCAATCTGAAAGCCCGCGTCGAGACAAGAATGAAGATATCCGTCCTCACCTCCACAGGAGACGACAATCCGATCAGTCCCGAGGAGAAAGGCGACCTGGAATATCGCCGCGAGCAGCTTAAGAAGCTGCAGACCGAAGTGGTTGATCTGGAGGATATGTCAGGCGGAATCTCCATCATGGACCTCGGCTTGAACGAGTTCCGTCTCGACCTGCTCGAATACATCAAGACGCATCCTGACCTCGACCACATGCCGTTCGGACTCCACTCCGTGGTCAAGAAGACAGACGACCTTCCGGAAGGCGTGCTCTTCGTTTTGAAGAACCGCAACAACGGCGTGAACATCGACAGCCTGAACCGCATCCATCCGTTCTACATGGTGTACATCGGGATGGATGGCGAAATCGTCTGCGATTACCTGAATCCGAAAAAACTTCTTGATGATATGAGGCTTCTCTGCCGTGGTAAAAGCGAGCCGATTGCAGAGGTCTACACAAAGTTTAATAAGGAAACTGACGATGGCAGGAACATGAACGAAATGTCAGCGTTGCTTTCCGATGCCATCAATTCAATCATAGATACGAAGGAAGAAAGCGATATCGACAGTCTGTTCAAGAGCGGCGGTACGTCTGCCTTGCTCTCTGAGGTGAAAGGAATCGACGACTTCGAGTTAGTGACCTTCCTTGTAGTAATGTAAAGTAGGAGCTTATGCTGGGACTGCCGAAATCAACAGAATTCAATAAGCGAATCCCGAAACAGAAATTCTACGACAACCTGACGGTGAGTCTGGCTCTGAAGCGCAGCTTCATCGACCAGATACGCATCATCTACTGGACGAACAAGATAGCGCCGACAACCGTTAACCTTGCGGCAGGAAAAACAGTCACAGAAATCGAAGTGTTTCTTGTGAGGCTGAATGAGGAGAATCTCGACGAGAATGTGCTCAGACAGATTGACCGGGAGATACCGTATCATATCTTGTTCGTGCTGGAATATGACGGAAGATTCAAAGCGGTAATCGGATACAAGGAGGCTGCTGGCAGCGGCAAAGCCGCTTTCAAAGTTGATCGCTACTATCAGACAGAATGGGTGTCGGAAGATGAACTGCCGGTGCATCTTGACGGACTGAACATTGACACGGTCTATGAGAATTTCGTGCGTCAGATTGCGGGAGACACTCTGCAGGCCGCTGCGCCACAGGAATCGCTAAAGGAATCCGTCGAGCGTGACGACCGGAGGGAAGAACTGAAGAAGGAAATTGCCAAGCTGCAGGCGAAGATCCGAAAGGAAAAGCAGCTGAACAGGCAGATGGAAATGAACTCTGAGCTGAAGGATTTGAAGAGAGAATTGGAGGAGCAGCTATAGATGAGTGCAGATCAATATCAGAGAACGGTGAACTCGCTTGATAAGGATATAGCCGATCTCGAGAAGAAAAAGGCTGCAGCGGACAAGAAGGCGGCGGATGAGGAATCAAAAGCCAACGGTATCAGTTGGTCGAAGAACGCCTCGGATTCAACAATAAAGAGCAAGCTACGTCAAATTGAATCTCATAAGAATGCCGCATTAAGGGCACAGGACGAGAGTGCTGGCCTGCAGAAGAAAATAGCCGATAAACGACAGAAAAGAAATGATGCCAACGCTCGACTACAGAAGGAACAGGAACGAGAGCAGAAGAAACAGGACAAAGCCGTCAAGAACATGCGTCGGGCTTACGAAAGCCGAATTGAGGAACTTGAAAAGAGAAATACGCCGATTGTGCAGTCGGTGGAGCATTCCGATGGCCAGCCTGATCCTGAATACGACGTCTTCATTTCTCACGCATGGGAAGACAAAAAGGACTTTGTCGATGAGCTTGTTGACGAGCTAAAAAAAGCTGGCTTCAAAGTCTGGTACGACACGAGCGGCATTAAATGGGGAGACTCAATGCGGCAGAAAATCGATGAAGGACTCAGCCACTCTAAATTCGGAATAGTAGTTCTATCTCCAAGCTACATAGCGCCGGACAAATACTGGACCAAGGCGGAACTTGACGCGCTGTTCTCGCTGGAGAGTGTCAACGGGAAGATGCTCCTACCAATCTGGCATCATTTGACGAAACAGGAAGTCATGGCCTTCAGCCCTATCATTGCCAACAGGAAAGCAATGACTACCGCGACCATGACCGCAAAAGATATCGCCGGGGAGCTTGCGCTTCTCAAAAAAGCAGAAACCATAACGGAGGAATAAAGCAATGGAAAAGATGAGAATGGAATCCGAGGACATCCAGCAGGACAACGTCGCGAAGATTGCCGGGCTGTTCCCGAACTGCGTCACGGAGGCACGGGACGAAAACGGGCATTTGAAGAAGGCTATCAACTTTGATCTACTCAGGCAGATGTTGTCCGATGCTGTGACCGAAGGGGACGAGGCATATGAATTTACCTGGGTCGGCAAGAAAGCATCCATCGTAGAGGCCAACCGTCCGATTCGCAAAACTCTGCGTCCGTGCAAGGAAGACAGCGTCCACTGGGACACAACCGAGAACCTCTACATCGAGGGCGACAACCTCGAGGTTCTGAAACTTCTGCAAGAAAGTTATCTCAATAAAGTCGATTTAATTTTCATCGATCCTCCTTACAACACTGGTAAGGATTTTATATATCCTGACTCATTTGTTATGGATGATGATGAATACAATGAAGGAACTGGATACTTTGACGAAGAAGGAAACGTTAATTATCAACGGGAAAATTCCGCTTCTGCTGGACGATATCATTCCGACTGGTGTTCTATGATGTATTCCCGCTTGGAACTTGCCCGGAACCTGTTAACAGACGAAGGTGCCATTTTTATCTCTATAGATGATAATGAGTATGCAAATCTGCGAAAAATATGCGACGAAACTTTTGGAAGTGAGAATTATCTTACCACATTTCATATTCAAGTTCGCTATGGAGACAAGAGTTTAAATGAAGAGAAAATCTTCAAGCCTATGATCGAATATGTTGTGGCGTATGCGAAAAATCAAAAAACATATCTTCCTAATCAGCCTACAGAAGAATATGGGTTAGAGAAGTTCGTTTTTTCTATAGAAGAGGTTGCTCCGGGAGAAATATTTACAGTTAACGATCAGAAAGTAGAAGTCTTTAAACCTGGTCAGTGGAAAATCCAAAAAGCGGATAAAGGAACATTGGATATGCTAAAGGAAACCTGGATTTCTGGAAGCATATATACCAACATGAGTTATGGCCAAGTATTTCAGAAAGTTGTTGAGCCAAGGATATCCATAGATGGTTTGGGCTGCCTTTACAAGGTGTATGGACGAGGTGACGATGGATTAGGGTTTAGGTATTACACTGGTCCTGCGAGGGAAGGTTCCATTCGAGGGAAAATGTATTCTGGTGTTCCGCTGGAAAGAGCTGAAGCAATAAAAGCTGGTCACGCCTCGATAAGAAAAAAACCGATACAGTGCTTTTATGACTTTAGTGCAGATTTCGGAAATATACGTCACGAAGGAGGTGTGACATTCAATAGTGGGAAAAAGCCAGTAAAAATGATGAAGCAGTTTATTAATTATTGTCCTAAGAAAGATGCTTTAGTGATGGATTTCTTTTCTGGCTCGGCATCAACTGCTGAAGGAGTACTACGGTTAAACGAAGAGGATAACGGTACAAGAAAATTTATAATGGTTCAAGTCCCTGAAATTACAGGCAAAAAATCAGATGCTTATAAAGCCGGGTTTAGTACCATTTGTGAATTAGGGAAGCAAAGAATTCGCAATGTGATAAAAGACCTGAACGATGATAGTCTCGGTTTCCGTGTTCTAAAGCTTGATGACTCCAACATGAATAATGTCTATTACGCCGCAGGCGATTACACACAGGACATGCTCACGATGATGGAATCCAACGTGAAGTCCGACCGGACGGATCTGGATCTGCTGTTCGGCTGCCTGCTCGAATGGGGACTGCCGCTGTCGTTGCCGTACACTTCGGAAACAATTGAAGGCTGCACGGTTCACACCTACAACGATGGTGACCTGATTGCATGCTTTGACGAAAATGTGCCTGAATCTGTTATAAAGACAATTGCGAAGCGCCAGCCGCTGCGTGCGGTCTTCCGTGACTCCAGCTTCGCCAGCAGCCCCGAGAAAATAAATGTCGGTGAGATATTCAAGTCCCTTGCGCCGGATACAAGAGTCAAGGTCATTTAAGGAGGTGGCAGAATGAAGCTGCAATTCAAGCATCAGAAGTTTCAGGCTGACGCCGCCAAAGCCGTCGTGGATGTTTTTGCCGGGCAGCCATACCTCACGCCCACCTACATGATGGACAGAGGAACCGGGAACTATCAGCTCGGCATGAATGAGGACGATGACTTCACGGGCTGGTCGAACGCGAAGATCGTCCCGGAACTGTCCGACGGACAGATACTTGAGCATATCCGGAAGATCCAGCGTGATAGCCAGATCGAGCCGTCCCAGTCGCTCGAAGGCAAATACAACCTGACCATCGAGATGGAGACCGGCGTCGGAAAAACCTATACCTACATCAAGACCATGTACGAGCTTAACAAGGCGTACGGTTGGACTAAGTTCATCGTGGTCGTGCCGTCTATCGCCATCCGCGAGGGCGTTTACAAGTCGTTTCAGGTGACGCAGGATCACTTTGCCGAGGAATACGGGAAGAAAATCCGCTTCTTTATTTACAACTCTTCCCAGCTTACTGAGATAGACCGTTTTGCTTCCGACAGCTCCATCAATGTGATGATTATCAACTCGCAGGCGTTTAACGCCCGCGGAAAGGACGCGCGACGCATTTACATGAAGCTCGACGAGTTCCGTTCCCGTCGACCGATCGATATCATCGCCAAGACGAATCCGGTTCTGATTATCGACGAGCCGCAGTCTGTCGAAGGCAAGCAGACAAAGGAACGCCTGAAGGAATTCCATCCGCTTCTGACGCTGCGTTATTCTGCCACACCGAGGGAATACTACAACCTGATTTATCGTCTTGATGCGATGGACGCCTACAACAAGAAGCTCGTCAAGAAGATCGCCGTCAAGGGTATTACGGAAAGCGGGACGACGGCTACTGATAGCTTCGTTTACCTGGAAGGACTGAATCTTTCAAAATCAGCTCCGACGGCAACCATACAGTTCGACTGCAAACGCGCATCCGGAATCAAGCCGATGAGCGCTACCGTGACGGAGGGCTACAACCTCTTCGACCATTCTGGCGAGCTGCCTGAGTACCGGGACGGCTTCGTGGTCAAGCGCATTGACGGCAGAGATGATTCCATCGAATTCATCAACGGCATCAAGCTTTACGCCGGAGACGTGATCGGCAAAGTGGACGAGAACCAGCTGCGCCGTATCCAGATACGAGAGACCATCCTCTCCCATATCGAGCGTGAGAGGGAGCTGTTCAATAAGGGTATCAAGGTTCTGTCCCTGTTCTTCATCGACGAGGTAGATCACTATCGTGTATACGATAAGAACGGACAGCCTCAGAACGGTATCTTTGCCGACATGTTCGAGCAGGAATATGCCGACGTAGTCGGAAATCTGCAGCGGGAATTCGGCGACGACGAGTACATGCAGTACCTTGCGTCCATCCCGGTAGAGAAAACGCATGCTGGCTACTTCTCCATCGACAAGAAGGGCCGCATGATCAACAGCAAGGTCGGCAGGAAGGAAACGACCTCCGACGATATCGACGCATATGACCTGATCATGAAGAACAAGGAGCTGCTGCTTGACCGTGATCCGAAGCGTTCACCCGTGCGGTTCATCTTCTCGCATTCCGCGCTGTGCGAAGGCTGGGACAATCCGAACGTGTTCCAGATCTGTACACTCAAATCATCATCAAGCGAGATTCGCAAGCGGCAGGAAGTCGGGCGAGGCATGCGTCTTTCCGTCAACCAGGACGGCGAACGCATGGACGCGGGAGTTCTCGGAAACGATGTGCAGAACGTCAACGTGCTGACCGTAATTGCGTCTGAAAGTTACGAGAGCTTCGCCAAGGGACTCCAGTCCGAGATTGCCGAGGATATCGCAGACCGTCCTCGTGCTGTTACGAGAGACCTGTTCCTGAATCGTGTTGTCACGGACGATCACGGCAACGAGATGGTTATCGATTCCGATGCGGCGTCGGCAATCATGTACGAAATGACCGTGAACCGCTATGTTGACCGCAAAGGCGTTCTCACAGACAAGTACTACGAGGACAAGGCAAACGGCGAGCTCAAGATGGCCGAGGAGGTCAAAGGTTTTGAAGCCGCCGTCGTGGACATCATCGATTCTATCTACGATCCAAAGGCAATGACGCCTGAGAATGCCCGCAGCAACAACGTGGAACTGCAAGTCGACGAAGAGAAGCTTAACAGCAAGGAGTTCAAAGCACTCTGGTCGCTGATCAACGCAAAGTCCGTCTACGTGGTGGATTTCGATACGGACGAGCTTGTCCGCAAATCTATCGCAGCACTCGACAGCAAGCTGCGCGTGGCGAAGATCTACTTCAAAGTCGAATCCGGCTCGATGGTTGAAATACAGTCCAAGGAGCAGCTGCGGTCTGGCGCGGCGTTTGTCCGGGATTCGTCTTCTACAATCGGCACCAAGCAAGCCATAGTCGCCAGCAAGAGCGTCACATATGACCTTGTTGGAAGAATCGTTGAATCCACCGGGCTTACCCGGAAGGCTGTCATTCAGATCCTCATCGGCATTAATAAGGCTACGTTCGACCAGTTCAAATACAATCCGGAGGAGTTTATCCTCAAGGCGTCGCAACTAATTAACGACGAGAAGGCTACGGCAATCATCGAGCACATCACCTACAGCGTGATGGACGACCACTACGGCACGGACGTCTTCACCGAGCCTACCATCAAGGGCAAGCTCGGCACGAACGCCATGAAGGCAAAGAAGCACCTGTACGACCACATTGTCTACGATTCGACGAACGAGCGCGACTTCGCCACAGAGCTTGATACAAACACGGATGTGGCGGTCTACGTAAAGTTGCCGGACGGATTCTACATCTCCACTCCGGTCGGCCACTACAATCCTGACTGGGCGATTGCCTTCTATGAAGGAAGTGTCAAGCACATCTACTTCGTTGCGGAGACGAAAGGCTCCATGTCTTCGATGCAGCTCCGGCTGATTGAGGAGTCGAAAATCCACTGCGCCCGAGAGCACTTCAAGGCAATCTCCAGCGACAATGTTGTCTACGACGTAGTAGACAGCTATAAATCACTGATGGAAAAGGTAATGAAGTGAGGGGTTTGATATGGCAGCGCATGGAAAGAATATACAGTTGTATTTGATGGACGGAAAACCGCGAATTCTGGCAGAGAAAATTCGACCGGAATACATCAAGAGACAGGGATGTACAGAATCAGCTGAAAGCTGACGGATGGAACGTGATAGTCGTATAGGAATGCGAACTTTCCAGAAAAGCTGACCGCGAGGAACGGCTGCGAAGGCTTGAACGGGAAATCAGGGAATCAAGGGGAAAGCAATGAGCAACTACGTTAAAAAGATAGTGTCAGATTACTGCGTGCTTGACACGGAGACCACAGGTCTTTCCGCCTATTATGACGAGGTGATTGAGATTGGAATTCTGAAGGTGCGCAGTGGAGATGTGACCGACAGGTATGAACAGCTGATCAGACCGAAGTATGAAATAGACGGATTCATCACCAGCCTGACTGGCATCACAAACGAAATGGTGGCGGACAAGCCGCCTATCGAAGATGTGAAGGGAGATGTCCTCGCGTTTTTGGAAAACGACATCATCGTCGGTCATAACACGTCCTTTGATGTCCGATTCCTCGCCGCGGGATTCCAAGAGAACATCAATAACGAGTACATGGATACGATGCAGTTTGCCAGAAAACTGTATCCTGATTTGCCTCATCACCGGCTTTCAGATTTGTCCGAGTATCTGAATCTGACGAACAATGAACATCGAGCCATCGCGGACTGTGTCACAACGATGGAGCTGTATGAGGCGATGAAAACTGAAATGGCTCAGAAAGGACTGGGCATCAGAGACCTGTGGCAGGTAAATTCAAGCGGACACAGTGGGATAGACATAGGCGCAATTACAGCGACAACGGATGACATTGATGAAGACGGGTTCTTCTACGGAAGGCATGTGGTGTTCACCGGAAAACTTGAACGAATGACGCGCAAGGAAGCGATGCAGATTGTCGTCAATATGGGAGGCATTCTTGACAACAGCGTGAACAAGCACACGAACTATCTCATTCTTGGCAACAATGATTACAACGCTGTGCTCCACGGAGAAAAATCCTCCAAGCACAAGAAAGCTGAGAAACTGAAGCTGGAGGGCCAGGATATAGACATCATTGATGAATTCACGTTCTATGACATCATCAATGGGAATTAGGGCAGATGAACAGAACCTTTCAAAGATACATCTGTACCTTTTAAGGATCGACCGAACATTTTAATTTCAGCCTTAGTTGCTGCTATCAGCGAGCAGATCGGCAGGATCAAAGTGCACTTGCATGGCAATCTGAATCTGCACCTGAGAAAAGGAGACAGAACACGAACAATTCATTCGTCGCTTGCCATTGAGCATAATTCCCTTTCGCTTGAACAAGTTACGGCCATCGTTGATGGAAAGCGTATCCTTGGAAATCTGAATGAAATTCGGGAAGTGAAGAATGCCTACGACACATACGAGATGATGCTTTCTCTTGATCCCTGTTCTGTGAAAAGTACAAGAGAAAGCAACTTGATCGGTGCCCGACCAAGATAAGCGACCAAGATACCGACCAAGTTAACGATATACTGGGTTGAGACCTTGATCATAAACCGATTGAGCAGAGGAGAGCAGGTCGAGACGATGGCTTCCCTCCTGCCCGCCGTATTATAGGTAGAAAAAGCATGTGGACAAGTTCCCGCAAACGGAGAGCACCTGTAAAAGCGCCGATTTTCGGCTTAGAGCAGTTCCCGCAAACGAACGGAAATGTGTCCGGAATCCAGACATTCAGGTGCTTGTCTCATGCCATGTCGAGGCGATAGCGTTGATACAACGGGTAGATTCGTAGAAATCCTGAATTTTACTACTTTTTTCAACATATGATGTTTTCAGAGGATGGCTGCAAATGCCGCAATAAACAGATTAAGAAAGGATTCAGGGTTTCTGTGGTTGTTCGGCTAGTATGTGGGAACACAAGATGATTTTTATTGGCTTCTGAATATCGATTGGAGCAAGTGGCTTGCCACTTGCTTTTTTGTTGCTTAGGCAAATTTATTCAAAAAATTTTCCAATGATAGCATTTTATGTTGAAACAGTAAATATTCTGTACTATAATTTTAGGTGAAAATAATCCTCGATTATGATAAGGGAGGCTCTTGTAATGAAATATGAAGTAGACTTTATTGGTATTGATGAAGAAACTACCGATGCTGACGCTATTTGTTTTAGATTTTTCGCTGATAATTTAAACAGATATGTTGTGGGAGTTTATGATGGTGGAACACAAATATACGGCGAAGCACTTATGGAACATCTAAATAAATATTATTTCTCAGGGATTGAGAATCCCACAATTGACTTTGTAATCTGTTCGCATTCAGACCAAGACCATGCATCAGGTTTAGCTACAATCTTAGAAAATTTTAATGTAGATAATTTAATTATGAATAGGCCGTGGCTCTATATAGATGAAATATTTGATAAAGTAACTGATGGAAGAATTACAAAACAAAGTCTTGAGGAAAGGTTAAGAAAATCATATCCGTACATAGATAACTTGGAAAAAATAGCTGATGAAAAAGGAATCATGATTTATGAGGCCTTCGAAGGTTTAACTATATTTAATAAATTAAAGGTTTTATCTCCTTCAAGAGATTTTTATCTTGACCTATTAGTTGAATCAAACAAAACACCTTTATCTGAAAAGGCTAGTGTTAATATTTTCAAACAAATGAAGACATCCATCTTAAATGCTTTAGAATCTTGGACTAATGAATTACTGCGTGAAGATGTTGCTACTTCAGCAGAAAATGAGTCTTCTGTTGTTCTATTTGGGGACATGGAAGACGAGTCGTTCTTATTAACCGGAGACTCCGGCGTTCGTGCACTAGGTGCAGCTATTGACTATGCTTCTAATATTGGCATTAATTTGCAAGATGTAAAACTTCAGCAAATACCACACCATGGAGGACGTCACAATATTAGTCCCTCAATCTTAGATAAATTGATTGGGCCTCGAATAAATGAGTCTGACACTCCACACAAAACAGCGTTTGTATCAGTAGCTAAAGGTTCTGACCATCCTAAAAAAATGGTGGTTAATGCATATATCAGAAGAGGTGTTAACGTCTATGAGGCCCGTACTTACACCCTATGGCACCATATTAATACACCTTCTAGAGATAATTTTAGTTCAGTAAGTTGCCTTGAATTTAGCGAGCAAGTTGAAGATTGGGACGATTAAAGGAGGTTTCTAAAGCCAATGAAATTAGATAGTTATACTATAAAAGCGCGGTTATGTCCATTTTTTATTTTGATATTTCCAATTGTAGTATTCGGGTTTACTTTGCTGTCAGTTCCTTTTTCCATTGATAATTTAAAGCCAGCATACATAATGACTTGTGCCTGCCTAATCATCTCTATTTTTGTAAGGAAAAGGGGAAAAGCAATAGAACCAAAATTATGGGAAAATTGGGGTGGACCGCCAACGACTAGATATTTAAGATATAACAATAATGAATATAATAGTGTAAATAAAGAGCGTTGTCATCAATACTTCTTGCATAATGTTTCAAACATATCATTTCCATCAAAGAAGATGGAATTAGAAAATCCAGTAAAATCCGATGAAGCATATGCGGCTTGCATTGCTTATTTACGTACAAAATCACGCGATAAAAAGAAATATGCATTAGTATACTCAGAAAATACAGAATATGGATTTTTAAGAAATTCTTTAGGCGTCAAAGCTATTGGGATAATGTTTTCATTGTTCACTCTCATAATTTCAACGGCAATAATTATATTTGAGTGGAATCGTACGCAAACATTAATTACAAGTCTATTTTTACCTCTAATTTTTTCAATTTGTGTTTTAATTTATTGGATTTTTTTATTACAAAAAAGGCTGTTAAATGTGCAGCAGAAAATTATGCAGAAAGATTGCTTGAAATTTGTTTAGAGTAACAAATGACTTCTAAAGAACTATCTTAAATTGCAAACAGAAAAATAAGTCAAAGCCACTGAAAGCGTTCATTTTTGCCTTGACTTATTTTTGTTTTGATTATACTTTTTCGCTGACGGTAGTACTCATTATGAGCTAGTTTACTTTATACTTTTTATCAAATGCAAATAGCTTTATAGAGGGAAATGCGTTACGGTCAATTTGTCGAGTTGATGTTACAAGTCCGCGTAATTTCCGACGACAAATTTTATCGTCAGGATTTTTTTTCAAATTGTTAAACTCATCAACAGTTCGTTTCCTTAAAGAATTTTTTACTACAATTTGTCCTTTCGAATTTATAATCACACCAGTTACTAATTTAGGATAAGCTTTTGCATAAAACTTTACTTTCTGATTCGAAACCTGAAAACCATTTTTATTAAAAATATTTAAAATCTGTTTTCTGATTCGGTACGATATAAAATATGGGGATGAAAAAGTAACATCATCAACGTAAACTGTCATCGTCATGTTGTTTTTTTCAGATAACGAATATAGTTGATCGAACATGTCAACATTTGCGAGGTATGATAAAATTTGACTGGTAGGAGCGCCTGAAATAAGATGATTTCGCACAGCTACTCCTTTTACATTTAGAAAATTATTAATCTGAGCAATATCATCACAAGCCGCTATATCGAGGTTTATAGTTGTATAGTTTGTTAAAATATCAGCTACATCGGACGAAGTAGCCAATTTGTATCTAAAAAAAGAATAAACCTTTTCCCTTTGGGTACTTGGGAAAAAGGCAGTCAAATCAGTTTTATATATATATTTTTTACCAATATGTAAACGAGCATTATCAACGTACGAACGTCTTTTTATTCCTGAGAATACATATTCTGGGACCTCAATCATGGATAAACAATTCTTTATTCTTGTCTGTATATTCTTAATATCTTCATCAGGTGGTTCGATTAAACGTTTTTTCCCAATATCATTTATTTCAATGTATGGGTGTATTTTTTTTGCAATAAAATCTTGACTGAAATACTGTTTGGAAGGAATCTTTAATAAATAAGATAGCATTTTTTTAGAATTCAATGAATATAGCGGACATTTATTATATGTCAAAGGGTAATCCCCTCTCTTATTTAAAGAGTGCTGGTGTATTAATCCAAACAGGTGCTAATCAACGCACGAACGATTTTTTCGCACAGTTTAGGATTAATAAAAAATACAACCAGTAATGCAGCAACCGCTGCAAGGAAAACAACAACTTTCAAATTCACCTTATGAACTGGGACTTCTTTGCTTGGGAACACATTCACGGTAATATTGAAGTTGTTCATGCGCATGTTCAACGCATCCACCTCCTTGTTATTTTATTGGCCCTTTAGCTTATTGCTTCAAGGTCTCCCCAATCCAATTAATAACAAAGAGATATGTAGCCTTATATTTCTTTCACCAACACTAATCGAGCTCCCCAAAACAATGGAGACATTCTGGACACTTTGAATCACTCACAATGACTTGCTTCTAAAACTATACATTTCGATGTTGGGCTTTCGAATGTATTCGCTTTTGATGCATCGGAACATGAGAGAGATGCGACGTGCCGCGGAATAAAATGCATTAGCGATAAAAATCGCAATGCCGCCTGCGTTTGCAGACCAAAAGGGAGAAGAGACTGACTACCTTTTACTGGTAACAAATATTATAATATAATTCCACAAAAAGTCAATGCTTTGTTTTTTGACTAAAAATAAAGTGAAATGCTATTGCATATCAAGGTGCTACTTGGGAATTGAACATTTAGAGCGCCGTCTTATTTAGTACAGCGCTCTTTTTTGTTGTATCACAAACCGATTGGCAAGGCTGCCATATGGCAGCCTTGCCCCAAATCATATCTCCTTTATTTTTCAATCAGCTTATCAAGGCTAACCCCTAACGCTACTGATATTCTGTAGAATGTTTCGACCGAAAAGTTATACCTTGCCTTTTCGCTTTCTATTTGCCGTATAAAATCATGTGACAGATCAACAAGCTCCGCCAGTTGGGCAGAAGTCATGTTTTTTTCTCGCGATACTTCTTAATGTTCTTCCTGATAGTATCGTAGATTTCATTATCAAATTCGAGCTTTTCCATATTAGCTATCACCTAACATAATTTTAGGAGGAAAGCGCGTCTATGTATGTTAGGCATTGCATAACAAAATGTTAGGCGTTGTATAACATCTTCGTTGTATTTATTCCCCAGAGTATGATAAAATATCATTGGATTCTCATTTTGTTTTAGGTATATCAGAAGGGGATAATATTACGAAAAAGCTTACAAAAACCAATAAAATCGTTATTGCTGTAATTTTAGTTATAGTTGCAACAGTCTCAACAATCTTTGGAGTGAAGGCCTATAATGACTATCAGGATAAACAGGCAATTAATTCTTCATTGTCTCATATTTCTAATATAGATAAGAGCTTTACCGCTGAGGGTAATCAAGCAAAGAAGCTTGCATCACTCAAAAGCATGGAAAATGAGTATTCAAACTACAAGAAGTCCCAGAAAGTTTTTAGTGAAGTAAGCAATAAATATACTGATGAAATCGCTAAAATGAAAAAGGTCTTCATTGACGGATACGATGCAGCTATATCAAAGAACACTCTTTCCAACATTGATAAGATTACAGATAAAAGTTCTTTGAATACCGCTAAAACTAATCTTCAGAATGAATTAAAGCTCATTACTGATGAAAAGGATACTGTTTGCGATACTAAGGGTTTAACAACCTACAATACGAAAATAAATACGGTTATCAAGGCATATGACGCTAGAATAAAATCCATCGAAGATGAAGAAGCAAAGGCTGCTGCTGAGGCTAAGTCTTCGAAAGATGCTGAGACAAAGGCCGCTGCTGAAGCTGCCACAAAAAAAGCTGGTGAAGTAAAGGATGCGCAAGCTAAGTCTTCTTCTAAAGGTTCTAATTCGAAATCGTCTAGAATATCAAATGGAAGTGATAAAAAATCTGCCAATCACGATAGGAATAGCTATCATGGCAGTTGGACAGAGTATTGGTCAACTGATAAGAATGGGAAAGAAATTCCGGGAACTAGGATTAGGCATTATGAGGATGGCTGTGTAATTGCACCAGATAGGAAATTTTATACAGGTGAGCAATGGGCTGCACTCCTTGGGCTTAATTACCATGGCTGGACAATTGACGCGCATGGAAATAAAATTCCCGGAAGTGACGTATATAAATAATAGAAAAAATCGAAAAGTAAAAAATGGCCATTACGGTACTTAGTATACTGTAATGGCTTTTTGGGGCTTGCTCGTCAAATTCTCGAAATTTGTTGGCATTACTTGTAATATAGAGTTACGAAGCATAAAAAAATTCAAAAAGCTTCAAAAGACTATTGACATCTCTAAATGGTGTTGCTATACTGATAGCCATGATGTGTATGTACTCTCCTGGAGGTGAGGCCATGAGCGCACGCGTGCAGTTCGTCTTAACAGACAATGAATATGAGCAATTAAAGGCTATTGTAAAGAAAGACGGGAAGGGAGTGAGCATTTCAAAATATGTGAAGGATAAGGTATTTCCGAAAGAAGACAGTTTCGAGGTAATTTGGGAAGAATTTGCGAATAAACTTGATGCTTTCCCAACAAATATCGAGTTTGATGTCGCAAATGTCATGACACAACAGAGATGGAATACACTCGATAGATCCTCTAAACTGTCCTTAGCAAGACTGTTCAACAAAAAAGTCACGACTAAAGAGTATGCAAATATAAAGCTCATAGGACGCTCTAGATCCAACGTTAGTATCTATAAAAAGGTTTCGTGAAATTAATTGAGTCAGTAATAAGGAAATCTTATGAAAGCTCAATAATTTTTACCTTCAGGAGTATACATCAACATTAATTTTATACTGTAAGGAGCATGATTATGGAGACTTCGATTCATATCCTTCCATCTCACGAAAAGGGTAAGGAAGATTACTTGATCCTTGCCCTCGACGAGAAGGCCCACGCAGAATTTCAGGCTGGAAAAGATACTGAGAACACCAACGTAACCGGGTTCTGCATAAAGAGCCACAATGGAAAGGCCATCCAAAATATTATTATTGAGTTGGTCGACGGTAAGCCGATTTCTGTTCGCACAGTGGAGGAATAGCTGGATTAGCTGTCCTAGCGGCTATACGGGGAGAAAGGTGGACAAAAATGCCCTCAATTAAAATTCCATTTGCAGCCGCCAACAGCTCATCAGTTGCGCAACAGGAAGTTGAGAATATATCGGCTAATGTTAAAAAAGGTCTCAAAATGAAAATGAAGCGCGGCGAGTTGGTAGGGTTTCAAGGCTGATTGGGCTATGATTATCACCCCGATGATAAAACCATCACCGTAAACCCGCAGGAAGCCGAAATCGTGCGTTATATCTTTACGCGTTATACTGAAGGTGCAGGTTGTATGGTGATAGGCAAAGAATTGGAAAACCTTGGTTATAAAACAAAGCGCGGCAGTACTCACTGGGCGGAAAGTACAATAGTCGGAATTATTAGAAATGAGAAATATAAAGGTGATATTTTAATGGGCAAAACCTTTACGGTTGACCCTATCAGCAAGCGACGGTTGAATAATTTCGGAGAAGAGGACAAGTTTTATATTAAACAACATCATGAACCGATAATCAGCGAAGAAGTATTTGAGAAAGCGCAGGAAATTTTGCGGCGCAGGAGCAGGGCACGTAAATGTCATGTTGAGGGCGGAAAAAGGGAGAAGTTCAGTCGGCAGTATGCCTTTAGCTGTATGTTGGAATGTGGATTTTGTGGGGGAACACTTATCAGACGAAGCTGGCACGCGGGCACCAAGCACCAAAAAACGATTTGGCAGTGTGTCACTTCTACAAAAAAGGGAAAGGTGAATTGTCCTGATAGCAAGGGAATTCCGGAGGAAGCGATTGAAAAAGCATTTGTTGAAAGTTATAGTCTTTTGTGTGATAATGATAAAGACGTATTGAAGGAATTTTTGCAAAGGATGGAACAGGTTTTAAGTTCCAGTAACGTCAACAAGCAGTTGGCGAAGGTGGAAAAAGATATATCATCTATGCAGCAAAAGCGGAGCAAATTAGTTGATCTGCACTTGGACGGCAGCATTGACAAAGCCACATACCAAGAAAAATCCGCTGAAATCAATAGCAATTTGGAGCAGTTGGAATCGGAGCGTGAAGGCCTGCTTCAAATGTCCGATGATGAAAAGGACAATAGGCGGCGGCTTCTGGAATTTAAAAAAACTTTGGAGCAGAACGGTGCCTTAGAAAAGTTCAATCGTTATGTGTTTGAAAGCATTGTTGAGAAGGTCATTGTCGGTGGCACAGATGACGCGGGAAACAAAGACCCGTATAAGCTAACCTTTATTTATAAAACGGGCTTTGAGGATAACAGAGGCAGCACTAAATTCAAGTTACAACGCAAATGCAAGACTACAAAATCCAGTTCCGGTGAACTGTGTTGCAATGCAAGCGACGAGGTTCAGAAGTCATGTTCCGATACAAGTGTCAACACATGTTGAGACGTGCGTCCTAATGACACGCATATCTAGCAATATTTGATTTTGTTTTCTCAATATATTGTATTTTGACAGGATAAAATATTAAAAACAGCCTACTTGTCATTATGAAAAAGCTACTATATAATTAGGCTATAATGATTGGCAAAAATATTTTGATTAATAGGAGATGCTGGTATGATTTTTGAAAATAAAGAAGTTGGTAACAAAGAAAAAATTAATGGGGAAGATGTCAATTTTGAACATGATTCTTCAAAAGAAGCTTGGGAACATTATCGAATAATATATTTTAATAATGATGGATCATGTAGGATAAATAACGAATACCAATTAACGGATTTATCTCAACTTGTACTGCGCAATTATAAAAATAGAAAATATTACAATGAACAAACCGAAAAACAGTCCTATATGAATAGATACTTTTTATTATCTAATGATAGTAAAATCTATAAGATAGGTGATGAATATCCTGGTGAAAATGCTAATCTATCAGGAGATTGCGATTTCAATTTTAATAATCGAAAGTATCCTATTTTTGAAAAAATGATAAGAGAAGAGTACAAGAATTATCCGAGAGGTGAAAAATGTGCACTAAAGCTTTTGACAAAGTGCAAAAAGAATCATCATCGCTTAGTCAACTTCTCTCTAATGCAAACGAAGGGCAATATGCAAAGCTTTAAAGGGGCAAAATTAAAAAATGGTGAGCAGCCTTCTTTAGATAGAGCAGATACTTTGATTTCTTATTTAGCAAGTTATTATAAATTGAATAGAGAACAAAGAAAACAATCATGTATTTTGGCTAACGCTAGTAATAACAAAGACACACTAGAGGACTATTTAAATTCATTTGAGGATATTTATGATTACTGTGAAAAAATATATTTAATAGATGACAGGAATTTCATTGACAGAATGATTGAAGAAGGAAAACGTCCGATTACAACGGGCCATGACGTCATTAGATATATGTTATTGGCTCTTGAATTTTGGGACAGAAAAGAAAAAAAGATTAAAAAAATATATGAAAACTATTCTTCTATCGAAGCGGCAAACCTTTGCGACGACTGTTTAGACGAAGAGTGCGAGCTGGAAGATAAACTGTTAAAGGAAGGCCCTGAAGAAGTATAATGTATCTGGGAGAACTGTTCATTGAGGAGGGATTGCAGTGGATCCAAAGGTATTTTATATACCGGCAAAGCCGGATAAAATCGTGAAGAATTTCGGTATCTACTGCCGGGTCAGCACTTCCGATAAAGACCAGTTGAACAGTCCCGCCGTCCAGATATCCGCTTTGACGAAAGCGGTATCCCATGTTGAACAGTGAAAACTGCGCGATACTTTTATTGATATCGTTTGGCGCAAAATTATTCGCGCACACATATGATTAGTAATTTATGGATAGGCCCTAAGTCAATGCCTATTCGTTTTCACTTGAGCCTTATATAGTGGATTAATAGTGCAAAGGGAAGGGCTTCCTTCCCAGTGGAATTATGTAATTCCATGGCAGAAGGAAGCCCTAATGGTCATTCGTCGTTTGACAAATTGCAAGAGAAGTTAGCCACCGCAGCAGGTGCTACCGGAACCGTTTGGGCAAGGCCCGATATGATGCCCCTGATTGAACAGGTCGCAGACAGTGGTATTGTCAGAGATTGGCTTATCCGCCAGGATGATCAGATCTTCATACTTCCATAATTTATCGAACACGATATAATCGATTTGCAGGACGCAGTCGTTTTCCTCCTGTGTCACAGCATAGTTAACAATTTTAATAGCTTTGCAGGATCCGTCGATGCTTTTCAGTTCCTGTTTAAATGCACCGACGTTAGGAAAATATTGAAGATTCGGGAAGCGCCTAAAATCACTCCATGGTACATCGAACGATTCCTTTGGCGTCATTACAACATAGGTGCCAGCACCGTACTGCAGCACCACTTCGAACTCAACTGTGTTGATAATATGATCGCAACCGGTAGAAGGGCTCAGACGCTCATCGGCACACAAAATGCGGATGTTGGCAACAGTGGGGGCTACGTTGGGAAGAAATCCCCCACGGCAACCTGCACTTTCACCTTGATTGCAGGGAACCGTTGCATAGATGGTCTTACTTGTCATGCTGAAAGCTTTGACATCCTTTGTGCAGATGTCATGCACCAACTGGTTAGGTTGCTGTAGGGACGTTTTTGCCGCCTCATTTTCCGCAAGCTTTGTGCTGCTTTTGAAACTCTCATACCAGTCCGCTGCGCTATCATGGTTCTGTGGGCTGTTATTGGCGTCTATATCTAAACCGGAATCACTGGTTTTCACGCAATTCATGGTAAATCTCCTTTTAATTAAGTTTGGATGGGGTAATCCTATCCTTGTATAATATTTTATGAAGGCCCATACACAGTTGTTACACATTATGAAGCACTTCACATTCACTTTTGGTTTAGGCAGAACTTAAAATGGCTGCGCGAAGAATAATATCCGCACAGCCATTTTGCTTTTAATGTCAAATTCTGTTATGTGCGCATCTGCTTCAGCACATTTTCGTAGGCTTGTTTAGTCGTTCCGTCAAAGCACACCATGGTTACGTCTTTGACTTTTTCTGAGGTTTTAAGAAACTCTGTGATTTCCTTGGTGGCTATTTTTGCCGCCATTGACAGCGGAAACCGGTATACACCTGTGCTGATTGACGGGAAAGCCACCGACTGGCAGCCATACTCTTCCGCAATGCGCAGGCAGTTCCGGTAGCATGAGGCAAGCAGATAATCTTCTCCCGCGCTGCCGCCGTGCCATACGGGACCCGGAGTGTGAATGACGTATTTTGCAGGAAGGCGGTAGCCTTTTGTGATTTTTGCTTCGCCTGTCCTGCATCCGTGCAGTGTGCGGCATTCTTTTAAAAGGTACGGTCCGGCAGCGCGGTGGATAGCGCCGTCAACTCCGCCGCCACCAAGTAGCGATGTGTTGGCGGCATTTACAATTGCGTCAGCCCTGAACTTTGTGATATCGCCCTGCTCAATGTAAAATCCCAAAATGATTTCCCCTTTCTGTGGCATAAAAAGCTGACGGATACATCAGCTATCCCAAAAACTCGTCTGCATTTTCCTGTATGACCGTACACTGCGTTCATGTATTCTGTCACCTTCCTGTATTTCCCCGCAGAGGAGCGGTGAATCGGGGCGGAAATTTTGGCAGTTATTCATTATGCCCCCAATACTGAAGTTCGCATAGCAGTAGCGGCATCCGTGCCGGCATGTATTATAGGCACCGATATCCATACTTGCTGCGCAGCCGCACTTTGGGCGCTGATTTTTGTCCTTGCCGACTGCGAGACGGTATCCTCCGATATGCTCAAGTCTGCTTTTGTCAATACAGCTTGCGGGGTGTGCCCCGCAGCTTTCAGCGTCAAAGCCTTCGGCGCAAATACTTAAAGCCATGCCATATTTTCCGACAATTTGGGAAAAGCAGCGGATAAGCTCCATTTTCTGTTCCAAAGCAGGCCAGCGTATTCCCAAAAGTTTTATGCCGTGCTGTGCCTTTTTGTAAAAATCGAGAAAACTCACAGTGCACAGGCTTGTGTATCCGGCAAGCAAGCGTGCCATATGCTCAAAATACTTTAAATGGTACTCTACCGTATATTTTTCATTAAACAGGATTGGATCGTAGCGCCAGACTATGCGTTCCGGACCGATACGCTTTGCAAGACGCTGGAAAGCAGGAATAAGCACTTTGCTTTTAGAAGGCACATTCGGCTCTACATCAGTTCCATATGGGTTCAGCGTGAACTGGAAATAATAAGGTATGCTGCCGAGCTTATCAAGCTGCCCGATCATTGGGAGCGGATTCTTTGTCCAGAAAACGATGCCGTCCACCACGTCAGGGCTAAGGCTTACGCGGCTTATGCTGTGCGGGTTTATTGGATTGCGCACAAGGACCCAGCCATCTCTCAGGCGCCTGAAAAACCAGTCGGAATAAAAGGCCGGTATGTCTGTCCTTCGGCTTGCACTTATAATCATTCTGCACCTTATTTCTGGTAAATGTAGCACATGAAATTTTCATCAAAATGATATCATTGATACGTTAAAATGTAAATCCTTAAACCATTGGGAATGCGTTTTAATACTGGTACAAAAAACGCATGGTACCGGAATTCCGGTGCCATGCGGGCGGTATTTGTATTTTAGGGCTAAGTGAAGAACATTACCTGTGCCGTGTTCAGCCTAAAAAGCTGGTGCTTCCGTTTTCAAGGCTTTTTATGGCACTGTAAATCCTGCTTTTTGCTTCTTCCCCTGTCTTTGCATTCTCGACATAGCGTATTACGGATTGCTGTTTTTCGTCATCCATCTGGCCAAAACTGTGCATGGCGTCCGGATGCATTGCAAGAGACATCATCAGCCCTATAGGCATTTCGGCGGCACTTCTGCTTTCCATTTTCACATTCTTCCTTTCAGAAAAATCAAAAGCAGCTGTTTTCAGCCGCCTTTTTATTATTACCAGCGACCCTTTATCTATTCTCAGGCGGAAAAATAAAAATCTTCTGTTGAAAACGCAACTGTATTTTGATATAATGTAGAAAATCAGTAGAATATAAATTTGAAATATATTTATAAGGATCGATTGCTGTGCCAAAAGTTACCTTGCTTGCCTATACACCGGAACCTGAAAAAGTTGTGGCGTCCGCCGCAAAGCTGTGCTATTCGTCTTCCGGGATAGAAAAAATCGAAGATGGCCTTACAAAAGAAAAGACGTCTTCTTTTGTTCGAATGATAACTAAACTTGGGCATGCGAGCACGATTGAGCATGTTTCATTTACGTTTGGCATAGAAGGGGTTTCACGTTCTTTCCTTGCACAGATGACGCGCCATCGCATTGCTTCCTACAGCGTAAAAAGCCAGCGCTATGTTGGCGAGGCGGACTTTCAGTATGTTGTGCCGCCTGAGATAGAGAGCATTCCGAAAGCGAAAAAAGAGTTCCTCGATGCCATGGAAGAAGACCGCCGCCATTATGAAAAGCTTTCAGCAATTCTCACGGAAAAGCGTAAGCACGAATTAATGGACGAGGGAAAAGACGGGGAAACTGCTGGCCGTATGGCGCGGAAAATGTCGAATGAGGATGCACGTTTTGTCCTGCCAAATGCGTGTGAAACAAAAATGATATGCACGCTTAATGCCCGGGAGCTTCTCCACTTTTTCTCACTGCGCTGCTGCAACCGTGCCCAGTGGGAGATACGTGGGGTTGCAGACTGTATGCTGCGCCTCGTTAAACCAATAGCGCCGGATATTTTTGCCGAAGCAGGCCCGGCATGCGTGCGCGGGGACTGCCCAGAAGGAAAGATGTGCTGCGGCAAAGCAGAAAAAGTCCGCCAAAAATATCTTGAAATGGATGGAAACAGATGAGCGGGCACCTGATAACGCTGGAGGGGCTTGACGGCAGCGGCAAAACAACACAGATGGAGCTTTTGGAAAATAATTTTCCGGAGCGCGGAATCCACCTGCGCCGCGTAAAGTTTCCAGTTTATGAGAAGCCGTTTTCAGCGCCGGTAAGAATGTACCTGAACGGCGATTTCGGGAAAGACCCGGATGACGTGAACGCGTATGCGTCTTCTGTGCTGTTTGCGGTTGACCGCTTTGCGAGCTTCCGTACAATGTGGCATAAAGATTATGAAAACGGCGCCCTGATTTTGGCAGACAGGTATACGACGTCTAACATGATATACCAACTGCCGAAACTTCCGAAAGAAGAATGGGACAGCTTTATTTCATGGCTGCAGGACCTCGAATATGAAAAGCTTGGCCTTCCAAAGCCCGACTTGACCGTTTACCTCGATATGCCGCCTGAAATATCTCAGACTTTTTTAGACAGGCGCTGCAAACGCAGCGGTGAACAGAAAGATATCCATGAGCGCGATGTTACGTACTTAAATCAGTGCCATAAAAGTGCCGCTTTTGCGGCGCGGAAGCTCGGCTGGCAGACGGTGGCCTGTGCGGAAGGCGGCTCACCAAAAAGCAGGGAAACAGTGCACGCGGAAATTGTAAAGATAATTTCTGCCGCTCTTAGAAAATGGAGGCTTAAGACAGGCAAATAACATGATTGAGTTTGCAGACTGGAATATGCGGCCTGAGCTTTCGGAACTTTGGCAGAAATGTTTCCATGAGCCGCAGAAATATCCAGATTATTTCCTGGGAAATATTTTTTCACCGCGCGACTGCCTTGTATGCCGCGTCGGCGGTAAAATTGCCGCTGCGGTTTATCTTATACCTGCATATATACTTGTTAACGGAAATATGGTGCAGGCACATTATATTTTTGCGGCGGCGACCGAGCCGAGTTTCCGCTGCCGCGGGTATATGTCATCGCTTCTCGCGTATGCTTCTGTGGCAGGCGCAGAACGAGGCGACCGCTTTTCTGCACTTCTGCCTTCAGGGGAGAGCCTTTACCATTTCTATGAAAAATTAGGCTACAGCAGTCCTTTCTTTGTGCGCAGGGCAAAAGTCCCTCCGGAGCGCCTTCAGGCAATTGCACTGCGCGGAGGCGGGTATGAATGCATGCCGGGTGCTGAGTGCCTGAACAGGCTGAGAAGAAAGTGCCTCTTTCAATACAGCGGGTCTTTTTTATGGGACGACCGTATGTTCCGCTTATCAATATCGCTGAGCCGTATTTACGGTGACCAGCTTATATGTGTTCAGCATAACGGAACGCCGGCTTATGCCTTGTGTCGAAAAGAAAATAATATATGTACCGCCCTTGAAACCATGGCGGACAATAATACATTTCCGGCTCTTGCAGCAGCACTGCTGAAAAAAGTCCCTGCGCGGCAATATCGTTTCCGCCTGCCTGTGATGAGCCCGCTTTTTTGCGGCGAAGGCATCACAGAACGGTTTGGAATGTTGAAACTGCTTGGCAGAGTTGGTATTTGCGGCGTTAAAATGAATGCACCGTACCTCGGCCTTGGTATGGACTGAATTTTTTGATTATACTTGATAATTTTGCCCAATTATATTATTTACAAGGAGGATTTGTTATGATTTATATTTTCCTTGAAAAAGGCTTTGAAGAAGTTGAAGCTATGGCTCCTGTTGATATTCTGCGCCGTGCCGGTGCTGAAGTTTCCACAGTTGGAGAAGGCGGCAAAGAGGTGACGAGCGGTCGTGGAGTAAAAGTTATGGCTGACCTCGTTGAAAATGATGTATCACTTGAAAATATGGATATGGTGATACTGCCTGGAGGGCCGGGTACTTCCAACCATGAAAAATCGCCGATGGTGCGTGCAAGCCTTAATTACTGCGCACAGAACGGCAAATATATTGCTGCAATCTGTGCCGCTCCGTCCGTGCTTGGGCGTCTCGGCCTTCTGAAGGGCCATAATGCCGTCTGCTTCCCAGGCTATGAAAAAGAACTTGGAGCAGATAAAGTCCTGTATGATCCGGTCTGTGTGAGCGGAAAAATAATTACGGCACGCGGAGCGGGTGTAGCCGTAGACTTTGCGCTTAAACTTGTAGAAGTCCTTTACGGAAAGGAGAAATCACAGAAGATACGCAAAAGCATTCAGTGCGTATGAAAGATATCCAAAGCCTGAAGTGCTGTCTGCGCAGTGAAGGGAGAGAATTTCGGAGCCGTCTTGTGCCGGAAAAGAAATTATCCTTTGACCGTAGTATCCACAGGCATTTTTTGGCCCTTAAGGAATACCGCCTGGCAGACACGGTTTTTACCTATGTGAGTATTAAACGTGAAATTGATACGTTTGCTATTATTTCAGCGGCGCTTGCGGATGGCAAAAAGGTTGCTGTGCCGCTTTGCATACCGGAAATTTCCACAATGAAATTCTATGAAATTTCTTCTTTGCGGGACTTGGCTTCAGGTTACTGTGGTATCCTCGAGCCTGTCCCGGAAAAATGCCGCAAAGCTAAAGCATCATCTAAAACTGTCTGTATTGTTCCCGGCCTTGTCTTTGATGAAATGGGCTATCGCCTCGGCTATGGCAAAGGCTATTACGATCGTTTTCTGCAAGGCTTTCCGGGGATTACTGTGGGTTTCTGCTATTCCGGATGCGTCAGGTGGAGTCTTCCGCACGGCTTGCACGACTGCAAAGTTGATATTCTTGTGACGGAAAATTGCACCGTAAAGGCTTCTGGCTGACGCTGGCTTCCACTGCTTTATAAGCAACGGAGCTGTCTGCCGGATATCGGGAGGACAAGTTATGAAAGATGATGAAAACAACAGTGAATTTGAGCGGGACCGCCATGAGAAAGTGCAGGGCTTCCAGCTTCAGATGAACGAGAATTACAGCAGGAGGCCAGAGCCGAAATATACGCCTGTCGACAGCTACAGCAATCCGGGAGAGGCAAGAAGAAGGCGTGAAATTTCAGAAATAGCCGCGGCAAAAAATATGAGGCTTGCGCATAAGCTGCGCGACGAGAAAAAAGGGCGGAAAAACAAAAACTTTTTCCGCCTGATTTGGTTCTGCATGGTGTTTATGGCCGCTGTGCTGTCGGCAAAATATATTGTCTGCGGTGTGAATGATATGTTTGCCGTAGGCAGAAAGCCAGTAAGTGTGACGGTAGAGATCCCGCAGAATGCCACACATAAGCAGGTGGCGCGGGTGCTTCACCATTATGGCGCCATAAAAGACGCAAGCTTCTTTCAGTTTTACGAGAAAATAACGAAATCGCCTAAAACGTACAGCGGCGGCAGCTACCAGATAACTACTGGCATGGACTATGAAGCGTTGATAAACTCTATCAAGTCGGTGAATAGCCGGGTTGACACGGTAAAAATCACATTTACCGAAGGAATGAATGCGGTTGAGATTGCCGGAAAGCTGGAAAAGAGCGGGGTGTGCTCGGCAAATGACGCACTAAAAGCCTTTAACAGCAACAAGCTTGACAGCAGCTATGACTTCATAGGCAGCCTGCCGAATGTTTCAAAACGCTACTACAAGCTTGAAGGTTACCTTTTCCCGGACACATATGAATTTACTAAACATGAAGATGCCAATGATGTTGCTAAAAAAATAGTGGATAACTGCAGTACCAAACTGACTAAGCAGATACGCGAAAAAGCAAAGGAGAAAGGCATGACGGTCGACCAGATGATTGTGCTTGCTTCTATGATTCAGGCTGAGGCAGCGGATAAGAACGATATGCTGAAAGTTTCGTCTGTTTTCCACAACAGACTTGAAAGCGGGAGAAGCTCGCTTCAGCACCTGGACTCGGACCCGACAATATACTATCCATTTAGGCAGAAATCGAAAGTGCCGGCAAATATCCAGGGAACTTATAAGAGCCGGTATGACACTTACACCATAAAAGGCCTGCCTGCGGGCGCTATTTGCAGCCCCGGAATGGACGCCATAAATGCGGCGCTTAATCCGGCAAGCACGCGTTATTATTATTTCTGCCATGACAAAAACAGCAAGGCCTACTATGCAAAAACTCTGTCAGGCCACGAGGTAAACCTGAAAAAGGCAGGGCTTAAGTGATGAATGTGAAGCGTAAAGGCCTGCCTGAACTGCTTGCACCTGCAGGCGATATGGAGCGGCTCAAAACCGCTGTGCGCTTTGGGGCAGATGCGGTTTACCTTGCCGGCAAAGAGTTTGGTATGCGTTCATCTTCACCAAATTTTGACATGGAAGAATTAGCCTCTGCGGTTACCTATGCGCACGATAAAAATGTGAAAGTTTATCTTGCCTGCAATGTTGTCATGCGCAACCAGGATTGCAGCCGGATGCCTGATTTCCTGCGCAGTGCGCAGAGAGCAGGCGTTGATGCGCTGATTATAACAGACATCGGCGCAATGAAAATGGCGCAGAAATATGCACCTGCAGTGGAAATCCATGTCTCAACACAGGCCGGAGTTGCAAGCTGGGCGGCAGCCAATGCGTTTTGGGAACTCGGCGCAAAGCGCGTTGTGCTCGCGCGTGAGCTGACACTCGGGGAGATTGCCGAGATACGCGCGAAAACGCCTAAAGAGCTTGAGATTGAAGCTTTTGTACATGGCTCCATGTGTGTTTCTTTTTCCGGAAGATGCCTGCTTTCCGAATATTTCACGGGGCGCGACGCCAACCATGGTGACTGCGCTCAGCCGTGCAGGTGGAGCTATGCGCTGATGGAGCAGACGCGCCCCGGGCGTTACTTTCCTGTTGAGGAAGACGGCAGGGGCACATATATCATTAATTCACGCGATATGTGCATGATAAGCCATATCCCCGAGCTTGTGCAGGCTGGCGTAGGAAGCTTAAAGATTGAAGGGCGCGCAAAATCGGCGTACTACACTTCCGTGGTGACAAATGCATACCGCCATGCACTTGATGAGTATGCGGAAAATCCTGAAAAGCCGCTGCCAAAGTGGATTCCGGAAGAGCTTGAGAAAATCAGCCACAGGGAATACAGCACGGGCTTTTATTTTGGCGGCACACCCGGCCAGGTTTATGAAAACGGCGGATATGTGCGCCACTGGGAAGTGATTGCCGTCTGCGAGGGAATGAGCGGAGAGTTTGCCGTGCTTTCACAGCGTAACCGCTTTTTCCGCGGCGATGTTGCAGATGTCCTTGAGCCTGACAGGCCGCCTTACCAGATCTTGCTTGACGATATCTGCGACGGGGAATACAATCCGCTGGAATGTGCAAACCATGCCGAGATGACTGTCCTTGCAAGGGCATCATGCAAGATTGCGAAAGGTGCAATCTTGCGCAAAAAAATAGATGGTTAAAAATCCTTCCGTTTGGCTACAATAGCTTCACGGAGGGATATTTTTTGCTTAAACGCATCACAGTTATTTTCGCCGTTTTTGTATGCGCCCTGTATTTCAGCATACTTGTGCTTTTTCGTATTTCGGACGGAGACGGCCTTGCACAGGCTGCAGCCCAGCAGCAGAATTTTACCGTCACGGTTGCTTCCAGGCGCGGAACCATTTATGACCATAATCTTGATGCCTTGGCCGGAGATGGGAAAATAGAATATCCGGCCGCCGTAGCGCCGTGCCCGGAATCCGCCGCCGCACTAAGAAATATCTGCAACTGCGATGAAATAAAAAGCATAGGCAAGCTTATAGAAGCAGGCAAGCCATTCACAATGAAGCTTCCGCAGATGATAACTGCCCCCGGAATCGACGTTTTCCCCGTAAGGCAAAGGTACTCTGACAGCCAGATCGCGGTGCATGTTTTAGGCTATCTCGACAGCTCCGGAAACGGGGAAACAGGCGTCGAGCAGGCGTTTAACAGCCAGCTTTCTGCGGGTGAAGGAAGTGTAAAAGTAACATACTGCGTGGATGCCATGAATCATGTGCTCTCAAAACAGATGCGCACAGTCTCCGATTCTTCAGGCAAGGCTAAGCAGGGGATTGTGCTGACACTTGACCGCTCAATCCAGCAGCTTGCCGAGCGCTCTGCCGCAGGCCACATAAAAAGCGGGGCTGTGGTTGTGCTTGAAGTGCCGTCAGGCAAGATACGCGCTGCTGCGAGCTTTCCGGCTTTTTCACCGAACAATATAGAAAGATCGCTTAACAGGAGCGACTCGCCGCTGATTAACCGTGCCTATTCTGCATACAGCGTCGGCTCCGTTTTTAAAATTGTCTCTTCTGCCGCAGCGCTCGAATACGGCATTTCACCAGACGAATCCTATGTCTGCACGGGCTCTGTTTCAGTGGACGGGCAGGCGTTCCACTGCTACAAAGGGGAAAAGCATGGCAAAGAAAATATGGAGCGTGCGATAGTTAATTCATGCAATACGTATTTTGTAAACCTAATGCGGAAAGTTCCGCCGCCGTATTTTTTAAGTATGGCCCAAAAACTTGGTTTTGGGCGCTCTTTTCAGGTTGCTCCAGGGATTGAGACGGCCGCAGGGGTACTCCCGACGTCAGACGAGCTGAAAATCCCGAGGGCACTTGCGAATTTTTCGTTTGGCCAGGGGAACTTTACAGCTACGCCGCTTCAAGTTGCGGGGATGGTCAACGCCGTAGCTTCTGGCGGCATTTATACACAGCCGTACCTATATGAAGGCATGGTTGACGATAAAAAGCATTTTGCTGAAACGGCAAAGCCGCAGCCGGCCTCGCGTGTGATGTCCGCACGTACGGCTTCGCTGTTGCAGAAATTCATGGAGGCGTCTGTAAAATCCGGAACAAGCAAAAAAGGCAAGCCGGACTACGGCACAGCAGGCGCGAAGACGTCAACGGCGCAGACCGGAAAATATATCGGAGGCAAAGAGAAAGTCGAATCATGGTATGCGGGCTTTTATCCTGCCGAAAAGCCGAAATATGTCATAGCCATTTTTGAAGATGGCGGCGATGGCGGTGGCACAACGTGTGGCCCGGTTTTCCGAAGCATCGCCGATGGACTTTACGGATATGTTTACTGAATTTTAGAAATTCATTATAACAGTTTGACTTTTAAGCACCGCTGGTCTATACTTTAAAAGTGTTTCAGCAATAATAGGAAAAGCGCAGAAGGGCAAAAAAGTGCTGGCTATGCCAAAGAGAGGGAACCGGTGATGAAAGGTTCCTGCTAAGCCGTACCGGAAGCCGGCCCGGAGCCCTGCATTGAAGAAATGCGGCGTTTCCCGCGTTAAGGGATAAAGAGCGGCGCCGGCAGTGGCGCAATTTGGGTGGTACCACGGGTTTTCCGTCCCATAGGGATTGGAGGACCTTATTTTTTTGCAGGCGTCGGGCTTCATGCCGCAGGAATTGCCGCTTAAAGACGGTTCACGGCTTCCTTGATTCCTGCATTTGCCTTTCAGGCAGAAATGGGGTAGAGAATAATATGAAATGGACAGGCCTTAATGAGCTGAGGGAAAAATACCTTTCGTTTTTCGAATCGAAAGGCCATATGCGGTTGCCGAGCTTTTCGCTTATCCCGAAAGATGACAACAGCCTTCTGCTGATTAATTCGGGAATGGCGCCGATGAAAAAATATTTCACAGGTGAAGTGACGCCGCCGCGCAAGCGCGTGACAACATGCCAGAAATGTATACGCACTGGCGATATCGACAACGTTGGCATAACCGACCGCCATGGCACTTTTTTTGAAATGCTCGGCAACTTTTCGTTCGGCGATTATTTCAAGCACGAGGCTACGGCGTGGGCATGGGAGTTCTGCACGAAAGTGCTTGAGCTTCCAGCCGACAGGCTCTGGGTGACGATTTACAAAGATGACGATGAGGCTTTTGACATCTGGACAAAAGAAGTTGGCGTTGATGCGTCGCACATAGTGCGCTTTGGCAGAGAGGATAATTTTTGGGAGCATGGTTCTGGCCCGTGCGGCCCATGCTCTGAGATATACTTCGACCGCGGACCGGAGCACGGCTGCGACAAGCCGACGTGCGGTGTAGGCTGCGACTGCGACCGCTACATCGAGTTCTGGAATATTGTTTTCTCGCAGTTTAACAGCGACGGCCACGGCCACTATCCGCCGATGGCGCATCCTAATATAGATACGGGCATGGGCCTTGAGCGCCTTGCCTGTATTATGCAGAATGTAGACAACCTGTTTCTTGTAGATACGATGCAGAACATAATGAAGCATGTCAGCCGCATTACCGGTGTAAAATACGGTGATGACCCTAAAAAGGATATTTCCCTGCGCGTAATAACCGACCATATACGCGGGGCTACGTTTATGATAGCTGACGGCATTATGCCGTCAAACGAAGGACGCGGCTATGTGCTGCGCCGCCTTCTCCGCCGCGCCGCGCGCCACGGGCGCTTGCTCGGCGTGCACGACACGTTCCTTTATAAAATAGCAGAAACGGTGATTACCGAGAACAAAGGCGCTTATCCGGAGCTCGCCGAGCAACACGACAGGATAATAAAGCTTGTACGTGTTGAGGAAGAGAGCTTTGCAAGGACGATTGACCAGGGCATGCAGCTCCTGAACGGCTTTGTGGACGAGACTCTGAAAGCCGGGGAAAAAGTATTCCCAGGTTCAGATGCTTTCCGCCTTAGCGATACGTATGGCTTTCCTGTTGACCTTACGAAGGAGATAGTCGCAGAAAAAGGCCTTTCTGTGGACGAAAAAGAGTTTGAAAAACTAATGCTTGAACAGAAAGAGCGTGCCCGCGCCGCGCGCAAGAATGCCGGAGCTGATGCATGGGCCGGAGAAAGCGGGCTGCTGAAGGACGCACTTGAAACAAAATTTCTCGGCTATGGAACGACGCAGTCGGAAGCAAAAGTAATTGCCATTGTCAAAGACGGCCAGCGCGCCGATTCGGCTACAGCAGGTGACAATGCCGTGCTTTTGCTTGACCAGACACCGTTTTACGGCGAAAGCGGCGGCCAGGTGGGCGATACGGGCATAATCGAATCGGAAGATGCCGTTGTTGCCGTCACGAATACTACTAAAAACCATGCAAAAAATTTCCTGCACCATGCGGAAGTCAAAGCCGGCACAATACACGTCGGAGAAACTGTAAAAGCATCTGCCGACAAAGAGCGCCGTGCAGCCATCACGCGCAACCATACGGCTGCACACCTGTTGCAAGCGGCGTTGCGGAAAGTGCTCGGCACACATGTCCAGCAGGCAGGCCAACTGGTGGACGAAAAGCGTGTGCGTTTCGACTTCACGCATTTTGCCGCCGTAAAAAAAGATGAGATCAAAAAAGTTGAGGATATGGTAAACGGCGTGATACTAAACGCGATACCTGTCGTAAGCCGCGAAATGCCGATTGATGAAGCTAAAAAGCTCGGTGCAATGGCGTTGTTCGGCGAGAAATACGGGAAAATAGTGCGCGTTGTTTCCGCAGGCGATTTCTCAAAGGAATTCTGCGGCGGCACGCATGTGACAAATACTGCGCAAATAGGATTGTTTAAAATTGTTTCCGAGAGCTCGGTAGCTGCAGGTGTTCGCCGCATAGAAGCCGTGACAGGCACTAACGTGCTCAGCCTGCTTGAAGATAATATGGAGACAATAATGAAAGCTTCAGAGGCAATGAAGCTCGGCAACCCGTCTGAACTTGTAAAGCGCGCGGACCAGATAATGCTTGAGCTTAAAGGAAAAGACCGCGAAATAGAGTCGCTCAATGCGAAGCTGGCGTCAATGCGTGTGGAAAGCCTGCTCGATAAAGCAAAAGATGTAAAAGGCGTAAAGTTCGTTTCAGCAAAGTTTGAGGGTACGGAATCCGCTTCACTGCGCGTTATGTGCGACAAGATACTTGAGCGTTCGCCTGACTGTGTGGCTGTCATAGCCGGAATAAACGGTGAAAAAGCAAATATCGCCGCGTGCGCCGGCAAAAAGGCGCAGGAAAAGGGCGCGAATGCCGGAAAAATTGTCCGGCAGGTAGCGGCGGCAGCAGGCGGCAGCGGCGGCGGCAGGCCGGACAGCGCAATGGCAGGGACGAAAGATGTTTCGAAACTCGATGCTGCGCTTGCATCTTCGGAAAAAATCGTTGCAGATATGATAAAATAAGATTATAATAATACTGCTTTTCGAAGGAGGCTTTATCATTTGGACTGCGTTTTCTGTAAGATTGCGAAAGGCGAAATTCCAAGTAAAAAAGCATACGAAGACGATAAGGTGCTTGCGTTTTATGACCTGCAGCCGCAGGCACCGGTGCATATACTGATTATTCCAAAAGAACATATTAGTTCTGCCGCGGAGATTACACCGCAGAACAGCGGTATCATTGCGCATATTTACGAAGTTGCGGCAAAACTTGCGAAAGAAAAACATCTTGAGGCAGGCTACCGCATTGTCTGCAATGTTGGAAAAGACGGCGGGCAGACGGTGCCGCATCTGCACTTTCACCTGCTTGGCGGACGTTCTATGAAATGGCCTCCAGGCTGATGATCGGCTGATTTTATTTTTGAAAGGTTGATTGCTTGATTATGGAAGGAAAGTTGAAAGGAAATTACTATAAGATGACCATTGCCGGTTGCAGGCGCGAGCTGCCGATATGCCCAATCGATGAGCATCTTGACATTGCGGGGTTCATTATGCTTGGCGATGTGGAACTTACTGAAAAAACGGCTGCCGAGCTTCTCAGAAAATGCCCGGAACACGACGTGGTTGTCACGGCTGAAACAAAGGGCATACCGCTCTGCTACGAGATGGCAAGGCAGGGTTGCCGCCATTACGTTGTGGCGCGCAAAAGTGTGAAAGCTTATATGCGCAACCCTATTTCCGTAAATGTAAAATCCATTACGACGGATCATATGCAGAAGCTGTTCCTCTCTGAAGAGGATGAAAAGCAGCTTCGCGGCAAGCGTGTACTTATTGTAGACGATGTCATCAGCACGGGCGAATCGCTCGCTGCGATGGAAAAGCTCGTTGAAATGTATGGTGGCAACATTGTAGGCCGTGCTGCTGTGCTCGCTGAAGGTGATGCAAAAGACCGCAAAGACATTACTTATCTGGAGCCGCTGCCGCTTTTCCAGAAATAATTATATTCTTGGAGGTATTCCAATGAAACGGCCGCTTGTGTTGGTGGGTTTTTGCTATCTGCTGACGCTTGCGGCCGCCATTTTTTTGGGTGCGGACATCTCGTTCATGCTTCTGTGGTGCTGTGCGGGCGGCTTTGCTGTCACGGCTTTGTGGAAAAAAACGCGCCGTGCCGTAATTCTCCCTCTGGCATTTGCAGCTTCAACTGCAGCGCTGGTATCATTCTGCGTTTATTATCGCTTTTCAGTCGAGCCGCCGCGCGCGCTTGACGGGAAAAACCTGAACGTTGAGGGAACAGTGTGTGAGCTTCCAGAGCGCAGGTACGGGCGCTGGTACTATATAGTCCGTGTGGACAAAACAGATTTCAAATCCGCTTGTGTACCACGCGGATTTAAGGTCCGCATTTCGCTCCAGAATGGGCTTAATGCAGGCCCTTACTCGCGTGTGAAAGGAAAAATCCATTTTTTCCTGCCATCTGGCGGAGACGGTTTTTCTTCACGCGGCTACTATGCTTCAAAAGGCGTTATGATGTTTGCATGGCCTGACGGAGGGGCTGGGGTAACCATACTGCCCGCAGCTGAAAAGCCGCCGTATTATTACGCCATGCACCTTCGCCAGAAGCTGATTTCAGCAGTGCAGGATATGCTTCCGCAGCAGGAAGCATCGCTCGTAAACGGCATACTGCTCGGCGATAAAAGCGGCCTGCATGACAATTTGGTGTCGGATTTCCGTACAGACGGAATTTCCCACCTGCTTTCAGTTTCAGGGCTGCACATGTCAACAATAGCTGAACTGCTGATTTTCATGCTCCTTTTCTTCCATGTCCCCAAAAGGATGGCGGCTGGAATAACAGCATGTGGCATACTGGGTTTTATGGCTGTGACGTGCTTTGTGCCCTCTGTCACACGCAGCGGGATAATGTGCCTGCTGTGCCTTGCGGCGCCTATAATTTCCCGCCGTTCCGATCCACTCAACTCGCTATGCACCGCAGTACTTATTATCTGCATTGCAAATCCGTATGCCGCCGCGGACGTTGGCCTGCTCCTTTCTTTTTTTGCAACGCTCGGCCTTATCCTGCTCGCAGGGCCGGCAGCAGATTTCCTCAACAAAAAGCTTGACAGGATACATGCCATAAGCCCGCTTGTGCGCGGGATAAACGGTACGCTTGCAACATCTGTAGGTGCTTCGCTTTTTACTTTGCCTGTTATACTGCTTAGTTTCAGGACAGTTTCGGCTGTTGCGCCGCTCGCCAATGTTTTAGAGCTTGTGCCGGCTTCGGTACTCATGGCTTTAGGTGCGGCGGCGGCAGCGCTTCGCCTGCTCCTGCCGCAGACAGAACTTGCCATGCCGTTTGCCCTTGCCGCAGGTCTTATTGCCAAATATATGCGTTTATGTGCCTCATGGCTGGCAGGCCTGCCGTTTGCATCATTTTCCGCTTCGCAGGGCTTTGTCATTATCTGGCTCGGCGGCACTTTCCTGCTTTTTTCGGCGGCGCTGGCCATTGGGAAAGGGACATCACTTTTTCCGCAGACGGCGTGCCTTTCGGTTATAATGTTATTTACGGGGATATTTTCATTTCGGCTCTGCAGGCAGAATATGACACGCATCGCTTTCCTTGATGTTGGCAACGATGTTTCCACTGTGCTGACGCGTGACGGCCATGCAGCGGTTATAGGGTGCGGCAGCTACCAGCCGCAGAAAATAATTTCATATCTCGGCAGCGAAAATGTGACTAAGATTGACTGCCTGGAAATACTTACAGAAGAGCGTGATGAATTTTCATGTGCGGCAAATATCGCAGAACGCTATCACCCCGCGTGCCTTCTTGTGCATAAAGGCAGCATGGCTGATGGCTTTGTGGGCAAAGCAGCTGCAAACGCAGGCAGGACGGAAACGTATGATTCGTCGGCAGCAATGAATTTTTGGAGTGACGTCAGCGTTAAAACATGCCGTGCGGGCAGATCATCAGCAGCCATGGTCACTGCAGGCGGAATTTCCGCTGTCGCTTTTCCGCCTGAGGCGGACGGTAACCGGCTTCCGCTTTCATGGAGAACTCCTGATGTCCTTGCATATGGTGCATCAGAGAAGAATGTTGGAGGAATTAATCCGTCGTGCGTTGTTTTTTCCATGAACAAAACAACACTGCAAAAGTCGGCCGAAACGGTCAAAAAATGCCGTTCTGCCTGGACAGGCGGTTATGGAAATATTATACTTGAGGTAAAAGGAAACCGCAGACTGTCGATTGGAAGGGAGCCGTAATGCCGCAGATTACCGAAACAGAACTGAGAAAGCAGATTGAAAAATCAAATTTCGCAAAGCTTTATTTCCTTTATGGTGAAGAAAAATATATGGTTGGCTATTTTGCCGGGAAAATAGCCGAAAAAGCTGGCTCACAGGGGCTGCGTGACTTTAATCTGCAGAAATTAAGCGGGGACGCAGGAATTGACCAGATAGCGGCGGCTGTAGAATCCCTGCCGGTAATGGCACAGCGCAAATGTGTAGCTGTTGCCGACCTTGATATAAATGCCCTGCATGGAGCGGAGCCGTCAAAACTTCAGGAGATGATTGAGGGGCTGCCTGACACATGCGTGCTTGTGATTTATCTTGTTTCGTTGGATTTTGATGAGCGCCGCGACCGTAAATGGAAAAAGTTTATCGCCGAGGCCGGCAGAGCTGGTGTGGTTGTTGAGTTCCGACGGCGCACGGAGCAGCAGCTCGAAAAGCTCGTCTGCAGCGGTGCATCAAGGCGCGGGTGCGAAATCTCACGCGCAAATGCCGGGCGCATGATAAAATCATGCGGGACTGATATGCAGACCGTGCAAAATGAAATGGAAAAGCTTTGCGCCTATACGGGCAGCGGCGAAATCACGGCTGAAACTGCTGATATGCTTACAACGAAAAATCTTGAGGCGCGCGTATTTGACCTTTCAAAGGCAACCATGGCAGGTGACGGAGACAGAGCCTACAATATACTTGACCAGCTGCTGTATCAGCACGAAGAGCCTGTGGCGGTGCTGTCTGTGCTTTCAGGTGCCTACCTTGACATGTACCGCGTCAGGATTTCAATACAGAGCGGCTTTTCAGCAATGGAGCCAGCAAAGTATTTTGACTATGCGCATAAAGAATTCCGGCTTACAAATGCCGAAAGGATAGCAAAACGCTACTCTGACCAAATGCTGCGCGAAAGCCTTGCAGCTTTGCTTAAGGCGGATATCGCACTGAAAAGCGCGCATGGTGACCGCAGAATTATTCTGGAAAAGCTGATAGCCCAGCTGATCTGGATTTCCGAAAGGGAGAAAGTGGGTTGATTCATGTAAAAGAAGCCATTATCGTCGAGGGAAAGTATGACAAGATAAAACTGTCATCTGTTGTAGACGGGCTTATAATCCAGACGAATGGCTTCCGGATTTTCAAAGACCGTGAACAGATGGCAATGCTTCGCCGCCTTGCAGACAGCCGCGGCCTTGTGATACTGACAGACAGCGACTCGGCGGGTTTTTTAATACGCCATTATCTCATGGGCTCGATACCGCCGGAAAAAATTAAAAATGCCTATATACCTGATATTGCCGGCAAAGAAAAGCGTAAGCGTAAGCCTTCGAAAGAGGGGAAGCTCGGTGTGGAAGGGGTGCCTACAGGCGTGATTGTAGAAGCACTCAAGCATACCGGCGTTGCTGTGGAAGACGTGAGTAAACCGTCAGGGCGGCAGATAACAAAAGCAGACCTTTATTTTCTTGGGCTTTCAGGCGGGCAGCAGAGCGCACAAAAAAGGAAGGCACTGCTGCGCCGGCTTGGCCTGCCGGAGTATCTTTCAGCAAACTCCATGCCTCAGGTTTTGAACTCAGTGATTTCGTATGAAGAGCTTGTAGAGGCAGTTTCTGATATGCAGAACGTGCAGTAAACGATTTTTCTTGTGCTTTTTTAATGCCTGTGATATAATATTAACGCATTACACACGCCGCACAGGCGAACGGTGCCCGAAAACGGGTTTTATCGCCAATTTCAGACGTGCGGCGGAGGAAAAACCAAGGAGGTTTTATTTAAATGTCAGTCGTATCCATGAAGCAGCTTCTTGAAGCAGGTGTCCATTTCGGCCATCAGACCAGAAGATGGAACCCAAAAATGAAACCGTATATTTTTACAGAGCGCAACGGGATCTATATTATTGACCTGCAGAAAACAGTGCGCAAGCTCGACGAAGCCTACAACTTCATCCGTGACCTGTCTATGGACGGCAAGTCTGTGCTTTTTGTTGGAACGAAAAAGCAGGCTCAGGAGTCAATAAAGACGGAAGCAGAGCGCGCCGGCGCATTTTATGTGAATGCCCGGTGGCTCGGCGGCATGCTCACTAATTTCCGCACTATCCGCCACAGGATAGACAGGCTCAACCAGCTCCAGACAATGGAAAATGACGGCACATTTGATTTGCTGCCGAAAAAAGAGGTCAGCAAGCTGAAGCTTGAAATAGCAAAGCTCGAGAAATTCCTTGGCGGAATTAAAGACATGAAGTCTCTGCCGAGCGCACTGTTTATTGTTGACCCGCGCAAAGAGCATATTGCCGTTTCGGAAGCGCGCAAACTGCATATCCCGATTGTCGCTATTGTTGATACAAACTGTGACCCGGATGAGATAGACTATGTTATCCCGGGCAATGATGATGCTATCCGTGCAGTTAAGTTGATTTCATCTATCATGGCGGATGCTATCATAGAAGGCAGAGAAGGCCAGACGGGCGCAGCAGCTGAAAATGAAAAGGTAAATGAAACTGATAAGCAGGCCGCAGCGGGAAAATAATGCAGCCTGAATGAAACATTTTTTATAAAGCGAGGAATGTAATATCATGGCTTTTACAGCAAAAGACGTCGCAGCGCTCCGCGCGAAAACCGGCTGCGGCATGATGGACTGCAAGAAGGCACTGACAAAGGCGGACGGCGATATGGATAAAGCAATTGACTTTCTCCGTGAAAAAGGCCTTGCAACCGCTACGAAAAAAGCCGGCCGCATTGCTGCGGAAGGAATCGCCTATGCAGTAACAAACAGTGATGCAACAAAAGGCGTAGTTATTGAAGTCAATTCGGAAACTGACTTCGTTGCCAAAAACGCTGAGTTCCGCAACTTTGTCAAGACTTGCGCCGACACTATTCTTGCTTCGGATCCGTCAGATGTTGATGCACTTTTGAAATGCAAGGCCGCAGGTTCAGATGAAACAGTAGATGCGCTGCTGAAAGAGAAAATTATGAAAATCGGCGAAAACATTAAAATCCGCCGTTTCAAAGAGTTCAGCGGTGCTGTAGGTGCCTATATCCATGCGGAAGGTAAAATCGGAGTGCTTGTGAATTTTGCTACTTCGCCTGAGATTGCATCAAAGCCTGAGTTTAAGGAGTACACAAAGGATATTTGTATGCAGGTTGCGGCTATTGTACCGCAGTATCTTGATGAGAAGAGCGTTCCTGATGATGTTGTAGAGCATGAGAAAGGAATCCTCAAGCAGCAGGTTATAGAGTCAGGTAAACCGGCAGCTATAGCTGATAAGATAGTCCAGGGCAAGCTGCATAAATTCTATAAGGAAGTCTGCCTTGTTGACCAGGCATTCATTAAAGATGACAAACTTTCAGTAAAGCAGTACACAGAGCAGACAGCGAAAAAGCTTGGCGGTGATGTTAAAATTACCGGTTACACACGCTTTGAACGCGGTGAAGGCATAGAGAAGCGCAAAGAGAACTTTGCTCAGGAAATTAAAGACCTTGTGAAATAAATCCTTTTTGCACCGTTTATAGAAGGGATCCGGTTTCGGGTCTTTTTTTTTACAATCAGAGAATGATAAAGTATGCATTATTTCTTACAATAAATATTATAATTAGCAATATATGGGCTGTAAAGAGATATATGTTTATAATGGGACTATTTTATTACATTAAAAAGTAGCTGAGCAATGGCGTACGCCATTTAGCTTTCGTGCTTGCCGCAGAGCTCTCGTAATCTTTGCTGCTTCCGCAGGGGCGCAAGTCGTCACGGCGTGGGTCGGATTTCTTGCCGAAGTTGGGAAAATAATGCCTGATTATACTAAGAGGATAAAATGCCTGCGCCAGTCAGAACCGAAACTCAGCCTATGAAGTTTACTCGGCGTTGAATTGGGTCCGTAATATTTTGTGATGCATTTTTTGCTGAATAAAATGTTTGTATACGTTTTACGGCAGAGGTGGTTTGAAGCAGTACGTTCTGCCGAAAGAAAGAATTTTTCCTTGACAAGGAAAGCTTCGGGTGCTATGATAAAGCACGCAGATAAAGATTATTTTAAAACATTGACGAGGAAGCCACATTTTAAATCCGCAGCAGAGAGTGGACGCTTTAAGCTGGAAACGCCCGCAGTGGTAAAAATGAACAGCTACCGCCTCCGAGTGTGCGCCGAAGCTTTTAAAGGTAAAAGGCGTGCCGGTGAAAGCCCGTTACAGCTTACAAAGAGGGCAGGAAGATTCCTGCTGAAGTTGGGTGGAACCGTAAGCTTAAGCCTTACCCCAATATGGGGTAAGGCTTTTTTGTTGCCTGCACTTATAATTGAAGGAGAGGGTATAATTGGTAAAAGTCAATCTGAAGGGCAATGTAAAAGAATTTGAAAGCGGCACGACTGTGGCAGAGATAGCAAAATCTATCGGTGCTGGTCTGTACAAAGCGGCATGCGCCGGCAAACTTGACGGGAAAGTAGTGGATCTGCGCACACCTGTAACTAAGGACTGTGAACTCCAAATACTTACGTTCGATGATGCCGAAGGCAAAAAAACTTATTGGCATACAACTTCGCATATAATGGCTCAGGCAGTGAAAAAGCTGTTCCCGGAAGCGGGATTTGCCATAGGGCCTGCTATTGAAAACGGGTTTTACTATGATTTCGATCTTCCGCGCACTTTAGCACCTGAAGATTTGGCGGCAATTGAAGCCGAAATGAAAAAAATCATAAAAGCCGACTTTCCGCTTAAACGCTTTGAGCTTTCGCCGGAAGATGCCATTGACCTTATGGAAAAAGAACATCAGAGGTATAAGGTAGAGCTCATTAAAGAACATGCGGGCAAGGGTGAAAAAATCAGCTTTTACCAGCAGGGCGATTACATTGACCTGTGTGCAGGCCCGCATCTGATGAGCACAGGATGTGTAAAAGCTGTTAAGCTCACAAACTGCACCGGTGCATATTGGCGCGCCAATGCAAAAAACAAGATGCTACAGCGCGTTTACGGCATTTCGTTCCCAAAGGCTTCGGATCTTCAGCATTATCTTGACATGATGGAAGAAGCAAAGAAGCGTGACCACCGCAAACTTGGGCGTGAGCTCGACTTGTTCGATATATACGAAGAAGGCCCTGGCTTCCCGTTTTTCCTGCCGCATGGCATGATACTGCGCAACCAGCTTGAGCAGTTCTGGCGCGAAGAGCATGCAAAACATGGATATGAAGAGATACGCACGCCTATGATACTCAACGAAGAGCTGTGGCACCGCTCAGGCCACTGGGATCATTATAAGGACAATATGTATACAACGAAAATCGATGGGCAGAACTACGCGATAAAGCCTATGAACTGCCCGGGCGGGATGCTTGTCTACAAGCACAGGCCGCATTCGTACCGTGACCTGCCTGAACGCCTCGCAGAGCTGGGTCTTGTGCACCGCCACGAGCTTTCAGGCACTTTGCACGGCTTGATGCGCGTGCGCTGTTTTACACAGGATGATGCACATATTTTTATGACTCCTGACCAGGTCGAAAGCGAAATCCTCGGTGTTATGGACCTGATTGATAAATTCTATAAGGTCTTTGGGTTTGACTATAGCCTTGAGCTTTCAACTCGCCCTGAAAATTCAATGGGTACGGACGAGCAGTGGGAGATGGCAACGAACGCCCTTATCCATGCGCTGAAGAAGAATGGAAAGCCATATGAGATAAACGAAGGCGACGGTGCATTTTACGGTCCTAAAATTGATTTTCACCTTCGTGATTCGCTTGGAAGGACATGGCAGTGCGGGACCATACAACTTGACTTTCAGATGCCGGAACGCTTTGACCTGACATATACGGGCGAAGACGGCGAAAAGCACCGCCCGGTAATGCTGCACCGCGTGATTTTCGGCAGCATTGAGCGCTTTATTGCTATCCTGACAGAGCACTATGCAGGTGCATTCCCAATGTGGTTGGCACCGGTGCAGGTTAAGGTTCTGCCGATTTCTGAAGCTGCGCTTGATTATGCAAATAAAATTACTGATTACCTTAAAAAGGGCGGCCTGCGTGTTGAACTCGACACGCGCAATGAAAAAATCGGGTATAAAATCCGTGAAGCACAGTTGCACAAAGTGCCTTATATGCTTATACTCGGCGAAAAAGAGATGCGTGATGGCACTATATCTGTCCGCAGCCGCAAATCCGGCGACCTTGGCACGATGATGCCAGATGCGTTTTTTGCGAAGGCGATGGAAGAAATAGAAACAAAGTCAAACGACCAGTAAGCTGGTTTTAACGTAATTGAAATGAAGGCGTCTCCAAAAATTTGGAGACGCCTTCATTTCATACTTAGTATTGCCAAACCACAAGCATATATGAAAAAAATGGCATAGTTATGGTTTATCTCTGCACAAAGCCAAAAAGCATTTGCATTTAGTAAGCGTCAAACCGTCCGGTTTGACGCTTACCTTTTGAAGAATCAAGGGACTTGTGTCTATTTCGGTTAAAATTGTACCATTCAGCGTCAAAAATGTTCGGCATACGGAAAGTATTCCTGTGCTTTTTTCCTTGTCTAACGCAATTTAACTCGAAAATCCGTCGCTTTTTATTTATTAAACACGGCCTAAAGATTACCCAGAAAGAAGCAGAACAGTTATCTATCCTGCTTCTTTCTAATAATATTCGATATAACCCTGGATAAAATGTAGCCACCGATCACACTTAATATTGGTACATATACGAGATTAATAGTCACGCGAATGGTGTCCTTTACAATATATCCATTACGCATCCAATCCGGATAAAGGCACGTAAAAAAATAGCCACTGGAAACAATAACGATTACTACTAATAACATAAAACAGAAAGAAAGAGTTTTTAAATGGCAACTACAGTCCAGCCATATTCCATACAGACACCCAAAGACATATTTTCCAATTGATAAATAAAAAAGCATTATACACATAAAGCCCAATAACTCCGGAACTTTTAGCGCACAATAGTAAGAAAAGAACAAAATTAAATAAAAACCTACTAAAACCGTTATAGCCTTTCGTAAAGGGTGCGTTTTCCAATAACCTGTTTTTTGTTTTATCATTTTGCACCTCCAAGATCCGTCTTGACTTAGTAATCTCACAATACTGTAAGATTGCTTACAGCGTAGGACGAATAAATCGTCTAAGGATGTTCAACCAGTTTACATTTCTGTTGTAATATTCTTCCTATATAGTATAAATCATAAAGGAGAAAAAACATGATGAATCATACAAATGTCGTTAAATTTATTTCATCAAGCATACTGGCGATGTTTACTGCCTGGTTTGGTGAAATTGGCCCATTAATATGCATCTTATTAATATGCATGATCGGGGATTACATAACTGGCTTAATTAACGCTGGAATAAGCGGAACGATAAGCAGTGTAAGAGGAATAAAAGGAATTGCAAAAAAGTGCTATAATAATATAAAAGGCAATAAAATAACCCTATCAACAGCATATCGGCTGTAAAGAACCCAACAAATTCTTTACACTGATCGAAACGTAACCAATTTACGTTCGAAGGCTGACAAGCCATCAACAGGGTTGATTTTCTATACTGCTTTAAAAGCAGATACTCTGTTATCATAAGAAAAAGCTCATTCATCTGAACCTTTTCTTATGATAACAAAAGCAAAAGCTTTTGCTATCCACTTTGGTGGAGGAGGATGGATTCGAACCAACGAAGCCGTAAGGCAGCAGATTTACAGTCTGTCCCATTTGACCGCTCTGGAACTCCTCCATGTGGAGCTGGCAATAGGATTCGAACCTACGACCTGCTGATTACAAATCAGCTGCTCTACCAACTGAGCTACGCCAGCATTTCAAAGCACTTGCTTATTATAGCACCGCAATTTAAAAGTGTCAAGGTTCTTTCACAGGCTTTAAGCGTATGTTGTGGTTGCATTAAGCTTATATATAATTATTTCGCTGATACGGCCATATGCGGTTTTACAAATAAAATATGCGTATACACACTATTTGATACAGAGCATATATGTGCTATAATAATGAAAGCTCAGTGTGTAAGGAGTGGTAATATGGACGTGAGGCCGGGTGATATACTGCAAATGAAAAAGCCGCATCCATGCGGAAACAATCGGTTTCTTGTCCTGCGGTCCGGTATGGATTTTAAGATACGCTGCACTAAGTGCGGGCACGAAATTATGGTGCCTCGCTTAAAATGTGAGAAAAATATAAAGAAAATAATCCGCGATGAAAATCAGCAGGATGACCGATAGCCTTTCTGCCTTGCAAAATACAAAGCAGAAAGGGCAATTCGATGTTTGAAAATCTTGAAATTTTTGAAAAACGCTATGAAGAACTCGGCCGCAGGCTTTATGAACCTTCAGTTGCTTCCAACCCAAATGAATTCGGAAAGCTGATGAAAGAGTGCAAAAACATTGAGCCGATTGTCATAGCATACAGAAAATATAAAAAGACATTTGCCGAAGAAAAAGATGCGCTGTCAGTTTTAAGCGACAGCAGCGAACATGAGCTTCATGATATAGCAGAAGAGGAGCTTAACAGCGCGCGCAGCGACCGCCAAAAGGCTGCTGATGAGCTGAAAGTCCTTCTGCTGCCGAAAGACCCGAATGATGAACGGAATGTGATTGTAGAAATACGCGGTGGAGCCGGTGGGGAAGAGGCTGCGCTTTTTTCAGCCGTCCTGTTTAGGATGTACAGCATGTATGCGCAGTCGAAAGGCTGGAAATCCGAAATACTTAACGCGAACGAGACCGGCCTCGGCGGCTTTAAGGAAATCAGTTTTATGATAACCGGTGAAAGTGCCTACTCGCGCCTGAAATATGAAAGCGGCGTGCACCGCGTGCAGCGCGTGCCGGAAACAGAGCAGCAGGGGCGCATACACACTTCAACTGCAACTGTTGCCGTACTTCCTGAAGTTGATGATGTGGAAGTCCACCTTGACCCTAAGGACCTTAAAATTGACACTTACCGCTCGAGCGGTGCAGGCGGCCAGCACATCAATAAAACTTCTTCAGCTATACGCGTTACACATATTCCAACAGGCCTTGTGGTTGAATGCCAGGACGAGCGCAGCCAATATAAAAACAAGGACCGCGCATTAAAAATACTGCGTTCCCGCCTGTTCAGCATGAAGCAAAAGGAACAGGACGACAAGGTCGCGGCTGAGCGGCGGTCGCAGGTCGGCACAGGTGACCGCTCTGAACGCATACGGACATATAATTATCCGCAGGGGCGTGTTACAGACCATCGCATAGGATTAACATTATACAAGCTCGACGATGTCTTGAACGGCAACCTTGACGAGATTATAGATGCACTTATTGCGGCCGACCGCGCCGAGAAGCTCAAAGAAGCGGAAATAGTTTAAGCAGTTTACTGATTTTATTTTATGTTAACAGGAAATTTAAAGGTTTAAAAAGGATGTTTGAATGATATAAAATGAAAACTTTAATGCTGGATGCAAAAAAGCCGGGCGCAATAGAAAAAGCCGCACAGATAATTCGTGATGGCGGCCTTGTGGGGATGCCTACCGAAACTGTCTATGGGCTTGCTGCGAATGCCCTTGACGGAAAAGCTGTTTCGAAAATTTTTGCCGCCAAAGGTCGCCCGCAGGATAACCCCCTTATTGTGCATATTTCAAATTTCGACCAGATTCACAGGCTTACGGAAAATATTCCGGAAAGCGCTGAAAAGCTTGCCAAGGCTTACTGGCCTGGGCCTATGACAATGGTGCTGAAAAAATCAGGCATAATTCCAGATGAAGTAAGCACCGGCCTGCCCACAGTCGGCATACGTTTCCCATCGCACCCTGTTGCGCAGGCTCTTATAACGGCTGCAGGTGTTCCGATTGCCGCACCGTCCGCAAACAATTCCGGATATCCGAGCACGACTACGGCGGAGCATGTGATGCGAGACATGGACGGCAAAATAGACGCTGTGCTCGACGGGGGGCCGTGCGGCGTGGGCGTGGAGTCTACAATTGTCACGCTCGTTTCTGACCCGCCGCGCCTGTTGCGCCCGGGAGGCATTACTCTCGAGCAGCTGCGCAGCGTGCTGGGCCGTGTAGATGTGGACAAAGCTGTCATGAATCCTCTTCCAAAGGGCGCGCATCCGCTGTCTCCCGGAATGAAGTATAAACACTACTCTCCAAAAGCAAACGTCATTATCATTGACGGCGGCGAGAAAGCATACGCTGATTATGTAAACACCCACAAAGCGCCGGGTGTTGCAGCCCTATGCTACTGCGGTGAGGAAAACCTTGTCAACGTCCCTGCCGTATGCTATGGTGCGTCAGATGACTACAAGGCGCAGGCCCACGGCCTTTTTGACTGCCTGCGCCACCTTGACGATATAGGGGCTAAAACTGTTTACGCGCGCTGCCCTGAGCCTAAAGGGGTCGGCCTTGCTGTCTACAACAGGCTTATGCGTGCAGCAGGGTTTGAGGTGCTGCACATTGGCTAAGCCTATAATCGGGCTGACTGGCCCAACCGGAGCCGGCAAATCTGCCGTTGCAGCCGCCTTCAGCAGGCATGGCTGTGCTATTGTAGATGCTGACCAAGTTGCCCGCAAGACCGCCAAAGAACCGCATTGCCTCTCAATGCTGAAAGAGGCTTTCGGTAAAACGATAATCAAGGTCGACGGAAGCCTTGACCGCCATGCACTTGCCGACTTGGCTTTTTCCTCGTCTGAAAATACGGAAAGACTAAATTCCATTACACATCCGGCTATCTTATCAGAATGCAAAAAACAGCTTTCCGCTGCCATATCTTCAGACAGCGTGGCAGTAATACTCGATGCGCCGCTTTTATTTGAATGCGGTGCACAGAAGTTTTGCAATGCGACTGTCGCCGTTATAACACCTGACTCTTCGCGCCTCAGGCGCATAATGGCCAGGGACGGCATAACGGAAGCGGAAGCAAAAGAACGCATGGTTTCTCAGCATGGCAATGAGTACTATCTTAAACTTGCGGATTATTCCTTTGATGGAAGCATTGAGTGGAGTATTCTTGATGATAAAGCATCAGAACTCCTCAAGCGTATTTTGAGGGATTTCTATGAAAGGCCATAAAAAGCTTACGATTGTTAAAACTAAACGTTCTGTCCCAAGCATTTGGTCGATGCTTAAAATACATAGAAAAGCCGTTATCACATGCGTGGTAATCATTATTGCGGCTGTTGTGGTGTTCCTCTCGCTTCGCCTGGCGCATATACGCTTTATGAAAAAACTTTACCCGCGCCCTTATTCGTCAATCGTCATAAAAGAAGCAAAAGAGAACAATATCGACCCAAACCTTGTGTACTCTGTTATCAAGCAGGAAAGCAAATTCGATCCGGATGTAAAGTCTAAAGCTGGTGCAATTGGGCTGATGCAGCTTATGCCCTCTACTTTTGAATGGCTGCAGAAAAAAGAATCAAAACGGCCGCTGCTTGCGAGCAATTCCCTTTACAACCCAGATGTCAATATACATTATGGATGCCGTTTCCTTTCCATGCTCCTGAAAAAGTATGGCAGCATTAAAACAGCTCTCTGCGCTTATAATGCAGGCCAGAGGCGCGTTGACACATGGCTGGAGGATAAGTCGCTTTCAAAAGACGGCAAAAATCTCGCGAGTGTACCTTTTCCTGAAACGCGCAATTACGCGAATGCCGTTGAGGAAAATTACAGCCAGTACCAGGGCCTTTATCCATAAGCAAATATAAAACAGCAGATTTCGGATTTTCCAGCTTGTCTGGATTCTTCGGATTGGCATAGACAAAAGCCGGAATGCTTTCGGCTCAAAATCTGAAAGGGAGTCTGTAACATGGTTAAAAAAGCAGAAAAATCTGATGTGGAAAAGCTTACAAAAGAGCTTCTTGTCAGCCGCAGAAATGGATGCCAGCAGGTTTCGGACGCTGTGCTTAAAACCGCCGATAATTACGGCGAAGGATACAAAAAATTTATGAACACGGCAAAGACGGAGCGCGAAACTGTAGCATACGCTGTGGTAAAAGCGGAAAAAGCAGGATTTGTGCCATTTGAGGCGGGCAAAAAATATAAAGCCGGAGATAAAGTCTATGTGAACAACCGCGGCAAATCAATGATACTTGCCGTAATCGGCGAAGAAGGATGCCGCAACGGCGTGCGTATTGCCGCTTCCCATATTGATTCGCCGCGCCTTGACCTGAAACCGCACCCGCTGTATGAAAAAGACGACCTTGCGCTTTTCAAAACGCATTATTACGGCGGCATAAAAAAATATCAGTGGACGACCGTGCCGCTTTCAATGCATGGATGCGTCGTGCTTAAAAACGGCAAATCTGTGACCGTGAATATCGGTGAAAAAGAAGGCGACCCGCAATTCTGTGTGACCGACCTGCTTGTGCATCTTGCGGATGACCAGATGAAAAAGTCACTGGCAAAGGGTGTTTCAGGAGAAAACCTCAATATCCTTATTGGCAGCCGCCCAGTCCGTGCAGATGAGTGCGAAAATTTAGTAAAACTGAATGTAATGAAAATCCTTCATAACATATATGGCATAACTGAAGAAGATTTCCTTTCGGCAGATATTGAATTTGTTCCGGCGGCGAAGGCCGTGGATATCGGTTTTGACCGCAGTATGATAGGCGCTTATGGCAATGACGACAAAGTTTGTGCATACCCTGCGCTTACTGCCGTGCTTGACGCTAAAAATCCTAAACAGACAATTATAACTGTTCTTGCCGACCGCGAAGAAATCGGCAGCTATGGCTGCACAGGCCTTAACTCCGAATTCCTGCACTATTTTGTTGCTGACCTCGCTGAGTCTGAAGGGCTTGAAGCGCGCCACGTTCTGAGCAAGTCAAAATGCCTTTCAGCAGATGTCACCGCAGCGCTTGATCCAACGTACGAAGACGCTTACGACCCAATGAATGCAAACTACATCAACAACGGTGTCGGTGTTGCAAAGTACACGGGCGGCCGCGGCAAGAGCGGCACAAGCGAAGCAACAGCTGAATTTGTAGGTGAAATCCGCAGGCTTTTCGATAAAGAAGGCGTCCTTTGGCAGATAGGCGAGATGGGTAAAGTAGACCTCGGCGGAGGCGGCACTGTGGCTATGTTCATTTCACGCTTAAATGTAGATGTAGTAGACATCGGCGTGCCTGTGCTCTCTATGCACTCACCGTTTGAAGTTATCTCAAAACTTGACCTTTATATGACTTACAAGGGTATTCTCAGCTTCTATGAAGCAGATTAACAGATTATAAATGCACAAAAATATAGCTGCCCAATAGCGGGTACATGAAGATTGACACCAGCCGCGGCTGGTGTCAATCTTTTTAGAGACTGCTGGTTTATGAACCGCCCAACACGGCAGCCGCTTGTCTATAGTTTGACAACCGCTTTTGGAAACGCTATAATTGCTCTTAAAGTCTTACTGAATTTTGTACCTGCCTTTTATATGCAAGCGTGGCATGTACGGAACTGGGCTGCACCTGACCGCAAAGCGCTGCTGAGCGGAAAGAGAATGTTCGGGCACCATTGCTTTAAACCGATACAAATCCCTTTCTGCTTTAATGCGGGAAGGGATTTTTGCTTTATGTTGTGGAGCTGCTGCAATTTGGAAATGGACAAAAACTCTTTGCTCAAGTTTTCGGATTATCTCAACACGGTTTCCGAAAGCGAACTTGCAGAAGATATACATTACTTCCTCTATGAGGCCAGGCTGCCTGAACTTTTGGCCTTGCAAAGCTGCGCGGAAAATCTGCGGGAAACGTATTACGGCAGAAAGATTTATTTCCGCGGCCTCATAGAATTTTCGAGCTACTGCAAAAACAACTGTTATTACTGCGGGTTGCAGAGGGACAATAAAAAAGCGCGGAGGTACAGGCTTAGCGAAGGCGATATCATGCAGTGCTGCGAAGAAGGCCACAGGCTTGGCTTTCGCACGTTTGTGCTCCAAAGCGGGGAAGATATGTTTTTCACAGATAAACGCCTGTGCAGAATAATATCGGGAATTAAAGGACGCTTTCCAGACAGCGCCGTTACGCTTTCGATAGGCGAGAGAAGCCGTGCATCGTACCAGCGGTTGTACGATGCGGGGGCAGACCGCTACCTTCTGAGGCATGAAACGGCTGACGAATCCCATTACAGGAAGCTGCACGCGCCGGAGATGAGCCTTAAAAACAGAATGCAGTGCCTATACGATTTAAAGGATATCGGCTATCAGGTAGGCGCGGGTTTTATGGTTGATTCTCCTTACCAGACATGTGAGACGCTGGCGGAAGACTTTATCTTCATGCGCAGCCTCAGGCCGGAGATGGTAGGCATAGGGCCTTTCATACCGCATAAAGATACGCGCTTTGCCGGCTACTGCCATCCGCAGGCAAGGCACACTGTAATCCTGCTTGCGATGATACGTTGCCTGCTGCCTAAAGTGCTGCTTCCCGCAACTACGGCGTTGGGCACCATAGATCCGTTTGGGCGCGAGAAAGGGTTCCGCGCAGGCGCAAATGTCGTTATGCCTAACCTTTCGCCGAAAGAGCATCGCAAAGACTACAGCCTGTATGACAACAAAATCTGCACGGGTGAAGAAGCGGCGGAATGTTGCGGGTGCCTCTCGCGCAGGATAAGAAATGCGGGTTTTATACCTGACTTTTCGCGCGGCGATTTTATCGGGTGGAAGCGCAGAGAACCTGCTGGCAGCAAGAACTTTTAGCCTGTATGTGAAAAAGATGCAGCAATTTATCTGCTGCTTTTATCGGCATACTTTTTTCTGGAGGAATGACAATGAAAACGCGCATAGCGATAATTGGGATAATTGTAGAAGATGTAGATTCAGTGGGGACGCTGAACACACTGCTTCACCAGTATGCCAGCTATATAATCGGGCGCATGGGCATACCATACCGTGAAAAGCACGTGAATATTATCAGTATAGCCATTGATGCGCCGCAGGACGTGATAAGTGCGCTTTCAGGCAAAATCGGCAGGCTCCACGGTGTAAGCACAAAAACAGCTTATTCAGGAGTCGTAACTGAAGAATAAAACAGATGTTCGCAGCATGCTTTGCCATGGCTGCTTCAGCTTTCCAGCAGGAGGAAAATATATGGTTAAAATAGCTGTTTATGGAAAAGGCGGTATCGGCAAATCGACAACCGTTTCGAACCTTTCGGCTGCCCTTGCTGAACGTGGCCTGCGCGTTATGCAGATAGGCTGCGACCCTAAGGCAGACTCGACGGTTACACTGCACAGCGGCAGAAAACTGCGGACAGTGCTTGACCTTGTGCGTGAAAAAGGGAATGGCTTTTCCGTGCATGATATGACGGCGATAGGTTATCGCGGGATAGTCTGTGTTGAGGCGGGCGGCCCTTCGCCTGGCACTGGGTGTGCGGGTCGCGGAATCATTGCCGCATTGGAGAAACTTAAAGAGAAGGGCGCTTATGAAACGTATAACCCTGACGTCGTGTTTTACGATGTCCTTGGCGATGTTGTGTGCGGCGGCTTTACAATGCCGATGCGGAACGGGTATGCAGACCAGGTTTTTATTGTGACGTCAGGCGAGAGCATGGCGCTGCACGCCGCTTCTAACATTGCGCAGGCAGTTTGGAATTTCCGCGGCCGCGGCTATGCAAAGCTTGGCGGCCTTATACTGAACTGCCGAAAAGTAGAAAGGGAGGATGAAAAAGTGAAGGAACTTGCGGACGATATACATACAGCTATTGTCGGCTCGCTCGATTTCAGCAAAACGGTGCAGAAAGCGGAAGCACTCGGCAAAACAGTGCTTGAGACTTTTCCGGAAAGCCAAATGGCCGGCGAGTACCGCCGCCTTGCGGAAAATGTGATGCGCGCCTGCGGCGGTGAGCTTCCATGCTGAAACAGATTCATGGGGAATGCGGCATACAGCCGGCCTGTGTGGCTGTGCGTGACGCGAAGTTCCCGAAGCCATTTCTCCAGCAGCCTGGCCTTGAGTTTTCGTCACCTGCAAGGGGCGTGTGGAACATTGTGCATATAGGCATGCTGCTGCCGCAGGCGCACCTTATTTTTGTCTGCCCGGAAGGCTGCTTGCGCGGCGTTGTGCAGACGGCTGATGAAATGAACGCTTCAGGCCGACTTTCAACTATAGACGTGCGTGAAAACAATGTGCTTGAAGGAAACATCGAGAAGATGATGGTTGACGGTGTGTCTGATATTATTGGCAAGCTGCCGCAGAAGCCGCCTGCGGTGCTTATTTACGCAAGTTGTACCCACCATTTTATAGGGTGCGACCTTACGGTGGTTTACAAAGCACTTGGAAAAAAATTCCCGGATATAGCTTTCGGTGACTGCTACATGAACCCAATCATGAGAAAAACCGGTCTGACTCCTGAACAGCTTATGCGCAGGCAGCTTTACAAACTCCTTCAGCCGCGTGAGTTTGACACGAAGAGTGTCAACATCATCGGCAACTGCAACCGTACTGACGAGTCGAGTGAGCTTGTGCGCCTTATCCGTGAAAGCGGATATGGTTTAAAGGATATTGTGCTTTGTAAAACATACGGCGAATACCTGAAGATGGCGGAAAGCCCGCTTAATATCACCATGCTGCCGATTGCGCATGCGGCGGGTGTAGCACTCCAGCGGCGCCTTTCGCAGAAACATGTTTACCTGCCGCTTAGCTATTTATATAAAGATATTGAAGACAACCTCAACCGCCTTTCGGATATACTTCATGTGCCTGAGCGCAATTATTCCAAAAATATCGCGCACGCGGAGTCTTCGCTTCACAAAGCAAAAAAAATTATAGGGAACTGCCCTGTGGCAATAGACTATACGGCGACGCCGCGGCCCCTTTCGCTTGCGCGGCTGCTGTGCGAGCATGGCTTTGCAGTTGCCCGCATTTATGCTGATGAATTTTCCGGAGAAGAAAAAGACGATTTTTTGTGGCTTAAAGAACACTGTCCGGAAATAGAAGTATGTGCAGTAACAGACCCAAGGATGCGCGTAGCGCCCAACTGCACGGACGGCAAAGTGCTTGCTGTAGGCCAGAAAGCGGCTTACTTTACCGGAACGGACAACTTTGTAAACATGGTGGAGGGCGGAGGCATGTATGGCTTTGATGGAATCAGCCGCCTTGCGGGGCTGATGGCTGATGCATTCCTGCATGAAAAAGATACGAGAAAACTTATACAGATAAAAGGTCTGGGGTGTAACTGCTGCCTATGAAACAGACTAAAGTTTTTATTCCTACTTACGCTTCCGACATTTCCGGTGCGTGCTCGGCTTTGTATGAGCTGGGCGGTATGTCTGTAATGCATGACGCTTCGGGGTGCATGTCCACTTATGCTACACATGACGAGCCGCGCTGGTATGGCTCGGACAGTATGGTCTTCATTTCAGGGCTTACTGATATGGAAGCAATTATGGGCGATGACGAAAAGCTCGTTAGTGAGATAGCCGAAACTGCGGAAGAACTGTCACCAAAATTCATCTCAATAAACGGTTCACCAATACCAATGATGATAGGTACGGATTTTCCGGCTATTGCTGCTGAAGTCGAAAAAAAGACGGGCATACCGTCATTTGGGCTTCCGACAAATGGGATGCACTCCTACCTTAATGGCATAAATATGGCGTTTAAGGCTTTGGCAGAACGTTTTGTCAAAACGCCTGCTGCCGGTGCAAAAGGCGGCCTTACGGCAAACATCATCGGACTGACACCGCTTGACTTTTCACTTAACGGAAACGCAGAATCGGTAAAAGAATGGTTGTCGGGAAACGGTATTAAGGTTATAAGCAGCTGGGCCATGGGGAGCAGCCTCAATGATATTGTACGGTCTGCGCAGGCGTCGGTAAACCTTGTAGTTTCTTACGGCGGTATTGCTGCAGCCAAAGCGCTAAAGGAAAAGTTTGGCACTCCATATGTTGTAGGCATCCCATATGGAAGGCGTTTTTCAGGGAAACTGCTTTCAGACTTAAAAACAGCTTCGGGCACAGGGAAAAGCATTGTTTCATATGTAACTGGCGAAGGCTCAAAAGAAGCTGATGCGGCGGTTATTGGGGAAATTGTATCGGCAGGTTCGATTGCATATGCCGTATATGCTGAGACGGGACGGCCGGCAGACGTTATCTGCCCCCTTGAGTGCAGCAGGGAATTTATGCCGGCAGGCAGTATAGCTGCTGCGGAAGAAGACGAGATAGCGGAATGCCTTGGGCATTATCATACCGTCATAGCAGACCCGCTTTATAGGCCGGTCTGCCCACATGGCTGCCGCCTGGTTCCTTTGCCTCATATAGCTTTTTCAGGAAGAATGTTTCAGGAAAATATCCCGAATCTCACAGCGGATTTTTATAGCTTCCTGAATAAGATATAACCCTCAGCACAGATAGACCATAAAATTCATCGGGAAACCTGTTCGCTTTTTACATGGCTTTTATCAGTAGGTTGCATACACTGGCTGAACGAAAGGATGAAACTAAAAATGGGATTAAATGACACGCCTTCCGCCGAACGTGTTCACATTGGCTTTTTTGGATGCCGCAATGCGGGAAAATCGAGTGTAGTCAATGCGGTTACGGGGCAGGACCTCGCAGTTGTTTCAGACAAAAAGGGGACAACTACTGATCCGGTCTATAAGGCAATGGAAATTCTGCCCCTTGGGCCTGTGGTTGTAATAGATACGCCCGGATTCGACGATACGGGCGAACTCGGCAGTCTGCGCGTAAAAAAGACAAAGCAGGTGATGAACAGGACAGACGCGGCAATACTTGTTGTAGATGCTGCAGTTGGAATGAATGAAACAGACCGCAGCCTTCTACGCATGTTTAAGGAGAAGCAAATACCTTACCTTATACTATTTAATAAGAGCGACCTTTTGCCGTCACATGCGAAAGCGGGCGAAGATGAGATTTATGTGAGCGCGGCAAAAAATGAGGGCATATGGGAGCTTAAGGAAAGAATTTCGGCCATGGTGCACCCGGATAATGAAAAGCGCCGTATAATAGGCGATATGCTCCACCCGCTTGATTTTGTTGTGCTTGTAACGCCAATCGATAGTTCTGCCCCCAAAGGCCGGCTTATACTTCCACAGCAGCAGGCCATACGCGATGTGCTTGACTCAGACGCTACTGCCATTGTAGTTAAAGAATACCAGCTGCACGATACGCTGGAGCATCTTGCCAAAAAGCCGGCCATAGTGATTACTGACAGCCAGGCATTTTCAAAAGTTGCAACCGATACGCCACGTGACATACCGCTTACGTCTTTTTCCATACTGATGGCGCGCCATAAAGGGTATCTTAAAAGTGCTGTGCATGGTGTGGCGGCAGTAAAAAAACTTAATGACGGCGACACTGTGCTTATGGCCGAAGGGTGTACGCATCACCGGCAGTGTGAAGACATCGGCACGGTAAAGATCCCAAAATGGCTGCATGAATTTACAGGGAAGCAAATTAAAATCAAGACTTGTTCCGGAGCCGATTTTCCAGAAGACCTCTCGCCTTATTCGCTTATAATCCACTGCGGCAGCTGCATGCTTCCGGCGCGCGAAGTGCAGTACAGGATGCGTTATGCCGAATCCCAGAATGTTCCCATGACTAATTACGGCGTTATTATAGCGTATATGAAAGGCATTCTCGAAAGGAGCCTTGAGATTTTTCCTGATTTGCTGGATGAGATAAAACAGCAGCAATAAATCATATAAAAATACAGGCTGGGCGAAGCAGATGCTGACGCCCAGCTTATTTATATTGCGCGGCCCGGCCGGACTGTTGGCGGAGGGGTGTATTTAACACATAAATGTGATATAATGTTTTTCATGCTTTGATTAAAGATATGGAGTAATGACATGAGGAAAACGAAACGAATTCACAGTGATGTGGTGCGGGATTCAATAAACACATTTGGCACAAATGTAATTGGCGCCGTACTTATGCTGATTGCCAATTTTGTTGTGCTGAGAAAAGTAGATCCGGAGGTTAAGGGCTACTATACAGCCGTACAAAACTGGGGCAGCGGATTCTATACTATTTTTAGCCTGAGTATTGCCGCTTCGTTTATTTATTTTGTAGCACGCTATAAGATACAAAATACAAAGCGTGCAATTATACGTCTTAGCGGTGCTGTATTCATTGGAATTTTGGTTGTAAGTTCCGTCATACTGTTTGTTTTGAGGAACAGCTCATTTTTTAGTACGACACCATCGTCTTTCCTTGTTGCAACTGTAGTTTATGCTTTGTGCTCGCTGGCTCTGAGCGTATGCACGTCGATTCTTAGAGGGGAGAATAAGTTCAAGTCGTTCAATATTGTCAACCTTGCACAGCGGGTTTTGCTGACTTTACTATATTTTGCTGTTGCTGTCCACCCTTCATCCGGCCTTTGGATATGGGGAACGAATGCGATTTCTGTTATTATGACGGGACTTGCAATTTTCGGCATTTACCGCTGGAGCGGGCCGCACCCGCAGCCTGTACCGGAAGATGACCACCCTGTAAAATCAGGAAGCATGGTGGTTTACAGCTTGAAAGCCCACATCAGCAATGTCCTTACTTATGTGAATACTTATTTGGGCACTTATGTGGTCCAAGGCATATTTAGCATAAAAAACCTCGGCGTTTACAATACGGCGTTTACAATCATGCAGCAGGTTTGGATACTGCCGGATGCCGTAAGCCAGGTTATAATGAGCCGAATCGCGGCAATGAACAAGAAAGAAGATAAACTGCATCTCACATTGACTTCCGCAAAAGTTGTCTTTTACAGCACACTTGTAATTGCCTTAATTATCTATGTAGCTGCCGTGTTGTTTTTGCCATGGCTTTTCCCAATGTATAAAGGTGCGCTGGAACCTCTCACATACCTGATTTTTGGCTCAGTGTTTATTTCCTATGCAAAGGTTATCGGCAATTCTATTGCCGCCTATGGCAGGCCTGAGCTCAATATTGTCCCTACTGTTGCAGGCATTGTTTCAAATGTTGCGGGCTGCTTCATTTTCATCCCGCTGTTCCATATAAACGGCGTTGCGCTTGCAACTTCCGTTTCGCTCACAATACAGGCTTTCTCAGCTATCGCAATTTTCTGCCACTTTTCCAAAACGCAAGTTTATAAACTTTTTGTACCGACGAAAGAAGAAATTGCTTCAGTTAAAGGCATCTTCAAAAAATAAACCTGTTTTAAAATATGTAAGTTAAACTGTAAGATAACAAAACTGGCTGGCGCTTTTTGCGCTGGCCAGTTTTTGATACATATTTTTTATTATGAGCGTTCTACGCTGTTGAAAAGCTGAAGCATTTCAGCGTGCAGGCCGCGGTGTTCAGGGCTGGTTAGGTCCGGGTCTTCTGCGAGAATTTCCCGTGCGGCTTCTTGGGCACGGTTAAGGCACCCCATATCTGTTGCCATATCGGCGATTTTCAGAGGCGGCAGCCCATGCTGGCGGTTTCCGAAGAAATCGCCAGGACCACGCAGCTTTAAGTCAGCATCGGCAATTTTAAAGCCGTCGTTTGTCTTGCACATGGTTTTCATCCGTTCTGTGGCCTCGCCATTCTGCGCATCAGAAATCAATATGCAGTACGATTGGCTTTTTCCGCGCCCTACGCGCCCGCGCAGCTGGTGCAGCTGTGAAAGTCCATATCGCTCGGCATTTTCTATCAGCATAACCGTAGCGTTTGGCACATCGATGCCAACTTCAACGACGGTTGTTGAAACGAGCACATTTACCTTGCCTTGTGAGAAATGCTGCATCACAGACTCTTTTTCTTTCGGCTTCATCCGCCCGTGAAGGGCATCAATGCTGTATCTCGGAAGCCACTCTGACTTTAACTTTTCAACATAGCGTTTCACGCTTGCCATGCCGTTTTTATCGTCGTCTATCATTGGGCAGATAATGTAGCACTGGTGGCCGCTGTCAATCTGCTTTTTAATGAATGTAAACACCCTGTGGCGCTTGTCGGAAGTGACTGCATAAGTTAGGATTTTCTGTCTTCCAGGCGGTAGTTCGTCAAGCATAGAAATATCGAGGTCGCCGTAGATCATCAGTGCAAGAGTGCGTGGTATAGGCGTTGCACTCATAACAAGCGTATGCGGGTTTCTACCTTTTGCAGAAAGCGCTGCGCGCTGTGCTACGCCGAAGCGGTGCTGTTCATCGGTAACAACAAGGCCGAGCCTATGGAATATGACATTTGCTGAAAGCAGGGCATGAGTGCCGATGAGAAAGCTTATCCTGCCATTCGCGAGCTCTGAAAGTATCTGCCTTTTCTGCGCCGCAGGCGTTGAGCCTGTTAGCAGGGCTGTGTGTATGCCTGCGCCTTCGAAAACTTTTTTCATGGAATGATAATGCTGGCGTGCCAAAACCTCGGTTGGAACCATAAGGGCGGCCTGAAAGCCGTTCTTTGCGGCCGAGTAGCAGAGCGCTGCCGCAACGGCAGTTTTACCGGAGCCAACATCACCCTGAATTAGGCGGCTCATGATTTTTCCACCCATCATGTCTGCCATGGACTCGCGCACAGCGCGCCTCTGCGCTTCGGTAGGGCTGTATGGAAGAAGTGAAAAAAATTCATCTGAAAAGTCTTTCTTAATTTGAAAAGGGCTTTTTTTCATATTACGGTGCTTCATAAGGAAAAGGCCGAGCTGAAGCACAAGGAGCTCTTCAAAAATCAGCCTTCTGCGCGCTGCGCCTGCTACTTCGGTGCTGGCGGGGAAATGGATATTCTCAAGCGCTTCCCTAAGGCCGCACAACGAGTATCTTTGGCGCATACCAGCTGGGATTGGGTCGCGGATGGTTTTAGGGAGGAGGAGCATGGCCTCTTTTACGGAATTTTCAATAATACGGCTGCTAAGTCCATGTGTCTGCCCATATACCGGATGTATGGCCGGGCAATTTTCAGCGGGAAAAATTTCTGGCGCCGCCATTTGTATCCTGAGAAAATCAGCAGACACTTTTCCATAGAAGATATAGGTTTCGCCTTCTTTAAGGAGCCGTGTGACATACGGATTATTGAAAAATACCAGGTCAAATTCGCCCTCGCCGTCATTTGCTTTGCCTTTATAGAGCGTCATGCCGCCGCGTATTGGTGCTGCTGCCGGTAATTGTGTGACGAGTGCACGCACGGCACATGCCATACCTTCCGGTGCGCTGCGCACTGTGCATGGGTGGCTAAGGTCTTCGTAAGCACGCGGGTAATAGCGAAGCAAAGCGCCGACGGAGGGCACGCCAAGCTTTTGAAAAAGCCGGGCACGCTGTTCGCCGACGCCTTTTAGTGTGTGGATATCTTTTCGGTAAAGACTTGCCATGTTTTCACCTTATATTGGCTATTCTACAGAAATGAGATAATAGTAAACAGGCTGACCGCCTTGTACCAGAGTAATCTCGATATCACTGCTTAGCTTTGACTTTAGCTGGCCGTAAACTTCATTGGCAGCCTGCTCTGTGACACCGGCGCCATATATCAGAGTAATAAAAGACGTCCTGTGATCAACCATAGAGCGTATCAGCTTTATACAAACATGGCTGACATCATGGACATGATCGACTATTTCGAGCTTGCCGTTAACGAGGCCCATCACATCGTCTTTGTGGATTTTACGACCCCCAAATTCAGAATCGCGCGCAGCATAAGTTACGGTGCCCGTCTTTACGCCGTTAGCGGCCTGCATCATGTTTACCGTGTTTTCCTCAACAGACATGTCCGGGTTGTAGGCAAGCATGGCGGAAAGGCCTTCCGGCACTGTCCTTGTAGGAAGCACTACTGTTTTGCGGTCGGTAACGAGCGGCGCTACCTGCTCTGCTGCAAGCACAATATTTTTGTTGTTAGGCAGAATCATAACTGTCTTTGCAGGTGTTGCGCACACAGCTGCCGCAAGCTGCTCAGTGCTCGGGTTCATTGTCTGGCCGCCATTTACCACCTGTGCGCATCCAAGGTCCGTAAAAAGCGTTTTAAGGCCCTTGCCAGTGGCTACAGCAACAAATCCAACGTCGTTTACAGGTGCAGCAGGCACTGGCGGTTCTGCTGTGTCATTTTCATTGTCTGACACAGGGGCAGCATTTTCTTTTGAAGCTTTGCTTTCTTCAGATGCTTTGCGGTGCTGCTCTTTCATGTTGTCGACTTTTACAGTCAGCAGCTGGCCAAATTCGAGGGCTTTTTCCAGTGCTTTTCCGGGATGCTCAGTGTGAACGTGAACCTTGATGATTTCTTCGTCTGCCACAACAAGAACACAGTCGCCTAATGTTTCAAGAAAAGCCCGCAGTTCGGCGGGATCCTTTTTGCAGTCGGCGCTGCGCCCGATTATGAATTCTGTGCAGTAGGTGAAATGGATCTCCGTATCAAATTCAGCAGCAGCGTTTTTAAAAAAGTCGTCGCCGCTGTTTGCTGCTGCATCATGCTTTTCTTCTTCAATTATGGTACCGTCGCGCAAAAAGCTCAGCATACCTTCAAAGATGAGGCAAAGGCCCTTGCCGCCGGCATCTACAACACCTGCGCGCTTGAGGACGGGCAAAAGCTCCGGCGTCTGTTTTAACGCGTCCTCAGCACCTTTGCACACAGCTTCCCACACTTTTGCCGGTTCGTCTGTCTTCTGCAGCGCAGCCCGTCCGGCCTCACACCCCATGCGTGCAACTGTGAGAATAGTACCTTCTGTTGGTTTCATAACGGTTTTGTAGGCATTTTCCACACCGATGCCAAGGGCATTTACCAAATCTTCGGCACTTGCGGAAGATTTGCCGTTAAGGCCTTTTGAAAATCCGCCTGATAGAACGGAGAGAATCACGCCGGAATTCCCGCGTGCGCCACGCAGCATAGCCTGCGCAGCAGTATGTGCAACTTCGCCTGCTGACGGGTTATCGGCCTTATTGAGCTCGCGCACAGCAGAGCTTATGGTCAGCGACATATTGGAACCGGTGTCTCCGTCCGGAACAGGGAAAATGTTCAGTTCGTCAATAGATGAGCGGTATTGCAGAAGGTTGTTGGCGCCTGAAATGATGGCGCTTTTCAAGTCAGTTCCGTTAATCACTTTTCAGCACTCCCTCGAATTCGGAAAAAAAGCGGTTTTTTACAACCGCACCAATTCTATCTTATTCTGCTATTATATCATACCCTACTGTTTGATTCAATCTTAAAAATTAAGCATATAAGTATACTTCAGGAACTGGCACAAATAAAGAAATCCCCCCGGAATTTGTGACCGGAGGGATAAGGCAGACAAAACAGCGTCAGTGCGGCTCAACAATCAATTTGATTGCCGTACGTTCTTCGCCGTCTATTGTCACGCTTGTAAATGCGGGTATGCACACAGCATCAATACCGGAAGGTGCAAGGTAACCGCGCGCAATGGCAATAGCTTTTACTGCCTGGTTTGTTGCGCCGGCGCCTACGGCCTGGAGTTCTACTGAACCAGATTCACGAACAACTCCTGCGATTGCTCCGGCAACGGAATTCGGAATGGATTTTGATGAAACTTTCAATACTTCCATTATTATTCTTCCCCCAAAATTTTGGAAATGTAAATGATGTAAACGAAAAAAAGATGTAAAAGATTTGTATGAACAACGCAATTACTATATTATATCTTTAAAAAGAATTTTTCAAGAGCAATTTACATGAATTTCAGGAGACATTTTTGCAGAAAGTTACATAATATTCAACCGTTCGACAGAAAGCGACTTTCCGGTCTTTTCATCAATGCTGAAAATAGCACCATTAATGCAGCAGTCGCCAGAAGCGAGGTCAAATCTCACCGGCATTTTGGTTTTCATCTTGCGGATAGCAAGTTCCGGTTTTACACCGAGAACAGAATTGATAGGGCCTGTCATGCCAAGGTCTGATATATACCCTGTGCCTTTGGGCAGTATGCATTCGTCGGCGGTCTGCACGTGTGTATGAGTGCCGTAAACAGCTGAAACGCGGCCGTCGAGGTAATATGCGAACGAGCGTTTTTCACCTGTTGCCTCAGCGTGGAAATCTACAAACGTGATTTTCGGCATTCTTTTCTCCGCGAGGATACGGTCAGCACATTCAAACGGTGAATCGAGACTTTCGAGGTATACGACGCCCATCAAGTTAATAACGCCTACCTGTATGCGACCCATGTCCACAATGCAGACGCCTTTACCTGGCGCCGCAGATGGAAAATTGGCTGGCCGCAGAAGTGTCTCGCAGGAATCGTACATATCATAGCTTTCCCTGCGGCGGAAACTGTGGTTGCCAGAAGTTATGACATCGACGCCGCTGTCGAACAGGTACCGGACTGAAGAAGGCGTGAGGCCGTTGCCGTCAGCGGAATTTTCGCCGTTTGCAATAACAAGGTCGATATTTTTCATTTTTTTAATGGATGACAAATGGCTGCGCAGAAAACGGCAGCCAATACTGCCTATTACATCGCCGATTGCAAGTATGTTCATATAAAGTCCTCTCTGTTTTTGAAAAGTTAAAAAGAAAAAGGGACAGAATCCTGTCCCAAAATATTTCTGAGTTATTTTGCGTATTCAACTGCACGGCTTTCACGGATAATGTTGACTTTGATCTGGCCGGGATATTCAAGGTCGCTTTCGATTTTTTTACATATCTTTTTCGCGAGCAAAACCATTTCATCATCGCTGATGGCTTCAGGCTTAACCATAATACGTATTTCACGGCCAGCCTGAATGGCATAACTGCTTTCGACACCTTCAAACGAAGAAGCAACTTCCTCCAGCTTTTCAAGACGCTTAATGTAGTTTTCCACATTTTCACGGCGTGCACCAGGGCGTGCCGCACTAATTGCATCTGCTGCTTGTACAAGGCATGCAGATATTGTTTTTGGTTCAACATCGTTGTGATGTGCTTGAATGGCGTGTATAACAGCATCGCTTTCCTTATATTTACGGGCAACTTCCACACCTATATCAACATGCGAACCCTCAATCTCATGGTCGAGCGCTTTTCCAATATCGTGCAGCAGGCCAGCCCTGCGTGCAACAGTCGGGTCAATACCGAGCTCACAGGCCATCATGCCTGCAAGGTAGGAAACTTCAAGCGAATGACTGAGCACATTCTGCCCATAGCTCGTGCGGTATTTAAGCCGGCCGAGCAGCTTTACAAGTTCTGGATGGATTCCGGTTACGCCGGCTTCCAGCACCGCGCGCTCGCCTTCCTGCTTGATTGTAGCATCCACTTCGCGCCGGGCTTTTTCAATTGTTTCTTCTATCCTTGCCGGGTGGATTCTGCCGTCTGCGATAAGGTGCTCCATAGCTATGCGCGCCACTTCGCGCCGCACTGGCTCGAAACATGAAAGCGTAATGGCTTCCGGCGTGTCGTCAATTATTAAGTCTACGCCCGTCATGGTTTCAATTGCGCGGATATTGCGGCCTTCACGCCCTATGATGCGGCCTTTCATCTCATCATTTGGCAGCGGCACAACCGAGATCGTGGCTTCTGCCACGTGATCCGCAGCACAGCGCTGGATTGCGGTGGAGATAATTTCCCTTGCCGTACTTTCCGCCTCTTCACGTGTTTGCTGCTCATATTCCATCAGTTTTACGGCTTTTTCGTGGGTTAGCTCATTGTCAAGGTTGCTGAGCAGATAATCCTTTGCCTGGTCCTTTGTAAATCCTGAAATGCGCTCAAGGGTATCGGCCTGGCCCTTTTTGAGCGATTCCACTTCAGCCAGCCGGTTTTCAGCCTGCTTGTTTTTATCGCTGAGGGCTTCTTCCTTAGCCTCAAGGCTTTCCATCTTCTTGTCGAGTGATTCTTCTTTCTGCTGGATGCGGCGTTCCTGCCGCTGAACTTCTTTGCGCCTGTCGTTGAGTTCGTGTTCGGCTTCCGTGCGCTGCCGGTGGATTTCATCCTTGCCTTCGAGGATCGCTTCTTTTTTCTTTGTTTCCGCCTTGTTGATGGCGTCGTTTATGATTCGCTTAGCTTCTTCTTCAGCAGAACCTATGGTATATTCAGCAGTTTTCCTGCGGTGTTGTGAACCAAGAAAGAAACAGACGATGCCTGCAATGGCCGCACATACGAGTGCAATCAGGATGCAGGTCATTAAATTTACTTGCAAAAGTTGGCACCTCCCTATTAAATGATTTAGTGAATCTTTACATTTTACTCCGGTTCATTACTTTAAAGTAAAAACATAATAAACTACAAAACACATTTCACACGCCATAGCATTAATTGTATAACTTTAAGTACTGCTGTGTCAAGAAAATTACGCCTGTACATGGCAGAAACAGCGTTTACTTGTGCGCATAGGTTTCATGCCCGTTACGTGCTGAAAAAGGCTGCTTTGGAACTTTGCCTTGTACAAATTCTGGGCGGTAACCGCCAAGCCATATCACATATTGTCTTGAGGAAGAATATTATGCTTTTGTGATGGCAGAAAAATGAAGCGGATATTCACGGGAGATGATAGCATGAAAAAACGGTTTTGTGCGCTCCTCCTTGCAGGGGCAACTACATTTTCATGCCTGCTTGCAGGGTGCGGCGGGCAGAAAAGCAGCGAGGCAGGACCTATTAAAATAGGGCTTCTTTATTCGCTGAGCGGTGTGACATCCGTAAGCGAAAAGCAGCTTTACGATGGCACAAAACTTGCAATTGACTCCATCAATAAAAGCGGAGGGGTGCATGGAAGGAAAATAGAGACTGTATTTGCAGATTACGCTTCCGATCCGGCGAAGGCAGCAGACAAAGCGCGAAAACTAATCCTTGACGATAAAGTGACAGCCATAATCGGCACCTGTTCTTCTTCGGCGCGGAAAGCTGTTAAGCTTGTGGTAGAAAAATACCATTCGCTGCTGATTTACCCGCAGTCGTATGAAGGCCAGGAGCAGTCGAAAAACATTATATATGTAGGGTGCATCCCAAACCAGCAGGCAGAGATTTTTGTCGGCTGGCTGCTTAAGAACACGGGGAAAAAGTTCTTCTTAATAGGGTGCGATTTTGTGTACCCGCGCGTTGAAAACAAGCTTGCAAAACAGTACCTTGCAGCGGGCGGCGGAGAAGTTGTCGGTGAAGAATACGTCCCTTACGGTAGCACTGATTTTTCATCGGTCCTCAATAAAATCAGGACATCTAAGCCGGATGTGGTGTACAGCGAGCTTACCGGAGACAGCAATGTCGCTTTCTACAAGCAATATAATGTATATGGCCTCAAATCTACAATAGCAAGCCTTACAACAAATGAGACGGTTTTGCAGTCGATAGGTGCCGGCGCGTCAAAAGGCAGTTATATATGTGTGGACTATTTTAAGAGCATAGACAACCCGCTGAACAAGAAATTTGTGCAGCAGTATGCTGATTCCGTAAAAGACGGGACGCAGCCTTCGTATGCGGTTATGGGAGGCTACAACAGCGGGCTGTTCCTTGGCGCCGCGCTTAAAAAAGCGAATGATCCCGCAAATACGCAGCAGGTGATAGATGCTTTTAAAGGGCTGAAGATTGGGTCGCCGTCCGGAAGTATATCTATTGACCCTTCGAACAACCATGCCTGCCTTTACTGCCGTATAGGCAAAGTTGACGGCAGTGGTGTGGTGCGCGTAATTTACCAGTCGGAAAAACCGATTGCCCCAAAGCCATGACCAGATTTTCATTGTCGTGAAGGTGGTTTAAATGGACAGCTTTTCCGCACTGCTGCTGAACGGCCTGAACTCCTCGGCGCTTATCCTGCTTGCCGCTTTGGGCATGGTAGTCATCTGCGGGCTTATGAATGTTATTAACCTCGCACACGGAGAACTTATAATGATAGGCGCATACACGGCTTTCTGCATGACGCAGCGGGCAGGCTTAAGCTTTGCTGCTGCCGTGCCTGCTGCCTTTGCCGTTTCCGCTGCCGCGGGCGCGGCAATGGAACTTCTTGTTATCAGGAGGCTTGCGGGGAAGCCCGCAGAGACAATGCTCGCAACGTTTGGCATATCTGTTGTCCTGCAGCAGCTTGCAAACCTGATTTTCGGGGCACAGCCGCAGTATGTTGCAATACCCATAAGCGGGCATTTTTATATAGGTACAGCGGTTGTGCCATGCTACAACGCATTTGTTATAGTGTTTGCAGCCGCCGTTACGGCGGGTACTGTGCTGCTGCTTAAGAAAACAAAATTCGGCCGCAGGGTGAGCGCCGTAACGCAGAACCGCAGCATGGCCGAGTGCCTTGGCGTTGATTCGGCGCGTGTTGATACACTGACGTTTGCCTTAGGGAGCGGGCTTGCGGGTATTGCGGGAGCGCTTGCGGCCCCAGTGAAAAGCGTTTCGCCGTTTATGGGCGGCCCTTACCTTGTTTGCTCTTTCCTAACGTCAGTTGTTGGCGGTGTGGCCTCATTTGCAGGCACTGCTGCCGGCTCGCTTTTAGTTGGGGAGTCGACGGCATTGCTTGGCGGGATAAGCAACGACGTGCTCGCCAACATTGCTGTTTTTCTGATGATAACGATTATTATACGATTTCATCCGGAAGGGCTTTTTGCGAAGGAGAGGCGTTAGCATGAAACGGCTTTTTTCGGTGGAGGCGAATAAGTGGACCGATGCAGCGCTTTTCCTGTTTTTTGGGATTTTCCCGCTTTTCGGCCTGCAATTTTACACACAGCTTTTTGAAAAATACCTGATTTTTATGATCTTTGCATTTTCGCTCGATATCCTGTGGGGGTATGCGGGGCTTATGGACCTCGGCCATGCAGTCCTGTTTGGCATAGGCGGCTACATCATGGCACTTGGACTTTCGGCACAGGGCGGTATACCGGACTTCATGGCGCGCTGCGGCGTTACTCAGATGCCGCAGTGGCTGAAATTTCTCTGTGCTCCCGGTGCGGCTGCTGCCCTTGGGATAATCATGCCGGCAATTATGGCATGGCTTTTGGGAAAATTTCTGTTTTCAAGCAAGGTTGGTGGCGTATTTTTTTCCGTAATCACGCTTGCCATAGCGCAGGTTTTCAGCCTGTTTATCCAAAGCCAGCAGAAATATACGGGCGGTTTTAACGGTATATGTGGCCTGCCAGGACTTTCACTTTTTGGGGCGGAACTTGACCTTAACCAAAGCTACTATGCCGTTTTTGCAGCCTCGGCGCTTATCTTTATTTTTTGCAGGGCACTTATGGGCTCCCGCTTTGGCCTTATACTTCAGGGCATACGTGAAAATGAGATGCGGCTTGAGTTCCTTGGATACGATCCGGCTGACTTTAAAGCGGCAGTTTTTGCGCTTTCAGGAGCGATTGCAGGCTTTGCAGGCGTGCTTTATGCGCCTGTAAACGGTATGATAGCGCCGAATGACGTCGGGATGGAATTTTCGACTGCGGCCATTGTGTGGCTTGCTGTCGGTGGAAAAGGGAACCTCACGGGTGCGGCGATAGGCACTATGCTTGTAAATATCATTGGGAATGCGCTTTCTGAACAGTTTGGGCCATTCTGGCAGCTGCTGCTTGGGCTTGCCATACTTGCTGTGGTATTTTTTGTGCCGGATGGTATTTCAGGCGGGCTGCTCCGCATTTTTGAAGGTAAAAGGGAAAAGGCGGCGGACGGCCATGGATGAGATACTGAGAACAGAAGGGCTTTCTGTCTGCTTCGGCGGTTTCTGGGCCCTGCGCGGAATGGATTTTTCGGTGCGCAGAGGTGAGCTTCGCGTAATCATAGGGCCAAACGGGGCTGGCAAAACAACGCTGATGGACCTTATCACCGGCCGAACAAAGCCTACGGAAGGCAGGATATTTTTTGCAGGGCATGATATAACCGGCAAAAACCCGCATGAGATTTCATCGTTATATGGCATTGGGCGAAAGTTTCAGGGGCCAAACCTTTTTGAAAATATGACGGCGGCCGAGAACCTTTTGCTTGCGGAGCCCGCGGAGAGAACTGTATTTTCTTCGCTTTTCCGCGGTGCTTCAGCGGATTCACTGAAAAGGGCCGGCGCTGTGCTGCAAAAGATTGGCCTTGACGGCAAAAAGAGCCGCAGGGCGTGCGAACTTTCCCATGGAGAGCGCCAGTGGCTTGAAATCGGAATGCTGATGATGCAGAAGCCGAAGCTCATGATACTCGACGAGCCCACGGCGGGCATGACAGAAGATGAAACGTTCAGGACTGGCGTCATGATACGCCAGCTTCTTGGCGGGCAGACGGTTATCATCGTGGAGCATGACATGAAATTTGTGCGTCAGATTGCGGAAAAGGTAACTGTCTTTCACATGGGGCATATCCTTGCTGAAGGCCCAATAAATGTTATTGAGAATAATCCTGAAGTCGTGCGCGTATATCTGAAATCCGGATCGGAGGGGGAAGAAAAAAGTGCTTTCAGTTAACCGCCTGTATGTCAGCTACGGCAAAAGCCGGGTTATAACAGACGTTTCGTTTATAATAGGTAAAGGGGAGCGCCTTGCTGTGCTTGGCCGCAACGGCGTAGGCAAAACGACGTTGCTAAAATCCATAATCGGGCTTCTGCCGCCGGCAGGCGGTAACATAATATGGAATGGGACGGATATTTCACGCCTGCCGGCACACTGGCGCAGCAGGCTTGGTATAGCCTATGTGCCGCAGGGAAGGGAGATACTGCCCGAACTTACGGTGATGGAAAATCTTCAACTCGGCTGCCTTGAGCGCGGAAACATGCAGTATGCACAGCGCCGGACGGAATGCATGCTCGGATATTTTCCGGAACTGAAAAAGCACCTGAACCGTCGGGGGGGGCTCCTTTCCGGCGGCCAGCAGCAGCAGCTTGCCGTGGCGCGGGCGCTTGCCACTTCACCGGAACTTCTGCTGCTTGATGAGCCGACGGAGGGAATACAGCCCAATGTTGTGGAAGACCTTGAACGAATTTTAAAAAAGATATGTAAGGAAAGCGGCCTTTCAATTCTGCTTGTAGAGCAGAATATCAGCTTTGCCCGCAGCATGGCGCAGAAATTTTTGATTCTGCAAAAAGGCACGGTGGCCTGCTCCGGACTGATAAATAAACTCAACGATGATTCGGCAAAACATTTTCTCAGCGTTTAACCGAAGTTTTAACAGCATTGTTACCTGAGTTTACAGGTAATTTATAGCCATTGACTTAAAAGTCTGAAAAGATATAATAAAGACGTAGCGGAAAAATAAAATCATTTTATGTCTGATTGTCCGTTATTTATGGGGACTGAGGCGTTTGTTAAAATTCCCTTATAAACATGTTGGAGGAAAGTGCGCTGCCATGCAAAAACCGTTTTTCAGAAAACTGCCTTTTAATTTTAAACATAAACATAGTCCGAGTTCGAGTCCGAGTCCGAATCCGGTAAAAATACGAAACAGGGTTTTGATAATCACTGTATGTGCTGTTTTGATTACAGCTATTTTGGGTTCGGTTTGTTTCTTTTCGGGGATTGGAAAGCCTGAGCGCGTGGTGCCTGCCGGAAAGTGTTCATCTTATGCGCATAGGACTTCTTCAGAAACGCGGAGCCATGCACCATCAGCGGCAAGCTTTGCTGCAAAGCCTTCACAGTCTGCTGCAAAGGCTGTATGCAAACCGAAAAAAGTCATTTACCTTACGTTTGACGACGGCCCTTCAACACTAACGGTGCCGCTTTTAAATGTCCTTGACAAATACCATGTTAAAGCAACATTCTTTGTTGTAGGTATAAATGACAAGAACGAAGCTTCAGACCTTAAGGAAATTGTCCGCAGGGGCCATGCTATCGGCGTGCACAGCTACACGCATAATTACAGACAGATATATGCTTCACCGGAAGCGTTCTTCAGCGATTTTGATGAAATGCACAGCCTTATTAAAAACGCTACAGGTATCGATACAAAAATCTACCGTTTTCCGGGCGGGAGCGTGAATGCGTACAATAAAAAGACACGGAAAGCCATAATACAAAACCTCAAGCAGCGCGGCTATGTGTTTTTCGACTGGAACGCGGGCGGCGGCGATGCTGTGGTACACCCCCAGGCAGCAAAGATCCTTAGTGAAGCGCTTACCACTACCCATATGCACGACAATTCCGTTGTACTTTTCCATAATTCTTCCGTTAAAAGTGTAACGCTTAGCATAATACCACAGTTTATTTCAACCCTTCAGAAAGAAGGGTATACGTTCGCTGTTTTAAACCCGTCGGTAGACAACCACCCATTCATATTTTACCATGATGCATAAATAAAAAATGTAAAAAAATGCTCCGGCATGCTGCTTACTACAGCCGCCGAAGTATTTTAATATTCAGTTTTGGGCTGAAATCGATTTTGCAGTTTGCTCATCTTTTCTTCGCGGGCAAATGTTATGTATTTTACCGTCTTTCGCTACCATGCTTATGGGCACGTGCGGCAGCAGCCGGTGAATTATTTCAACAAATCCGTTTACAGGCGCCTCTGCCATGCCTGTAACAATATGCACGGCACCGAATTTTTTAGCGGCGCTTGCGCCCATAAGCGGCGCATCATCATAAAAATAGACTGTCATCTCGGCTTCGGCGTCCCGCGCTGTCTGGCGCAGGTACTCGAGTTCTTCACAGTCTGTTTCAAACCCGGCCGAAACCGGCTGTATGCATATAACTTTGAGTGGCAGTGACAATTCATCAGCAATTTTCTTACCGGTTTTTATAAGCCGGTCGCAGTCACGCTGGCCGGTAACAAAAACAAGCACCGTCTCGCTTTTCTTCAATGAGGCATCTCCCTTCTGAGAAACTGGGGAATTTCGTTTCTGCTTTTTATAATACCACCTTTCTTTCTGCAATATGATAAAATGAATCGCATAAAATGTAAACTAATTATTAAATATGTATAACAAAAATTTTATATATTATTTTACCAATAATATTATTGCACAAATCTGAAAAAAGTGCAAATGCACAGATTTTTCAGGGCATAAAAAGCCGCCGTGCCGAATAAAGCTGACACGGCGTATTTTTTCATTGTCCCTAAACGAGGCGGGGGCGTTTTGTTTTATTTGAGAACCGACATCGGATCAATATACTCCCCGTCTTTTTTTATAATCAGGTGAAGGTGAGGCCCGTCTTCGGTGTTTGACGGGTCTATGCCCACCGTACCGATTTGCTGACCCTGTTTTACTGAGCGATTTTCGTTTACTGACATTTTGTTAAGGCCGCAGTACCATGTCTCAAGCGCACCATGCTTTACGATGACCGTGTTGCCATACTGATCGTTGCCTGAAACTTTTTCTACGGTGCCGTCAGCTATGGATTTCACGCTTTCGCCATTGCCTGCTTTTAGGTCGACGCCGGGATGGGCGCGGTAGTCGCCGAAAGTCTTGTTAAAGACAGGCTCTTTGCTAAATCCCTGCATTACATTGCCGCTGACGGGCAAAATAAATGATACAGGTTTAGTGACCGCCTGCTTTGAGGGCCTTTTTGAAGATGATGAGGCTGCCGGCCGGCTTGAAGCCGTTTTTTTCGCCGGTACTGATGACGAACTTTTTACATTAACGCCGCTTACTGTGTTGTCTGTCTTCTTTGTTTCGCTCTGCACATTTGTTTTAGGCGACGTGTAGTTTGAGACACTGCTGTAAGTCGTCCATGCTGCAGCACCTACTGCGATAAGGCAGACACCGAGGGCAATATAAAATCCTTTGTTCCTTTTTCCGCTTTTTTTCATGGGCTGATTCACTTGCGCCACCTCCATCAGTATTTTGGCCACAAAATGCTGATGATATTCCGCAGGCAGACAAAAAGCTGAAAATATTTTGCAGCATGTAAGCACGAAAAAGGATCTGATCCGATTGACCAGATCCTTTTCATTTTGCCTGAGGGGTATATTGAGGAGGGTAGAACAGTTACTGGAAAGCAATGCGGCTTAGCTTCCCAATAACAAAAAATATTATAAGCTTTATGTACAAAAAGTTGTGAAGAAGCTGTGAATATGATGTAAATAATTTTATTCGCGAATCAAAACGGCTTTCAGGTGTGCAAAAGCCTGATGATTTCAGAGCTTTGGGAGGATGCCTGTTATCAGCGATGCCGTCTCGTGTGCTGATTTTTCGCAGAATTCGCTGAAATTGCCGGAGGCCTTTTCGTCTGCATTATCCGATATGGCGCGTATAACAACGAAAGGCACGCCGTTCATATATGCAACCTGTGCGATGCTTGCGCCTTCCATTTCGCATGCGCTCGCGCCGAAATCTTCGCGTATGCGGCCAAGCTCTTTGCCGTCGCTTATAAACTGGTCGCCGGAAGCAATTATGCCAAGGTGAACTTTTTTACTGCCGTAGATTTTTTCAGCCGTATGCACGGTAATTTCCGAAAGCCTTTTTGAAGCCGGTATCACCACGAGGCTAAGCCCGCTTATGAACCCTTTTTTGTCGCCGAGGGCGGTGGTGTCCATATCGTGCTGCACAAGGCCGCTTGAAATCACAACGTCGCCGATATGCACGCCGCTGCCTATGCCGCCGGCCACGCCGACGTTGATAAGTTCAGAAGGAGCATACCTGAGGAACATTGTCTGCGCGCAGACCGCCGCGGCGACTTTCCCAATACCGCACTGCGCCACAACGCATGGCCTGCCTGCAAGCATTCCGCTGTGGTATGTGATGCCGCTGATCTTTTCCGCTTTGTCTTCTTCCATTTGTTCGAGAAGTTTTTCAACTTCTGAAGACATTGCGCCTATAATTCCCGTCATTTAAAGACATCTCACTTTTTCATATCAGATTTATAAATGAATTATATCATAAAATAGTTCGTAGCGCACGGACCTTTCCTTTTTGCAGCTTTTTTAGAGTGTGGCAAAACGTTCCGCACTATTCCATAAGACAAATCTTTGTGATATAATAAAGCGAATCTTTTTGGGACTTATAATTTTATTTATGCAAAAAGGAGAGGGACGGATGATTATCCTCGGCATAGATCCGGGATATGCCATTGTCGGCTACGGTGTTGTAAAAGCAGAAAACGGCCGGTTCCACCCTCTGGAGTACGGCGCTATTGTCACGCAGGCAGGCGCTGATTTTAACCGCAGGCTTGAAAAGATATATGATTCGCTTGCGTCGCTTATGGAGCACCACAAGCCGGATGCCGTTTCGATAGAAAAGCTTTACTTTCAGAACAACCAGAAAACCGCCATCGGCGTAGCTGAGGCGCGCGGGGTGATTCTCCTTGCCGCGCAGAAGGCCGGTGCACAAATTTACGAATATACGCCGCTTCAGGTAAAAATGGCCGTGACGGGATATGGGCAGGCGAAAAAGCCACAGGTAATGGAGATGACGCGCCGGCTGCTCGGCCTTAAAAATATGCCAAAGCCTGATGACACGGCAGATGCCCTTGCAATGGCTGTCTGCTATGGGCAGGCTTCAGGCTCTGAACTTAGGCGTGCAATGCTTGCCCGCAGAATGCGCGCGGCGGGAGGGGGAAGAAGCTGAAAAATGTTTTACCGTCTGCGTGGTAAACTTATACATACGGAGCCGGGAATGGCGGCTATAGAATGCGGCGGTGTAGGGTTTAAATGCCTGACTTCAATGAATACACTGCGCGGTATGCCGCATGAAGGCGAAGAAGCCGTACTTTACACACAGCTAAATGTAAGGGAAGATGCTCTCGACCTTTTTGGATTTGCGACGCTTTCCGAGCTTAACTGCTTTAAAATGCTGACAGGTGTCAGTGGTGTTGGGCCAAAGGCGGCGCTTGCTATTCTTTCTGAACTGACGCCTGAGCAGTTGGCAGTGGCAGTGGCGACGGGCGACAGCAAAGCCCTTACGCGCGCGAGCGGTGTTGGCAATAAGCTTGCCCAGCGCATAGCGCTGGAGCTGCGCGACAAAGTAAAAAACATCCAGAGCGGAAGCGGCGAGTCAGCAAGGCCTGCAGGGGCTGTTTCGGCTTCATCCAACGCGGCTGCAGCGGTGCAGGCTCTTGCCGTCCTTGGCTACCAGCCTACCGATGCCGCGGCAGTTGTTGCGCATTTTGATTCATCGCTCCCTGTTGAGGAGCTCATACGCCTGTCGCTGAAATCAATGGACCAGGGAAACCGTGGGAAAAAATAAGAGGGAATGTGATGGCTGAAATTGCGGTGGTTTATCATTCTGAACATCACGGTAACACAAAGAAACTGCTGGAAGGAATCGCTGCAGATTACCCAATCGATTTGTTCGACGTGAAAGATGCAGATATTGGGGGCCTTTCAAAATACCGTGCTGTGGGGTTCGCCTCAGGCATTTACATGGGCAGTTTCCATGAGTCGTTGCTGGATTATATAAAAAGGGAACCAAAGCTTCCAAAACAGGCTTTCCTGATATATACGAGCGGGAGCGGCAATGAAAAGTATGGCAGCGGATTTGCTTCCACGCTGAAAGGATCGGGCGTCAAAGTCCTTGGCATTTATAATTGCCGCGGATTTGATACATATGGGCCGTGGAAACTGATGGGCGGAATTTCGAAAGGTCACCCTTCCAGTGAAGACATAAAGAACGGCGTGAAGTTTTTACGCAGAATATTGCCGCAGGGCAAATAACAGTTTAAAAGAGCGGCGTTAGAAGAAAGGCGGCGCAATGTAATATTGAATCAAAATACAGTCAACCCGGAAGATGAGGGAAAAGACGGCTGCGATTTTGAAAACCGCGTCGTTGCACCTGAATATACGCCTGAAGATGCCGAGGTTGAAAATCCTCTGCGGCCACGCAGGCTTTCCGAATATATAGGGCAGAAAAAAGTGAAGGAAAACCTTGCCGTCTTTATCGAGGCGGCAAAGCAGAGAAAAGAATGCCTTGACCATGTCCTGCTTTACGGCCCGCCTGGCGTCGGCAAAACAACGCTTGCGGGGATTATTGCAAATGAACTTGGAGTTAACCTGCGCGTTACGTCCGGCCCAGCCGTGGAAAAGCCGGGTGACCTGGCTGCAATACTTACGAACCTTAACCAGGGGGACGTGCTGTTTATAGATGAGGTGCACCGCCTTTCGAGAAATGTTGAAGAGATAATGTACCCTGCAATGGAGGACTTTGCAATCGATATAATCACCGGCAAAGGGGAGATGGCGGCTTCTTACCACCTTCCGCTTCCACATTTCACACTTGTTGGGGCGACTACAAGGGCAGGCCAGATAAGCGCGCCGTTACGCGACCGTTTCGGCGTAGTACTGCGCCTTGAGCTCTATACCTCACAGGAGCTGGCGCAGATTGTTATGCGAAGCGCTAAAATCCTCAATATACCGATCGAGACGGACGGTGCGCTTGAGATAGCCTCGCGCTCGCGCGGCACGCCGCGTGTAGCCAACAGGCTGCTGAAGCGTGTGCGCGATTTTGCGCAGGTAGTTTCCGGGGGAACCATTACGTGTGAAGCTGCGAAACTTGCGCTTGATCGGCTTGAAATCGACGAGCTCGGCCTTGACGCAAACGATCGCCGCCTGCTTACGGCGCTTATAAAATATTATAACGGCGGGCCGGTAGGGCTTGAAACGCTTGCCGCTGCCATAGGCGAAGAGGCAATCACAATAGAAGACGTTTATGAACCTTATCTGATGCAGATAGGCTTCCTGAGCCGGACGCCGCGCGGCCGCTGCGCTACGCATGCAGCGTATGAGCACCTTGGCTTTAAACCCCCGCAGGAAACAGCGCCCGGCCAGCAGAAATTTTTCTGAAAATATCAATGTCAACCGCAAAATAAAAATGGCAGCATAAAAGCTCGTGCCATGAATAATTTATGAGAGTGGGAGTGTTGTAATTTCTATGGGCAGATTATTTGGAACGGACGGCGTCCGCGGTGTCGCCAACAGTGAACTTACCTGCGAACTGGCTATGAACATCGGCCGTGCCGCTGCTACAGTGCTGACCGACAATAACCACAGGCATCCGAGAATACTGATTGGCAAAGATACGAGAATTTCGTCAGATATGCTTGAAGCTGCGATGATTGCCGGCCTTTGCAGCGTAGGCGCGGATGTTGTCCGCCTAGGGGTAATTCCAACACCGGCTGTGGCTTTTCTCGTCGGCAAATACAAGGCTGATGCGGGTGTGATGCTGACGGCATCGCACAACCCGTGTGAGTTCAACGGCATTAAAATTTTCAGCGGTGACGGCTACAAACTGCCCGATGCCCTTGAAGGGCAGATTGAATCCATAGTGCTCGACCACAGCCAGGAGATGATATGCCCTGTAGGCGGAGATATTGGATGTGTCTCAGAAGCTTCCCATGCGGTGAGGGATTATGTCGACCACATAAAAAGCACGGTCGCTTTTGCACTCAATGGAATGAAAATCGGCATTGACTGCGCCAACGGCTGCGCAAGTCGCACAGCCAAACAGCTTTTCACCGAGCTTGGCGCCGAGTGCCATATGACTGCCGATGCCCCGAACGGTGTCAATGTAAATAAAGGCTGCGGTTCAACCCATATTGAGCATCTGAAAGCGTTAGTGGAAGAAAAAAAGCTCGATGCCGGTGTAGCATTTGACGGTGACGCTGATCGCTGCCTTGCTGTAGACGAGAAGGGCCAGCTTGTTGACGGGGATTTCATCATGGCTATCTGCGCCACGGATATGAAATCACGCGGCAAGCTTGCAAAGGACGCTGTTGTTGGCACAATAATGACAAATATGGGGCTCGATGTGTTCTGCCGTGAAAACGGCATGCACTTTGTCGCGACAAAGGTCGGCGACCGCTATGTGCTTGAAAAAATGAGAAAGAGCGGCTATAATTTTGGCGGTGAACAGAGCGGCCATATAATTTTCCTGGACTTTGCAACAACGGGGGACGGCCAGCTCACGGCGGCACAGCTTTTAAGCCTTGTGCACCGCAGGGAAGCAAAACTTTCGAGTCTTGCAACGCTTATGGAGCAATACCCGCAGGCTATGGTAAACGTTACAGTCAAGCCAGAAGCAAAGCTGCGTTTTTCGGGCGATGGGGAAGTGCAGAAAGCTGTTAAAATGGCGCAGGATGAGCTTGGCGATAACGGGCGCATTGTTGTGCGCCCTTCGGGCACAGAGCCGCTTCTCCGCGTTATGACTGAAGGGAAAGACAAAGACAAAATCAAGGGAATTGCCGACTCAGTTGCCGATGTTATAAAAAAGCGCCTGACGTAATGGCAGGGAAGGAACAGATTTGAGAACATCTCATTGGAAAGACTACGAGCTTATAGACACTTCTTCCGGGGAGCGCCTTGAGCGGTGGGGCGATGCTGTGCTTATACGCCCAGACCCTCAGATAATCTGGTCACCGCCTAAAAAGAACACATTGTGGCATAAGGCAAACGCAAGGTACCTGCGTTCTTCTTCAGGCGGTGGCCATTGGGAAAAGATACGCCCTCTGCCGCCTGTGTGGAATATACATTATGGAAGCCTTACATTCCGTGTAAAAATGATGGGTTTTAAACACACCGGCATTTTTCCGGAGCAGGCGGTAAACTGGGAATTTGCCGTGAAAAAGATAAAGGATGCCGGCAGGCCTGTAAGCGTTTTGAACCTGTTTGGTTACACCGGTGCTGCAACACTTGCCTGCCTGAGCGCGGGCGCTGCCGTGTGCCATGTTGACGCTTCAAAAGGCATGGTGGCATGGGCAAAGGAAAACGCCGAGGAATCCGGCCTTGCCGGCCGGCAGGTGCGCTGGCTTGTGGATGACTGCGGCAAATTTGTAAAGCGCGAACAGCACCGCGGCCATATGTATGATGCTATAATCATGGACCCGCCGTCTTATGGGCGCGGCCCAAAAGGCGAAACGTGGAAGCTTGAAGAGCAGCTTTACGCGCTTGTGCAGATGTGTATGCCGGTGCTTTCGCCGCACCCGCTGTTTTTCATGTTGAACTCTTATAGTACAGGCCTTTCGCCTGCTGTAATGGAATATATGCTTGGACTCACGGTGATGCGTAAATTCGGCGGGAAAATATCTTCAGACGAGATTGGTCTGCCTGTGACGGAAACGGGTCTTGTGCTCCCATGCGGCAGCACGGCAATATGGCAGTCTGATTGAATTTTCGAAAGGACATGCAATGAGCTATATTTCAGCACAAAATGTAACGTTTGCATATGAAAGCAATGAGGGCGAAGAAAAAGATGAAGTCCTGCACGGCGTTTCCCTCGATATTAAAAAAGGCGAATTCATTGCGCTGCTCGGCCATAACGGCTCAGGAAAATCTACGCTGGCAAAGCATCTCAATGCGTTGCTGCTGCCGTGCGGCGGAAAGGTTTACGTCGATGGCCTCGACACAATGGATGAAGCGCTGAAAATCGAAATCCGCCGCCGTGTCGGGCTTGTGCTGCAGAATCCGGACAACCAGCTCGTTGCAAGCATTGTTGAAGAGGATGTCGCGTTTGGCCCTGAAAATCTCGGCATTGCTCCTCCGGAGATAAGGAAGCGTGTCGATGACGCGCTGAAAGCTGTTGAGATGTATGATTACCGCTTGAGCGCACCGTATAAACTTTCCGGCGGGCAGAAGCAGCGCATAGCAATCGCGGGCATAATAGCCATGGAGCCCGACTGCATTGTGCTTGACGAGCCGACGGCAATGCTTGATCCGCGCGGCCGCGACGAGGTGCTGCACACTATCCACAAGCTGAATAAGGAAAATGGTATCACCATAGTGCTCATTACGCATTATATGGATGAGGCCGTCGGTGCAGACCGTGTTGTAATTATGGACGAGGGAAAAATCCTGACTCAGGGAACGCCGCGTGAAGTCTTTTCGCAGGTCGAGCTCCTTAAGCAGCATGAGCTCGACGTGCCGCAGGCTACCGAGCTTGCCTGGCGGCTGCGCAAAGAAGGGTATGACCTTCCGGAATGTGTGCTCAACAGCGATGAATGCGTTGCTGCTCTGGAACCTCTGCTTAATCGATAAACTTGGGAGAATTTGATGTTTGTCATTGAAACAAAAAACCTCACTTATACCTATGGTGCTGGGACACCATTTGAAAAAACAGCCGTTGATAATGTCAGCATTGGTGTGAAAAAAGGGGAATTTCTCGGCATTATAGGCCATACCGGTTCGGGAAAATCTACATTTATCCAAACCCTTAACGGCCTCCTTCGCCCAACTAAGGGCACTGTGCTTCTAAATGGGAAAGATATTTGGGAAGAACCGAAAAAAATACGCAGTGTCCGTTTTCAGGTCGGCATGGTGTTCCAGTATCCGGAGCACCAGCTTTTTGAGGAGACAGTGCTCAAAGATATATGCTTTGGGCCAGGGAACATGGGGCTTGACAAACAGGAAGTAGAAAAGCGTGCGCGCCTGGCCGCGCAGTTTGCTGGCCTGCCCGAGGAACTGCTCGATAAAAGTCCGTTTGAACTTTCAGGCGGCCAGAAACGCCGCGCCGCTATTGCAGGGGTTATTGCGATGGATCCGGACGTGCTTATTTTAGACGAACCGACGGCCGGACTTGACCCACAGGGCAGGGACAGGCTGCTTGAGCAGATTTCAGACTACCGGAAAAAGCGCGGGAATACGATACTTCTTGTTTCACACAGCATGGAGGATATCGCGCGCTTTGCAGACAGGGTGCTTGTGATGAACGCGGGGAAAGCAGTTATGCTTGACACAACTGCCAATGTGTTTTCCCACGGCAGGGAGCTTGAGTCAATGGGTCTGCGTGTGCCGCAGGTTACGGGTATTCTGCTGACATTGCAGGAAAAAGGCTACCCGGTTCATCCCGTCCTTACGGTAGACGAAGCGGTTAAAGAACTTCGCCCTCTGCTTAAGAAAGGGGATGCGCACCGTGGCGCGTGACATAACACTTGGCCAGTATATTCCAGGCCATTCGCTTATACACCGCATGGACCCGCGGGTGAAGATAGCCCTGACATTTGTGTTCATAATTTTCATCTTTGTCGCTTCTAATTTCGAAGGCCTCCTTATTATGGTGGCACTTATGTTTGCCATACTGCTTCTGTCAGGCGTGCCTTTGAAGCAGTATTTCAAAAGCCTTAAGGCTATTTTGTTCATTGTGCTTTTTACCGGTGTGCTTAACCTGTTTTACGGCAGCGGCCATGTAATCTGGCAATGGAGATTTATGCAGGTTACCGACGGCGGCATATGCAATGCACTGTTTGTTTCCATACGCATAGTGAGCCTTATACTTTACAGCTCGGTGCTGACCTTTACCACATCGCCTACAGACTTAACGGATGCGCTTGAACGCATTATGAAGCCGCTTAAAGCGCTTCATGTGAAGGTGCATGAGATTGCCATGATGATGACTATCGCACTGAGGTTTGTGCCAACGCTGCTCGAAGAGACCGATAAGATTATGAATGCCCAGAAAGCGCGCGGTGCAGATTTGGAAAGCGGCGGCGTAACCCAGCGCATACATGCGATGATACCCATACTCATTCCGCTGTTTGTCTCTTCATTTCGGCGGGCATATGACCTTGCCATGGCTATGGAGTGCCGCTGCTACCATGGCGGTGAAGGCCGCACGAAGATGAAGCAGTTGCATATGACAAATCTTGACAGCGCCGCTATTGCCTGCACAGCTGTTTTTTGCGCTGCAGTTATTTTCTGTGCCGCAAAATTTCCTGCCGCACTTCATGAACTCAGGTAGAAACGGAGGGCTTTATGCGCAATTTAATGCTTACCATCTGCTTTGACGGGACGAATTACCATGGCTGGCAGGTTCAGCAGAATGCCGTGACTGTTCAGCAGGTACTGCAGGATGCGCTGGAAAAAATCCTCGGTAGCCGGCCGGACGTCAAAGGCTGCAGCAGGACCGACGCATTCGTCCATGCGCTTAAATACTGTGTAAGTTTCCATACGGAGAAAACGATTCCATGCGAAAGACTGGCAGGCGCGCTTAACCATTTTCTGCCGGATGATATTGCAGTTACTTCATGCCGTGAAGTGCCTGAAAATTTCCATGCGCGCTACTCATGCACAGGTAAAGAATATGTTTACCGCATTTGGAACAGCAGAACGCGTGAGCCGTTTCTCCGCAACTATACGCTTCATTACTGGTATCCGCTTAACCTTCAGCGCCTGAACAATGCTGCAGTTGAATTTGTTGGCACGCATGATTTCACTTCGTTTTGCGCCGCAGATTCCCGCAAATCCAGCAATATGGCGCGTACGGTAACCAAAGCCAACTGGAACCGTGAGGGGGAAGAAATACGCTTTTCCATTGCAGCTGATGGCTTTCTTTACCACATGGTGCGCATAATGGTAGGCACAATGCTCTGGGTTGCGCAGGGCAAACTTAAGCCAGAGGAAGTTGCTGACATCATTAATGCAAAGGACCGCTCGGCAGCCGGCCCGACGGCACCACCTCAAGGGCTTTTCCTGACGAAAGTCTTTTACAGGGGCGTGAATTTTGATGAACGATAGGGATGACAGGCTTGATACTGCACCTCTTGATACGAGGCGCGCGGTTAAAAAAAATAAAAAAGTTTCAGGGCCGCGTCCCCAGCGCTGGATTTACCGTGTGATAGTTATCCTTGCACTTTGCGCGATTGCAGTGCTTGGGTGGTATAACCGGAACAACCTTGCACCTGAAAATGTCGTTCAGTGGGTCAAAAGCGGCATAGTAGGCATTGGCAGTGGAGGGGGATTTCCAAAAACATTTTCAGGCTCTTCTGTTTTGCCGCAGAACTTTTTTTCTTCAGGTAAAAACATTGTGTTTGCGAGCGATACATCGCTTACTGTATGCACTCCGTCCGGCAAAGAGCTGCTTAACAACCAGCACAGCTACAGTAGCCCGGCTGTGTGCGCGGGAGGCTCACATATCCTTCTCTATGATATAGGCGGAAAGGAATACCAGCTCGATACTGTTGGCGGCGCGTCAAATAAAAAGAGCTCGGCGCAGAATATCATTGGCGGTGATGCTGCACCGAACGGCGCATACGCACTGATATCTACAGCAAACGGTTACTGTGGGATGCTTACTTCATACTTGCCTTCGGGCAAGACAGGCTCTTACTACTGGTTTTCTGATTATTACCCTACAGCAGTGGCCCTTAATCCTGAAGGCACGCGCGCGGCCGTGACAGGTGTTTCGGCAAGCGGCGGAGATCTTGTCTCAGCCGTTTATATAATTGACCTTAGCAGCGGCAAAACGACACGCCCAGAAACGGTAAGCGGCGGAAACCTTCTCAGCGCCGTGTTTTGGGATACTGAAAATGAAGTGGATGCGGTGGGGGACAAGTCTGCGCTTATACTCAACCCGTTTTCCGGTGCAAAATCCGAATACAGTTACGATGGCTCTAAGCTGACATCATATGGCTCGGACGGAGGGCGTCTTGCACTCGGGCTTATGCCTTATGAGGGCTCTGAAAAGCAGAAATTTGTTGTGCTCAGCAAAACTGGCACACCTGCCTGCACACATCAGTTCAGCAGCAAAATACGTTCTGTTTCACTTTTTGGGCAGACGGCAGCTGTCCTTACAGAACAGGGCCTTTACTTTGTATCGGTCGGCTCAGGTTCTGCTGCGCAATGCCCGGCCGGCAGTGATGCCTGCGCGGTTGCCATGAAAGATGAAAGTTCTGCTTATGTTCTCGGAATCTCGGAAATACGGATTGTAAGGCACCAATAACAACGGCTTGTGAAAATTTCTGTTTTGTGTTATATTTTTCATGGTATATTAACATTTTTGCCGGAGGTATAATTTTTGGAAACTGTTACGGATATTATTATGGCAGCTATCCTGATTTTTTCCGTCATATCGGGTTTGCGAAGAGGATTTATACGCTCACTTGTCGATTTTGCCGGTGGGATTGTGGCACTGGTATGTGCGGTAAAATATTCAGCGGATTTTGCAGGCTGGATGCTGAAATTTTTAGGCAATTCATCTCCTAAATGGCTGAGGGAGCCGATTGCGTCGAAAATGCTGGCCGTCGTTATTCTGTTTATTCTTTTTGAGGTACTTATACAGTTGGTTGCGTCTTTGCTGAACTTCATCTTCCGCCTGCCGGTCCTCAAGCAGATAAATGCCCTTCTTGGGGGAATATTTGGATTTTGCAAAGGTGCCGTGATAGTTTTGCTTCTTTGCGCTGTCCTGCGGGTGTCGCTTCCGACCAATATTTTTCCGGCAATCAGGCAGCCTATGCAGAAAGTTGCTTTTTCACGGATTTACCAGACCGTTTACGGCCATAATCCGGTTTATGACCTGTTTCAATCTAAACTTTTGAACGAGGTAGGCAGGAATGAAAAAACAAAACTGGAATAAAAATTTTAACGTACCAAACACACTCACTCTTATTCGCTGCTTTCTTATTATTCCGTTTGTTTATTATTTCATGAACGACAGATACCTTATTGCCTTTATAATTCTCGCCGTTTCGGGCATTACCGATATGCTTGATGGGCTCATTGCGCGCAAATTCCATCAGTTTACCGAGCTTGGGGAGATGCTTGACCCGCTTTTTGATAAACTTACGCAGGCGTCGGTTGCTGTGTGCTTTTCTATTAAAGAGCCGATCCTAATTCCTGTGCTTGCTGTTTTCATTGTAAAAGAAGTTTTGATGATAACAGGTGCGGTAATTTTAATAAGCAAGAATAAAAAGAAACCTGGCGGCTCAAAATGGTATGGCAAACTGGCAACTGTGTTATTTTATGTTTCGTTCGGCATTATTTTCGGCCTTAAATGCATATGGAATTATGAGAACATTAAACTTTCGATAATTTTGCTTTCAATTACTGCGGCAGCAATGATCTATGCCCTTGTGCGCTATGCTAAAGTTTACTTTATGATTATGCATTCTGATGACCCTAAGTATAATCTGGATATTCAGGAAGTAATGGATAAAAAAAAGAAAGCTTAGTCATATATTTGTAAAATATAGTATTGCCTGCTATGATAAAATAGATATCGAAAAGAATGTATCATTTTAATATGTGAGAAAAGAAGTGAGCTCCATGATTATGTGTTCGCGATGCCATAAAAGGCCGGCGGTTGTTTTTATCTCGCCGACTGGTAACATAAAAGAAAGCCAAGGGCTGTGCCTTGTATGCGCAAAAGAGCTTGGTATTAAGCCGGTTAACGATCTTTTGGACAAAATGGGAATTACAGATGATCAGATGGAAGCTATGGAGTCTGAACTCAATGATATGATAAGTAATCAGGAAAATACAGATTCTAACGGCGATAATCCAGATGAGAATTCCATAAATGGTTTTGTCCCGGGGGGTGCAGCCACATTCCCGTTTATACAGAATATTTTTCCGGGGATGCCTGCCAATCCTTCCGAACCAACGCAAGGAGGCGGCCCGAAAAATGAATCGCCAAGGAAACAAACCCACATGAAACACAAAACAAAGCGCAGATATCTGGACTCGTACTGCACCAATTTAACGGCAAAGGCTAAAGCGGGGAAGATAGATGCTGTTATTGGGCGTGAAAAAGAAATTTCTCGGGTAATACAGATACTTTGCCGCCGTACAAAAAACAACCCTTGCCTTATCGGTGAACCAGGTGTAGGAAAAACAGCAATTGCGGAAGGGCTTGCAATCCGCATAGCAAATGGAAGTGTTCCGTTTGCACTTAAGAAGAAAGAAATTCATCTGCTTGATTTGACGGCACTTGTCGCCGGCACGCAGTTCCGCGGCCAATTTGAAAACCGCATTAAAGGCCTGCTTGAAGAAGTTAAGGCAGAAGGCAATATTGTCCTGTTTATCGACGAGGTACACAACCTTGTTGGGACTGGCGATGCCGAAGGCTCGATGAATGCGGCTAATATTCTCAAGCCGGCGCTTTCCCGCGGCGAAATTCAGGTCATAGGTGCGACGACGTTTTCAGAATACCGCAAATATATAGAAAAAGATGCTGCGCTTGAACGGCGCTTTCAGCCTGTTACAATTCCGGAACCCTCAATCGCCGATACTAACCGTATCCTTATGGGTATAAAAGGCTATTATGAAAACTATCACCGTGTGCATATTTCAGAGCATATAGTGAAGCGTATTGTTACCCTTTCAGAAAGGTATATCAATGACCGCTTCCTCCCAGACAAGGCTATTGATTTGCTCGATGAATCATGTGCATGTGCTGCTCTGCGCAACAAGTCAATGGAAGAGTACGACGAGGTGCGCGACAGTCTTGACCATCTCCATGAAGAAGAAGAGGAGATGACGGCTGCGGGTGCAGAGCCTGACTATGAAAAGTTGGCTGATGTGCGTGTTAGCCTTTCGAAACTCGGAGTTAAGGAAAAAGAATTAGCTCCTGCCGCACTCGGCACTCAGGTTGAAGAATCTGATGTTGCTAAGGTAATAGAATTATGGACCGGCATACCTGCAAGCCGTATACAGGAGAATGAACTTAAAAAACTCTCAAATCTTGAAGATACATTAAACAGCAGGGTTATAGGCCAGAAAGAAGCCGTGGCAGCTGTAGCTGCGGCTATACGCCGCAACAGGGTACAGATAAGCCCAAGGCGCAGGCCTGCTTCATTTATCTTTGTAGGCCCTACAGGCGTAGGTAAAACTGAGCTTGCAAAAGTGCTTTCAAGCGAACTGTTTGATACGCCGGAGACTCTTATAAGGCTCGATATGTCAGAATACATGGAAAAGTATTCAGTTTCGCGTATTATCGGTTCTCCTCCGGGATATGTGGGATATGATGAGGCCGGCCAGCTTACTGAAAAAGTGCGCCGACGCCCATACTCTGTGATATTGTTTGATGAGATTGAAAAAGCGCACCCTGATGTGATGAATATCCTTCTTCAGATCCTTGACGAAGGGCATATCACTGATTCGCACGGCCGCAACGTTAACTTTGAAAATACGGTTATAATTATGACGTCAAATGCGGGCAGTGAAAATCAGGAGAGTGCCCTCGGCTTTGCGCGCAGCCAGGAAAATGCCAGCCGCGAAAAAGCCATGAAAGCGCTGTCTGAATTTTTGCGCCCTGAATTTCTCAGCCGTGTTGATGAGACTATTGTATTCCGCCAGCTTGACGTAAACGATTTTGAAAAAATCGCGCATCTTATGCTGGACGAATATGTCTCTTCGCTTCAGGAACGCAGTATCAGCCTCATTTACGACGATAAGACAACAGAATGGCTTGCGAAGCATGCCATAGGCGGTAAAAGCGGAGCGCGTGACCTGCGCAACATCATCCGCCGTGAAGTGGAGGATCGCATAGCCTCTCTGCTGATTGAAAACTGCGATGAGACTATCTCAGGCATTTCCATTACGGCAAGTGAAGAAAATGGGATTGGGCTTGGCTTTACTAAAATTTAATAAGGGCTTTAAGCATGCGTAAATTAGAGCGTTAAGGTTGACAAATGCTGCCGAACTGTGTTATACTAATACTCGTTGCTGAAATGCGAGTGTAGTTCAGTGGCAGAACACCAGCCTTCCAAGCTGGTTGTGTGGGTTCGATTCCCATCACTCGCTCCAATTTGCGCCAATAGCTCAGGTGGATAGAGCAACTGCCTTCTAAGCAGTGGGTCAGGGGTTCGAGTCCCTTTTGGCGCACCAGTAATCAGTATGGTGGGTATAGCGTAGCTGGTTAACGCGCCAGTTTGTGGCACTGGAGACCGTGGGTTCGAATCCCTCTACCCACCCCAAGAGAAATTTATGGTGCGGTGCAAAGACCGCACCTTTATATTGGGCTGTAGCCAAGGGGTAAGGCAACGGACTTTGACTCCGTCATTCGTAGGTTCAAATCCTGCCAGCCCAGCCAATTGAGTCTGCAGAAAAAGCAGGTTTCTCTTGAAAATTAGTTGAATGTGTGGTATAATAAACAAGTCGTTGTGTGATATGAATCATTAGCTCAGTTGGTAGAGCACCTGACTTTTAATCAGGGTGTCCGGGGTTCGAATCCCCGATGGTTCACCAAAGTTGCTTCTATGAGAAATGGGAAAAGCAAAATGCTTTCTCTGTTATCATAGAATCAAGTGTTCAAGCGTCAATAAGAGGTGTTTAAGCATTTGATTCTATGATAAACTTTCGTTTTTAATCAGCGAGAGTAAATCACAGAATTAGTCGTGTTTACAAAGGGTTGTTGATTACATCACAGCCACATTGGCAGATCAATCTGCCAGCTTTTCATTCGTCGAAGCCTGCTCAATGCCGTAAGGCGTTCAAAGCAGAAGTATCATGGTTTCCCGTTCAGCTCATCGCCAGTCCAGCGTATCACTTCTGGATAGCATGCAGTTGATCGCAAAGGCGTCTGTGCTACAGCTTGTGAGTTTCTTTGTGCCTCACATCCAAACAGGAAAGTCTTTGTAAGCACTATGATTTCAACAGTCGGTCAGAAAGGCTGTTTGAAATATTTATCAAGGTTCGCAAGTTTCTCTCGGGGGAGAAACACTCAATGCTGAAAAGCATTGCGGAAGGTGGACTAATGCCCACGATTTTACTTTTTGCTAAAGCGCAAAAAGTAAGAGCCTGAACGCAGTCTGATAAAACTGTTACGTTCGAGGCTCTTGACAACTTTATGATTAACATGTTGCCATTAAAGCAACACAGAAAATCAGCCCTATTAATGGCTTGTCAGTCTTCGAACGTAATGCGTTACGTTTCGATCAGTGTAGAGAATCTTGGCAGTTCTTTACAGCCGATATGCTGTCGATGGGGTTATTTTATTAACTTATACGTTATTATAACACTTTAATTTTTTTGATGCAAGGACTTGGAGAAAATATTGTAAA
>ENA-UOOR01000188-UOOR01000188.1-fermentation-metagenome-genome-assembly--contig:-NODE-188-length-93636-cov-5.420491_pt1 | contig 93636 bp, 80 predicted proteins | sample MGYA00245780_ERZ724029 | MGnify/ENA primary metagenome ERZ724029 (study PRJEB28704, sample SAMN03018315) | fermentation metagenome | biome: anthropogenic terrestrial biome; feature: soil; material...
GCGGCAGGATCTCTGTCAAATACCGAATCTATATCTTCAATTATTGATTTGATAAATTTAATCACAAAATCATTCCTTCCTAAAAATTACTTCACGAACCGGCAACAGGAGAGCTAACTTGCTCCATGCTGCCGGTACCCATCAATCATCAATAATATTTAATCATTGACATATATTTTTCTCCGCCATCAGGAGATACCGTCATTATTTTTTTGTTCTTACCATATTTCTCTGCCAGTTTTCTTGCAGCAGCAACATTCGCTCCTGTTGAAATTCCTACTAAAATTCCTGTCTTTGCAGATACCTCAACAGCAGTATCTATTGCTTCTTCATCAGAAATTGTAAGTATTTCATCCACATTTTCACCGCTGTAGATTTCAGGTACAAAACCTGCGCCAATACCCTGGATCTTGTGAGGAGATGACTTTCCACCGGACAGTACAGGTGATTTTGCAGGCTCTGCTCCTGCAACTATAATATTCCTGTTATATTCTTTCAGCCTTTTTGAAACACCCATAAGTGTTCCTCCTGTGCCTACTCCTGCAACAAATATGTCCAGATCATTAAGCTGATGAATGATTTCCTGCCCCGTGGTTTCGTAGTGGAACTTTGGGTTTGCAGGATTACTGAACTGGTCGGGCATGAAATTTTTACTGTCTTCATTTAATATTTCCTTTGCTCTTTCAATAGCTCCGGACATACCCTTCTGAGCTTCTGTCAAAATTAAGGTTGCACCATAAGAAGATATTATTGTTCTTCTTTCCTGGCTCATTGATTCAGGCATTGTTATAATTACCTTGTATCCCTTAAGTCTTCCGATCATCGCAAGACCTATGCCTGTGTTTCCGCTGGTCGGCTCAACAATTGTGCTTCCTGCTTTTAAATATCCTTTATCCTCAGCATCCAGAATCATACCTAAAGCTGCTCTGTCCTTGATACTTCCTCCCGGATTGAATTTTTCCATTTTAATGAAAATATTTTCTCCCGGAAGCTGTACTGCTGGAGTGTTTCCAATTAAATTTAATGTTGTAAAATTACTCATATCTACCATCCTTTTCTACCTCTAAACCAGGAAATATCTTTAAGCTCCGCTTATACAATATAGGCTCAATCTAAATCATCTGATCTCTTCCTATGATTGTATAAATAAAAAAATCCGCCTCTATAACAGAGACGAAGTATCCGCGGTTCCACTCTTTTTGGCATTGCCCACCTTTATAGCACTATCATGCTATTATACTATAACGGATATGCTCCGCAGCAGCCTACTCTCATTACTGATTTCGGTACTGTACTCCAAAGGGCACTTCATATATATATCCTGTAAGCATCCTTTCAGCCTTGAGATGCCCTCTCTGAAAATTCAATATATATTACTTTCCTTCTTCACTGTATTTCCTACTAATTTAGTTGGGTATATTTTTTTCTTTATTATATTACACTCATTCATAAAATGCAACTAAAAATTTTAAAAAATATTTATTTTAGTTGCTAAAAAATATTTGCATTCTGATTAAAATGGTGTATAATATATTTTAGTAACTAAAGAATATTTCAGGTGGTGGTTAAATGGAACGACAGTCTGTGACTGAAAAATTATATCAGACTATTAACATTATAAACTGTGAATCAAAAATTGCAAAAAATTATGGAACAGAACATAATCTCACAACTTCGGATATCAGTCTGTTAAAGTGCATACAGCGCAACAAAAATTCTAAGGCCGGCGATCTGTCGCAGTATCTTGGAATGACAAACGGTGCAGTAACACAGCTTGCAAAAAAGCTTGAAAAGAAAGAATACCTTGAACCTTACCGCATGTCTGGTAACAAAAAAGAGGTCTATTACAGGCTTACAGAAAATGGTGAAAGAGCCTGTGAGGGATATGACAAGTACTATGATAAAATTAAAAATAGAATTGAATCTTACATCGAAACACTAAATGATGAAACAGTTGAAAAGATAACAGGACTGTTTGATGCTGTTGCAAACAGTGCTTCTGTTGACAAGGAATGCTATATAAAATGCGACTATGAAGCTGATGAAACAAAACAGGAAAGCATTGGGAGGTGCGAAAAATGCAAAAGAATTTATTAAAGGTTGATAATCTTCACGTGTCAGTTGAGGATAAAGAATTGTTAAGAGGCATAAACCTGAACGTTAAGCCGGGTGAGGTTCATGTTATAATGGGTCCAAATGGTGCGGGAAAATCCACCCTGGCAAATGCACTGATGGGTGATCCCAGATATACGGTAACTGGTGGAAAAATATATTTTGAGGATGAAGACATTACAGATAAAAAACCTGATTTCAGAGCCAGGAAGGGAATGTTTCTTTCATTCCAGGCTCCGGAAGAAATTTCAGGTATAACGGTGGAAAACTTCTTGAGAGCCGCAAAGGGAGCCCACACGGGAAAGGACGAACAGATACTCAGATTCAGAAAGGAATTAAAATCTAAAATGCAGGAACTTGATATGGACGAGTCCTATGCATCCAGGTACCTGAATGTGGGATTTTCCGGAGGAGAAAAAAAGAAAAATGAAATACTGCAGCTTTCTGTACTCGATCCAAAGCTTGCAATTCTGGATGAAACTGATTCGGGACTGGATGTGGATGCAGTGAAAATAATCTCTGACAGCTTGCTGAAATATAAAAATGATTCTAACGGTATAATTGTCATAACTCATATTACAAGAATATTGCAGAGTATTCCTGTTGATTATGTGCACATACTTGCCGAAGGAAAAATCGTAAAAACCTCTGACGCATCACTGGTGGATGAAATAAGCAGAAACGGATATGCAGCAGTTCTGGAAAACTTATAAGGAGGATTATATGGAAAAGCGAAAAACTCATTTAGATGATATAAACCGTGATATATATGATATCAGGGATGCAGATACCAATAATTATAAAACAGATACCGGTCTTACACCGGAAATTGTAAGAGAAATATCACAAAAAAAGAATGAACCGGACTGGATGCTTGAGCTTCGTCTGAAGTCTCTGGAAATATACAACAGGACGCCTCTTCCCACCTGGGGTCCTTCACTTGATGAACTGGACATGAATCAGATTGTAACCTATGTAAGACCCAACACAGATATGAAGGATAACTGGAATGAGGTTCCGGGATATATAAAGGATACATTTGAAAGGCTTGGAATACCCCAGGCTGAACGTGATTCCCTGGCTGGTGTGGGAGCTCAGTATGATTCTGAGGTTGTTTATCACAACATAAAGAAAAGCCTGCTGAAGCAAGGAGTTGTCTACACAGATATGGAAACGGCTGTACGGGATTATGAAGATATTGTAAGGAAGCTCTTTATGAAGCTTGTCCCTCCCACAGACCATAAATTCGCCGCATTGCACGGAGCAGTGTGGTCGGGAGGTTCATTCGTTTATGTGCCTGAAGGTGTACGCCTTGATATTCCGCTTCAATCCTATTTCAGACTTAACGCACCGGGAGCAGGACAGTTTGAACATACACTGATTGTTGTTGAAAAGGGTGCAAAGCTTCATTTTATAGAAGGATGTTCTGCTCCAAAGTATAATATGCTTAATCTTCATGCAGGATGCGTAGAATTATATGTGGCTGAAGGAGCAACCCTCCGTTACTCCACCATTGAAAACTGGTCCAAGAACATGATGAACCTGAATACCAAGCGTGCTCTTGTCGAAAAGAACGGAACCATAGAATGGATTTCCGGAACCTTCGGCTCGCATGTTACAATGCTTTATCCCACAAGTGTACTGAAGGGAGAAGGTGCAAAATCCGAATACACAGGCATAAGCTTTGCCTCAAAGGGTCAAAACCTTGACACAGGAACCAAGGTCATACATGCGGCACCGAACACATCATCGACGGTAAGTTCCAGATCCATAGCCAAAAATGGAGGTGTTTCTGTTTACAGAAGTTCCGTGGACATCAGTCAGGAAGCTGTGGGCTCCAAATCTTCCATTATTTGCGAATCCCTGATGATGGACAATTCCTCAAGGACAGATACCATACCGGCAATGAATATACGCAATAACCAGGTTGATATCGGTCATGAAGCAAAAATCGGAAGAATCAGCGATGAAGCAGTATTCTATCTCATGACCAGAGGCATCCCGGAGGAAGAGGCAAAGGCCATGATAGTTCGTGGGTTTGCAGAACCGGTTGCAAAGGAACTGCCTCTTGAGTATGCAGTTGAAATGAACAGGCTCATTAATCTTGAGCTTGAAGGAACCATAGGTTAGGAGGAACACTATGAAACAATTATCCGAAAATATAAAAAGAATGCCTGTGGACACGTGGAACCGACTGGATGTAAACAGGAGTGAAATAAAGCTGTATTCCCATGATGATACGAATGATATAAATGTGAGAAATACCGATTCTGAATACAGGCACAATATTGAACATAATTTTAATGAATTTAATCTGAACAAAAAAAATGATGACTTTTTTCTTAATGATGAGGTACGAAAGTTTATTGATGAGAACAGAAATCATTGCCGTTATTTCAGAATTCCAAAAAATCACAGTGAAAATAAACCTGTGACCATAGAGTTTCACGTTAAGAATGATTCTTCCCTGATAGATGATATCATTATAGAAGCAGAAGAAGGAAGCAGCAGTACGTTTATAATCAAATACACCTCTGATAAGGGAGAGAATATTCATCACAGCGGCAGAGTTCGTATTTTTGCAGATAAAAATTCAGATGTTAAAATAATCAGGGCACAACTCATGGATAAAGAAACTACTCATAACGATGTTATATCAGGAATTGGTGAGGATGGAGCACATATCCATGTTATCCTGGCGGAAATGGGAGCAGCAAAGGCCGTATCCAGCTGCAATATTGTTTTAAACGGAAAAGGGAGTTCTGCGAACCTTGACATCCTGTACATGGGTGATGGTACAAGAGTTGTTGATATTTCCTCAAGAGTTGAACACAGAGGTAAAAAGACCCTGAGCAATATGCGTATCAGAGGCGTTCTGTCAGGACAAAGCAGGAAAATCTTAAGAGATACCATAGATTTTATAAGCGGTTCCGGCGGTTCTAAGGGAAGAGAGGAAGAAAATGTTCTGATGATGGATCCGGGTGTGCTGAATTTATCTGTACCGGTTCTGCTCTGTGCAGAGGATGATGTTGAAGGCGAACATGCGGCAAGCTCGGGACGTCCTGACGACAATATGATGTTTTACATGATGAGCAGGGGCTTAAGCGAACAGGAAGCAAAAAAAATGTTGGTGGAAGCAGCCTTTTCAGCCATATTAAGCAAGGTTCCTGATATGTCCCTGCAAAATGAAATTCTCGGGCTTCTGAAAAAATCCATTGAATAAGGAGGGAAAAACCATGAACGCATATATAAATGACTTTCCTCTGCTCCTGAAAAAGGATGAAAAGGGAAAAAGGACTATATATTTGGATAACGCTGCAACCACGCAAAAACCAAGCTGTGTTATCAAAGCTGTATCTGATTACTATGAATATACAAATGCCAACCCTCACAGGGGAACCTACGACCTGAGCATGCAGGCTACTGATGTATATGAATCAGCAAGAAAAAGAGTTTCAAAATTTATTGGTGCCGAATCTGAAGATCAGATTATATTTACCAAAAATTCCACAGAAGCGCTTAACATTATCGCTCAAAGCTACGGAATGACATTCCTGAAGGAAGGCGATGGTGTGGTTGTTGCAATTTCTGAACATCACAGCAACCTTGTCCCCTGGCAGGTAGTGGCTCAAGCAAAAGGTGCTGAACTATCTTTCCTGTATACTGACAAGTATGGAGAAATTTCTTCCGAGGAAATCGAGAAAAAAATAACTGAAAAAACAAAAATAGTTGCGGTGGCACAGATTTCAAATGTTACCGGAAAAATAAATCCGGTCAGGGAAATCATTGAAAGAGCACACAAATTTGGCGCTGTAGCAGTTGTGGACGGTACCCAGGGAGCTCCTCACATACCTGTTGATGTAAATGAGTTGAATGCAGATTTTTATGTTTTTTCCGGTCATAAGATGCTTGCTCCCATGGGAATAGGAGTTCTGTATGGGAAAAAGGATTTACTTGAATCCATGCCTCCTTTTTTATACGGTGGTGACATGATAGAATATGTGGAGGAACAAAACTCCACTTATGCTCCCGTTCCCCAGAAGTTTGAAGGAGGAACACAGAATGTTGGAGCCGCTGCCGGTTTATCTGCGGCAATTGATTATTTAAACAATATAGGAATGTCTGCGGTTATGGAGAAAGAGAAAGAGCTTACGGAATATATGCTTGAAAAACTATCCTCCGTCCCACACCTGAGGATAATCGGGTCTGACAAGCCGGAGGGAAGAATAGGTGTTGTTCCATTTATAATAGATGGAGCACATCCTCATGATATAGCAACCATATTAAATGCAGACAATGTTGCTGTAAGGGCAGGGCATCACTGTGCACAGCCGTTCCACACACATCTTGGAGTATCTTCGACCTGCAGAGCAAGTATCTATATTTATAACTCAGTAGAAGACATAGACCAAATGGCTGAAAGTCTTTCGGAAGTAAGGAGGTGGCTCGGTTATGGATCTAAACGAATTGTACACTGAAATCATAACTCAGTACAGCAGATCGGATAAGCATCGTCATCCACCTGAAAAAGCGGACATAAAAATGAGAGGCGTCAATCCAAGCTGCGGTGATGATTTGACACTTTACCTGAATATTGACGATAATGTAATTAAAGATGTTGAAATATCCGGAGAGGGATGTGCAATATCCCAGGCTTCCGCCTCAATTATGGCGGATCTCATGGAAGGAAAGAGTATTGAGGAAGCTCAGGAGTTAATAAATAAATTCATCGGAATGATTAAGAAAAAAGTTACGGATGAAGATGAGTTAGAGGAGCTTGGAGATGCCGCAGCATTCGAAAATATTTCCAACATGCCGGCCAGGGTTAAATGTGCCGTACTGGCATGGCATACGTTGGAAGAAGCCTTAAACAAAAAACAAAAATAGTCCATGATATACAGTCTGTCATCGAAACTATATCCTTGTGGCAGGCTGTTATTATGTGATTTTTTTTATAAACCCATAGGTAATTTTTGCGGTCAGGCCCCATATTATATAGTTTTTATATTTATAAAAATACACGGGATACCTGATACTTCCCCAGTTGTAGTTTCTTCCCTCGTTAACCATGTGGTACGGGAAGTCATCATCAGCCTTGGGGTAGTAATTCATGTAGTACTTTTCAGGCTCTGTCTCAAGGAAATAAGACAGGGGAACAAAGAATAATTCGGAAACCTCATCCCTGCTGTAATTTATTTTTGCAGAGTCTACGTTTTTTATATATCCCAAAAATGTATGTACAAAGGAACCTCCCTTGCTTGTAGCATAATCCATCTCTGACAGAACTTCAATATTTTCTTCGTTAATTCCCAATTCTTCACACGTTTCTCTTATGGCTGCATACTGCGGATTTTCATTTTCTTCTATTTTACCTCCGGGAAATGACACTTCTCCCGGCTGCCTTATTGATTCAGACCTGATTTCATAAACCAAGTTAAGTTCCCCGTTAATTTCTATTAAGGGAACCAGCACCGAAAATCTCAAATCATCATCAATGGGCTTTGGTAGTGTTTTTCCCACTTTATTTTTTATTTCTTTTAAATTCATCTGTTATATAAACCTCATTAATCCGAATATTATAAATATCAATCCTGATATTGCCTTTATTATATTAGAAGGAATGTGTTTAGTCAATGCACTTCCGATTATTATTCCAACAATGCCTATGGCAAGCATTCCTGAAACAGAGCCTGCAAGTACCAGTGCCGGATGCTGTGCTTCCATAGCCAATGTCATGGCAGTAAGCTGTGTTTTATCCCCCATTTCTCCCAGTAAAAATGTCAGTGCTGTTGTGAGAACAGGTCCGAGTTTAAAACTTCTTCCTTTTTCACCTTCATCATCAAATACTATAGTCATAATTCCAAAAACAATAAATATAAATCCGGTAAAGAATTGAAGCAAATTGCCATTTATTACATTGGATAAATAACATCCAATCAATACTGCTGCCCCATGATTTATGGTCACGCCAAGCAAAATGCCTAAAATCATTTGCAATGCGGTGTATTTTGCAGCTAATGTCATGAGCATTAACTGTGTTTTGTCGCCTACTTCAGCAACAAAGACCAGCACGAATGCTTCTAAGAACTCTTCAAACACTTTTCCCTCCGAAAATTGTACTTTTATTAATTTAAGTTATATATTATAATATTGGAAAGCAGGTACAAACAGAACACTTATTTATTGATTTTCTATGGAGGAATTATGGCTTTAAATATTTTAATAACGACAGCTCCCTTCGGGAATGGTCATAAGATGGTTGCAACAGCATTAAAAAATGCATTTATAAATAAGGGATATAACAATGTGTTTGTTGTGGACCTATTTACAGAGGCACATCCAAAAATCACAGAAAGCATAAAAAAAGCATACATTAAGAGCTATGAATTTGGAGAAGCCTATTCAATATTATACTTTGGCTCGGAAAAACTTACCGATAAAAAAATAATAGAAGTATACAGAAATTTTGGATATAGAAAGCTCCGTGATATATCTAAAGAATTTAAACCGGATGTAATAATTAATACATTCCCAATACTGGCTTCTTTAAAAATAAAGAACAGCAATGGAGAAAATATACCTGTTTTCAACATAGTGACAGATTTTTATGTACATAAACTCTGGTTGAGTGAAGAAATCGACAAGTTTTATATTGCAACGGAAGAACTAAAAGAGGAACTGCAGAAATTGAATATACCTGTTGAAAAAACAGTTGTATCCGGAATACCAATAAGAGAGGCTTTTGAAGAAGCAGAAAGTATTTCAATGCTTTACAATAAGTACAACTTCAAAAGAGGTAAGAAAATTGTGCTAATAAATTCGGGAGCATTTGGAGTTTTCAAGGATATTAAGAAAGTCTGCATTGAACTTTGCAAAGATAAAAACATTCAGGTTGCGGTAGTATGCGGAAACAACAAAACACAGAAGGAAAGGCTTGAATCACTGGAATTAAAAAATTTGAGGGTTTTTGGTTATATCGAAAATATTGACGACCTTTATAAAATATCCTGCTGCATGATAACAAAATCCGGAGGAATAACCTTGACTGAAGCCCTGTCTGTTCAGCTCCCGCTAATTATAATTAAACCCGTACCGGGGCAGGAAAAGGAAAATGCGCTGTACTTTGAAAGAAAAGGTGCGGCAATTATTGCAAACAATTCCTACCAGATTATTAACAGCACAATTGAGCTTATTAACAATCCCCGCCTGCTCCTTGCAATGAAGAAAAACATGAAAAAGATGTACAACAAATCATCTTCCATGAAGATTGTAGACGATGTAGTTGAAAGTATGGAAAAATAAAATGCGGTTAAAGCACAGAAACTTTGGGGACTACTCTTTCTGCCGGATCCATTCCCGGCAGGAAGAATAGTCCCTAAAATCAGTTTTTGTCATGGCTCTCTAATTTTGCTTTTGGGTTTATTCCATGATTTTTCACGCAGAACTTTGTAAAGGCATTTTTTAAAGTTTTCATCCTGTTCTTTTGTTCGCTTAGAAGGTCCCTTTGTCTTTCCCCCTTGTTTTCTTACTTTTTCGCTGATATACCTTGATTGAAGAAGACTATCCATATTATTTTTATTTATGAAAAAGCCTGATGTATGGATTATTGCTGATGCCTTACCCAATACAAGGCTTGCCAGTCCGTAATCCTGGGTTACTAAAATGTCATCTTCCTTAAACATCTGTACTATTTTGTAGTCTACAGAATCTCTTCCCTGCTCAACTACAATAATCTGGTAGTTGCTGACAATGTAATGGTCTATATCCACAACAATAATTAAATCTATTCCAAATTCCTTTGCAGCCTCCTCGCATATTTCCCTGACTCGCTGAGGGCAGGCATCTCCATCTATAATAATTCGCATGAAAAATCTCCTTTTTATTTAAATTATGACAAGATACACACAAATGTTACTATTCACAGTCCCGTTATATAAACGTTGTTTGAGAGATTTTTTTAATATACTTTAACCCGAAATCAGTAAGTGCCGTTCCCTGCCTTCCTCTTTTTTTAATTAAATAACCTTTATCCTCCAGAATGTCAAGCCTTGTTCTCACCTGAGAGCTTGTCATGCTGCAGCCGTATTCCGTTAATTTATGAGATATTTTTTCTCTTCCTGCTGCTATGTTGTTATCTTGAAGTTCTTTAATGCATTTCAATATATTTACAAAATCATCATTTAATTCGTACTCATTATTTATTCCGGCATCATTTATTTCAGCATAATTTTTTTCAAAATAATTCTTTTCCATTAATGCTTCCTCAAAAAAATTTCTATCAGGTAAGTCGGAATTTATCAAAATATTTCCGTTCCTCACCGCAAGCATGTACTGTATTGTATTTTCAAGCTCTCTTACATTGCCAAACCATTTATATTTCATAAACTCATCTATAACCCTCTGTGAAACCTTGACATCCGCAGCTGTAGATATTTTAATAAAATAAGCCACCAGCTCCTCTATATCTGAAATTCTTGCTCTGAGAGGCGGAATGTATAAGTACCCTATTTTAAGCCTGTAATATAAATCTGCCCTGAACTTTTTTTCCAAGACCATGTTTCTTAAATTCTTATTTGTAGCTGCAATTATTCTCACATCCACCTTTTTTATGGTGGTTCCTCCTACCATCATAATTTCCTTTTCCTGAAGCACCCTTAAAAGCTTCGTCTGCACCTTTAAAGATACATCTCCTATTTCATCCAGGAAAATTGTTCCGCCGTCTGCCAATTCAAAGAGCCCTATTTTACCTCCCTTCCTTGCTCCGGTAAACGCACCCTCTTCATATCCGAAAAGCTCGCTTTCAATCAAATCATCCGGCAGGGCACTGAAATTAATTGCAAGATAGGGTCCGTACTTCCTTTTGGAATTCCGGTGTATTACACTTGCAAATAGTTCCTTTCCTGTTCCGCTCTCCCCTTCTATCAAGACCGTTAAATCTGTTTTTGCAAGCTTTAAAGCTGTTCTTTTTGCTTCTTCCAAAATGGGACATGAACCAACTATATTTTCGATATTATATTTTGCCACATGACCTTTCAGCAAATAGTCATTAACATTACTTATGTCCGGCTCATCATTTTTGTTTTCATCTGTGAGTATGACAATATCACTTCCGTTAGGAACTATAAATTTTGTTACCTTAACATTCATTCCCATTATATTGAGTATCTTGTTTTCGAAGGTATCATTGCTGAGAAAATATGGATACAGCTCTCGATCAATATAATTCCTGATATTTTTATTTTCAAGCTCCTTTTCAGTTAATAAAGATTTTTTAATTTTTTCATTTGCATACTTTATATATCCATCTTCATCATAAACCAATATGCCATTAACCAGGTTATGTATTATATTGTTAAGATACCCATTCAATGCATTAACCTTATTATTTATGGCAGAAACATGTTTTGATACATTAACAATTTTCTGCATATATTTTTTGGTAATAAATGCAGTATCCTTATGGTATATATTTAATTTATCCATAATTAAATACATGGAATTTATGCTGATAATTCTTGGACCGATATCAATCATATTAGTTACGCATGCCGGTACCTTGTCAGTTTCACCCGGTGTAATAGCGGTTTTTACCTTTTTATAACTGTGGATTCCGGGATAATATGGATAATATTTAATATGATTCAGACCCAATTCCTTTAAGTCATTGATTGTACTGTATACGGTTTCCTTTTCATCGTTTACGAGCAATACTTCTTCATTTACCGGAAGCCCTGCAACCTTGTCTATAAAATCAAAATTAACGCTTCTTTCGCATACAATCATGTCTTTATATTCAATATCCATATTCACCAAATCAAGATCATCTTTCATATCCTGACTTGATATTATCAAAAGATCACACTTAATATTTCCTCTTATTCCCTCTTCCTCGGAATATGCTTCTATTATATATTTATCTGAAATAAACTCCTTTAGCTGCCTGACCAAAAAATCCTTAGTATTAACAGAACCGGCTATAAGTATTATATTCTTATTCATCTAACCACCATCCGTTTTTTCTTTATTATATCATAAAAATTCTGAGGTTACCCTCAGAATTTTCTTTAATTAATTACTTACTTATTTATTTTCAAAAGTTCCGTATACAACAGGCTTTTTATTTTGTACCATTACTTTTCCCTTTGCAATAACTGTGTCCACATCAAGTTTTTCATCCAGCAAACACAAATCCGCATCCATATTGATATCTATGTTTCCTTTTTTGTTCAGCTTCAATATTCTGGCCGGATTAGACGTTATAGCCCTTATGGCAATTTCCAAAGGAATGTCTTCCTTAAATACACATTCCTTTATTGCTTTAATAAGGCTTGTGGACTTTCCTATACCAATCCCCACATACTCTTTTTCCTTATTGAAAACAGGCATACTGCCTTGGCCATCCGATGTAAGGCTGAAATTATTTTGATTTACGCCTTCCTTCAGCAAACGCTTAAGCCCTTTACTGAACCTCACCTCTCCGTCTGTTTCCTCCCAAAAATCAGGGTCATCACTTCCGGTAAAGTCTATGTACCCTCCGTCCTTTGCATATTGAACACATTCCTCAAAAAGTTCAGGGCTTCTGTTTACATGAGTAGGCAAAAACTGTGTGACAGGTATTTCCGTTTCTTTTATTGCTCTTTTCAGAAAATCTATTTTTCTTGGACCATCACCTAAATGTATATTTACTATGCCGGCCTTTCCTGAAAGCATTCCCGCCACTCTTGCATCTGCAGCCGCTCTGATGAATTCTTCAAATGTAGGCTGGGATGAACGGTGATCAGATATGGCTACCTCTCCGATACCTATTACTTTGTCAATGGCCATAATGTCCTTCATAATTTCTCCGGTTATAGTCTTTAAGGGCAATCTGTAAGAACCTGTATATACATATGCTGTTATTCCTTCTTCATCAAGACCTCTTGCTTTTGATAGAAGTGCAAGCATGTCTCTGGCTACTCCGTCTGTTCCCAGACATCCAACAACTGTTGTAACTCCTGCTGTTGTAAGACCTGAAAGTGTAGCTTCGGGAGTTCTGGTTGCAAATCCACCTTCACCGCCGCCGCCCAGTATGTGTACATGACAGTCAATAAATCCGGGAACAAGTTTTTTGCCCATTGCGTCAATTTCTTTAACTTCTACATATCCTTTGGTGTCAATGGCAATATGGTCATCTATTGCAGCAATCTTGTCTCCTACCAACAGTACATCTTTAATTCCCACCTTTTCCGGCTTATAAACCTCCGCATTCCTAATAATAGTAATCATTTTTCCCTTTTCCTTTCTTTCCTTTCTCTACTCAAAACCTTATTGTAAATTCATAGCCATTGCAATAATTATTACGACCGTACCCATCAGGAAGAAAAATCCCTGCATCTTAATCTGATATTTAGCCCATTTGGACCAGTCTATTCTTGCAACTCCCAGAACTCCAATCAAGCTTGCAGAAACAGGAGTAAATGCATCCACAAAACCTGCTCCAAGCTGATATGCAAGCACGGCAACCTGCCTTGAAACACCTACTATATCTGCAAGAGGAGCCATTATTGGCATTGTAAGAGCTGCCTGACCTGAATTTGATGTTACAACCAGGTTGAATAAGCTTTGGAAAATATACATACACCATGCAGCAATCGTTGCGGGTATTCCGCTCAACGCATTACCCAAGCTGTACAAAACAGTGTTAAGGGTGGAAGCAACATTAGCATCAGAACCTCCGAGAACTAAAAGTATACCCTTAGCCATACCAACGACTACCGCAGTACCTGCCAAATCTGCAACTCCTCCCTGAAAAGAAGATGCCATATCGTTTATAGTCATGTTGTTAAGCTTAAAGATAACAGATGTAATTCCTGCTGCAATTCCCATAACAAAGAATTGGGATGCTATTTCCGGAATGTAGTAGCCCTTTGCGGTAACTCCCCATACTATCCAGATCAGCACTGCCAGCATTTCAAGCAGTATAAGTTTATGCCCAAGAGTAAACTTCATTTCTTCCTCAGTTGTATTTTCCAACCTGTCTCTGAAATGTTCATCAGTATCATAAACTGCTGATAATTCAGGTTTTTTTCTTATTTTTTCAGCATATACCATCATATAGGCTGCAGACAATGCTGTAATAACAACCCACATTACAAGCCTGAAGCTTGCTCCGGACAGCACAGGTATGCCTGCAATTCCCTGAGCTACGGCAACGCTGAACGGGCTCATCCAGGAAGCTGCATTTCCTACCTGGGATGCCACATATGTAACTGTTACCGCCACTATTGAATCATATCCCAACGCAATAACAAAAGGTACCATAATCATTGCAAAAGGAATTACTTCTTCAGACATGCCAAATGTTGCTCCACCTAATGAAAATAAAAAGAACAACATAGGGAGTGCAAATTTTTCCAGACCCTTAGTCTTTCTTATAAAAGCATAAATTCCGGCATCAATTGCACCAGTCCTCATAATAATTCCAAAGGAACCTCCAACAACTAAAATCAGTGCTACTATTCCCACAGCAGAACCATATTTATCTCCTGTTACCAGACCTTCAAAAATATAGTTTAAGAAACCAAATCCACCAAAGTCATCTGTTCCCCATACTCTTGCTGTTTTATGCAGTTTTTTGCTTGTGTCATACATTGATTCCCCATATCGTTCATAGAGAACATCATCAGTAAGACCCAAATCATCTAACTCTGCCTGGTTCCATGTAGCGGAGTCTGATTCAACAAATTCTTTCAGTGCTTCCTGATCGACTCCCATTTCCTCAAGAACTGCGGAATCGTCGGATAAATTCTTTAATTCATTTGCCAGAAATCCAGTATTTAAATTGTAACTGTACCTGAAGGTATCTGCATCCAATACAGTCTTTGTCTTAACATCACCGTTGGAATCTGTGTATTCAATCTGATGAACACTGAATTTACCCGCAGGAACAATAAATGTCAAGGCCCAGCAAACAAGTACTACAGCAAAGATAATTGCATATGTATGCGGCGTACGCATTTTAGTTAAATCTTTTTTCTTTTTTAAATCCTTTTCCTTTTTGGACATATTTTCTCCTCCAATATCTTTTATTTATTCAGCATATAATATTACAAGCAAAAATCATGCCAATTAATGAACCTTAATTCCTCAACATTTATTATGTTCAATAATTAATTTGGCTATTAATTGGCGACCTTTTTTCTCCATTAAGTTTATTAAGTTTATATATTATTTCCAGAAACTACGTTTTTTATTACATTAGATTTTTATTCAGCGAATACGCATCCTTTCTTATATGTTTCATAAGAGGAAGCTCTTTTCTTATTTTCTTAACATAATCCAAGTCAATTTCCTGCAATATATACCCTTCCATTTCATCCATTCTGCAGACCACATCTCCCCATGGTGATACAACAATGTAGTTTCCGTGCAATATCCGCTCCTTCCTCTGAAACCTTTTTTATTAGCTGTACCGCATTGTTAATATTCCTTTCCTTATTGTCGTAAACCCTGGTCTGCAATAATGCCGCATTAAATTTACTCATTGCCCCTCCTCATTTTTTACCCTACCAAAATCTTGTTTATATTTTTTTATTTCATATCCATACTCGGGTTCGCTACAAATCTGGGACAATACAATTATTTCAACATACATAGAAACCTCCGCTTAACTGTACCTATTCTTGTATACTACCTGTAAACAATTATACCACAAGTATTCACGTTTACAAATATTTGATTAATTTAAATGTTAAATTATAATCATATGTTACTTACAGTTCACACCGGCATCCTGAGAGTTGGCGAAGGGTTCAACTTTTGAAGTTCTGAGATTCTCTTTAAAATAAAAAATCCGGAAACGCACATTTTGAAAGTACGTCTCCGGATTTTTTTATTCTAATTCAGCTATCAGTTCACCGGATATGACTTTTTGTCCTTCTTTGACATGAATTTTAGCGACTGTTCCTGCCAGAGGAGCCAGGACATTAGTTTCCATCTTCATGGCTTCCAATACTGCTATGGGCTGTCCCGATTCAACCTTGTCCCCTTGCTTAACAAGTATTTTATAAACATTGCCGGGGATGTTTGCGCCGATTTCATACTGGTTTCCTGTATCAGCCATAACCTTTTCAATTGATGCGCTCTTTAAATTTACGGCATTTTTATCCTTTACCGTTATAACTCTTCTGTTGCCGTTTACTTCAAATGCTAAATCCTTAGTGCCGTCATCATTGATTTTTACCTGTACAAGCTTAATTATCAGCTTATGACCTTCCGCAACTTTTACTTCGCAGGTTTCCCCTTCTTCAAGACCGTGGAAGAATATATCACTTCCCATAAATCTGAAACTGCCTTCTGTTTTGATGTTTTTCAGATAATCCTCAAAAACCTTGGGATACAGTGCATAGCTCAATGCTTCTTCATCTGTACCTTCCAGTCCGTATTTTTCTCCGAGCATTTTCTTAACAGCATCAAAATCTTCCGGAGGCAGAAGCTCGCCCGGTCTGCAGGTAATTGGCTCCTTACCTTTCAGAACGAGTCTTTGAAGGTCCTTGGGGAAACCTCCCTCGGGCTGACCCATCATTCCTTCGAAATATGACACTATTGAATCAGGAAAGTCCATATCCCTTGCCCTTTCATAAATATTTTCAGGAGTCAGGTCATTTTGGATCATGAATATTGCCATATCCCCCACTGCCTTTGATGAAGGTGTTACCTTTACTATGTCTCCAAGCATGTCGTTTACGGTCTTGAACATCTCCTTTACTTCTTCGAACCTGTGTCCCAGCCCAAAGCTTTCAACCTGAGGCTTCAGATTGGAATACTGACCTCCGGGAATTTCATATTTGTAAATTTCCGCGGTTCCTGTTTTCAAGCCTGATTCAAACTTATTATAAACCTGTCTTACAGCTTCCCAGTAATCAGAAATTTCCTGCATATCGTCCAGATTAAGCATTGTATCTCTGTCAGTGTTATTTAAAGCCGCTATAACCGAATTCAAAGGCGGCTGGCTTGTCAGGCCTGCCATTGAATTAAATGCCGTATCAACTATATCGACTCCTGCGTTTGCCGCCGCATATACGGTTACAACGCCATTTCCGCTGGTATCGTGGGTATGAAGGTGAACAGGTATAGAAAGTTCATTTTTTAACGCTCTTACCAGCTTGTCCGCAGCCATGGGTTTCAACAGCGCCGACATATCCTTGATTGCGAGAATATGTGCTCCTCTTTTTTCAAGCTTTTTAGCTAAATCCACATAATATTTGAGTGAATATTTATCTCTTGTTTCATCAAGTATATCTCCGGTGTAACATATACTTGCTTCTGCTATTTTATTCTGATTCAGCACCTCGTCAATTGCGATTTCCATGCCATCAATCCAGTTAAGTGAGTCGAATATACGAAAAACGTCAATACCGTCTCTGGCTGAGATCCTGACAAATTGCCTGATTACATTATCCGGATAGTTCTTATACCCTACCGCATTGGCTCCCCTTAAAAGCATCTGAAACAAAATGTTAGGCATTTTTTCTCTTAATGTACTAAGCCTCTCCCAGGGGTCTTCTTTCAAAAACCTGTATGCCACATCATATGTGGCTCCCCCCCACATTTCAACGGAAAATAAATCATTTGCCATATCCGCCATTGCCGGTGCGATTTTCTCCATGTCAACAGTGCGTACTCTGGTTGCCATCAGCGACTGATGGGCATCACGCATGGTAGTGTCAGTAAGAAGAAGTTTTTTTTGATTCAGAACATAATCAGAAACCGCCTTTGGACCCTTTTCATCTAACAACTGCTTAAGCCCGGTCTTTATTTCCTTGTTCTTTAGTTCAGGAATCCTGGGAACATCAAACTGAGGCTTAACTCCCTTAGTCTCATTGACCACAATATTTCCTATATAACTCAGTACCTTCAGCTCTTTGTCTTCTCCCCCTCTTACATTCAGAAGAGATGGGTTGTCAGCTATAAATCCTGTATTGCATTGACCATTTTTAAAGGTATCATGATTAAGCACGTTCAGTAAAAATCCTATGTTTGTTTTAACTCCGTGAACCTCAAGCTCCTTTAATGCCCTGGCATTCTTGTTGATGGCATCATTAAATGTCCTGCCATGAGATATTACCTTAACCAGCAGGCTGTCATAATATGGGCTTATAACGGCACCGGTAAATCCGTTCCCACCGTCAAGCCTGACTCCAAAACCTGAGCCTGTTCGGTATATGTCTATCTTTCCCGTATCAGGAGCAAAATTATTTGCGGGATCCTCCGTGGTTACCCTGCACTGTATGGCGTATCCGTTTTGTTTTATATCTTCCTGGGATTTAATATTTATTTCCTCAGAATCAAGCCTGTATCCCTGAGAAATAAGAATCTGCGCCTGAACGATGTCAATTCCCGTTACCATTTCCGTTACGGTATGTTCAACCTGTATTCTGGGATTCATTTCAATAAAATAGTGATTGCCGTTTTTATCAGCCAAAAACTCCAATGTTCCTGCATTTCTGTAGTTTACCGCTCTTGCCAACTTCAGTGCATCCTGACAGATGGCGTTTCTCTGTTCATCTGTAATGCTCAGTGCAGGTGTAAATTCCACGACTTTTTGATGTCTTCTCTGTATGGAGCAGTCTCTTTCAAACAAATGTACAATATTGCCGTAACTATCCCCCAGTACTTGTACCTCTATATGCTTTGGCTTTTCCAGATATTTTTCTATAAATATATCGTCAATGCCAAAAGCCTTTCTTGCTTCACTCTGGGCGCTTCTGAACTCTCTTAAAAGGTCTTCTTCTCTCCAGGCTATACGTATACCCCTTCCGCCTCCGCCTGCGGAAGCCTTTAAAATTACAGGATATCCGCAGAAATCAGCAAATTTCTTTGCCTCATCTTCTGACTTAACAGCCTCTTCAATTCCCGGAACCGTAGGTACTCCAACAGAATTTGCCACTAATTTAGATTTAATTTTATCTCCCAGCTTGCTCATCATAATATGGTCAGGACCTATGAACACAATTCCTTCTTCCTCGCATTTTTGGGCAAATTCAACATTTTCGGACAAAAATCCGTAGCCCGGATGGATTGCATCAACTCCCTTGGACTTAGCCAGAGCTATTATTTCATCTATCCCTAAATAAGCATCAACAGGTTTTTTATTTTTGCCTATTTGATAAGCTTCATCAGCCTTTGTTCTAAAAAGGGAATTTTTATCTTCTTCTGAATAAATTGCAACGCTTCTTATGCCAAGCTCTTCACATGCCCTGAAAACTCTGATGGCAATTTCGCCACGGTTTGCTACCAGGACTCTTTTAAATTTTTTCATCCTTTCCTCCTCATATCCAATAGCATTCAGCATCAATCATTATGAAAAATAGTCTAACATTATTTTATTAACTTTTCAACATAATAATTTAATATAATTAGATTTTCATTTAAGATGCTTTATTTTATTCGATATGGTTAATAAAACAACTCACGGTATCGTTTTCAGCCTTTTATTATTATGCAATATGTTCTAAAAAAAATCAATCTGCTATATTTTAAAAGCAAATTGATTTAAATATGTTATACTATTTAATTATTTTTGAGGTTTATTCAGTATGTTTTTACATTTCCCGGGAAATTTCGACAGCCTGCAGCTTTAATTATAAGCAGTAATACCTCTTAAATGTTCCGTATCATTAAAAAATATTTCTCTTACTCCCGCTTTATTAACTTCAAAGCATGAGAGACTGCAATTTTCAGCAACATGGCCCATCCAGTTCTTATTTATTTTAACACCTCGAAAATATGACAGGATACAGTTTATCGTACCTCCGTGAGCCACTATTAAAACACTTTTATCTCTGAATTTTTCAATTATTTCCCTTAAGGAATTTTCAACTCTGTTATAAAACTCCATTAAATTTTCACCGTTGGGATACCGGTTATCAAATGGGTCATCTGTGATTTTGTTAAGAACATCTCCATGTAAATCCTCAATTTCATCCCATCGCATACCTTCAAAATCTCCCAGGTTAATTTCCTTGAAGCCGTCGCATTTTACAATGTCAATTCCTTTGTTTCCTCTCACAATTTCCGCCGTTTGATAAGCTCTTTTAAGAGGGCTTGAAATTATGCAGTCCAAATCAATTTCTTCCACACGGGATGCTAAAAGTTCAGCAGCCAGTATTCCCTTTTCTGTTAATTCGGAGTTTTTGCTTCCCTGGAATCTTTTTTGCCTGTTCCACTCCGTTTCCCCGTGTCTGGTCAAGTATATTCTGGTCATTATTTTACTCCTTAATTACTCATTTATTAGTTTATCATTCCTACAAAAATTGGCACCAGCACCGTTACTGCCAGTGATATAATAACTCCGCTGATAAATGAAATTACCGCAACTTCCTGGTTTGTATTTTTTGTTATCATAGGCAGTCCCGTATCCATACTTATTGCCGCTCCTGCACCTATGGTTTCTAAATACCCTATATGCTTTGCAATAAAAGGTATGCTGACGAAAGCCAGCACTTCCCTGAACACATTAGTCAGAAATGCAACCGCACCAAGCTGGGATGATATAGGTGTTATAATTATTGCGGACAAGGTATACCATGACATACCGGAAGCAATTGCCAGGGAGCCGAATATATCCAGCTTAAATATTATGCTGCATACTATGCCGCCTATCAGGCTTCCTATTATTGTTGCCGCAGGTACAATAAGTATTTTAAAACCAACAGATTTCAGGTTCTTAAAAATATCCTTGTTGCCACCCAAATCAATACCCACAAAAAACAGCAGAAGACACAATCCCACATCCATGAGAAGTCCTGTTTTATCATAAACTACTTCCGGCATTATGAATAATCCTGCCAATATGCCTGCAGTCAGAACAATCAATATCTTTTTAGTCATTCTTACCTCCTGTAAATCCTTCGCCTTTAAAAAATCTTTTCCTTGACAGATAAACAAGAAGAATGCTGAAACCTGAAGTTACAATCGCAAACGCAGCCGCCATAACACCAATCTGTCCTATTGACGAAACTACCTGCTCGTCCATACCAAGCCTTACACCCATTATAAATATAAGTCCAAATAAAATCACTGTCTGAATATGTGAGATTTTACCTGTAAGTTTTTCATTAATCAGGCCCTTGCTCCTTAAAAGCCATCCCACAGCCAGCAGTCCGAAATACATTACAATCCTTAATGCCATAATTACCTCCGCCTCATAATACTGTATAGTCTATCATACTTGGGGCAGTACGTAAAGTTTGATTATTCATCAGACAGCCAGCAGCTATAAAGAATAAATCATAATAAATAAATTTTACTCCTCAGGGCTGAATGCTTTCAGCTATACTACAATTCAAGCGTCCGGATAAAGAAATTCCTAAAACCCTCATCCATACTCGAGCGGTCCTTAAGCTCGTCCATATCGAAATAATATTTTCCGGTATTAATATGTACGGAAAGACTGTCAAGAGGAAAACCCTTTGTCCTGCGTGGGTGTGGTTTTGATGAGATGATAAATTCTTCTCCCGCAATATCATCACCCATATATTCATATATTTCCGTTTTACTCTTTACAAGACAAATGCCGTTTTTATATCGTACAGTCATTTGCCCTCCAAATCGCTCCGCAAGTTTTCCATAATACTCAATCATTTCTTCGTCATCAAGATATCTTCCGCCAATATTGCGAACATGAACCCCCGGCTGAAGCTCATCGGGTGCTTCTTTTATATATAGACCTGAATCACAGGAGAATACAGGAATGCCTGTTGCAATGTAATAATCCTCAGCCTTGATTTTAGCATTGTCAAGCGGATTACTTCCGCTTTCGTCAATGTCAGGCAATTTAATATCAATGTCATTCAAGCCGATTATATTTATATTTAGTCCTGTCAAATGTTTTCTCATAGTACTCAATTTTGCCTCATTGCTTGTGCCGAACAGCAAAGTAATCGGCAATTTCTGCACATAATCACTATCAAGCACAGCATCTTCATCTAAATCATTTATTCTGCATTTAATATCAAGTATCATTACCTCACCGCTTTCCATTCATCTATAAACTGATAAATCGACTGCTGCAGCTTACCGCGTTGAAAGTCTTTTGCTATTAAACCAAAGCGTTTCCTGCAGCAAGCAGTACAAGCATTAAGAAAGTTTTCAAAATAATTGCTATATTCCATAAAAATTATAACTTGCAATAGATTTATATTTTCGAAGTTTTATGATTTTAATAATGTATTTTATTATTCTTCAGATTCTTCATCAAAAAGAATATTAAGAGTTTCATTAAAGTACCTTATGTGAAAAATATGATAGGCATATACATACTGCCTTTCGAATTTGGAAAAACTACGCACATCAGTATATATTCCGCCTTTCTGCAAACTATTTTATAGGTATTTTTCTATTTTGTATTTTAAAAGCTGCCTTGATATTTTAAGCTGCCTTGCCGCCTCAGACATATTGCCTTCATATTTTTCAATAGTATGTTTTATAATTTCCCGTTCACAATGCTGTAGATATCTGGTAAGCCCTACGCTTTCAGCATCACAGAAATTTGATTCCTTTACAGGCACTTCAAATAACCTGTAGGGTATATCTTCAAGTTTTATATTATTATCTGCTGTACTATTAAAAGCACCCTCAATTATATTTTTAAGCTCCCTGACATTACCCGGCCAATCATAATTCATAAACACATCCATAACTTCAGGTTTTATTTCATTTATTGACATATTTAACTTTTCGTTATAGAAGTCAATAAAATATTTTGTAAGGAATTCAATATCACATGGTCTCTCCTTAAGACGTGGAAGGTTTATTTGAATTACGGAAAGCCTGAAAAACAAATCGCTTCTGAATTCACCATTATCAATGAGTTTCTTAGGATCTTTGTTTATTGCAGCAATGATGCGAACATCAATTATTATGTTCTTGTTACCCCCTACCCTTCTTATTTGATTTTCTTCAATTGCCTTTAATAGCTTCACCTGCATAATAGGCTCCATGGAACTTATCTCATCCAGGAACAAAGTTCCATTATCCGCAACTTCAAACAAACCCATCCTGTCTTCAGCTCCGGTATAACTTCCTTTTACCGTACCAAAAAGAGTACTCTCAAGAAGATTTTGAGGAATAGCTGCACAATTAAGAGAAATAAATGGCTGGTTTCTTCTTTCACTGCAGTTATGAATAGACTGTGCTACCATTTCTTTTCCTGTACCGGTACTTCCGCAAATCAAGACAGAAGAATCCGTTTTACCTACTTTTCTAATTTTTTCTTTTATAGATTCAATTTTAGAGCTTGATGTTTTAATATCATCAATAGTATATATAGTATTATTTTTCCTATATATTTTATGAACAGCATGGTTCTTAATTTGATTGATTGTATCCTTTGTATAAAGATATTTTGAAAATTCGATTGCTCCCATTATTTTTTCGCCATCCGTAATGGTAAACGTAGAGCCTATCTGAAATACAGTATTATTCTTTTTAGTTATCAGCTTCTCTTTAAAGTCACAGGTTGAAACACCAGTTTTTACAGCTTTCATAATAGTACTCGTGTCATCATCAACATTTTTATAAAGAGAAGTTACCTTTTTACCAATGATTTCCTCGGGTTTTAGATCAAACATGCGAATATTTGCCATATCATAGTAAATAATTATTCCGTTATTATCAACTACGACTATATCTTCATATTCCGTAAGCTTACTTTCTGAAGTAACAATATCCATAATAACACCACCGTAACTGTAAATTAGCTGTATTATATAATGCACTCTGTTTTTTCATACTTAAAGTATAGCATATTCATAAGCATATTTCTATATATTTTTGCCCTTGCTAACATTGCTATAGATGTATTAAGATTACTATTAAATCGCATTTTTGAAGGGGTTGTCACATTACGTTCATGCAACAGCCCCTTAAACCTTTACTTTATCTTACATTCTCCCAGTTCCCTCTCATTTGCCAGTAAAAAGTGCCCCGGCTCTGCTTCTTACCCCCTTAGATTTTCCTGATTATTTATTGGCTGCTTTCTTCAAAGCTGCTTCACGCTCTGTCTTCCAAACCTCGTATGCTTCATTAAATTCTTCTGTGCTCATTGGCTGTGCTAAAAGCTTCTGTCCCTTCCATCTCTCGCTTGAAATACCGAAAGGTGCAAAAGGTGCCTCGAAAGGATGAATCTTAGATACAACATATCCGTTCCCCCCGCTTACGCAGTAAGGCATAACAAAAGCTTCTTCTATAAGTAATGCTTCCGCATCGGCAAACAATTCATACCTTTTAGGAATATCTCTATATTCGCCCTTTGCTTCATTAACCAATGCTTCATAAGTATCATAGATATTTTTTCCGTCATCAGTTACATCAGTTGTAAATTCCGGGAAGTTATAGTTTGAATCCCTTTCGAATGGAACCGTAAATGTCTGCGGGTCTGCATAGTCAGGTCCCCAGTTACACTGCATTAATGAATAATTTCCTGCAATTCTCGTTCCGGCCAGGAAGCCTGTGGGTGCGTGAGGAAGCAGTGTTATTTCGATGTAATCATTACCAAGTACAGACTCAAGCTGCTGTTTTACAACCTGTGCCTCATTAGCCCATGATGTGCTGTTTGTGTTGTAAGGCATCAGTATTTTAACAGGCAGCTTAGCTCCGGCTGCCTGTAATTCTTCAACAGCCTTTTCTTTATATTTTAACGCTTCTTCCGTATTGTAGAAATCCTTGTCCTTTAATTCTGCTAATTTTCCTGTATCAGTAAAATCTATACCTCCCTGGTTTGCAAAATCAGGAAGTGTTATGGTATTAATTATTCTGTATTCAGGATTGTACGGGTCCTGCGTTGCCATTGCAGCAACCCTGTTAAATGCCGACACTATGGATTTTCTGAAATTAGGGTTGTTCACGGCTATCTTCCAGTTTTTCGGTTCATATTCAGCATCATAGTGAGGATCGAAGTTAAATGCATAGAAATATGCGTAGTTTCCTAATTTATCAGGCCTTACCTGTTTCCTAAGCTCAGGCGAATTCATCCATTCGTCAAGACTTGCCGGAGGAATGGCAACAGCGGATATTTCCCCACGCTTGTACATTTCCCCGGCCAAGGCTGTTGCTTCCTTGTTGTATCTGTAATTTAATTCTCCTATGTGAACATTTTCGGCATCCCAGTATGTGGGATTTTTTTTGAGTATTCTTTGCATCTGCGGTTCAAATTCCGTTAATAAATAAGCTCCATTATACAGCAAAGCTGAATTTGTGGTGCCAAACTGATCTCCCATTTCTTCCAAATACGGACCATATGCAGGGAAAAAGCATACATATGTCAACATTGATTCAAAATATGGAATAGGCTCCTTCAGTGTATATACCAAAGTATAATCATCCTCAGCCTTCACTCCCACCTGGGAAAAATCTGTTATCTCTCCGTTGAAGTACTCTTTTGCATTCTTGATTACATCATAAAATACATTGGCAGTTGACGATTCGTTTTCCGGAGTCAAAAGATATTGCGCCGCACTTACAAAATCGTTTGCTGTTGTTTCAGCAACTTCATTTCCTTCATAATCCATCCATTTGACACCTTTTCTAAGGTTAAATGTCCATGTCAGCCCATCTTCGGAAGCTGACCAGGATTCAGCCAGCGCAGGCTGAATAACTCCGTATTTGTCATAATCAACCAAAGTATCGACCAGGTTTGCAGCCAAGGCATATTCAACAGCCATAGCCGTTGTCAAATAATTGATTGTCTCAATTTCCTGAGCGTATACAGTTTTGTATACCTGCTCCTCCGCATATTTTCCGCCTTCGGAAACATCACTTTCATCTGCGGGCTTATCAGTTCCCGATGGTGTTTCTACAGGTTCCGGAGAGTTTCCGCCAGAACATGCTGTTAATATCATGGCAAATATTAACAAAATTGATAGTATCTTTTTCATACTTCCCTCCATAAAAAATTAGATAATATAATTAGCACGGCTAATTTCATTTCCCTTACATACTCATGATTTTGTTTTCATTTTGTATAAAAAAATGGTGCAGTTAAGAGGGATTCATTTTTTTCCCTCTATATTATTTATTATTAAATATCTTTTTGATAAGTTGAACATATAAGTCGGGTAAAACATTGAAATTATAATTTATATTCAATCTTTCCGTATGTTTATGAAAGTCTTTTCCGTATCCTCCTAAAATAATTCCGGGAACACTGAACCTTTTTAAATCCTCTTTAGGGAACTGATAAATCATATTTGCACCAACAACATTTTCAAAAAGCTTATCAAAGTTCATATCCTTTGCCAAACTTGTATAGCTCAAATCAGAAATTCCCATATAATAGTCCTTCATCTTAAGAGTTTCTCCATATTTTTCCTCGGCATACTTTATAATTTCATCAACACAACTCAATAGGTTATGGGCCTTTTCCTCGTTTTTGTCCATATAAACATCCGGATAATATGGCGGTATAATTGATACAATTACCATAGGCCGCTTGTTCTTGTATAACTCATATAACTTTTTAACAATTTTTATACATATGTCCTGAAGTTCTAACTTTTCTTCTAAAAGTTCTATAGCAAATTTTTTTATGTCAGCATCCAGATCACCATAATATGTTTCTTTAACCTCACAGTATAGTTCATAAAAGGTTTTAACGCATGCAGTTATAGAATGTGTAACAGGTCTTTCTCCTGTGAGTTTTTCATACTTGTCAGCCTTAATCTTTATAAATTCTATTGCGCTTTCAAAGGCACTATGCCCAATCTCTATCAGTTTGTTCATAATCTCTTCCGGATTCATGTGAATGGAAATTATATTAAAATATGAAGCAGAATACAGCGGTGTTGATATATAGTATGTGTTCTTCAGATCCTGAAACTTCAGGCATACCGGCGGAGGTGTTGTCTCACCAAGATTATGCTGACAAAATTCTGTATTAAGTTCCATTTCCCTGTATATTTCAGTTGCAATCAGGTTAGGATCTATGCCAAGAAATGGTTCTCCCCCATGAGTTGCCTCGCCAGCTATAAAATACATTGGCATTACCTTTCCTGATGCTCCATAGTGTATGTATCTGTTGTTATCGTTTGCCTGATCCTCCATCATGTAGCATTCGGTTAAAAGAAGAGCAGTGTAGTTCAGGTTTTTTTCTGCTGCAAACTCATTAAAGAACGGAACAGCTCTGAGCATACCCTCTGAGTTTGTCTCTTCACCGCATACAGCGACATATAGAAGCTTTCCGTTAATCCCCCCCTCTTCAGAGAAGTGCCTCAAAAGTTCAATACAAAGTGCATGTCCATATTTCATGTCTGCGGTACCCCTTCCAAATAGCCATTCACCACTTTTAAAATCTTTCAGGCTATCTTCATCAAGCGAAATCTGGTTTATGCATTTAGTAATTTCCTCTACATCATAGGCTTTGTCTTTTAAATGCCCATACTCCTCCACATCGACTACATCATAGTGTCCGGTTAATATTATAGTCTCCTGATAATCCGGGTTCAGATCCATAAAAGCAGTAACAATGCATCTGCCAAAAGGGTCGTTTTCCAGTGGAACGAGCTTTACTGCATCCTTACGCTGATTGAAATAAGGAATTTCATAAAGCAATTCCCGAATCTTATATGCTGCCTGTATTTCTTTAATCGTACCGGAAACACTTGGTACCTTCACCATCCTTATCATGTTATTATAAATATTTTCTTTGCTTATCAATCATTTTACCTCCTGAAGAAATTATGATATTCATTAATAAAAACTATATAAAGCAAATTTTATGCCACTTACAACCTTTTCAAAAATAATATGCATCGGCAAACGCACTATTACAACCTTTTCAAAATATTAGATAATATGTATATGTATATAATACTGTATATTTATGATAGTATATTGATTTATATTTGTAAAAAAAATTTTACATAATGTAAAAATACTTTACATAATATTTTTAAATCGGAGAAATTAAAAAAGCAGAAGAGCCGCGCTCCTTGAAATTACACACATTTCTGGAGTCTTTCAATTTCCGCTCTTCTGCTACCTGATGAAATCAGTATTTGAGACTTTTACCATTAGCCCTCTTATCACTCATTCTATCAAAAATCTCCTTACGATTATTAAAATCTAATGAATCTTTTATATAAAGCCTGCACCTATTTTATTACAGAAAGTTTTTATTAATTGCCGCTGATTCTTCGGATTTTTCAGGCGTGATACCTTCGTTAAGCCATTGGACAAATTCGTTTTCCGTAATTATTCTGATTCCAAGCTCCCTGGCTTTTTTATTTTTTGAAGAATTTGACAAACTGTCGTTATTAATCAGATAATTTGTCTTAGATGTGACCGAACCTGTTACCTTTCCGCCTCTGTTCTCAATAGCTTCTTTTAATTCGTCTCTGTTTTTAAACTGTTCAACCGAGCCTGTAATAACAAAATTGATATTTTCAAACAGCTGCTCAGATTCATTTAAATATGGTTTTTCAAGTTCAACTTCCCTGAGCAGGTCAAAAATTATCTGTTGCTTTTTTTCATCCTTAAAGAAATTAATGTAATTATTCGCCATAACATCCCCGACACCTGAAATTTCAATTAGCTCATCAAATTGAGCCGTTTGTATCCTGTTCCAGTCATCGTTGAATTTTTTACAGATTATTTTTGCATTAGACAAACCTATGTTAGGTATGCCAAGGCTGTACAACAGCCTTGAAGCTGTTGTTTTTCTGGCTCTGTTTACAGAATTAAGCAAATTATTAAATGACTTTTCCCCAAAGCCCTCCATTTCTGTTATTACATCCCTGAAATTCTCTATATGAAAAATATCCGCCAGCTCTTTTACCAGTCCCCTGGCAATAAGTTTTTCAATTGTTGCCTCTGAAAGCCCTTCTATATTAATTGCATCCCTGCTCACAAAGTGTGTAAAGGACTTTATATGTTTTGCAAGACATTCCTCGTTGGTACAATACAGAGTCTTTACATCATTTTCATCCTTAATGGCGGTTTCTCCTCCGCAAACCGGACATTTTTCAGGTATTTCTATGTTTCTGCTTCTTGTCAGATTGTCAGATATCTGTGGAATTATCATATTCGCCTTATAAACACTTATTGTATCTCCCACACCAAGCTCCAGGCCTTCCATTATGCTTAAATTGTGCACACTTGCACGGCTGACGGTGGTTCCCTCCAGCTCCACAGGCTCAAATATTGCAATTGGATTTATGAGACCCGTTCTTGATGCACTCCATTCAATTTTTAAAAGCTTAGTTTCTTTTATTTCATCCTGCCATTTGTAAGCTATGGAATCTCTTGGAAATTTTGCAGTTGAGCCCAGTGATTCTCCATAAGAAATATTGTCATAGGTGAGTACCAGACCGTCTGAAGGCACATCATTTTCAGCAATGTGTTCCGCAAACCAGTTTACGGTGTCCTCTATATTCGAGAAATTTACCGTTTTGAATTCTACTGTGGAAAACCCCTGGCGGCTTAGCCACTCAAGCTGTTCTTTCCTTGAATTCTTAAAGTCAATACCCTCTGCCTTCACCAGTGAAAAGGCATAAAAGTACACATTTCTCTCAGCCGTTACCTTATTATTAAGCTGCCTTACCGAACCGCTGCATAAATTCCTCGGATTCTTATACTTAGCTTCTGCATCCACTATCAGGCTGTTAATTTTTTCAAAATCCGAATAGCTTATTACTGCTTCTCCCCTTAATATCAGGCTTCCCTCGTAATCTATATTGACAGGTATATTTGCAAAGACTCTGGCATTGTTTGTTATTACTTCACCGACTTCTCCGTTGCCTCTGGTAACAGCTTTTACAAGTCTCCCGTCCAGGTACGACAGTACTATGGTAAGTCCGTCAAGCTTCCAAGAAAGCAAACCATCATTATTGCCAAGCCAGTCCTTTAATTCCGAGGCATTTTTTGTCTTATCTAACGAAAGCATAGGCTTTTCATGACGCTCCTTTGGCAAATTAGACAAGAGCTCATATCCCACATTAATTGTGGGACTATTTGACAGGGTTATTCCCGTTTCCTTTTCAAGCTCTGCAAGCTCGTCATACAAGCTGTCATATTTTAAGTTAGACATTATTTCTCTGTTTTCCTGATAATATGCCTTATTTGCCGCATTCAAAAGTTTTATTTTTTCCTTCATTAAAAGAAGCTTATCTTCCATAATGTGTTCCTTTCAAGTTATATTTTTTCTATCGGAGCATAGTCTAAATTAAGGTTTTTAATTCCTTTATTTTCAAATGCTATGACTGCCACCTTGCTGTCTCCGTCATCCTTAATCTGTACAACCGTACCGGCACCCCATGCCTTGTGCATAATTCTGTCACCAGGCTGTATACTGTCTGCTTTGAGCCTTGGCTTGCTTTTTTTTCCCTCCAGGTCAAATCCACCTTTGAAATAATTGTTTTTGGTAAAAGTGTTACTTTTCCCGGATGTATATTCGCCGCTGTCAATTCTTTCTATTTTTTTAGCGGCAAATGAAGCAGGGTCGCTTTCTTCTATGCATTCATAGGGTATTTCCTTTAAAAATCTGGATTTTACTTTCATTTCATGGCTTCCGAATCGCATTCTGTCATTGGCATGAGTAATGTAAAGCATTCTTTTTGCTCTTGTTATTGCAACATAGAATAATCTCCTTTCTTCCTCCAAATCATCGTTTAAATCATTCTGGTCAATAATAGGAAACATTCCTTCTTCCAGCCCGGTAATAAAAACAGTGTCAAATTCCAGTCCCTTTGCACTGTGAACGGTCATAAGTATCACGTTATCTTTTTTTGTTTCATCGGTTTTATCAACATCTGCCAAAAGAGAAACATGAGCAAGAAAATCCTCCAGACTGTTTTCCTCATACCTTTCTTCAAAATCCTTGGCGGCAGACAAAAACTCTTCCACGTTTTCAATCCTGCTTCTTCCATCATCTGTATCTTCTTCAAGGAGCATGGCTTTTAATCCGGTAACCTCATATACCTCCTGAATGAATTCCGATAAGGGCATTACATCTTTTTTGATCATCAGCATTTCCATCATGGAAATGAAGCTTTCTATACTGGCAGCAGCCGCTTTGGGCAAATTAAGCTGTTCTGAGTCAAAGCAGGCTTCAAATTTTGAAATACTTTCAGCTTCTGAATAATCAGTTATAATATCCATGGTTTTCTGACCAATTTTCCGCCTTGGAACATTAATTATTCTATCAAAGCTTACGACATCTTTTTGATTGTATATGAGTGTCAAATACGCCATAATATCTTTTATTTCTTTTCTTTCATAGAATTTTAACCCTCCAACTATTTTGTAGGGTATGCCTTCTCTTATAAGCCCTTCCTCAAGAGCTCTTGACTGCGCATTTGTTCTGTATAAAATTGCCATATCTGAATAGTCAAGGTTATTTTCTCTTCGCTCTTTCCTTATTAATGCGGCAACAGTAAATGCTTCATCCTTTTCATTATCTGTTTCCATTATCCGTATAAGATTTCCGCCTTCAAAATCTGTATAAAGGTTTTTTCCTTTACGCTGACAATTGTTGCCTATAACCCCGTTTGCCGCATTCAATATGACGTTGGTGGAACGGTAATTTTTTTCAAGCTTTACTACCTTTGCTCCCTTAAAGTCATGTTCAAAATTAAGTATATTTTTTATGTCTGCCCCTCTCCAGCCGTATATGGACTGGTCTTCATCTCCTACCACAAACACATTGTTTTCGCCGTTTGGTTTTTGTCCGAGAATCTTAACTATACAATATTGTACCAGATTGGTGTCCTGGTACTCATCAACGAGAATATATTTAAACTGTTCCTGATATGATTCCCTGATATCTACTTCTGTTTCCAGAAGCTTTAAAGCCTTAACAAGAAGGTCATCAAAGTCCAGTGCATTTGCCTGTTTCAATTTTTTTTCATAAAGAGCATATGCCTCCCCAACGTTTCGCTTGATGAAATCGGTATAATGCTCTGCAATATATTTATCGGGATTATTTCTTACGTTCTTTTCACTGCTTATAATAGCTCTGATTGAATTAACATTATATTTCTTTGTATCCAAATCCAGTTCCTTGATACAGTCCCTGATTATTGCTTTCTGATCGTTTGTGTCATATATTACAAAGTTCCTGTCATAACCTATTCTATCTATATTTCTCCTTAATATTCGCACGCAAACAGAGTGAAAGGTTCCAATCCACATTCGGTCTATTGAATAATCTATAAGTTGTCCTATTCTTTCTTTCATTTCATTGGCTGCTTTGTTGGTAAAGGTAATGGCCAGAATCTCCCAGGGTCTTGCTTTTTTTGTTTCCACCAGGTATGCTATCCTGTGTGTAAGAACTCTTGTTTTACCTGTTCCCGCTCCTGCTATAACCAGAATTGGCCCCTTGTCATGAGAAGCCGCTTCTCTTTGTTTTTCATTTAATTTATCTAATAAGTCCATAATTCCTCCGTTTGGATCCATATACAACATATGTTCTATAGATTATAACACATTGCCCAAACCCGAACAATAGTTTTTCCATAAGTCTTTCGTGCTTTTAAGCCTGAATCTTTCCATGAATGGGTATTAAACCATAAACTTTTTCATAGGTGCTGTACATAACAAAAATACCCAAATTTTTAACCCGTAATAATTTACGTACGTAAAAATTTGAGCATAATTTTAAACATATTAATTTCTCAGTTAAATAAGCATTGTATAAATTCTTCCCCGGTAATTCTTCCAAGGTATTCATCTATTGATACATCTCTTAAAGCCATTCTTACTTCATCAATGTCATATTTTAATCCATGAAGCTTTGCCCCTAACTGCGCAATATCTACTTTTCCAAAAAAATCACCATAAATTTTACAGTTTTCTATTATACCGTTTTCCACCTGCAGCCTTGTCTCTACACTGCCTCCAGCAAATCTGCCGTAGCCTTTGTAATTGAATTTTGGAGACTTGCCGTAATTCCATTCCCAGGTTCCATATCTTTCATCAACCATTTTTTGAATATTTCTCCTGTCCTCATCGGTCAGCTCATATATTTCAACAGGTTGATTGAAGTAATCAAATATATTATTCAGCAGCACCTGTTTGAATTCTAAAACATCTATATCATCTTTTATATATGGCTTAATATTAGTTACCCTGCTTGACACGGATTTTACTCCCTTGGATTCAATTTTATCTCTTCTTACATTTAGTGCCTTGGACAATGTATCTAACTTTGAATCAAAGAGAAGTGTCCCATGATTCAAAACTCTGCCTTTAATTATACTTTGAGCTATCCCGGAAATTTTCTTTTCATCAATTACCAGGTCGTTTCTGCCCGATAACTGACAATTTACTCCTATTTTTTCTAAAGCTTTTATTATTGGAATATTGTATGTTTTAAAATCTATTTTTTCGCTGCTGTCAGCTTTTGCTATAAACGAAAAATTTAAGTTTCCCAAGTCATGATATACGGCACCTCCGCCGGTTACTCTTCTAACCACATTAATATTATTATCTTTAACATATTCCATATTTATTTCTTCCACAGTGTTTTGGTTTTTTCCTACAATTATAGATGGTTCGTTCCTCCAGAGCAATACAAATTCTTCGTTTAGATCCAGGTTCCTAAACACATATTCCTCAAAAGCAAGGTTATAGTGAGGATCAATTGAAGTATTCTCTATAAATTTCATGTAATTCACCTCGTAACAATTTTTTAAATTATATAATAAAAAACATTTTTTTACAATATTTTTTTAAAGGTTTAATCCAATTGAGAATTTTGTAATATTATCGACAAAAATTATATGAAAAAAAAATATATAATTGAATTGTCGAATAATATCAAAAATGCTATAATTGCAGTAAGGAGATGACAGAATGGCAAAAAAAATTATATCGTTTTTTTTGGTTATAGTACTAACATTAACAGCAGTATTACCCACATATGCATATAGCTCAGTAGAAGGCTTACCGGAACAGCTTACTGAAAAATCAGCACAAGCAGGCAAGTATATGAGCATATATATTGAAACTCTTGCAAAAATACTGGCAAAATCAAGATTGACTGATTTGACAGTAAATAAGTCAGGAGTAGTAGTTGAAAACAAAACCGTAAGAAACCTTCATATTACAAAAGGTGTGGGAAATGGCAGCGTAACCTTAAAAAATGTTACTGTTAAAGGTGAATTGCTTATTGAAGGCGGCGGTGAAAATTCCGTAATAATCGAAAATTCAAGTATAAATCAATTGACTGCAAATAAGAAAAACAGCAATGTGAGAATCTTACTTGAAGGAAACACAAACATCAGTTCAGCTTCAATAAAATCTGACACTGTATTGGAACAAGGACAAGTCTCCGGAAAGGGTTTTGAAAAGATAAATCTTGATGTGGGCAGTTCAGTTGTTTTGAAAGCCGATAAGAAATTTAACTTTTCTTCGGAAAACGAAAAGGTTGCAGAAATTGATTCCGATGGTATCATTACGGCTAACAAATGGGGAACTTCTGTAATATCAGCCACTGTTGACGGGAAAAAAGCTAAAATATGCGAAGTCACTGTAGAGGATCCCTCTTCAAAGACAATCAAAATATTGTTTATAGGAAATTCTTTCTCACATGATACTGTTTACTATTTATCTGACATTGCAAAGTCTGCCGGTATGAACATAATTGCGGGAAATCTGTACAGCAGCGGTTGTTCTCTTGAAAGACACAATAAATATGCATTAAATAATGAAAAGGCATATACATATTATAAATGGACTTCCTCAAACATGACGGCTCAGGAAGATTATACCGTAAGCGAAGCTGTGCTGAATGAAAAATGGGATTATATAATCTTTCAGCAATCTTCGGAATATTCCGGGATTTATTCTACATATCAGCCATACCTGAACAGCTTAATCGCATATGTGAGGGGAATAGCTTTGAACCCGGATGTAAAACTTGCATTAAACATGACCTGGGCATACTCTTATAAAAACACTAATGATAATTTTATGCGTTATAGCCGTGACCAGAAAATTATGTATGAAACGATTGTGGGTGCATATAAGCAGGCGGCTTATGAAACAGGTATCAATATAACTATACCCTGCGGAACAGCTATACAAAATGCCAGAACAAACAAAAGTTTAAAATCTATTGGAAATGAACTGACCAGCGACGGCTACCACTTAGATGAAGGAATGGGTCGTTACATAGCAGGTTTAACGCTGTTTGAAACAATTATTAATGAGGAAAATATTAACAGAAACTTATATGAGGATGTTAAATTCGTTCCAAATACAAACTATACTGAAGACATGGTTAATCTTGCAAAGAAGTCAGTTAAAGATGCGATAGCAGATCCATATAAAATTACATCCGAAAAAGCTACCGCCATAGATGAATAACACTTAAGCAGACACAATAAAAGGACGCCTTGACGTCCCTTTATTTTTATTAAAATTAAATTATTTATTCAGGATTATCTGCCTGCTTCATATTGCTTTAACAGCTTAACAAACAATTCGGGAACCTTGAGCATATTTTCAGGTGTTTCAACGTATGAAATACGGAACTGAGTGCTTCCTGGGTTTTGTTCTCCCTTTGCAATATCATAGAAACCTTTCATAGGAGCAACCAATAATGTTGTTTGAACTCCATTCAAATCAACAGAACCTTCTCCCGCACAATACAATACGAAATCAATTGAATCAAATCCAGGTTTTACAACATTTCTAACATCTATAACAGTGTATATTGATGCATCGGGACTTGAAACAACCAACCCAGGTTCTAAATCCTTCAGGTTTTTGCTTACTTTAAAGATCAAGTCTTTGTAGTAATCGCGAAGGCCTTTGCACCAATCAGCAATTTGTTCCTTGCTTTCATGAGCTAAAGCTCCGAATATATATTGTCCTATAGCATTTGCACAAAGATTTGCAGTATATTCTGCAGCACAGCGATTGCTGAACTCATCATTATCAGTAACTAATGCACCTATTCTCAGTCCACATGCATTCCACACTTTTGATGCAGTTTCTATGCTTATTCTCCTGCCTTCAATTCCGGGAACTTCCTTGTCTGTTATTCCCCAAATGCTTACCAACTCGGCACCATCTACATAATATAATTCACGGTAAGCTTCGTCACTGACCATCCACATGTTGTATTTTACACAAAGTTCTGCAAGTGCATTTAATGTTTTTTTATCATAAAGTTGTCCGGTAGGATTGTCATAAGGTATAATTAGAAGTGCTCCGGGGTTGGTAGCCTTTATCATTTCCTCAATTTTATCAATTTCCGGAAGACCAAATTTTCCGTCTTCATTTAAGTTACGTTTAATTGTTACTGTCTTTCGTCCTGTTCTTTCTGCAAAAGAAATATAATTTGTATATGCAGGGTCTATCATCATCAATGGTTTTTCGTCTGTTCCTGCAGGACCGCAAACTCCCAGTAACAGCAATTCCATACTTGTTGAGCCGCCGTCGGTTACCGTCACTGACAACTTGCTTGTATCAAACCCTTCGCATTTTAGAATATTTTTGAAAGCTTCTTGAGTTTCATCAAAACCACCGGTAGCGGTATATCTTATTACTCCCTTTGAAAACGGGCTATCGGGTGCATCCAGATTAAACATCCTTTTCATCATGGCAGGATTTGTGGGAAGAGAAACATTTCCTATTCCTACGTTAATTACTGCTTCAGGCTTAACCTTGCGTTCTGCATATTTCATCTGTGCAAGCCTGACATCTGAAGGCATTCTTGATTCAAAATGTGCTGATAAAACTGGTCTACTCATTTATAAAAATCCTCCTAAAATTATATTATATCATATCATTGGTTGTATGATTATTTCATATATCTCTCGAATATGATTATAACGAACTTTTGTGTTTTTGTCTATATATTTTGACAATTATATTTAAATGGTTAAAAGTTAACATTTAGAAATTACACACATAAAATATTAATAAACCTTTAAGGAGCATATATGGTTTCATATAATAGCATAAACAATAATTTAAATCAACGTGAAAGAGGTTCGGAATGTATTACGCTTGGAAGATTAGCCCCAGATTTTATAGCAATGTCCACTCAGGGATATGTCAGATTGTCTGATTACAGGGGAAAATGGGTATTGCTTGCGAGCGAACCAATGGCATTTAAACCTGTAGGAACTACAGAACTAATAAAAGCTGCTCAATTTTATCCGCAGCTCCTGGAAAGAAATGCGGTAATGGTTGCTCTTACTACAGATAACATTTATTCTAACTTAGCTTGGGTATTTGATATTTATCAGAAAACTGGGATAACTGTTCCCTTTCCGGTTATTGCGGACTCAGACTTAAGTATATCGGAACAATATGGCATGCTTAATCCCGACAGGCTATATGGGGAAACTGTAAGAGATGCATTTATAATAAATCCATATGGAAGAATAAGGTCAATCCTAACATTGCCTTCATCCTGCGGAAGAAACTTTCAGGAGTTAACAAGAATATTGGATTCACTTCAGATTACCGAGCAGTACAACCTTGAAACTCCTGCTGATTGGCAGCCGGGAGGTTCTGTTTTAGTTCCGCCGCCAACTACATACGATGAGATTATCAACAGATTAAATACAGCAGATAATCATGGACTGCAATGCCCGTTATGGTACGTGTGCTATACCGACCTACCGGACAGCAATCCTGATGTTTCTCCGCAAAACGAAGAGCCTGCCGAAAGCTTAACCTATGATGTTTGCTTTTAAATATCAGGTGGTATGAATCCGATGCTTTTCATTCCACCTGTTCATGCTGCTTATTATTTTTCAGCCTTTAATATTATTAATCCAAGTGAAGCTCATAAGCTTTTCTCTCTCCTTCAGGAGTAGGCTCAACGAAAATCTGGCCTCTGTAACTAAACCCAAATTTTTGAATCAGCCCCTGCATACGTATATTCATTTCATGAGTATCCACTCTAAAATCTCTAAAGCCCTGACTATATGCCAAGCTAAGCAGGTTTGAAAGAAAATAACCTGTCAGGTGCATCCCTCTGAACTTGTCTGAAACTGCAAAGCGGTGAATAGTCGCATATGTTGCTTCGTTATTTCTCCATGAGCCGTCAATCATTTCATAATTTGGGTCTGGGACAGTCATCAATGCGGAAGTTCCTGCAATCTGTTCGTCAACAATTAGAAGATATCCATAGCCCTGCCTGATATCGTCAATAATAGTCTTTTCATCAGGATTACCGTTTTGCCACTGCCTGCTTCCATCTGCTTTCAGCAATTGTTTTGCATTGTAAATGATAGTCATTATACTGTCTAAATCGTTTTCAGTTGCTTTTCTGACATAAATTGTTCCCATTTTATCCTCCTGTACAAGAAATTTTTTCACTTTTTCAATCTATCCACATCCTATTATCCAATTCAATCTTACGTTCCTTCCAATCCGGCTGTAGCGTAGAAATAAAATTGTAAAAATCTTTAGAATGATTTGGATGTATGAAATGTGCAAATTCATGCAGTACAACATATTCAATACATTTTTCCGGTACTTCTATCAACCTGCTGTTCAGCGTAATAATTCCCTTTTTAGGTCTGCATGAACCCCACATTGATGTCATATCCCTTATTTTAAGCACAGGATATGGTACATCGTATATTTTGAATTTCCTGTAAGTTTCATCACATATTTTCGTAAATACATTAATCTGACATTTTTTAAACCACTTTTTCATGAGCTTTTCTTTTCTTGAGAAATCATCTTCATCCAGTACATTTAAGAAAATAAAGTTTTCATCTGATAACACTTCCTCCTTACCTGCTTCTGTTACCTTAAGCTGTAAACTCCTGCCAAGAATCTCATAGATTTCACCGCTGATGTAATTCCTTGAATTAATTTTCAGATGCTTACGTCTTTTTTCATACTCGCCTAATGTGCGAATAATAAATTCCTGCTTCTGTTTTACAAAATTATCAATAAACTCCACAGGAACGGTATAATTTGCCGATACAAGAATGCTGCCATCAATGTTAATTCTTAAGTTGACATTCTTAACATTTTTTCTTGTAAGACGGTATTCTAATATTCTCCGGTTACAGGAAACATGCCTTATTTCCGCATTATGTATATTTAAGTGATTCTTTTCTGTTAACTCTTCAGTACTATTATCCAGCATCATTCTACCTGCCTGTATGTCGTTTTAAAATTACACATTGTTTAATTGTTTATTTGCTTATTTCAATAATTTAGCACTTACAGCTTTTCCAGACGGTAAAGAAATTTGTCTACTGCCGAATTAAATTCATAGGGGTTTTTGTTTGCAATAAAATGTGTACCCGGAATTATGGCCAGCTCCGCACCTGGTATGCTGCCTGCAATAAGCCTTGTGTGTTTTTCCTTTATCATGTCCCTCGTTCCAGCTATTACCAGCGTCGGAACAGTAATACTCCGCAAATCTTCCGGCTTAATAAACGGGTCATTCACCATAAGCCCAAAAAGCTCTCTGTTTTTTTTAGCTTTTGGTGATTTCCATGCAAAAATCCCTGCAAGATGATATTCCAGTTCTATTGGTATCTGAACATGTCTTTTTACACCCTCAGGCTCAAGATTAGCTCCGTTAATTATAAGAGCCTCCACCCTTTCACCATATTTTATTGCAAACTTTAATGCGATATTTCCCCCATCTGAAAATCCCAAAATTATTGCCTTTTTTATGTGGTGTAAATCCATAAAGTCATGCAGATCCTCTACAAACTGTTCAATGGTAAAAGGCATGACCCCACGCTTTGACTTTCCATGACCCCTGGTATCAATAGAAACCACATGGTACTTTTTCACAAAATAATCCATCTGGTGCTCAAAATAATCACCATTTTCACCATTCCCATGTAAAAGAATCATTGTTTTTCCTGTTCCCTGTTCTTTATAGTAAAGCTCTATGTCCATTTTATTATCCTATATGAATCTTCCTTCATATTGTTCTACATTTTCCATATGACTTGTCGGAATATTTACATCATCAAAAATTACTTAGTTTACACAGGTTTCTTATTTTCTAAAAACAAACAAATACTCGTGTGCTATCAACAAAAAATTATATTTCACACTATTTGTTTTCCAGTATCCCGTAGCCTTGCAATTGTGCTGCTCCTTAATTATTAGTTCTTTTAATTTAAACCCCGCATTCTCAAAAATACGCATAACATCGAAAGACATTGGTATCATATGACCCTTTTGACGAGTATCCCCCATAAGAACGGCACAGAACTTATCTTTCTTCAATACACGATAGCTCTCAGCAGCTACAGTTTTCATCTCTTCAAGAAAATCCTTAACTTTATAATGCGACAAATCTTCTTCAATATCTTCACTATACTTGATAATATCAGCATACGGTGGGTGAGTACAGATAAGATCAATGCCACTGCCTGGAATGAAAGCAAGGTTACGAGCATCGCCCTTGCGAATATAAACTTTGCCATCTGCACCCTCGTGCTCAAAATCCGTCTTCTCTCTGCATCTGTTGAGAGCTATATCGTTTACATCGACACCGATGATATTTCTGTTTAGCAGCTTCGTTCTATTTGTTCGTCATCATTAAACAAGTTCTCAGTATAAGCTGTAAAACTTGCTGTATCTGTTATAGGGAGATAAGGCGGATCAAAATACACAAATGTATTCTCATCAATAAAATCCCTTGACTTTCTGTAATCCCCACACGATAGTAACTTTTTGAAGTTTTGCCGACACTATGCGAAGATTACTCTCATCACAAATCATAGGATTTTTATAGGAACCCATCGGGACATTAAACAAGCCTTTTTTATTTACTCAATGCGAGCTAATTCTCTCCCAAGGGTAGTCTTCCGCATCCGTTAGCGCCAAAAACAATTATGCCATTTGGTTTACTCATCTTGCTATATTCCACTCTTGTATCATTTGTTCAATCGACTGTTGCCTTTCACTTCGGTCATCACTGACAGCTTTTTTCGCCACTTCAAACAGTTCTTTGCTCAATTTCCATTTTTCAATACATCTGTCGCTATCATCACCGAATAAAGAAAATGCCGTCGCCCCCATCGCATACACATTGGTAATCTCATCAATTACTGCGCCGAGTTTATATTCTTCTGGTGACATGAAAAGTGAGCTGCCCCACATACGCCCCATATTGTTGGTATAAGGTGCTTTTGTGTAGAAATCAATATCACAAACAACAGTTTTATTTTTATTAAAGTCGTACATGATACTACCATCATAAAAATCAATAGCGACATAACGTTGCTTTGCTACATGAGCATGAAACACAAGAATTTCATCAAATACTTTGAGCCTCGTTTCCAGTGGCATTTGCATGAATTTTTGTCTGGAGAGCGGATACATTTTACCCATGCACTCGGCATCTACCCATTCAAATATAGCAGCCAGTCCACCGCCGATTTCTTCATCATCAATCAGTTTTATAAGAGTATCATGCGATAAATCCCGATATACAGCAAGTGATTTGCTTAAATTGTGTATAGCTGTATCAGCCGTGCAATTTGCCCTTTCAGTCGGAGCACCTGCAAATTTAATAAAGTATTTAGTATCACCATTCTGCACGCCAAAACAGATATTACCTGAATCTTGATCGTCAAAAACTTTAAATACATTGCCATATTTGCTGAGAAAAGAGAAGTCAAACGGAGATTTCAGCTTATAAGGTATTCCGTCAATGTACTGGATATAGAAATCTTTAAGATACCATGTGGGTACAACAGACTGCATATTGTCATACCACGATAAGATATCTGCTATTTGCCGATACGCAAAGTCGATTTCACCTTGACCAAACGGAATAGACCACGGCAGGGAATTTACAGCCACACAAGCCATGTATAGCGCAAGCAATCTCCAGAAATTTTCTGGGGGTTCTCCTTCAAAATAAGCATTTAACTGCCCTGTGGCAAAATGCGGAGAAGGTTTTGCGGAAAATTGTACTCCCGCTAAAGCATGGTATGGCTCAACCATTCTGAGACGCTGAAAATCAATAACGAACAGCTCGTGGTCTTTATTTAAAATCAAATTACCGGGATGATAGTCGTCGTGCGTCAGGCACATCGTCTGATTTTTCATAATGTGACGGTTTTGTTCTATGTATGCAATTAGTTTTTCGTCACCTTCAAAGGTTAACCCGCAATTACGATAGTTTTTAATATAGCGATCAATTTTAGCACCGTAATTATTAAACCAGTCGTCGGATGGTGAAAGCGTTTCAATTGTTTGCATTTCTTTTATGATTTTGCCAGCTTTTATTCCAAGCGCATATTGCTCCGTTTCTATAAGTAGCGGTAATATTTCTTCTGCATCATCACCTTCAACCCAAGTGAGCATAAGAAACACGCTTTTACCGTCATTGCATACACCGAAATCAACAGGTTGTTGCATTGGTATCCCTAAAGCAGCAACACGCTTCATGTTTTCATATTCTGCTTTCTTATGTTCATACTGAGATATGTCCGCTACGCGAATTAAAAATTGCTTGTCATCAACAGTTTTGGTGTAATATTTTTTATCGCTCGACCAGCCTTTGTTGACAGATTCGATATGAGTAAACTTACGCCCAAAATCATTCCATAGCCGGGCAAGCATAAGCTTTTCTTTAATAAAATTTTTCTTTCCAGCAAGATACTTTTCTCTATCAGGGTCAATAGGATTTTCATCCATTAGTCGTAATTTTAAGGTTTCGTAAGCCTTAGCTTCAGTAAAATGCGTGTTCATGTAATCCCGAAAGTTAATATAGTTTATAAACTCTGAACTATCTATTTTTACAACATGAATAAAGTGTGTGACAATTCCCCCGGTATTAGAATAATCGCCACAGGCAAATAACAATGACTCATCATCGTGATTTTCTCGTTTGCGGTATATGAATCCCTTTTCTTCCAGAGTTGGCAATAATGCCATTACTTCATCAAAATCTTGCACCGCTACAGCAATATCAATAATTGGTTTCGCTTTAATAGAAGTAATTGCTGTGCTCCCAACATGTTGGACGTCTTTTGCAACATCGCCCAAAATGCTCCAAAGCCGCTCAATCGTTTCAGATGCAACTTTTTCCCATTCTGGATCATGAGAAGCAAGTGCGACTGTCCCACGTTTTAATCCCAAAATCATATCTATTCCTCCACGATTTCTACAATATCGCCGATATCACAACCCAGCGCCTTACAAATCTTAATCATAGATTCCATTGAAATTGATTGGTTCTTCCCAAGTTTAGCTATGGTAGTAGCACTGATTCCGGCAGCGTCTTTCAACGCCGTTTTATTCATATCTTTATCTATTAGGAGCTTCCACAGACGTTTATAACTTATTTGCAATTCAAGACACCTCTAACCGTTGAGTTTTTATGATTATATTATACATTATAATCTCTAAAAACACAATAGTAACATCTACATATCTAAATATAATATCCACTATATTTAAATATAAGAAGGCACAGCAGGAAGCAATCCTCCGGCAGGGCATAATCTTTATTTTTGGCTTTCAGATGACCATTTTCTGCTGACAGTTTTTCATTGCTGTTGGATAGCCGCTCGTTTTCTTTATAAAGCCTGCCGTTGGTTTGATTGAGCCTTTCGTAACTATTTAATGCTGCAAAATATTTAACCAAAATGTTTTTAACTGATATTGATTTTTATTTGAAAAGTGGCAGAGAATTATATATTCACGGCGAGGAAGCTGCTACAAAAGATGCAGATTTTATTGTATATGGAAGTTTACAACTTGATAAAATCGTTCAAGCAATCTTGGATAGAATTAAGTGAACATGATATAACGCAAAAAACTCCCGCCTGAACTTAGCGTTCAGACGGGAGCTTTCAACTCTGTCTAAATATTACTGTGGAATAAAAGTTAGTATCAAATCAGTATCAATGACCAATTTAAAGCGCTGAAAACCTAATAATATCAAGGCTTTCCAGTTTTCCCGTTCTTATTCCCACTCAATAGTAGCTGGGGGTTTGCTGGTTATGTCGTAAACAATGCGGTTTACGTTGTCTACTTCGTTTACGATTCTGTTTGATACCTTTTCTAATACTTCGTAGGGTATCCTTGACCAGTCGGATGTCATGCCGTCGGTTGAGTTGACTGCTCTCAGGGCTATGGTATGGGAGTATGTTCTTTCATCTCCCATAACTCCTACGCTTCTGATGTTGGGAAGACATGCGAAATACTGCCATATTTCGTTTTGAAGACCTGCCTTTTTTATTTCATCCCTGAATATGTAGTCAGCTTCTCTTACTATTTTTAATTTATCCTCGGTGACTTCTCCAAGTACACGAATTGCAAGACCTGGTCCTGGGAATGGCTGTCTTTCAACTATTTCTTCAGGTATATCCAGCTCTCTTCCTACCTGTCGGACTTCGTCCTTGAACAACTGTCTGAGCGGTTCAAGAAGTTCAAAATCCACGTCTTCAGGAAGTCCGCCAACATTGTGGTGGCTTTTGATAACTGAGGCCGTTGCCGTACCGCTTTCTATAACATCCGGATAGATTGTTCCCTGTACCAGGTAGTCAATTTGCCCGAATTTATCCTTTAGCTTTTGCTTTTCTTCTTCAAACACACGGATGAATTCTTCACCGATTATTTTTCTCTTTTTTTCAGGCTCGGTTACTCCTGCCAGCTTGCTCAGGAATCTTTCTCCTGCGTTGACTCTTATTAAATTCATGTTGAATTTTTCTTTAAATACTTTTTCTACCTGATCTCCTTCATCCTTTCTGAGAAGACCATGGTCAACAAATACACAGATTAAATTTGAACCTATTGCTCTGTGAACCAATACTGCAGCAACAGATGAATCAACTCCTCCGGACAAGGCACAAATAGCTTTTTTATCTCCTGCCCGGGCTTTAATTCTTGCTATGGTTTCTTCTGCGAAGCTGCCCATGTTCCAGTCTTTAGTCAGTTTACATACATTAAATAAAAAGTTATTTATTATTTCTCTGCCTTTCTCAGTATGCTCTACTTCCGGATGGAACTGCACCGCATAAATTTTCTTTTCTTCGTTTTTCATGGCACATACGGGACAGGTTTCCGATTTTGCAGTAATCTCAAAACCTTCCGGTGCTTTTTCAATGTAATCTGTATGGCTCATCCAGCATAATGAGTCCTGTTCAATTCCCTTAAACAAATTATCTTCTGACAATATTTGAAGTTTAACTCTTCCATATTCCCTGGAATCTGCTCTTCTTACCTTTCCTCCGAATTCCTGGGCTATAAACTGTCCGCCATAGCATATACCCAGAACAGGAACTCCTAAATTAAATATTTCATTTGAAATACATGGAGCATTTTCTGCATAAACACTTGCCGGTCCTCCTGAAAGTATAATTCCGTTTGGTTCTTTTTCTTTAATTTTCTCGATTGAAGATGTGTATGGCACTATTTCACAATAGACATTTGCTTCTCTTACTCTTCTTGCAATGAGTTGACTGTACTGTGCTCCAAAATCAACTATTAATATCATTTTTTACTCCTCTTGGGTGCGACCTTTATTTTTATATAGATTATCAAAAAAACTTATTCGTGTCAATTCATACTTAAGCTTAACTTGTAAATGCAGTTTCTTCAAGAAAAACCGGATCCATTTGATTCATTTGGTTCCCAAAAAAACCGTCTCCAACAGTTCCAATGGTTCCAATGTTTCTTGGTCCTTCAGGGATTTTAGCTGCAAAATATCTGCTTAAACCAGGTTCTGCAACTAAGTTCAATATATCATCATATAATACTTCCTTAGTAATAACCGCAGTATTTTCAGAAGAATACAACAGCTTTTCTGTTATATATTTTAGCCTGTCTGATTTTTTCGCATTAAAATCAGAAATTCTTAAATAATATCTCTCTTTTTGCTTATGATTTGCATTCTTCAGTACCTTTCCCCCAAGAGGATTACTCTTTCTGTAGGAGTTATTTACAATGTCAAGTATGTCATTAAGCACCGCCGTTGCTGTGGGAAGCTTTCCTGCTCCGAGTCCATAAAATTTCAATTCACCAACGTTGCTCCCTTTAAAAACTATTGAGTTAAATGACATATTTACATTCGAAAAATATGAATTCTTTTTTATTAAGACAGGCTGCACGGCTGCAGTGAATTCATTCTCAACAGCTTTCATCTCTCCTATAAGCTTAACAGTACAGTCCATCTTTTTTATCTGTTCCACATCAAAAGCTGTGATCCCCCTTATTCCACTGACCTGAATATCACTTTCGCGGACACTTCCCTGAAATCCGAGTGTTCCCAAAATTCTAAGTTTTCTGAGAGTGTCATAGCCATCCACATCCGCACTCGGGTCTGCCTCAGAATACCCAAGCTCTTGTGCCATCTTAAGAGCCTGGTCATAATTCAGATTTTCATCAAACATTTTTGTTAATATATAATTACATGTACCGTTTAAAATTCCCTGAATACTTATTATTTCATTTAGCTCAACCTGTTCTCTTAGCGGCTTTATTATGGGAATTCCTCCGCCTACACTGGCTTCATATAAAAAAGCCCGATTATTTTCTTTCGCCAGGGATGACAGCTCCTCATAATACCCCGACACAACTGCCTTATTGGCTGTAACCACATGTTTGCCGGAATTAAGAGCGCTTTTAATATATTCATAGCCCTGTTCAACACTGCTTGTTACTTCTGTTATGATGCTTATACTCTCGTCACAAAGTATCTCATTGAAATCTGATGTAATTACCGCACCGTTTAAATCTATGTCTCTCTTCTTGTTAATATCATTGACCAGAACCTTACTGACTCTGATTCCATTATTTCTCTCTTTTAATATTTCAAGTATTCCTGTTCCTACGGTGCCAAGTCCTAACAATCCTATATTTATCATTTGTTCCTCCGTGTTAATGCTTATTTATGAGCAGTTCTGCAATCTGAACCGCATTAGTTGCAGCTCCTTTTCTGATATTGTCCGCAACTGTCCATATATTAAGTCCGTTGTCAACGCTGAAATCTCTTCTTATTCTGCCTACATATACATCATCGGAACCGGAAACATCTAATGGCATGGGATACACATTATTCTTAACATCGTCCTTAATCTTAACTCCCGGAAAGCTTTCCAGAACCTTATACACCTGATCCATCTCAAATGGTTCTTCAAATTCCAGGTTTATGGATACGCTGTGACAGTTCTTTACAGGAACTCTTACTGTTGTTGCGGTTACTTTTATGCTGTCATCATTGAGTATTTTCTTTGTTTCATTTATCATTTTCATTTCTTCCTTTGTATATCCGTTGTCAAGGAAGCTGTCTATATGAGGAAGAGTGTTGGATCTGATCTGATGAGGATAAAATTTCATCTCTCCTTCTTCCAAATCTCTTATTCCTCCCATTCCTGAGCCTGATACTGCCTGGTATGTGGAATAAATCACTCTCCTTATCTTAAATCTGTCATGGAGAGGTTTTAGCGGAAGTATGCTCTGTATGGTCGAGCAATTGGGATTTGCTATAATTCCATGATTATCAAAAGCTTTCTTGGGATTTACTTCCGGCACTATCAGCGGAACATCCTTCTCCATTCTGAATACACTGCTGTTATCAATTACCACCGCACCGCTGTTAGCCGCTGTTTTGGCAAACCTTTCACTTACCTGTCCGCCTGCGGCAAAAAATACAAAGTCCAGGCTTTTATCAAAAGAGTTTTCATCTAATTCTTCCACAATATACTTATTGTTTTTAAATGATATTGAATTTCCGGCAGATTTTTTTGAGGAAAGAAAATATATATTTTCTATCGGGAAATTTCTCCCCTCCAAAACCTTTAAAATTGTACCTCCGACCAAACCCGTTGCACCTACAACCGCCACATTATATTTTTTCATTTTGTAATCCTCCTTCATTTCTAATATTTCTAATATTTCTATATTTAATATTCTTAACTTTAGCCCGGAAAGAACCGGCACTTGTTCACTGATCACCCTCAAAAGCCTTGTAAATGGCTGAAATTGCTCTGTTGAAGTCGGCGTTTTCAATACCTACTATAATATTTAATTCACTGGAGCCCTGAGTAATCATTCTTATATTCACGCCTTCATTTGCCAGTGCGGTAAATACTTTTGCAGATATTCCCCTGGTTCTTATCATGCCTCTACCTACAACTGCTACCAGTGCCATATCAGTGTAGCCGACTATGGAATCCGGTCTACAGTATATGCGTATTTCTTCAATTACTTTATCAAGCTTTGACCCAAGCTGAGAGTCAGCAATTACTAAAGATATGGAGTCTATGCTGGAGGGCATATGTTCTATTGATATATCATTACTCTCCATAACTGAAATAAGCTTACGAAGAAATCCCTTTTCAGAAGACATCATTGTTTTTTCTATGGATATAACCGTAAAGTTTTTCTTTCCTGAAATCCCGGTTATTGTTTCGGGGTATGTTTCAGGGGATAAATCATCCACTATCATAGTTCCGTAATGTTCCGGGAAGTTTGTGTTTTTTATATTTACAGGTATTCCTGTATGCTTTATCGGAAAAACAGCCTCTTCGTGAAGAACCGGAGCACCCATGTATGAAAGCTCTCTCAGCTCCTTATATGTTATGCTTTTTATTGGTTTGGGGTCACTTACAATTTTAGGATCTGCCATAAGAAATCCTGATACATCTGTCCAGTTTTCATAAAGATCGCATTCTACGGCAGATGCAATAACTGAACCTGTAATATCAGAGCCACCTCTGGAAAATGTAACTATTTCACCTTTTTCATTTTCTCCGTAAAATCCCGGAATAACCGCATATGGTATTTCTTCAAGCTTTGCCCTGATTTTAACCCTTGTCTTCTCTAAATCAAAATTATTATCACAATCAAATATTATCATTTCAGACGCGTCTACAAACTCAAACCCAAGATATTCTGAAAGTATAATTGCATTCAGATATTCACCCCTGCTTGCCGCATAGTCTCCAGATGCATCACCTGTAATCCCGACCTTAATTTCTGAAAGTATTTCCTTAATATTCAGCTTTAATCCCAGTTCAGTGCATATATCCTCATATCTTTTTGAAATAATGGCATATACTTCATCAAAATTTATTCTGTGGGAAGCAAGCTGGTGACACATATACAGCAAATCAGTGATTTTATGATCTTCACTATATCTTTTACCCGGTGCTGAAGGTATTATGTACCTTCTCCTGCTGTCACCGGTGATAATATCCTTAACCTTCATAAACTGATTGCCGTCAGCTAATGAGCTTCCTCCAAATTTTGCTACAATTATATCCTTCATCTTATCTCTCCTCGTATTAATTCGCTTCATAAACAGTATAAATAACAAAACACCCGTCCTAAACAGGACGAGTGCATATCGTTTCCACCCATATATATAACAGTCTTAACGCTGACTTGCGCAAATCCTTACTTTTTTCAGGACTGTGCTCGCAGGTGGTTTTCAATCTAATGTATCAGGGAAGTCTTTCAGCCGACGAACTTCCTTCTCTTATGACCTAAGTAGATTTACTCGTCCTGTTCATAGCTTTTTGCTATTCTATATCCTTTAAAAAGTTTTGTCAATATTTATTTTTATATATTTTTTTCTTTATTTATTCTATTTAATTTATTCTATTTATTATTTTTTCTTGGCATCGAGTGTATCGCCTCTCCTGTGCATGCGCACACAGCCTCATAAAAAACCTCTGACAGCGTCGGGTGTGCAAATACCGACTCTTTTATATCTTCAACCGTAAGCTGTCTTTGTATGGCAAGTGAACCTTCATGGATTATATCGCTGGCATGGGTCCCCATAATGTGTACTCCTATTATTTTATGACTTTCCTTTTCAGCCAGAACCTTGACAAAGCCTTCACCTTCGCCCATGGAAAGCGCCTTTCCGTTTGCTCCGAACATGGATTTGCCCACCATATATTCCACATTATTTTCTTTGGCATCATCTTCTGTCATACCTACAGATGCGGCTTCCGGAAAAGTAAATACACAGGATGGTACCGCATTGTAGTTTATCTTTGAATTATGTCCGTAAATATTTTCAACACATACCTTTCCTTCTTCTGAAGCAACATGAGCAAGCATAACTCCTCCTATAACGTCTCCTATAGCATAGACACCTTCTGAGGTTGTTCTGTAATTACCGTCAACCTTTATGCCTTTTCTGTCGTATTCTATGCCGGACAGCTCCAGGTTCAACCCTTCTGTATTAGGTTTTCTGCCTGCTGCCGACAATAAGAAATCGCAGGTTAAATCTATTGTTTCTTTTTCATTTGCAACCGTCAGCTTCAATCCCTCACTTGTCTGCTGAACTTCCTTCAAAGCAGAGCCTGTTATGATTTTTATTCCCTGTTTTTTTAAATAAACAGTAAGCTTTTTGGAAAGCTCCTCATCCAGTCTGTACAATATCTTAGGCAGGAATTCAATTATCGTAACCTTTGTACCTAAGGAAGCGAATATTCCTGCAAACTCGATTCCCACAACGCCTCCGCCAAGTATTGCCAGGCTTTTGGGGACTTCATTAAAATTCAATATTTCATCGCTTGTTACTACACACGGTAAGTTAATTCCCGGAACAGAAACCTCAGAAGTAGAAGATCCGGTGGCAATGATTATATTCTCTGCAGTCAATTCCTCAATGTCGTTCTCGCCATTCCCTGTAATAACTTCGAGAATCCTGCTTCCCTTGAAGGATGCCTTTCCTTTTATTACTTCAACACCATTTCCTTTTAAAAGCTGGTCGATTCCTATTACCAACTTATTAACAACTTCATTCTTTCTTTTTTGAGCCGCGGACATATCAAAATTATATTCACCGACAGATATGCCGAATTCGCCAAGCCTGCTTAAAGAATTTACCGCTTCCGCATTCCTGTAAAGAGATTTAGTAGGTATGCATCCCCTGTTTAAACAGGTTCCGCCTAAATTATCTTCATCTATAAGTGTAACTTTTGCTCCAAGCTGGGCCCCTCTTATGGCTGCTTCGTAACCACCGGGACCTCCACCGATAACTATTAATTCTCTTTCCATACTACACACTCTTGCTGTAACGAAGTACCGGTTTTCTTGCTGCCGCTGCTTCATCCAGCCTTGAAATTATTGTAGTATGCGGGGCAGATTTAACAATTTCAGGATTGTTTTCCGCTTCATCGGCAATTTGTCTCATTGCAGCTATAAATTCATCCAGTGTCTCCTTTGTTTCACACTCTGTAGGCTCAACCATCATGGCTTCTGAAACAATCAGAGGGAAATAAATTGTGGGAGGATGGTATCCGAAATCCAGCAGGCGCTTTGCAATATCCAGTGTCGTTATACCATTCTTTTCCTTCTGCCAGTCTCCTGAGAATACGCATTCATGCATGCATTCTGTGTTTGCGGGCAAGTAATATTTATCTTTAAGCTTGCTTGCAATATAATTAGCATTGAGCACCGCATTTTCAGAAACTGCCCTCAGACCATCAGGTCCAAGGCTTCTTATGTATGCGTATGCCCTGACGCATACTCCGAAATGTCCATAGAAGGACTTAACCTTTCCAATTGACAATGGTCTGTCATATTCAAACAAATATTTATCTCCTTCCTTAGCAATCACGGGCACAGGCAAAAATTCGGCTAAATGTTTTTTAACGCCTACAGGACCTGATCCGGGTCCTCCTCCACCGTGAGGAGTGCTGAAGGTCTTATGAAGATTTAAGTGAACAACATCAAATCCCATATCTCCTGGTCTTGTTATACCCATAATAGCATTTGTGTTTGCTCCGTCATAGTACATTAATCCTCCCGCCTCATGGACTATTTTGGATATTCTTAGAATATTTTCATCAAAGAGCCCGAGAGTATTGGGATTTGTCAGCATAAAACCTGCAACCTCATCATTCATTGCAGCTTTTAATGCTTCTAAATCAACTAACCCTTTATCGTTTGATTTAACTTCCACAACATCAAAGCCTGCCACTGCGGCAGATGCCGGGTTAGTTCCATGTGCGGAATCAGGAACAACTATGGTATTTCTTTTTTTGTCTCCTCTGTTTCTATGATACGCTTTAATTATCATAAGACCTGTAAGTTCTCCGTGGGCTCCTGCAGCAGGCTGCAGTGTGAACTGATCCATACCCGTTATTTCTGACAGCATATCTCCAAGCTCATACATAATTTCCATAGCTCCCTGCACGGTTTCTTCAGGCTGGCAAGGATGAATCCCGGCAAACCCGGCAAACCTTGCAACAGTTTCATTTACCTTTGGATTATACTTCATGGTACAGCTTCCCAGAGGATAAAATCCCGAATCAACTCCGTGATTCCTTTGGGAAAGCTGCGTAAAGTGACGTACGGCGTCCAGCTCACTTACTTCCGGAAGGTCCGGTGCATCTTCTCTTAAAAAGCTGCTGCCTATAAGCTCCTGTGCTGAATTGGCAGGCACATCGCATTCCGGCAGGGAATAGGCCTTTCGTCCTTCTCTGCTTATTTCAAATATTAATGATTGATACTTCTGCATATCATTCCACCGCCTTTCGCACTAAATAATCTATATCTTCTTTCGTACGTTTTTCCGTAACCGCAATAAGCCAGCATTCTTTTAATTCAGGATATTCCTTTCCCATGTCATATCCTCCTATTATGCTGCTTTTTAAAAGCTTTGAGTTAAGTTCTGCTACCGGTTCACTGCTTTTTACAACAAATTCCTTAAAGAAAGGTTTTGTAAATACAGGGCTGAACTTTCCTGTATTAATAAGCTCATTATAAGTATAATGAGATTTCTGAAGGCACAAATTTGCAACCTCCCTTAGTCCTTCCTTACCCATTAAGGTTAGATAGATTGTAGCGGTTAAAGCATTTAAGGCTTGATTAGAACATATGTTTGAGGTTGCCTTTTCTCTCCTGATATGCTGTTCTCTTGTTTGCAGTGTTAGAACAAATCCTCTGTTTCCATCCTTATCGGTTGTTTCGCCTACAATTCTACCAGGCATTTTACGCATAAGCTTTTCTGTAACTGCCATAAACCCCAGGTATGGACCTCCAAAGCTAAGGGGGTTTCCCAATGATTGCCCGTCGCCCACTGCTATATCTGCACCCAGCTCACCGGGGCTTTTCAACAACGCCAGGGATATGGGGTCAGCACTTACAATCAGCAGGCTTTTGTTTTCATGAACTATTCTTTCAACTGCTGCTACATCTTCTATAATACCAAAGAAATTTGGGCTTTGAACAATAACCCCGGCAGTATTTTTGTTTAGCTTGCTTTTTAAATCTTCTGAATCTATTTGACCGTCTTTATATTTTAGCGTTCTTACGGTAATATTTCTGAACTGTGCATATGTATCCAGCACCTGTCTGCTTTCGGGATGAACGCTTCCTGCAATTAAAATTTCAGACCTTCTTGTGGCTTCGCATGCCATTATTGCTGCTTCTGTCATAGCGGTAGCTCCATCATACATTGAGGCATTTACAACAGGAAGACCGGTTAACTCGCTTATCATTGTCTGGTATTCAAATATAACCTGCAATGTTCCCTGGCTTATTTCCGGCTGATAGGGGGTATATGCAGTGTAGAATTCCTGTCGTAAAGTTAGCTGGTCTATAACAGCAGGAATATAGTGGTCATATGCTCCCGCTCCTAAAAAACACGTGTAATCGTCCAGGTTTATATTTTTATTTGACAATGTTTTCATTTGTTTAACAAGTTCCATTTCAGACAGAGCCTCTGGTATGTTTAAGTCTGCTTTTAACCTTACCGAATCAGGAACTGCTTTAAACAGAGAATCAATGTTTTCAAAGCCTGTTTCCTTAAGCATCTGTTCTCTGTCCGCATTGGTATTTCCTATATATCTTGCCATTAGTTCCTCCTTATTCACATACTTTTTCGTAGTCAGCGGCCGAAAGAAGAGTGCTTACTTCTTCAGGATTTGACATATCTATGGCAACAAGCCATGCTTCATAGGGTGACTCGTTTATAAACCCCGGATTATCAGCCAGCTCCTCATTTATCTCTGTTATTGTACCTGATAGCGGAGCATAAACGTCTGACGCAGCCTTCACCGATTCAAGGACTATAAATTGTTCACCTGTGTTAACTGCTGTGTCAACTTCAGGAAGTTCGGCATAAACCACTTCTCCTAAATGATCCTGTGCATAATCTGTAATTCCTATGTAAGCTTTGTTCCCCTCCACCTTAATCCATTCGTGAGAATCCGAATACTTTAACTCATTTAATATTTTCATAACTTCCTCCATTTTTATATGATTGATAAATTTAATTAATTATTATTTTTATATTTTTTTGCATAAAAAGGTTTTTTAATTATTTGGGCTTTCAAGTTTTTGCCTCTTATCAAAATTTCTATTTCTGTTCCTTCTTTTGTATAATCAGCATCTATTAAAGCAAGCCCGATATTTTTCTTTAATGTAGGAGAATAGCTTCCTGTAGTTACATAACCGACTTTTTTCCCATCTGCATAAACATCATAATGACTTCTGGGAATTCCTCTGTCAATCATTTCAAAGCCCACAGACTTTCTTTTCAGTCCTTCTGATTTTTGTTTAACAAGTGCCTCCTTACCAATAAAATCATCTTTGGCAAGCTTGACACAAAAGCCCAGACCTGCCTCTAATGGAGTTATATCCTTGTCAATTTCCTGACCGTATAAAGGAAGCCCTGCTTCAAATCTCAGTGTATCTCTTGCTCCTAATCCTGCAGGCACAAGTCCCTCATCCTTTCCCGTCTCAAGAAGCATATCCCACATTTGCGGTCCGTCTTCCGATGCAAAATATAGTTCAAAACCGTCTTCTCCGGTATATCCTGTACGAGACACCAAGACACTGATTCCACCCACATCCATATTACTTTTAAAGTGGTAAAATTTCAGATCATTTAACTCCTCTTTCACAAATTTTTGCAGTATTGTCTGTGCTTTAGGCCCTTGCAGAGCAAGCTGGGCATAAAATGGTGAAACATTTTTCACTTCAACCTTACCGGATATATGTGATTCTAACCATTCAAAATCTTTATCAGTGTTTGAGGCATTAACAACCAACAGGAAATCCTCATCGCTGTTTTTATAAACCAGCAAGTCATCAACTACACCTCCTGTAGGATAACACATTGTTGTGTAAGCAATCTGTCCATCTGTAAGCACTGAAACGTCATTGGTTACAATCATTTGCAGAAACTTTTCCGCTTCTTCGCCTTTTACTGTTATTTCGCCCATGTGGGACACGTCAAACAAGCCTGATTTTGTTCGCACTGCTTCGTGCTCCGAAAGTATTCCTGAATACTCCACGGGAAGAGCCCATCCGCTGAAATCAATAATTTTTCCACTTAGCTCCAAATGTTTTTCATATAACGGTGTTGTTTTCACTAAATCACTCCTTTAAACCTTATACTTTAATATTATACTTATATATAATAAAAGACAGAAGCAATAACATGTCGCTGTCATTGTCTCTGTCTTATATCGCTATTCAGAGTATTGTCCAGGCCTGACCCTTTTGCCTGAAAGTTTCATCGCACTTCGACCAGTGCAACTTGCTTCTTCGGCGCCCATATTGATCTCTCTCAAGCCTATCATCCAATATTACATTTATTAAATTTTCTTAATATAAATAAAAGATTAATAATTCACTCAAATTTACAATCATATTATAAAGCCCTGAATCCCAATTTGTCAACAGGTTTTAACTCGTGAAAAAAACTACTTTTAGATTGAATTTTCTTGTCTCTTTTTGATAATCCTATAACATACATTTATTTGATTTAAATTAAATCAAAAAATAAAGAATGGCTCCTTAACCTTAAAGGTCCATTCTTTATAATCTTCAACTACTTATGCTATCTAAAATTGTTTTCGTTATTTTTATTTTTATCCTTGTTATTATTTTCTCGGTTATTAAATCTGTTGTTGTCGCGGTTATCAAATCTGTTGTTTTCACGATTATCTAACCTGTTGTTATTTTCCCTGTTATCAAATCTGTTGTTGTTGTCTCTGTTATCGTTTCTGTTATCAAATTTGTTATTATTGTTTCTGTCATCAAATCTGTTATTATTGTTCCTGTTGTTGAATTTGTTATCATTTTCTTTGTTGTTGAATTTGTTGTCATTTTCTCTGTTTTCAAATTTGTTGTCATTTTTGTTTTGATAGTTGTTGTTCATTTGCTTCATCTGCTCCCTTAAGTTTTGTTGGCTGTCTAATTTTGCTTGTTCTTCCCAATTGTATAACCTTACATCGTTATCCGGATTCATGCTGTTAAAGTTTTTAATGATCGATCACCTTCATTAACTTTTATTGAGGTAACAATATTTTCTACCTCAGATATATTATTTACAGCTTTAGATTAATTATTTAACCTTTATTTGTTATACAATTAAATATTTTCCAAATTTAGATCAACTGCAAAAATGATACATTGCTATTCCTGCAGCTATGGGGAGATTCAATGAGTCTATTCTGTCTGTATGTTTTATGAAAACACTTGTGCCTGCAAAAGAAAAGCTTGAATCAAGACCTGTGGCCTCATTGCCGAAAACCAAAGAAAACAGTTCATTATTATCGTGCTTTATATCCTTTAATGATTTAGCTCCGTCAAGCATGAACGTATAAATTCTTCGGTTATTAAATTTCTTTTTATACATGTCAAAGTTGTCAAAATATTCAAAATTTATTTTAAACAGTGAACCCATTGAGGCTCTTAAAACCTTGGGGTCAAACACATCAACACCAGGACTGATAATGGCAAGGTCATTTAATCCAAATCCTGTGAGAGTTCTTATAATTGTACCCGCATTTCCCATATTGCCCGGATTTACAAGTACTATATGAGAGTTGTCAGGATTCAGGACACATTCATATTTATCAAATACTCCTATAACGTAGTTATTATCCTTATCACTGATACGCTTAATTGCCTTATCATTTATCTCAGTCCTGATATTAAATCTTTCGCAGAGTTCAAAAATATCAGCACTTGATTCTGACTTGTAATGAGAGCTTACTAATACCTTTATTACCCTGTCAGGCATTGACTGTATCAGTTCTACCGTGGGAAACATTCCAAATGTATAGGAATAATCAAAATTCTTTTTATATGTCTTTATATCCATTTTTTCTCCTTACCCGTCTCGCTAAAAACAACAGAAATATATTAAATTCTTAGAAGAATATCATCAAGCCTTTATTCTCATTCTGTCAGGTACGCATAAATCAATTTAATTGTATTTTCAATGCCATCCCTGTGTGTCCTTTCCATTCCGTGAGAAGCATGCACACCGGGACCGATCAGACCTCCTTTTATGTCATTCCCTCCTCTTAACGAGGCTGAAACATCTGAACCATACATAGGATAAATATCCACTGCATATTTTAAATTATACTTCCCGGCAAGTTCAATTAGTCTTCCTGTTATGTCATAATCGTAGGGACCGGAGCTGTCTTTGGCACAAATTGATACATCTTCTTCGGTACATGACAGGTCAAGACCTATGCACCCCATATCAATTCCCAAAAGCTCATCTATATCCTGAGGAATGTTTGAGCATCCGTGCCCTACCTCTTCATAGGATGAGACTATTATCTTAACTTTATTTTTTGGTTTTGTTCCAAGACGGTTAAACATCTCCAGCAGGCTTAAAGCGCAGGCTGTTCCGGCTTTATCATCCAGATATCTTGATTTCACATATCCTGATGGTGTAACTGTGAACTTAGGCTCAATTGATATAAAGTCACCGACACCTATTTCTAATTTTAGCACTTCGTCTTTGTTTTTAACCTTCTCATCCAGTCTCACCATCATATTTTCTTCGGTTCTTGCCTTATCTCTGGCATCGCTGTATACATGAACCGAAGGAGATGTTGACAGCATTGTTCCTGTATATATCTTTCCGCTGCGCGTATGTATCTTACAATATTCTCCATCTAAAGTAGAGAAAATGTTTCCGCCGATGGTAGTGATTTTCAGTGTCCCATCGGAATTTATTGATCTTACCATGGCTCCCAGTGTATCCACATGTACGGGTATACCTATGCAATAATCGTTATCAACCCCTTCTATTTCAATTATTCTGTTTCCTTTTTTGTTTTTTGAAACATTGTACCCGAAACCGCCTGCAATTTTTTCTATATGCTGCATAACATTTTTGCAGTATCCTGTAGGACTTGGTATCGTTACTATTTCTTCAAGCACCTTAAGAGTAAAATCAATGTTTGTTTCTAAATTCATCATTATCCCTCCAAAATATTTCTTTAGACAAAATTATACTACTAACCAATTAATTATTGCAATACATAAATTGGGGATATTGCATATTACTGATTTTGTATATATAATTGTATCACGATATAAATTAAACGGCAATGGAGGTAATTAAATGGAAAGCTTAAAGCTTAAAGATTTTTTGGACTACAAGTTTCTGTCGGGTCTTGAACTTTCTCCTGATAAAAATTATGCTGCGTTTGCAGTTCACAGCATGGATTATGACAACAACAAATATTTGTCAAACATTTGGGTTTATAACTGCCTGACTTCAGATTACAAAAAGCTTACAGGCATGAACAATGAAAAATCGTTTATATGGCTTGATAATGACACCTTGTTGTTTCCTTCCTTAAGAGACGAAAAACTAAAGAAAAAAATTGAGGAAGGAGAAAACTGGACTGTATTCTATGCTATTGACATTCATGGCGGCGAAGCATACGAATATATGAGAATACCAATGAAAGTCAACGAATTTAAAAAACTTGCAGATGAAAAATTCCTCATAACTGCAGAATATGATCACTACGGAATAAACCTTCATTCACACAAGGGTGAAAAAAAAGAAGAAGCAATGGATAAGGTTAGGGAAAACAAGGACTATGAAATTTTGGATGAAATACCCTTCTGGGCAAACGGTGAGGGCTTCACGAACAAAAAGAGAAATCGTCTGTATTTATTTGATAAGGGAACCAAGGATATAGTCCCGATATCAAATCAGTTTGAAAATGTATCTGTGACGGGAATCAGGGACGGCAAGGCACTATATGTATCAGAAAATTATACAAACAAGCTTGAACTGACAAATGAATTGTATTTGTATGACTTGTATTCCGAAAAAGCAATTAGGCTAATTGGCGAAGATGAATTTAGTATAGGCTTTGCAGAATTTGTAGGCGATGAAATTATTTTTGCGGCATCACCCATGGATAAGTACGGTTTAAATCAAAATTTGAACTTTTATAAATTTAATAACGGTGAGACGGAGCTTTTATGCTGCCATGATTTTGGGATGCATGATTCTGTAGGTTCAGACTGTCGCTATGGTGGCGGAGCTTCTTACAGAGTGCTGAATGACTGTCTTTACTTTATAAGTACTGAGAACAAAAGCTCGTTTATTAAAAAACTCTCATTAGACGGAAAAATTGAAAAATTAACAGATGATAACGGCTCTGTAGACTGCTTTGACATTTGCAGTGAAAATATTATTTTTATTGGACTTCGCGAAACTAAGCTGCAGGAAATATATACATTTAAAAATAGTGTTGAAGTTCAAAGAACAAAGTTTAATGAAAAGATTGTGGAAACAAAAAACATTATTAAGCCTGAAAGGCTGGAATTTGAAAATGATGGTATAACAATCGAAGGATACCTTTTAAAGCCTGCTGATTATGATAAAAATAAGTGTTATCCCGGAATACTGGATATACATGGAGGTCCGAAGACGGTATATGGTGAAATTTTTTATCATGAAATGCAGGTCTGGGCAAATGAAGGCTATTTTGTTTTCTTCTGCAACCCACGAGGCAGCGACGGAAGGGGAGACGAATTTGCAGATATCAGAGGAAAATATGGAACCATCGATTATGATGATTTGATGAAGTTCACGGATTTGGTGCTTGAAAAATACCCACAGATAGACAAATGCCGCATAGGCGTTACCGGAGGCTCCTATGGAGGCTTTATGACTAACTGGATTATAGGTCATACGGACAGGTTTAAATGTGCAGTATCTCAAAGAAGTATCTCTAACTGGATTTCAAAATTCGGGACAACTGACATAGGGTATTATTTCAATGCTGACCAGATTCAATCAACACCCTGGGACAACGTGGAAAAGATGTGGTTTCATTCACCTTTGAAATATGCCAACCAGGCTGTTACACCAACATTGTTTATACATTCGGAGGAGGATTACCGCTGCTGGCTTGCAGAAGGTTTGCAGATGTTCACCGCATTAAAATACCATGGCGTCGACGCAAGGCTTTGCATGTTCAGGGGTGAAAATCATGAGCTGAGCAGAAGTGGGAAGCCCCGCCACAGAGTAAGGCGTATGGAGGAAATGACCAACTGGTTTGAAAAATATTTGAAATAGATAAACCCGGGGGACTAATAAATTATTAATCAGTCCCCCCTTTGTTAATTATAACCTTTAAACGTGACGAGACAAATACTAAAATCTCAGGTCTCTTTCTCCGTTTCCAATTCTATCCAGATACTCCGCAGCCTTTTCCCTTCTTTTTACATTTGGAATCTTCTCAATTTCTGATTTAATCATTTCACGACCTGACTCTTTCAACTCTTCATCCCCATAGTCCTGCAAATATTCTTCAAATGTCAGCAGCGCATTCGGAAGACAAAAATTGCTTATTTCACCTGACTTAGCCAGGGGCATGAATCTGTCCCCGGTTCTTCCCAGGCGATAACAGGCTGTGCAGTAGCTTGGTACATATCCATCCTTTACAAGACCCTTCAGCACGTCCACAGGCTTTCTGTGGTCAGCAAGATTAAACTGAGGTTTTTCATCTGTGCCATCTTCATCTACAGTTTGTCTTTTGGCATATCCGCCTACACCAACACTTGAACCTGCACTCATTTGAGAAATTCCTATATCCAGCAGTTCATTTCTGAACTGCTCCGTTTCCCTGGTGGAAAGTATCATGCCGGTATATGGAACAGCAAGACGAATTACCGCTACCACCTTCTTGAAATCTCTGTCCTTAACAAGGTAAGGGAAGTTTCCATAATCCACACCTTCTGCCGGAAGCAGTCTTGGGAAAGATATGGTATGAGGTCCCACACCTACTACTGCTTCCAGGTGTTCAGCATGCATTAAAAGTGCCACTGTTTCATAGTGATAATCATATAATCCGTAAAGAGGTCCAATTCCCACATCGTCAATTCCTCCGTCCAGCATTGCTCTGTCCATAGCCTCGGTGTGCCATTCGTAATTCTGTTTTGGTCCGCTGTGGAGACTTAAGTATGTCGATTTGTGGTATGTTTCCTGGAACAGTATGTATGTTCCTATTCCTGCTTCCTTAAGCTTTCTGTAGTTTTCTGCCGTTGTAGCAGCTATATCCACATTGACCCTTCGAATAGCACCTCTCTCAAATTTTTCATCGTAAATTGTTTTGATACATTCTAAAATGTATTCTATAGGACATAGCTCGTCATCTTCTCCTGCCTCCAAAAGAAGCCTCTTGTGTCCCATAGCTTCCAAAGCCCTAATTTCTTCCCTGAGTTCCTCCTGAGTAAGCTGGTGGCGACCAATTTTATTGGAACATTTATATCCACAATACTTGCAGTTATTAACACAGTAGCTTGACAAGTATAATGGAGCAAACAATACTATCCTGTTTCCGTATATTTTTTCTTTAATTCCTTTTGCAGTTTTAAACATTTTTTCAAGTGTTTCATCATCGTCTACAGCCAATAAAACCGCTGCTTCCCTGTGAGTCAAGCCCCTTCCGCCACGTGCTTTTTCTATAATTCTGTCAACCTGTTCCTTGTCCCTTGCCAGTATATCGGCTTCCTTCAGCGAGCTTAATATTTCACCGTCATCTATATACTCGTTTGAATCCATTGACTTTACGTTATACATGGTACCTCCCTTTATAAACTTAATCTAATAGATTAAGTTAATGAAATCTTATCCAGTATACCTGACAAATAAGCTATGGCAACACCATAATTTGTCATGGGTACATTTGAGCGCACCGCTCTTTCTATTCTTGACATTACGTGTCTGCGGTTGAACATACATGCACCGCATTGTATTATAATATCATACACGGAAATATCCTCCGGAAAATCCGGTCCACTTACTATATCTATTTCAATGCCTTCCCCAAATCTTTTGCGAAGCATCCGGGGAAGCTTTTCTCTTCCGATATCCTCCTGAAGGGGTGCATGAGTACATGCCTCTGCAATAAGAACTCTGGAATTATCATTTAAACTGCCTAAAACCTCCGCACTTTTAGTATAATAATCTATATCTCCCTTATATGCGGCAAACAGTACGGAAAAAGATGTTAACTTGCTTTCCCTGGGCTTCTTCTCATACACTGACTTGAAAACCTGCGAATCGGTAATTATTACATCGGGGGATCTGTTAAGTGCTCTCAGCCCCTCCTCAAGCTTGTCCGCCGTAACGCTCGTAACGATGCATCTCTTGTCAAGAAGCTCTCTGATAGTCTGAACCTGAGGTAATATAAGCCTCCCTTTTGGTGCCTGTATATCCTGTGGCATCACCAGCAAAACCATATCTCCATCCCTGACAATCCCCCCGGTTATTGTCTGAACATCATAATCATCCGGCATATTTTTAATCAGCTCCGAAATAATTTTATCGATACTCTTTTTATACTTTGCACTTATTTCTATCGGAAGAATGTTCACTTCATTGTATATATGTGCGGATACATCTTTCATGTTGTCCATGGTATCAGACTTGTTCAGCACAGCAATGACAGGGATATTTTTTTCATTAAATGCATTAATCCATTCTTTTTCCTCATCAACAGGTTCCCGTGGATCGAACACCACAATGGCAATATCGGTTTTTTCCATTGCCTCCCGGGTTTTTTCAACTCTTTTCTTCCCTACACGATTCATATCGTCAAATCCTGCGGTATCAATTAGTACACAAGGGCCCAACCCATATATCTCCATGGATTTATACACAGGATCAGTAGTTGTTCCCGCAACAGGCGATACAATTGATGTTTCATGTCCCGTCAACGCATTTATAAGAGAGGATTTTCCGCTGTTCCTTTTCCCATAAATTCCTATGTGAAGCCTGTCAGCTCTTGGTGTATCGTTCAGACTCAATTTATATGCTCCCTTCCTGCAGCTTTTCGGTACAAAAATCTCCTCTGTCCACTGCAATTTCATACCCTATCTGTTCCAGCCTCCTGTCGAGACAAGATCTACATTCAGCTGCTTCATCTCCTGTACATATTTTATTATCATAAAGCATGTATTTTTTGCGCACAGAAACCGGCGACAAATTCGGCATAACTACATTGGCTCCCGAAAGTATTCCCAGCTCCCTGCCCCTGGGATGTATTGTCCCCAGAGCTGTTGTAGAAGGCAGAAGGACATTTGGCAGCATAAGCCGAATTATACTTAACAGCTTAAGTGTAAGCTTCAAATCTCCTGCCCTGCATTGTTCAAACGGCGTATTTGTCGCAGGAATAAACGGACCTATACCAACCATTTCAGGCTTTAGTTCATTAATAAACAAAAGATCCTCCACAATATCCCCGGTTGTCTGATAGGGGGAACCGACCATAAACCCTGCACCTGTCTGATATCCAATGTCTTTTAGTGTAAAAAGACAATCCTTACGGCTCTCTCCGTTCATTTCCGGCGGATGAAGCTTCCTGTAATGCTCCTTCCCCGCAGTTTCATTCCTCAAAAGATATCTATCAGCTCCCGCTCTGAAAAACTTTTCATACTGCTCACGGGTTTTCTCTCCTATTGACAAAGTTATTGCACAGTCAGCATATTTAAACCTGATAGCTGAAATTATGTCTTCCATATGCTCATCGGAATACCGGAGATCCTCTCCACCTTGGAGTACAAAGGTTCGGAATCCAAGCCTGTAACCATTTTCGCAGCACTGGAGTATATCTTCTTTATTGAGTCTGTAACGCCGGACATTTCTGTTGCTTCGTCTTATTCCGCAGTAATAGCAATCGTTTTTACAATAATTTGTAAATTCTATAAGTCCACGGACATAAATTTTATTTCCAAAATATTTTTTTGATACTTCCCTTGCCATGGAGAAAAGATACTCTGTATCCTCTTCCCCGGTGCACTCAATCAGAAGCTTAAGCTCCTCATAACTTAAGTTTTTTTCAGCATAAAGCCTGTTAATAATTTCTTTCATCAATATCTCCGTCAACAGAATTATCATATTTTTTAGAAAAAACTGTTTTTGAAGTAACATCAGGCACCATTCCCAGCTTGCCCGACAAAGCACTTATAACATCTGCAGGTGCCTCCATAACCACACTTATGATTGAAATATCTCTTTTGTGATAAGGTATACCCATCCTTCCGATTATATATTTCCCGTAGCCATGTAGTATATCATTTATTTTCCCGGCTGAATCCATATCTTCCACTATTATGCTTACAACAGCAATTCTTGTTTCCATACATACCTCCCATAATTAATCAAAGTTATTAAATATAAATTCGCTCTACCTCTACAATTTTATATAAATAAAACCTTGCAAACGCAAGGTCACACATAATTGAGCAGAAGTTCAATTATTAATTCATATGGTTTCTTGCCTTTATAAACAGGTATACCCTGATTATTCAGTACAGTTTTTTTGTTTTTAGCCGGGCTCACCGTCAGATATCTTCCGATTTGCCTGTATATAGTATATTCCATACGGATAATTAAATCAAGTTATTTTTTTATCAAGAATAAGGCTCTCGCAGTGGAATGCATCAATTTTATTTGTTGTTTTTACTTACTAATCACCTCCAAGGTATGCTTTTTTAATTTCATCACTCTTTGACAGCTCTTCACCTGTACCGCTCATTACAATTGAACCTGTTTCAATTACATACGCCCTGTCGGCAATTGACAGAGCCATTTTGGCATTTTGCTCAATCAGCAGTATGGTGGTGCCCTCGCTATTTATATTCTTAATTATATTAAATATTTCCTTTACAAGCAAAGGTGCCAGCCCCATTGACGGCTCATCCATCAGAAGTATTTTAGGTCTTGACATCAAGGCACGTCCCATGGCAAGCATTTGCTGCTCTCCTCCGGAAAGAGTTCCCGCAGCTTGTTTTTTCCTGTCGCCCAGTATGGGGAACAATTCATAAACATGCTCCATGTCCTCCTTTATTTCCGCCTTGTCCTTTCTCAGATATGCTCCCATTTCCAGATTTTCAACTATGGTCATGGTAGGAAATATTCTTCTGCCTTCAGGAACCTGCGACAATCTCATTTCAACTCTCTTTGGAGCAGACAGACCGGTAATATCTCTCCCTTCAAGCAGAATCTGTCCGCTTGCAGCTTTGTTTAATCCTGAAATAGTTCTCAAGGTTGTGGTCTTTCCGGCACCATTAGCCCCAATCAGTGTGACGATTTCTCCTTCATTCACCGTAAGCGAAATATCCTTGAGCGCATGAATAACACCATAGTAAACATTAAGATTTTTGATCTCAAGCATATCGTACATCCTCCCCTAAGTAGGCCTCTATAACCCGCTTGCTGTTTTTAATTTCAGACGGAGAACCCTCTGCAATCATTGTTCCGTAATCAAGAACATAAATGCGCTGGCATATTTTCATAACTAATGACATATCATGCTCTATCAGCAAAATTGTAAGATTGAACTCTTCTCTTATTTTAGCTATGGTTTTAGTCAGATTGTCGGTTTCCATTGGATTCATCCCGGCAGCAGGCTCATCAAGCAATAAAAGCACAGGTCTGGTTGCCATGGCTCTTACTATCTCAAGATGCCTCTGCTCTCCATAAGGAAGATTTTTTGCCAATTCATTCTTCTTGTCAGTAAGATTAAAAATATCCAACAATTCTTCCGCTTCCTTTACCAGCCTTTCTTCTTCGTAATAAAAATTATTTGAACGAAGAAATGCTGAGGGAAGGGAATATTTTATGTTCTGGTGCATGGCTATCCTTATATTGTCAAGCACCGTTAAATCCTTAAACAGCCTTATATTCTGAAAGGTACGGGCAACACCGGACTTTGTGATATTATATGGCTTAAAGCCTGTTATGTCCTTTACCGTACCATCCACTTCAAGTTTTATGCTGCCTGAGGTTGGAGCATACACTCCTGTGAGAATGTTGAAAAAAGTTGTTTTTCCTGCACCGTTAGGTCCGATAAGTCCCACAAGCTCCCCTTTTTCAATATCCATACTTGCATCGGATACTGCTGTAAGTCCTCCGAAGGACTTTGTTAATTTGTCTGCTGATAAAAGTGGCATATGCCCCCTCCTCTACTGATTTTTCTCATTCTTTTTCACTATTTTAAACAAATCTGTAATTTCTTTTGTTCCCATAAGGCCTTGAGGTCTGAAAATCATTATTACAATCAGAAGCAATGCATAAATTATCATCCTCAGCTCTGAATAGGACTGCAGGAAGGTTGTTAAAACCGCCAGTACAACCGCTGCAATAACAGAACCCGTAATGCTTCCCATTCCTCCGAACACTACTATTACCAAAATATCAATTGATTTCATAAATCCAAATATACTTGGTTTTATAAAATAAAAGTACGATGAATAAAGCGCTCCTGCTATTCCGGCAAAAAATGCACCTATGGCAAACGCCATAACCTTGTACATGGTCGTGTTTACTCCCATTGATTCTGCCGCAATTTCATCCTCTCTGATTGATATGCATGCACGTCCATAGGAGGAATGTACAAAGTTATTTATTAATATTATAGTTAATGCAGTAAATATGAACAACCACATCCAGTTTGTGAACCTGGGAATACCGTTTAAACCTGCGGCACCATTTGTGATATCATCCATGTTAAGAAAAACAACACGGATTATTTCAGCCATCCCCAGAGTTGCGATTGCCAGATAATCACCCTTCAGTCTCAGGGTAGGAATACCTATTAGTATTCCTACAATTGCCGCAGCTGCAGCACCTGCCAGAATTCCCGCAAGAAATCCCGATGTTGAATTCATTTCCATGTTTATCAGTGCTCCCACATATGCTCCTATTGACATAAACCCCGCATGTCCCAGAGAAAACTGCCCTGTAAAACCTGTAACAAGATTCAGACTTACAGCAAGGATTATGTTAATGCATATGGTTGCCAGCGTTATTTCATAAAAGTTGTTTATTGTTCCATTATTAATCAAAGCCTGAGCAACTGCATAGAATACAATTATTACTATTAGGATTAAAATGTTTTTTTTGTTTATTACTTTCATGCTATTCATGCTACACCTTCTCCTTCGTATTCTTGCCAAGGATCCCTGAAGGCTTCAGAATCAATATGATAATCAGAAACGCAAATACCGCCGCATCTCTGTACATTGAATTTCCGTAACCGGAAACAAGAGTTTCCAGTATGCCTATGGAAAGACCTCCTATCATCGCCCCGGGTATGCTTCCTATCCCTCCGAATACTGCCGCAACAAACGCCTTTAATCCCGGCATCATACCCATGAGAGGGTCAATGGAATTATAGTATATGCCTACCAGCACCCCTCCGGCACCGGCCAGAGCAGATCCAATGGCAAAGGTAAAAGATATTGTGCTATCAACCCTTATTCCCATCAGCTGAGCTGCATCCCGGTCTGCTGAAACGGCCCGCATGGCCTTTCCTATTTTGGTGTTTTTAACAACAAACTGAAGCAGCAACATTAATGCTATAGCTGTAAAAACAATATATATTTGCTGTATGTTTATAATTATATTACCAAATTTCAATACTGAATCGTCAAGCAGCTTTGGATAGGATCTGACCTCCGCACCTACAAAGTACATCATTACATATTCCAGTAATAATGAAACACCTATTGCCGTGATTAAAATTGCGATTCTTGCAGAGTTCCTAAGGGGTTTATATGCTACCTTTTCAATGACAATTCCAAGTAATGCACAGGAAAGCATGGAAATAATCAAAGCAGGAATAAATCCAATACCTGCATAAGTGGTAACCGCAAAGCCCACGTATGCACCAACCATATAAACATCCCCGTGAGCAAAATTTATTAATTTAATAATTCCGTAAACCATAGTATACCCCAAGGCAACCAAAGCATATATACTTCCCAGCGAAATTCCGTTCACTAATTGTTGTAAAAATTGATTCAAAGCTGCACCTCCTTATGCGAAACTAACAATTTATACTAATTCACATTAAATAGTTCCCTTGAAGTGAATTAGTATATACTGTTCACCTATGATGCGGACAAATATTTGTCCGCTTTAAAATTAAAACAGTATAAGTTAGCATGAAAGCATGCTAACTTAATTGTTTTCATCTTTATGATTACTTTTACTTCCTATTTTGGATCTACCTTTACACTTGTAGCCTGTACTCCATTTTTCAAGCCTATAACAACCGCTGATTTAACAGGGTTATGATTTTCATCCATATCAAAGGTACCTGTAATGCCACGGAACCCTTTGGTAGACTTAAGAGCATCCTTAACCGCCTCCGGCTCTTGTGAACCGGCACGCTCTATTGCATCAGCTATATATTTCCCCAAATCATATCCAAGTGCATTAAATGCATTTGGGTCTGCACCGTATCTTTCTTTAAATCCTGCTATAAATTCCTGAACCAGTGGATCCTGATCTAAAGATGAATAGTGGTTTGAATAGTATACGTCATTTAATGCATTGGCACCTGCAAGCTCTAAAAGCACAGGGGAATCAAATCCGTCGGCACCGAGAACCGGAGCATCTATTCCAAGATCACGAGCTTGTTTAATAATAAGACCTGCTTCCTGATAATATCCCGGAATAAATATTACATCAAAATCCTTTCCCTTGATTTTGGTAAGAACGGCATTAAAATCTTTGTCCTTTGACACGTAACCCTCTTCGCTGACTACTTGTCCACCTGATTTTTCAAAGGTATCCTTGAAATTTTCCGCAAGTCCCTTGCCGTAATCACTTGAATTATCTTTAATTATTACTGCTTTTTTTGCTTCAAGATTGTTAAGTGCAAAGTTTGCCATTGTCACACCCTGAAATGAATCATTAAAGCAAAGACGGAACACATATTCATTTACATTCCCCTTATCATCCACGGTCACTCCTTTGTCTGCGGTTGCTGATGCGGAAATTGCAGGTACCTTGTTTTGCATTGCAACAGGTATTGTTGCCATAAAATTACCTGACGTTGCAGGTCCTAACTCTGCCACAACTTTTTCCTGTGTCATAAGTCTTGTTGCAACGGAAGTTGCCTCAGCAGGATCTGACTTGTTGTCTATTTGTACAGCAGTTATTTTTTTCCCGTCTATTCCGCCTTCCGCATTTATTTCATCAAATGCCATCATGATACCATCAACATTTGACTGCCCATAGGAGGCAACCTCACCTGTCAATTCAAAGTTAATTCCTATTTTTATTTCCCCTGAATTGTCAGTTCCGGAATTCCCGGAACCTTCCACTTTGTTTACCACTTCATTTGCTACTTCATTATTGCTTTTGTTAGTTCCACAGGAAACAAACAATCCTGTCATTGTTAATACAGCGATTAACGATAAAAATGTTTTTTTCTTCATTTTGTAACACCACCTAATTGTTTTTAGATAATTTTAAAATTGATAATAATACATTTATTTTTTCTTGTCAATATAATTTTTTATGTGTTTGTTTCCTGTTATGAAACTACAAACGTTTTTTTATTTTTTCTATTTAATACTTTTTTTAATTATTTATTCATTTTTCAGTATTTGCAGAGCGTATTATGTTTTTTAATTATGTACAAAAAATTTTTTTAATAACAGACTTTTAGCAATTTATTTGCTTACTGCCGCTTACATAAATTGAAAAATCTTCCCTGGATATTAGGGAAGATTTTGTTAAAACTTACTATGTTAAACGATTAGCAGCGATCTCCTATTCCGCCTACCCTATCACCACAGCTGCAAAACAAAACAACTAATAATAAGAAGAAGAATAACAGGCTGTCATTATCTCCAAATCCGCCTATTCCGCCTACCAGACCGTCATCTCCGCAGAAGCATACAAGAACTACTAAAAGCAAGAAGAAGAATAGCAAGCTGTCTCCGCTGTCTCCTAATATATTGTTAAACATATAGAACCTCCTAAAATTAATTTTTCTATATATTATTCATGTAACCGTTTAAGTGTTACTTATTATGAATCATTTAATGACTTTAAAAAAAATATTACTTTGTCTAAAAAAGATTCATTTTTGTGGGAATAGCATCTGTCATCTTTGTTGCAGCCAATCTCCGGTTGTCTTCTTAACGGTTCCTGAAACTTATATTTGTCGAAATTGTATTTTACAACCAGAGCATCATTCAGCATCTCCGTCAGTTGATGTTTTGAACGCTCATCTATATATGAATTATCCGACAACCTGTTTAAAATATATACTAATTCAATCATATCATACAGTTTATCATATTTATCTTGGTCATACTGTCCTCTGCCCATATTCACCACCTCAAAGCTTTTACATTATTATATGAAAATTAACACGATAATGCTAATTGAAGCCGTAATTATATAATTCATTATATAAAATTGTTTATTTTTCTTAAGATTTAATATATAATACTTTTATAAAATGATTAAGAGGTTTTATATATGAAGGCATTCAATAATATTATTATATTAGCACTGATAGGATTACTTTCTTCGACATATTTGTTTAATCTTTCTCCAATTGATTACAGGGGTACAATCAATATAGATACCCCGGAAAAAGCGAGCACCTTAAGCTTGGAATCCGATGAGGAAAACTTATTAAACCCTGAGTCAATAACTATTAATCATGTGTCTTTAAATGAAGAAACAATTAAAAGCGTTTCTGACATACTGTTCACACTTGATGTCTATCAGGGAGGAAAGTTATTAAAGAGCGGAATAAAAAACCTTGAACTGGTTTCTCCATCCATAAATATGTCCATATCCGTTAAGCCGGATGATCCAATTGTTACAACATTGGATATAAGCCAGAAAAAGTTGGGACTTGAAGACGGAACATACAAATTTATTTTCAGCTCTCAATTAATACCCGAACCCGAAAAATCCGCTTTATCTGTTAATGTTACATACGATACGGGCGGAAGCTATTACTCTGCTATAAGTCAGGCTCCTGCAGGGACAAAAGGCTTAACTCTGTATTTTGCCGCAGAAAATTCAGACACTTTAATTCCTGTTACACGTTTTGTAGTTGAAGACAAGTCCATTACCAGAATGGCCATAGAGCAGCTTCAAAACGGACCTTTAAGCAGCGGAATGACATCAGCCATAAAAGATGTTACAAACACAACCTATAATAACGGTAACGTGGTAATTGATCTTCCCAGCTCATATGAAGGTTACAATAATGGAACAACAGAATCTATGCTTGCTTATAAGTCCTTTGTAAAAACAATTTTTGATGTGGATAGATATTGGCCTGTCAACAGCATTACCTTCACTGTTGACAGAAAAAAAACTGATACCTATTTCAACGGCCTGTCAAGTGAACTTATAAATTCACTGCCTAACAAAGAAAGAAATTATTTGTTATACATGGCATACAAGCTAAATGATCGGTATTACCTGTTCGATTATGAACCTGATTTAAACAAGCTGGGCATAATAGAAAATGATACGACCGAATTAAAAGCTCAAAAATTATTTGACGGATATAAGGATTCCGGTATAGACCATGGGAGAAGCCCTGTGCCTGAAAGTGTAGCTTTAAACAATGCAAGCATTCAGGGAACAACACTTATACTGGACTTTAACAACGAGCTTTTAAATGCTCATAAGGGTAAAGACGACTTAAGGCAAATGATGATTGAATCTTTCATATATACCTTCACTTCAATACCGGGAGTTGATAGTATTAAAATAACCGTTAACGGAGAAAATCTGAAAGGTTTTACTAATTTCCCCGATGGCAGAAATTTGTCGGAAGCATTGTATATGCCGGTATTTATCAACCCGGAAGTAGTAACAACACAAGATTAGGAAGGAGAAAAATGAACGGATTTAGAAACTTTATGGTGGGGAGATACGGCACTGACCAGCTTACTGCAGCACTGTTTATTGCCGGCATGGTTTTCACATTCATTGGCAATGCCTTTAATTGGTATGCACTAACCGTGATAACTTATATAATATTTTTTGTCTGCATTTACAGAACAATGTCAAAAAATATTTTAGCAAGACAAAAAGAAAACAATAAATTTCTTAACTACTGGAACCCTGCGGTAAGATGGTTAAAGAAAAAACACAATATCTTAAAGTCCCGGAAAGATTATAAATATTTCAAATGCCCAAATTGTAAACAGGAACTGCGCGCACCAAGGGGAAAAGGTAAAATTGCAGTAACCTGTCAAAAATGCGGAACAAAATTTATGCAAAAATCATAGCACAAAAATGAGGGCTTTCACCTCTGAGAAAGCCCTCATTTTTCATCATTAACACTCCGTTGTTTCCTTCCCCAGCGGCGTTTGTTTAAATACCGCCATAAATGCCGCTGCTGAAATTATACCAACTGCAGACTGAATTATATTTGCCGGAATCTCACTTATGGTTGAAATGAAACTTCCAACCATCACTGAACCTGTAATATAGTAGCCGATTACCTGCCATATGCTCCCCAATACAGCTCCTGCCACCCATTTGTATTTAAATCTGTCTGGCAATTTTTCAATTACAACACCCATACAATACGCCATTATCCATTTGATTATAAAAGTTGGAATCGCATAGAAACTGTATCCTCCTAAAATATCTGCCAATGCTGCTCCTATTGAGCCGGCCCAGGCCCCGTTTTTTCTGCCTAATAACAATACTGATATAAATATGAGACCATCTCCTAAATGAACATATCCATTGGTTGCAGGTGTAGGAATCTTAATTATAAAGGTTGCAACGCAGACTAACGCAGCAAACAATGATGTATACACCATTTCTTTTATTTTTTTATCCTTCATACTTATCACCACCCTATGTATTCATCTGTACTTTATTATATTATATCGCAATCTGTACCCTTTAAAAGATACAGTTTAATAATTTATATAGATGTCAGTTGTACGTTTTATCAAATTGCAGGTTCTGGTACAATTTTATCTGTACGCTGATTCTCACATAAGATTGTTTAGCTGAAAACTAAAAAAATCCTTCTGTAATACTGCAGAAGAATTTTTAGTTCGTTCATTATTCATTATTCATTGTTCATTATTCATTATTCATTATTAAAACTGTGCACCCTCCGTCGACAATATATCACAAGCGTACTTTAACAGTTAACTCAAACCCAGCACCCTTGCGTCACACAAAACTATCTGTTTACTGCTGCTTCCTTCCGAACCTGACAGGGTTCACAGGGTTTCGTTGCGCAAGACCAGGTCATCAACGCCACTTAAAAAAGTCGGGCCTCACAATATAAGCCTCGAGAGGGAATTCCACCTTGCTACAGCGGATTGCAAGTACAGGGCACCGCTACCTCCCCGTGTAGCACAGTACATGAATGATAACATAAATTAAAAATCGTGTCAATGTAAATTATTTGAAATTGCTGTTACTTCAAAACTTCAAGGATTTTTTCCTCTTCAAACTGCTTTGTATATAGTGTATAATAATACCCTCTGCTTTCTATTAAACTTTTATGAGTTCCCTGCTCCACTATTTTGCCATCTTTCACTACTAAAATTATATCCGCCTTTTTAATTGTAGATAATCTGTGAGCAATTATAAAAGATGTTCGATCCTTCAGAAGATAATCTATCCCTTTTTGAATGTTAATTTCTGTGCTTGTATCTATCGATGAAGTTGCCTCATCAAGAACAAAAATTCTTGGGTCTGCCAATATTGCTCTGGCTATGGATATAAGCTGCTTCTCTCCGGTAGAAAGCCTGTCTCCTCCTTCACCCACCTGGCTGTCATAGCCCTTTTCCAGTTTTTCTGCTATTTTATCCACAGACACTATTTCCGCAGCCCTGATAATTTCTTCTTCCGATGCTTCCAAATTTCCATAGCGTATATTTTCTCTGATAGTTCCTGAAAACAAATGTGGATCTTGGAGTACATATCCAATGTTCGAATGCAGCCAGAGCTGAGATCTTTCTCTATATTCAGTTCCGTCTATAAGTATATGCCCTTTTGTAGGCTCAAAAAACCTGCATGCCAAATTTACCAATGTGCTCTTCCCTGCTCCGGTTTCACCGACAATTGCCACATTTGTACCCGGCTTGATATGAAGATTAAAATCTTTCAGGATCTCCTCATCTCCATCAGGATATTTAAAAGACACATTTCTAAATTCAATTTCACCTTCTATAGGCTCCCAGTTTTCTTTTCTGGGATGTATGTTATCTCCATATTTTTCAATAACATCTTCTCTGTCTTTAATCAGAGGTTCCATTTCTAAAAGCTCGGTGACCCTTTCAATATTGACCTGCAAGGATACAATATCAGTGTATGTTCTGGCAAGGTTCTGAATAGGATCAAAAATATTTACTGCATATGACAGAAATGCTGATAAAGTTCCAATTTGTATTACCTGGTTTAAGGCAAGCTGACCTCCTCTTGCCAATACTACCGAAGAAGCCGCAGAACCTAAAAATACAATTAACGGAATATAAATTGCGTTTAGCTTAGCCATTTTTACAGCTGAAAAGTTCATCTCAGAACTTAAATTCTTAAAGCCTTTCAGGTTCCTATGTTCTATAACCAAAGTCTTGGAAGTCCTTGCTCCTGTTATACCTTCGTTAAAATTACCTGTAATCCTGGAATTTATCTTCCTGAGGCTTCTGCTGGTGACAAGCAGCTTTTTTTGAAAATACAGAGTTATTAATGCCATTGCAGGCACAACCAGCGCTACAATCAAAGCAAGCCTGAAGTTAAGCATAAACATCGCTCCAAATGCACCGATTACATAGGCAAAGGACCAGAATACATCCACTATGCCCCAAGCTATCATTGAACCGATTTTATTTGTGTCAGATAGTGTTCTTGCCATTATATATCCCACAGGCGTTGTGTTATAATAAGAAAGAGAAAGTTTTTGCAGATGCAAAAATATTTCTTCCCTTAAATCCTTTCCGATATGCATTTCAACAACAATCGCAAGGCGGGCAAATACAGTTACAGCCACGGTAGTTATTATTAAAGCTATGGCGTACACCGCTATGAATCTTTCAATACCTTCGGTAGTTCTTGGAACAATAAAATTATCAACCGCATATTTTTGAAATAATGGTATCGATAAGTCCATTGTTGCAGTAATAAGCATAAACGCAACTATTCCAGCCAGCTTTTTGCTGTATGGTTTAAAAAATCTTCCAAGTTTAAGCCATGGTTTTATATTAAATGATTTACTGGCATTATCCTCCTCAAAGTATTCCATTACATCACCACCCCGTCTATATCAGACATATTCATCTGAACATCATAAATACTTTTATAAATTCCTTCACGGCTGATCAATTCATCATGAGTTCCAATGTCCGAAACCTTACCTTTATCAAGAACCAATATTGTATCTGCCTGCATAAGTGTTGTTATTCTATGGGAAATCAATATTAATGTAGAACCTTTCTTTTGTTTTTTCAGTGCCTCTCGTATTTTTGCATCTGTTTCCGAGTCAACTGCGGACAAAGAATCATCAAAAACCATTATAGGAGTGTCCTGCAATAACATTCGTGCTATGGCCACCCGCTGCTTCTGACCTCCTGACAGTGTAACTCCTCTTTCTCCCACTATGGTATCATAGCCTTTTGAAAAGCCTTCAATAGCATCATCTACCTGAGCAATAGAAGAAACATTTCTTATAGCTTCAAAATTAGATTCCGGGTTTACAATACTTATGTTTTCTTTAATAGTCCTTGAAAATAAAAACGGTTCCTGCAGCACCATACCTATATTTTTCCTCAAATGCTCTCTGACTATATCTCTTACATCAACATCTCCGATTGTAATACTTCCGCAGCCTTCAGGCAAATCATACAATCGATTAAGCAGATGCATAAGCGTTGTTTTCCCTGAACCGGTTCCTCCCAGGATTGCAAAGGTTGTACCTGCTTTTATTTTAAAACTTACATCATTTACCACAGGAATGTTTCCTTCGTACTTAAATGTTACATTTTTAAACTCTATATCCTTGTTCATATCCGGCATAACAGAATCTAATCTGTCCTGTTCCGTCGGCTCCCTAAGTATTTCACATATTCTTTCGGCAGAAACTTTTGTCTTGCTAAGCTCTCCCAGTATTCTACCAAAGCTTCTTAAAGGCCATGCCATCATTGATGTGTATGAAACAAAAGCCATGAATTCACCCAGTGTTATAATGCCATTTACCGAATAAACCGAACCAATCACTACAATTATCATTACTATAATTCCTGTTACCAGGTCACCTATTCCCCAATAATACCCCAACTGATATCCCAGCTTAACCCACAAATCCGAAAACCTGTTATTTTTTTCTGAAAATTTCTCTATTTCATACCCTTCTCTTCCAAAAGCACGAACCACCCTGACTCCCGTAAGATTTTCCTGAGTCACAGTAAACAGCTCTCCTTCAGCCTCATCAGCTACTAAGAATTTTTTTGAAAGAATACCATAAAATATCCCCGAATATAGAACTATGAGCGGTACAAAAAGCAAAACTATCAAAGTAAGTTTTACATTCATAGAAAACATCAGTATAAGGGAAATAACAACAAGTATTATGGTTCTGAACATCTCAGACAGCTGCGTGCCGATGAAATTCCTGACAACCTCCACATCTGAAGTAGATCTCTGAATTATATCCCCTGTCTGATTCTTAATATGCCAGCTGTAGGGCAGCCTTTGTATATGATCAAACAAATCATCTCTTAAGCTTTTAATTATGCCTTCAGTTCCTTTTGCAATTGTCAACCTTGATGTATAATCGCTTAAAGCTGTAATCAAAGCAAGAATCAAAACGAACAACGCACATATCCAGATATTTTGTTGTATGCCTTCCCTTCCTCCAATGCTGTCAATAAAGCTCATAACAGTGCTGTTAAAAGAAATTGGAACATCGTCAATAATCGAATCAACGGTAAATCTTATTATCTGTGGTGTGGCAAAGTTTGCGAGAACCCTTATTATAGTGGCAATTGCAGAAATAGCCAGTAAATGGGCATGCCCTTTTACAAATGATAAAATCATCTTTAAATTCAAAAAATTTTTATTCATATAATCTCCACGTAAAGTGATATGCTACCTTTCCATTTTATATTAAACTTGCACAAGTGTCAATACAACGATTTCTTTATGGCACATAAAAACCCCGGTTATCCACCGGGGCTTTGTAGTTTTTAATTATAACTTAATTATTTTGCAGTTGCTGCTGCCTTTTCTATAACCAGTTGGAATTCATCAATTCCTACCGTAACGGAAGATACTAAATCGGCATCTGTAGCTTTACCGCCATCAACAGCTATCGCTGCTACTTCTTCAGAGGTTTTTCCCAAAACATATTCGGAGAATGAAGCCGCCTGTTCAAACCATTCCTTACCGATTTTTGATGCGCCTCTCATTCCATATTCATCACCCAGCTCAACCTTTGTTTTAACAGGTGCTGTCAAGTCAGTTGAGATTTTTCCTGCAGCATCAAATTTAACTGTTGCCTGAGAAGCATCAATTACATTGCTTGTAATTTTGCCGTCAGCATCAAAAGTAGCTGCTGTGTAAATTGAATATGCCTGTGTCTGACCTTCTGCATCTGCAGCTGCATCTTTTGATTTATCAATTGTGGTGTTAATTCCTAAACCTAATTTATCATCAGCAGTTGCTCCCATATCCTGAGCATTAGCTATAGCTTTTTCAACCGCCTCTTTGTAATCATTGATTTTAATAGTTACAGAAGAAACTAAGTCCGCATCAGTCGGAACGCCTGCATCATCAGTTGGTATTGCTTTTATTTCATCAGCAGTTTTTCCTACAAAATAATCTGCTAATGAGTTTGCCTGTTCATACCATTCTTTACTTAAAGTTGATGCACCCTTAATTCCATATTCTTCTTTAAGTTCCTGTTTGCTCTTATAAACAGCTGTTAAATCAGAAGTTACCTTTCCTTCAGTTGAGAAATTAATTTTAGTTTGTGCAGTATCGATTGCTGCCTTAACTACCTTTCCATCTTTGTCAACTGTAACAGCCACTGCTACAGAATCAGACTGACCAAAACCTTCTGCATCAGCAGTTGCGTCTTTTGACTTTTCAACAGATGTAATAACGGCTAATCCGGTTTTAACTGTATCACCGGCTGAAGACTCCTCAGTCTTTGGTTCCTCTAAAACCGGATTTTGGTTATTTGATTGTTCTTCTGATTGTTCTTCTCCTTTTGCACATCCTGAAAATGCAAATAATGACATTGTCAGGACCAATACTAATGATACTATCTTTTTCACTTTTTTCCTCCATCAAAATGCATAATTTTTTATATAAACAGCTTCCGCTGATTATAGACTTACCACATTTCACGCTATTCAGCATTGCTGAATGCAGTTCTGATATAACTCATTTTTTAAAGGATATGCTCTCGCTATCCTTTATATCCTATTTTATATGATATTTCAATTGTTGCTTCTTTAATTATTTCTGCGTACTTTTTAATTTTATCTTCTGTCATCCGGACTGTGGGTCCGGTTACGCTCAGGCTGTATTTTACATCTCCCATGTGGTTAATAATCGGCGCTGCTACACATGACAGGCCTCGTATTACTCCTTCATTATCAACTGCATAACCCTTATCCTTCATTTCAGCCAAAGCTTTAAATAATTCCTGCTTATCCGTTATAGTTGTTGATGTCAGCCTTTTAATTTTATCCGGAACCAGCTCATTCAGCTTTTCCCTATCCATATGACATAAAATTATCTTCCCATCTGCAGTATAATAAGCCGGAAACCTGGCTCCTATCTTTGTGGAGGTTTTTATGGATTTATTACATTCCCTCTTTCCAATATATACAATATCAGAACCATCAAGCATTGCTACATGAACTGTTTCTTCAATCTCTTCACATACTTTCTCAATCACCGGAGAAGCAATGTTTCCTACATCAATAGAACTTATGACTAAATCGCTGAATCCCAGGAAACGTAATCCAAGCCGATATTTCTGTGTCTCCTGATCCTGGTCAATAAATCCATGATGTTTTAAGGTATTCAATAATCCGTGTACTGTGCTCTTATTCAAATCAAGCTTACATGCTATTTCTGACAATTTCAGTTCACATTTATTTTCAGAAAAGCATTCGAGTATAGCAACCGCCCTGTCTATAGACTGAACTCTTCCGGTATTTTTCATACATTTTCCTCAACCATAAAATTTTAGCATATTGTTTGAAAAAAATCAATCATTAATTTTTAAATTTAATTTAATATTAAGAATTTTCGCCTAATATTAATAAGCAAAAATCATAATTTATTTATAAAAAACAATAACTGTATGGTAAATAGATTTTAACATGTCAATAGTATAAAGTCAAATCAGTCTTCCTTAATTTTACAGATATAGTTCCTGAGTCATTTTACAAAATGATACTATGGACATATTTTATCAAATAGTATAAAATTGTCTTAATAAATTAGAATTGGAGGAATTTGAATGGTTACAAAAGAAGAGGCGTGGTCATTGCTCAAAGAATACAATAAGGAAGAATTCCATTTAAAGCATGCTGAAACTGTGGGTTTTGTAATGGAATACTTCGCTAAAAAACTTGGTTATGAGAATGAAGCGGAATTTTGGGGAATTGTAGGACTTTTGCACGACCTTGATTTTGAAATGTATCCGGAAGAACATTGTGTAAAGGTTGAAGAGATATTAAATGAAAGAGAAATAGATAAAAAAATAATTCACGCAATATGCAGCCATGGATATGGCTTAACAAAGGCTACAGCAAAGCCAGAGCACGAAATGGAAAAGGTCTTGTTTGCTACAGATGAACTAACAGGACTAATTGGTGCTGTTGCACTGATGAGGCCTTCAAAAAGCGTATCTGATTTGGAAGTCAAGTCCTTAAAGAAAAAATTCAAAACACCCAGCTTTGCAGCAGGTTGCTCAAGAGAAGCAATACAGCAGGGCGCTGATATGCTTGGTTGGGAGCTAAATGACTTGTTCCAGCAGACAATCCTTGCAATGAGAGAGTACGAAGAATCTCAAAAATCACTCTAAAATATTAACCTGAAAAGCATCCTCTGATTAGAGATGTAAGCTTTTCAGGTTTCATAGTTGTTAAAATGAGCTAAGCAGTCACTGCTGTTTTTTTGTTTTTTCGATATTTTTTGAACCTGTTTTTTATATAAGTAAATACTAAGCAGGATATTACAGTTACAGGCATTACAGTTAAAAAGTAAATTATCAGTCTCTTTGTAACAGACAATATGCCATTATTGTTAGTATACATAATCATAAGGGTCAATATTAGCGGGTGCATCAGGTAAATGTAATACGAACTTTGACCAAATAATTTTATAAAGCTGTAAATTTTATTCAAAGCATTTTTCAGATATAAACCAATCAGATATACGAAAAATATAGAAAAGGTTGAAAATATAAACCAAGCATACATATATACCACATTCCCATAGTATGAAGCCATAATGTATATAACCGCACTGACAGCATAGCCCGCCGTAATTTTAACTTTGTTCCTTTTAATCCAGCTAACATATTTTTCATATTCCAGTGTTACATATATACCCAGCATATAGAAAAACATATATTTAAACAATACTCTGTCTGCATATTGAAAATTCATGTAACATGCACATAGGCATGTTATAATTGCCGATACAATAAGTATTGTTATCCTTCTATCTGAATCCTTCAGCAGCTTGTAAAAAACCGGACCCACAATATACATCTGTGTAATTATTACTACAAAATAAAGATGGTAGGACATTTTACCCAGCATTACATGTTCTATAAAAAACCTTACATTCATAGTATATAATCCAAGATATATATATACTCCATAATAAACAACACACCATACAAGGTAAGCAATTAGTGTATGTTTAAGTCTTTTCTTAATATAAGGTAAATACTTGAATTCCTTTTTTCTGTAGCTGTAGAAGCTTGTAACTCCACTTAAGAAAATAAAAACCGGTGTTGTAAATTTAAAACATCTGTTTACAATAAGCGTTACCATATAAGGAAAGCTGCCATGAATATAACCGGTACCATCTATTCCATTAGCAGTTATATGAACAATCATAACAGCAAAACAGGCTATAAACCTCATGTAATCCAATTCATAAAGCTTGTCTGACTTTACTTTATTATCAGAATCAACATTCGAAATCGAACTCATTAAATCACACCTTCTTGTATCTTTTGTTTAGTTTATCATGATAAATAAATATTTGCAATTGTTAAAATTTTCAGGAGTCTTAAAATATAGTAATAGCAACATATTTTAAGCTATACTCTTGATGCATGGGAAGCATAAAATGAAGGAGAAGCAAGCTTCCCCCTAAAAATCAATTAACATTGACATTTTCCTTTTTAATTTGCCTCAATAAATAAACATATTTTTTTTCTGCAGCTTCTACATTATAGATTGCATAATCCACCAAATCCGGTTCAGACACATTTTCAAATATGTTTTTAGCTTCTTCCCACTCTTTTTTTGCATTCTCTAAATTGATATATAAGTCACTTTTTTCATTTGTTGTTTTTTGGAACCTGAAGCCATTAATGATACTCTTAAGGCTTACTTCTTTATTTGAAATACTGTTCATGGAAAAAACCTCCTATCTATATTATTATAGACACAAGGTTCCTTTTTATTCATAAGGTTCCAAATTAAATTAATATCTTATTTTATGCACCTGCAATCCTTATTATATTCTTCTCTTAATATATCCATAAATACATCATCATAAAGTTTACCCCTCAGGTAACAGGCCTGCCTTCTCCTTCCTATTTCTTTAAAGCCTGCTTTTTTATAGCAGTTTATAGCTCTTTCATTAAACGAAAATACTTTTAGCATTATGTTGTTTAAATTCAAATAATTAAACGCATAATCCAATAATAAATTAAGTACATCCTGCCCACAGCCTTTACTTCGGTTTTCTTCATCTCCTATAAATAATCCTACTTCCGCACACTGCTTTTGCTGGTCGAGGTCATGAATGCTGCAATTACCGATTAATTTATTATCCTCCAGTCTCACTATGGCAAATTCATACTGGTTAGAATTCTTTAAAATCCATTCCTTCTCCTTTTCCAGGGATCTAACTTGACCTGATGTGCCTAATCCGTCAGTCACGCTGAAATCATTAAGCCACTTAACATGAGTTTCAGCGTCTTCTATGCTCATAGGTGACAAATAAATTCTTTTACCTGCTAATTTTTTAAAGTACTTCATAATCTCCTCCTCAGTTGTAATTTATAGATAAATCCAATATTGTTTAATAACCTTTATAAAGGTTTATATTTGTTCCACTTCGTTACATGGCAGCAATTTCCCATTGAACTCCAGTCAAAAGTAATATTTTTCGATTTATCACAGTATAACATTGTAAAATAACTTTTTCCATATATAATTGCAAATCAAAAAAGCAGCTTCAGCCGCTTTTTTGATTGCAATACCATTAGTTATGAGAGTTGATATAATAGCGATTCAAGCTCTTATCTACTTATTATTCTTTAGCCAATTTATTGCCGTATTGGCATAAACAGCCGCTCCTATGGTCAGAGCATCTTCATTAAATATTATTTTAGGATGGTGATGTGGAAATAAATATCCTTCGGCAGGAGAACCTGCTCCTACAGAAACCGATGCTGTGGGCACATGCTCACTGAAAAAAGCAAAATCCTCAGAGCCTGCAATTTTTTTGCCGCTTGTAAGCTTACCCATATCAATTACTTTATCCTCTCCCATCATTTCTTTAGAATATTCAAAAATTTGTTTAGTCAAATCTTCATCAGCTATCAGACATGGACACCCTTTTGTATATTCTACTTCCACGGTTGCCCTGAATGTTGAAGCTATCCCTTCTGATATTTCTGTCAGGCGATTTTTGACAAATTCTCTTGTTTCATTGCTGTATGTTCTTACAGTTCCGGACATGAACGCATCATCAGGTATAACATTTGAAGTGTTTCCTCCATGTATTTGACCTACTGTAAGAGCTAAGTTTTCTGCGGGTGCCACCTCTCTTGAATTAATTTCCTGCAAAGCAATGTGAATGTGTGCCAAAACATTAATAGGATCTACAGACAAATCAGGCATTGCTCCATGCCCGCCCTTTCCTGAAACCTTGATTTTAAACCAGTCTGATGCTGCCGATACTGTTCCTGCACCAGGTATTGCAACTATACCTGAGGGTATTGGCATTCCGCCTGCCACATGTATCATCATCGCTGCATCAACCTTTGGGTTTTCAAGAACTCCAGCCTCAATCATCGCCTTTGCGCCCCAAAGGGTTTCTTCCGCAGGCTGAAAAACAAGCTTTACAGTGCCCTCAATTTCATCCTCATGATTCTTCAAAAGCTGAGCTGCCCCAAGAAGCATTGCAGTATGCATATCATGCCCGCAGGCATGCATATTTTGTGTTTTAGATTTAAACTCAAGGTCATTTTCTTCAACAATGGGAAGTGCATCCATATCTGCTCTCAATAAAATTGTTTTTCCCGGTTTTTTACCTCCGGCAAGAGCAACAACTCCTGACTGGCAAATTTCAACTGGACTGTATCCCATTTCATTAAGCTTCTCCTTGACATACGCTGTTGTTATGGGAAGATTGTTGTGTGTTTCAGCATTTTCATGTATATACCTGCGGTTCTTGATAATTACGTCTGAAAGCATTTTAGCTTCTTCTAATAAATTACTCATTTTATACTCCTTCCAAATATATAATTATTATTAAAGGCAATTAATAAAATTCATCAGAATTTGTACATAGTTCGCTGAATTTATATTGTCTATAGTATAATACGAAAAAAATTAAAAATCTTCTATGCTGTTTTAAGTGTAAAAGATGCAAAAAAATAACCATTTAATAAAATTATTAATTACAATAAAAAAATAACGGTTATTTTTAGACAACCGTTATTTAAATATGCGTAAAACTTATTTGTTATTTTTGCAACGCAATTCGCTGTTCTACGCTTCGGTTAATGCCCGGAATCATCAAAACGCCTATGAGCATTAGCGGCATCATTGTAAACAATGCGGGAATCATACCAATTCCCACAGTCTCCCCAAAGTAAGCAATAACCTTAGGTGCAATAGCCCCTGTACCTAAGTTCATAACACTGGTAAATATGGAGAACATAAAGCCTTCGATGGCTTCCGAACAAAGCCTCATCAGGATAGCGTAAGTAATTAGGGTGACTATGCCCCTGGCAATGCCCATGGTAACATGTGCAAAGATTACCAGCGCTGTGTTGTCCCAACGCCCGTCCATCAACAGCAAAGGGGAAATCAGCACCCAGGTGGCAATAAACATGATCCAGATGTTTCTGTTTGTGAATCCGCCCATTTTAGTGATGAGCTGGCCCGCAACAAAAGCAGACACTGCTATACCAATATAGTGAGCCATGTTTGCCATTCCATAAACTGCTTCGTTAGTCTCCGTCATTACCACGGGACCAACCATGTTTGCCAACCCCATGCTGCCCATAAAACAGACCGCAAACACAAGACCCATCCAGGCTCCTTTATTGCCAAGCCCTATTTTTAAGGCAGATTTGATGGGTATCAGAGTTCCTTTTTCACCGGCTTCAGGAACCTCTTTAAAAAGCAACGCTACAAATGCCTGACCAACCGCAGCGATAGCCAGGATTGCAATTACTGTATTCCATCCTATGGATTTGGACAAAACGCTTGCAAGAATAATGCCCACCGCCATACCTAAATATCTGCCGCCATTGGCAAAGCCCTGCATCTTGCCTGTATACTCATCCGGAGTAACATCTACGGTCAAAGCATCCGCCGTACCATCAACAATCACAAAGCAGGCGAAGCAGGCAATCAGCGACACCAGCCAAATATTAGAATATGTTTTTATCGTAGCAATACCAATAAAAGCGGGTATAAAGAGAATCCCCCCCAGAAATAAGTAGGGCTTTCTCCTGCCAAATTTTCCTACAGGAACCCTGTCAGACAAAAGGCCGGTAAACATTTTCAAATAAAGGGGTATACCAATTGCTGCATTGATAGAGGCAATCGTCGCGTAGTCAAGCTTAAACACCTGCGTAGTGTAATAAGCAACATATACCTGTATGCCTGCAGTATATACACCCTGAAAGAAATAAAAAAGTGCTTCGATGTAAAAAAAATAATTTCTGAAATTTTGCTCTTTTCGTTGATCCAGCGTTAGTGAAACGCCCTGGTCAATACTTGTCATAAGTTTTCCTCCTATTATTAATCATTAGTTTTCCCCTTAATGTTATTAATCTATAGTCTCTATCCCCTTCTAAGAAATTGATTCTGCAGAGATCCTCTCCTTCCTCGCTGATATACAGTTAAAATCAAGACCGGAAAACTGACATATGGCACATGACTCTACTGATAGGGCTTTGGCTTTATACCGGCAGGAATAGGACTGATATAGGTTTTTTCTCCTAAATGTTTCTTTAGTTCTTCTTTAGCATTTTCCGCGATCTCAGGATGAAGGTAAATCTCAACGGCTGAGAGAGCCATAACCTTTGCGGCGTACAGCATACCCTTGTGTGCAATGGAGGATTTACCCTGGGCCACCAATTGCCAGGAATGATTTGGCGTGGAGGCTGCATAGCATGTTGTAGCACACTGAGTAGTAGGAGTAATCCAGCTCACATCCCCAACATCTGAAGAGCCGGGCATGGATGCATTCAGAAAAAAGTATGGCATAACATCGTCCATAAGAGGTTTATCCCGATTAAGCATCATGTGCCTACCCATTTCCTGACTGCTTCCGCCTAAGGCACCCAATAATTGTTCATTGCCGTCTTTCTCATCCGCAGAAAAGGTGTTGATGTAATACGAAGCGTAGGACTTTTCTTCATCTGTGAATTCCGGAACGCCGACCAATTTCATTTTTTCATACATGACCCTGCCTAAAGTATCATTGGGAATTATGTCAGAGCAGGCTTTATCAAAAGTAACCACTACTTTTGTACCAGTCATCAACGCCGCACCATTAGCTATATCAATAATTCTTTCATAAATTTCCTGTACCTGATTCATATGGGGTGCCCGTATCAGGTAGAGAACTTCAGATTCCGCCTGCACTACATTGGGTGATTGTCCTCCTGTGTAAGTAACGGCATAATGAACCCTTGCTTCCGGAATAATGTGTTCCCTTAAATAATTCACACCTACATTCATGAGTTCTACCGCATCCAGTGCGCTTCTGCCCAAATGTGGAGATACAGCAGCGTGAGAGCTTTTGCCATAGAAGTGGAAATAGGCCTGAATATTGGCTATTGTGCTAACGTTTGCCGCCTGATTCATGCTGCTGGGATGCCAGGTGAAGGCGCAATCCAAATCATCAAACACACCAGAGCGAGCCATAAATGTCTTTCCGCCGCCCCCCTCCTCTCCGGGACAACCATAAAGCCGGATCGTACCTGAAAGGTTTTGATCGGTCAGGTATTCTTTTACGGCAATAGCCGCTGCCGTGGAAGCTCCTCCTAAGAGATGATGACCACAACCATGACCGTTTTGCATTTCTGATTCCTTTTCTTTCACCAATGAGTCCGCTTTCTGACTCATTTGGCTCAATGCATCATATTCGGCTAAAATACCGATAATGGGCTCTCCGCTGCCATATTCAGCTATGAAAGCCGTTTCAATATCAGCCACGCCTTCCTGTACCGCAAAGCCGTTTATACGTAACATATCCTTTAATACCTTTGCTGACTGATGTTCCTCAAATTTCAACTCGGCAAATCCCCAAATTTTATCAGTAGCCTGTGTGAACAGACTTTGATTTTCATCGATCCATTGGCAAATATCCATAATAACTAATCCTCTTTTCTTTAAACTTTGTTTATTGTTTGGAATGCTTAATGCTGCTTGTTCTTGATCCTCCAAATTCTTATAATGCTGTTAACGTATTCATAAATATGTTAATATTTCTGAAATCATATTTATATAAATATAATATATAGAAAATTAAAAATCATCTATGATGTTTTAAGCATAAAGAGGTAAAAAAATAAACCTCTTTTTTAAAGTATTTTATAATAATTAAAAAAATAACGGTTGTTTTTAGACAGCCCGTTATTTAAAATATAGCTATGAAATAAAGTTGCAATTATCACCGGAACAGTTATAATATTTTACTATTCCTTTTTAAGAATGTACAGTTTAACACCGTTAAATGCATTTTCAGCATCAAAGCAATACTCTTCGTTTATATACTCTTCTGAAATTTTAATTTCCGGAAGTACTGAATTTTCTAAATAATTAATAACATCCATATCTGAAAAATCAGGATAGCCCGCATTAACCCATCTGTAGTAAAAATGTGTATCCATACTGTCAAAAATTATAGCTTTTATGAGGTACATGCCTGGCTCGAGTCCTGTTATTTTAATGTGCCTCTTTAATGACTCTTTATTAATATATGAAGAATCCAGTGAAAATGTCGGATTAACATAACAAGGATTAAATACAACTATGGGTACTTCCTTTCTCCCATTTTTTGTGACAATTATTCCCTCATCTTTAAATAATAACTCTGAACCCATTCGGTTTAATGCTTCCACCCCAAAGTATATAGGCCTTTTAATTTTGTAGTGCATAAACAGAGCCATTACGCTTCCGTCTATTTTTTCATTGTCACGGGAATTCTCTAATGTGTCCAGGTGAAATCCTATACCTGATATGTCTTCATTAATACTTAAGTATGCGTCAATAATTAGTGCTAAACGATAAAATGTGCCTGCCTCGGCAACATTTCTTCCTGTTAATGTATTCCATCTGGGCATAAATATGTCTTCAACCCTGCAATCTGTGCTATCCAATACTCCCCTGATATTTTCTATCATTTGCCTGTAGTAATTTTTCATCTTGATATACGGATTTCCAATAATAATCTCCACATCATCCTGAGGGTGTGCGCTGAAGCTGACAAATCCCGGAAAAATTCCATTATCCTTTAAATCAATAAGAATGTTATAAAACATATTTTTACCTGCTTCAGAAATATCTTTTATGGCAAACAATCCGATATTATTATCCGGAATATAGTTTTTCAATATCCTGGTAAAACTACAATAAAAATCACAAAATTCCCTATAATCTTCTTCCTCTGAACACACCAGTTCAAATTTCCATTGCCTGACATAATGCTCCGGAAATTTCCGAATAATTATTGTCAAAAGCTGCTCATAAAAATCAATCGAGTTGCCGGAATTATTTGTAATTATATTTGACCTCTTTATTTGAGAATAGTCAATACTGATAAAGGGTACAAGGTTCATGTCTAAAAAAGATTTAAATATATAGAAAATTGCACCTCCTCTTAAATACTCCACTTTATTAATCATATCTGATAAGAGAACCATGTTTTCGGTGCAAATATTAAAATACACGTATTTAAAATTAAGCTGTTCCTGTGCACATTTAAGCTGCTCAATCGTAACTTCTTTTATTGCAGAATCTATATTTACAATATTGATTATTTTATCAGGTTTTTTTAGTGTTTTTGGTAAACAATCTCCAAGACTGACGGCTACATCTGTTGTCTTGCACACCTCAGTACTCTCCGGCTCTGTACTTCTATTTACATATTTCTGATAATCTAAAAGCCCATCTTCTATTTCCAAATTAAATTCATTCTTAATTTCCTCTTTATCATTGTCTCTTATAAGTTTTGAATGATTTTTCCTGTATGAACCCGGTGTATCACCGTACTTTGTTTTAAACGCACCTGTAAAGGACTTTAGATTTGCAAAGCCATTATTCATTGCAATACTCAATATGGAATCATCCTTATAAATCAGATCCAAAAGGGCATGCTCCAATCTAATCGTCCTGATATATTCAAGAAAACCCACGCCAACCTTCCGTTTAAAAAATTTAGAAAAGTATTGCGGCGTCATATGCATCTTTTCCGCAGCATTTTCTAAAGATATATATTTCTGATAATTTTTATTAATATAGTTGATTGTTTCATAAAGGGATGAGTCTACATCGCTTTCAGCAATCTTTCGGGTATACGTTTTTTCGACCCGAAAATATTGAAACAGGTTTTGCATATACAGGAAAAATTGTGCCTTAAACTCCAAGAGATAGCCATCTTTCTTATCAATATAAATTACAAGCATTTGTGTCAAAATACGCTTCAGTTCAAAATATTTGTTATTTTCACTGCTTTCGGCTAAAGAAGAATCACACCTTATATCATATTCCATAAATTCTCCGCATTCGTTTTTCAAATATTCCTTTCCAACCCTTAAGCTAAACACAATATTATTCCTGCTTCCGATAATTGAATGCACCTTATCAATATTAACAACAATAATTCCATCCTGCTCCAGATGAGAAACCTTTCCCTCAACTTCAACATCAATGGAACCCTTTATAACCAGCAGACATTCCAGCCCGTCATTAACATGACTCAGTGATTTTTCTATGCTCTCCAGCCTTATTTCAACCTTATCTTTTTCCATATCAGCCTCCCATTTGCTCCAATGACATCTCAAAAAATAATCAGGATTTTATGAATGTATATTGTGTGTTATTTTACCATAACAATTTTATCTATGCAAACCCAACTTTATTACTCATATATAAATATCTTTCTTGCTATCGTTGTTATCTCATTGCAAAAAAGCAGCCTCAGCCGCTTTTTTGATTGCAATAACGGTTATTTTAGACAACCGTTATTTAAATATGCGTAAAACTTATTTGTTATTTTTAAGCCATTCTATAGCTGTATTTGCATACATTGCCGCTCCTGTTGACAAAGCATTTTCGTTAAATGATGCCTTAGGATGATGAAGCGGGAATAAATATCCTTCGTCAATTGAACCGGCTCCCAATGAAACCATTACCGTGGGGACCAGCTCACTTATAAATGCAAAATCTTCGGACCCTGACATTTTTTTACCTCCCGTTAATTTACTCATATCTATTACCCTATCTTCTCCAAACAATTCTTTTGAATATTTAAAGATTTGTTTAGTCAGATCTTCATCAGACGTTAGGCACGGACATCCTTTTGTATATACTACCTCCGCTGTTGCCCTAAATGATGAAGCTATTCCCGTAGCTATTTCTGTCAGACGGTTTTTTATAAATTCCCTCACATCATTGCTGTATGTTCTTATGGTTCCTGACATAAATCCCGTATCAGGTATAACATTTGAAGTATTTCCCGCACGTATTTGTCCTATTGTGAGAGCAACATTTTCTCCCGGCGCAATTTCTCTTGAGTTTATTTCCTGAAGTGCGGTGTGAATATGAGCAAGAACATTAATTGGGTCTACAGCCATATTAGGCATTGCCCCATGCCCGCCTTTTCCAGCTATTTTAATTTCAAACCAGTCCGCTGCTGCCGATACCACCCCTGCTTCCGGTATTGCAATTGTCCCTGTAGGCACAGGTATTCCGCTTGCCACATGTATCATCATTGCTGCATCGACCTTTGGATTATCAAGCACACCCGCCTCAATCATAGCATTTGCACCCCAAAGTGTTTCTTCTGCCGGCTGAAACATCAGCTTTACTGTTCCTTCAATTTCATCCTCGTGATTTTTTAAAAGCTGAGCGGCTCCAAGAAGCATTGAAGTATGCATATCATGTCCGCAGGCATGCATATTTTGTGTTATTGACTTAAACTTAAGTTCATTCTCCTCAACAATGGGAAGCGCATCCATATCTGCTCTCAGCAGGAATGTTTTCCCTGGTTTTTTACCTCCCGCAAGAGCAACAATTCCAGACTGGCAAATTTCAACCGGAGCGTATCCCATTCCGATAAGCTTTTCACTCACATATGTTGTTGTTATGGGAAGATTGTTGTGCGTTTCAGCATTTTCATGTATATACCTGCGATTCTTCACAATAACATCCGAAAGCATTTTAGCTTCTTCTAATAAATTACTCATTTTATACTCCTTCTGATTATATTCATTAAATTTTTTACTGCCATTCATAAATTGGTTGACAATTTCTACTCTTTTTTTGTTTCAACCCTACTTACCATTTTTACTATTCCTTTTTTATATAATATATATGCGATAAGGATTGTTACCGGTATAGCAATCAGCATTATTATGCCTTCCTTCCCAACGATAGACGTAACAAAGAAATGAACTGCCAATACTAAAATTACCGGTACAGCAAGTAATTTATTCTTACCTTCTATTCTGTATTCACCGGCATTTTTATTTAAAAGCTGCGGTATAAAAAGCCCTCCGAACAATGCCGGAAGCATATACTGTGTAGCTATTGTCACATTTGGATTTGAAAGTAACGGCTCCAAAGGAAGTAACATGACTGTTCCAAGTGCTATAATTAACATTGTTATTATAGAAGAAAAAGATACCGCAACAGCAGAAATGGCATCTCCTGACTCCGTACCCTGGGTAGCGTCAACAATCTGCATTGCATTAATTGCCACAGGCAATTTTAAATTCATTATGTTTCCGGTAATAAATGCTATATAGCTGGAAGTACCCAGTATCGGTGTATAACTGAATACCTCGGAAATTGCAACAGGCAAAAATATTGCAAGCAGAGGTGTAACACCTGCCACTATTTCAGAAAATGAAGGCCATATATCAAAAATTGTGCAAATTACCGCCGGAATTCCAAGCATAAAAGCTACAGATACTATGCTTCCGATTCTGCCTATTCTATGAACCTTATCAAGATAATTGCTGCTTTTTTTAGTTTCCATTTATCATTCCTCCTAATAAATTTTATTAAATAAATATGTTATGCCAGAACACGGATGAAACCATCCCCACTATCAAGCATATGGCAAGAAGAAACTCACCTATCCATTTAACGTTATATTTTTTCTGTATACTCAGCAATATAACAGCTAAAAGACTGCTCGTAAGAAGTGTAGCCGTAGCTGCGGCACCCTTTAAAAACTGTGACGGAAGAAATACTGCCGACATTGCTATTGAAAAGCATGCCATAAGCAAAGCACCCCATTCGCCTTTATCACTGCGGTATGTAACCAGACCGTTTTGTATTTTCTTGCCGGCAAATATATTGATAATTATTCCTCCAATAATTCCGATGCTCATTGAAAACATCATAGTTCCGATTACAGAAATATCACCTGCCGCATTAACAGCGGCAACAGATTCATAGCCTACCGAAGTTGCGGACACTTCCGCAGCCATCAGCTCATACATAACTGAGCCGATTACAGACAGCCTGAACCAGGACCATGGTATTCCTATGGCAGGAGCCAGCGAAAACAATCCGATTATAATTGCTATTGACGGAAGTACCGTTGTAACAGATGTAGATTTTACAACCGCCATCAATTGATTCTTTGTATACCCCAGTTCAATGCACCTTTTCCATGCAGTCTTCATAGTTACCGCACAAATTATTACTACAGTCAGTAAAGCAGCTATAACCAGTGCGTAAAGTATGGTACTGTTCCAAACACTCATTGTTGACATAATAAACATTCCTCCTGTTTTAAAATTGATAAATATTAATACTAAAATTTATTTAATTATTATTAGTATTCTTTAATTTGACGTTGGCTGTTCCTTGCTTTGCAGGCTATTTCCAGATGATGTTAACGTATTCTCACAACAGAAATTAATACATTTGAAATCGTTTTTTTACAATAATACTGGTAAAGTTGAAAATCATCTATGCATTTTTAAGTATAAAAAGGTAAAAAAATAAACTTTTTTTCAAAAATTTTTATTATAATAAAAAAATAATAGTTATTTTTAGACAACTATTATTTAAATCATTATTATGAAATAAAGTTATATTTAAGACCGGAATAGATTTAAGCGCCACTATTCCTTTTTAAGGATGTACAACTTAACACCGTTAAATGTATTTTCAACATCAAAGCAGTATTCTCCGCTTATGTACTCTTCTGAAATTATAATCTCGGGGAGTACAGAATTTTCTAAATAATTAATAACATCCATATCTGAAAAATCCGGATAGCCCGCATTAATCCACTTGTAGTAAAAATGTGAATTCATACTGTCGAAAATCATATTTTTTATGAGATACCTGCCTTGTTCAAGTCCTGTTATTTTAATGTGCTTCCTTAATGTTTCTTTATTAATATATGAGGAATCCAGCGAAAATGTGGGGTTAATATAACAAGGGTTAAACACAACTATGGGTACTTCCTTTTTCCCATTTTTTGTGACAATTATTCCTTCATCCTTGAATAACAAATCCGAACCCATGCGGTTTAATATATCTGCTCCAAAAAAAATAGGTCTTTTAATTTTATAGCACATAAACAATGCCATTACGCTTCCGTCTATTTTTTCATTGTCACGGGAATTCTCTAATGTGTCCAGGTGAAATCCTATACCTGATATGTCTTCATTAATGCTTAAGTATGCGTCAATAATTAGAGCTAAGCGGTAAAAAGTTCCCGATTCTGCAGCATTTCTGCCGGTTAAAGTATTCCATCTGGGCATATATATATCCTGAACCTTACACTCTGTACTATCTAATACCCCCCTGATATTTTCTATCATTTGCCTGTAG
>ENA-UOOR01000189-UOOR01000189.1-fermentation-metagenome-genome-assembly--contig:-NODE-189-length-93511-cov-123.725550_pt1 | contig 93511 bp, 171 predicted proteins | sample MGYA00245780_ERZ724029 | MGnify/ENA primary metagenome ERZ724029 (study PRJEB28704, sample SAMN03018315) | fermentation metagenome | biome: anthropogenic terrestrial biome; feature: soil...
GAAAAATTATATTAAATTGTATTAAGTACGATTTGTTATGATTTTAGAAATCAGGAAGTATAAATGAAAAATACACTTGGAGATTTAAATAATCACCTGTTTGCTGAACTAGAGAGACTTGGAGACGAGGACTTAAAAGGAGATAAGCTTCAAGAAGAAATAACTAGAGCAAAAGCAGTAAATGAGGTTGCTACACAAATAATATCTAATGGTTCTTTAGTACTTTCAGCAAAGAAATTTATGGACAATAGGATAGATGCTAATATTAAATTACCATTAATGTTAGAAGGAGAAAAACATGAGCAAATCACAAGAAAGCAAAAGTAAATCACTTCCTAAGATATTGGAGGAATAAGATGTCACATAGATATACAGATAAAGAAAAAGAGTTCATTAAAGATAATTGCATAGGCAAAACAACATATGAGATTGTAGAACTTTTTAATAAACAATTTCATTCAAATATAACACGCAGCCAGATTAAAAGCTATATGACAAATCATGGACTTAAAGGTGGTATAAACCGTAGCGAACTAATGAAAAAATTTGTAAAAAAATTATTTACAGATGAACAAATTGAATTTATAAAAGGCAATGCTAAAGGATTACCAAATGAAGAACTAACCAAGAGATTTAACAATCACTTTAAAACTAATATAGCAACTTCCCAAATTAAAGCGTTAAAAGCTAGAGAACATATAAATAGTGGATTAGATGGGCACTTTCCTAAAGGGAATATACCATTTAATAAAGGAATAAAGGGAGTGTGTGCCAAGGGATGCGAAAAGACATGGTTTAAAAAAGGCATAGAACCAATAAATCATAGACCTTTGGGAAGCGAGAGAGTAGATGTGGATGGATATACATTAGTCAAAATTGCGGAGCCTAACGAATGGAGATTAAAACATCAAGTAGTATGGGAAAAAGAAAACGGACCAATCCCCAAAGGTTATGCTGTAATATTTGGAGATAGAGACAGAAGCAATTTTGATATTAATAACTTAATCCTGGTATCTAGGCAACAATTATTAATTTTAAATAGAAACAAGCTAATACAAAATGATGCTGACTTAACTAGAACTGGCGTTATTATAGCAGATGTGTACAAGAAAATAAGTGAGAGAAAATCGAAAAAAGCGGTGAGCAAATGAAGTTTTTAAACTGTAACTATCCAAATAAATTTAAAATTCCAAAAGGTAAACCTAAATGTTTATCAAAAGCAAGATTTTCTATGAAACTAGATGGTACAACGCTTATAGAAGAGAAGAAAGGCATAGTATGGTTCAACATAGCAAAAGGATATTATTATGGTATAGAGCTTGATTTAAAATATAATAGTTTTGGGATTATTAGAAAAATAGAAACTGTTAATGCAATTAATGCTGAAATGCTTAATTGGGTTGGAACAGGATTAAATAATACTGGCAGAGAATTATTATTAAAATATTTGAAATTATTGTAATGAAAAGTGGTGATTAAATGAAATATGAAAAACTTAGTCAAAGACGGGACTATCTTAACAAATTAACTGATGAAGTAGACGATACAAATGCCTTAATGGAAATGGATTGTATAGACCATTTCTTTGAATGCGAAGAATATAAAACTTATGGTAAAATATTAAGATTTGCAGAAAATAACGGATTTAAAAGAGTATTTGACATAGGCTGTGCGTATGGACACCAAAGTGAAGTATTTATAAATTCTAAAGTAGACTATATAGGCATAAATGAAGATGAATGCGATTACTGGAATAAAGATAGGTATAAATATATATCCAAGCATTATCCTTTTGAAATAAAAGCCAATGCGAATGATTTGGCGGTATCTGTATTATGTCTAACATGGAATTGCTATTTATATGAGAAAGATAAGACATTAAAAGAACAATGTGAAGCTTTATCCAGAGATTTTAGAAATTGCCTTTTATATATGCAGATAAATCAATTAGAGTTTGTGAAGAAATACTTTAAGAACTATAAAATTATAGATAAGAATTTAGTTTATTTGGGATGTGATAAAAATATCTAAAACAGAGTTAACAAAGAAACTAGAACAAGAAATATGGAGTGCTACTTCAAAGATGGGCGTATTCGGATGCTTTGAAGTAACGATAGGATTTAATACTACAAAGTATGGCAGAGCAGATTATATGACTTTAGATACAAAGGATATATTTAGAATGTATGAAATTAAGGTATCTAAGAGCGATTTTCATAGCAAAGCAAAGCATACCTTTAAAGGCCACTATAACTATTACGTAATGACAGAAAATCTATATCAAGAAGTTAAAAAAGAAATGCCCAAAGAAATAGGCGTATATGTTTTAGAAAACGATAGTTACGTGGTGTGCAAGAAAAATCCTAAAAGGCAAGAAATGTCTCCAGATGATATGCAGATATTAAAAAGCTCTATGATAAGGTCTTTATACAGGGATTATGAAAAAGCCTATAAAAGTAAAAATACAGATTTTATAAATAGCTTAAATAATAGAATTAGTCAACTAGAAAGAGAAAAAAGAAAATTACAAGATGAAAATGTAGAAATTCGTAATAGATTATGCTGCATGGAAATGAAATATAAAGTAGATGCAAAAGACGTAGAGAAAGAAATGTTTCATAATTTTAAGGAGGGATTAGATGAAACAAGTATCTCTTGAATTTAGTAAGATACCAATAGAAATTGCTATAGAATTAGCCTTTCAAATGGGAGAAGCTTGGCAAGACTTATATCAAAAGGCAGACTTATCTAATGCCATAAATTTTAATGATTTTCAATACGCTAAAGGGTTTGGGGCACAATTTAAAGCAAAAGGAACTATGGAAAACTTACCGGAAATATTAGGAATAAAAACAGATAAAGAAAAAGAAATAATAGCTACAATGAATAAAATAAAGGAAGATAAAAGAAAATTAATAAGTTTATGTAAAGGATAAAACATATTTGAATAGATAGGTATATCAACTAGGATACGGAATAGTTATAAATCTTGCGTTCTAGTTGATATAAAACAGCCATACACGATTAACTTTAATAATTATTCCATAGTTATATAAGAAATAAATCATTAGGAGTACAATTCAAAGCTTTACATACTTTACCTAAATTAGCATAAGTAATAGCTTTAGTATTTCTGTTAACCATATCATATAAAGTTTTATGGGAAATACCTGTTTGCTTTTCTAACCAATAGACAGAAATATTATTTTTTAATAAATATTCTTTTAAAATTAGTTTCATAAATATCACCTCTCTTTATAATATACAATAAGTATTGCATTTTATCAATAAGTATTGTATTCTATACTTAAGTATGGTAAAATATACTTAAGAGATGATGATAATGGAAACAATAGAAAAAGGCTTTAAGTACAGAATATATCCTAAAAACAATCAAATAGAACAAATAGAAAATATGTTTAAAGCTAAAAGATTTGTTTGGAATTACTTCTTAAATATAAATAAACATAGATTAAGCCATCATAAAAGCATTTTAAACTATATCAAAATGGCAAAGCTATTAACGCTTTTGAAGAAAAAGAAAACTTGGCTAAATATTTGTGAAAAATCTGTATTACAAAATTCCCTAAGGACGCAATATGAAACATTTTTAAATTTTTTTAAGAAGAAATGTAGATTTCCTAAATTTAAATCTTACAAAAGTAATTATCAATCTATGAAAATGAATTTTACAAAAACAACCGCCGGTGGAACCATCAGAGTAGAAGAAAAAGAAATTAAATATACACCTACAGGCAAATATAAAAAGCAATTTTGCAAAATAAAAATACCCAAAATAAATCAAATTAAAATAGCTTATTCAAGGCAATACGAGGGTAGAATTGTCTCATGCACTTTGTCAAGAAATACAGACAATAAGTATTATATAAGTTTATGCTGTGTAGAGATAACGCCTAAACAATTAGAGCAAACTGGCATAATGGTTGGCATAGATTTAGGAATTAAAGAATTTGCCACAATTTCTGATAATAAGATTATTCATAATCCTAAATTTTATAGAAAATATGAAAGATATTTAATTAAAGCTCAAAGGAAACTTAGCAAAAGAAAAAAAGATTCTAAAAATCGAGATAAGCAAAGGCTAAAGACTAATAAATTGAATAAAAAGATTACTAATTGTAGAATAGATTTTTTGCAAAAACTATCAACCAAATTAATTAGAGACTATGACATTATTTGTATGGAAAATTTAAATTCCAGTGGTATGATTAAAAACCATAAATTAGCAAAATCAATTTCAGACGCAAGCTTTTCTGAATTTAATAGACAACTGGAGTATAAAGCCAGATGGAACTATAAATTAATATCAAGAATAGATAGATTTTATCCATCAAGCCAAATATGTTCTTACTGTGGAAACCAAAGTGACCAAACAAAAGATTTGTCTTGCAGAACTTACATATGTGAAAAATGTGGATTAAAAATAGACAGAGATTATAACGCAAGTATAAATATATTACATGAAGGATTAAGAATTTTAGAATTATAAAATAAAAACCATAGGGACTATGGGGATAGCTTGGTGAATTTGTAGGCATTTGCAGACATTACCCAAGAATCATATGGCTTTAGCCACTGAATGTCCAAATAAAACATATAGAACAAAAGGAGAGATTGCATGAGTATAAAAGAAATGCATAGATGCGAAGAATGTATGAAAGAAAATAAGAATTCAACTTATAAGATAGAACTTCACCACGTCGCATTTAAGAGCGAAGCCCCTCTACTAAGAAACATCCGAATAAATTTCAAATACTTATGTCTCGAACATCACAAAGGTAAAAATGGGCCACACAAAAATAAATATGTGGATTTAATCTATAAACTGGAGCTACAAGATAAATTGTTTGAAATATTTGAAAAGGACTATTATTCAGAGAAAGAAATACAGCAGAAGCTAGAAACAACCTCCAGTACAGCAAGAAAGATATGTAAAAAGCTTATGTTACATAAGGGCGGCTATAATAAAACGGAGCTAATAAGGCGATTAATGGGCGGTATGTTGTACACAAAGGATATGTTAGAAGAATATGAATATGAGAACCCTAGAAAGGATGTGGTTTAATGATAGAGCTAAAAATACCAGGTAATCCTATGGGAAAGCAAAGGCCAGTAGTAACTAGAAGGGGAACATTCACCCCTTCCAAGACTGTAAATTATGAAAATTATATAAAAGAACTTTACATTATAAATAAACATCCTAAATTAGAAGGTTATATAAGACTAGATGTATCAGCATATTATCCTATACCAAAAACTACAAGCAAAGTTAAAAGAGAAAAGATGCTAAAAGGTACATTACTACCAGATAAAAAACCAGATCTTGATAATGTCCTAAAATCAATATGCGATGCATTAAATAAAATAGCTTATGATGATGACAAACAAATTGTAAATATGGGTATAACAAAATATTACAGTGAAAGCCCATGCGTTGTTATAAGACTAGACAATATATAAGAAGGTGTAAGCATGAGCAAACAAGTAACAATACCAGAGCATAAGAAATGTATAGGATGTGGCCAATGCTGTGGACCAATTTTTATAAGCGATTTAGAGGATAAAGCTATAAAAGAATATGTAAAGAAAATGGATATTTTCACAAAGCAAAGACTTAAAAATCAGAAAAAGGATATTTATACTTGCCAATTTAGGGACAAATTAAAAAATAATTGTGCTATATATCCTGTAAGGCCTTTAATTTGTAAGCTATTTGGGGTAACTAGAGGTATGCAATGTCCGCAAGGCAATACGTGTGAAATAAATGGATATAAACTTATAACGGCAGAAGAAAGGCACTTAATACCATATTATTTGGGGGATGAATAAATATGCTAAATGTTTTAACTAAATTAAATATAGGACAGCAGATGGAAATTAGAGCCTATATAAATAAACAAGTAGAAAGTAGAACTTTAAAAATGGAAGGAGAACTCCACAGGGCAGCTACAGAAAGAGAAGAAAATATAAAAGAGCAGAATAACCAGACATGGCAAATGATAGAAACGTGGCTGCACAGAGCTATGAGGGAACATCATATAAGTGAAGAGCGAATTAAACATATAGATGCTAGGGTATTAGAGCTATCAAAGGAATATGAGGGCAAATTGCTTATAGGCGAGGACTTAAAGAGCGATTACAAGGTTATGACAGGTGAAGACTTTAGAAGTATTATAGAAAATCTTATAGATAGTAACTGTAGAAATTGCAATAAACATCATAAGGAATGTAGTGTATTTAAGATACTTAAAAAATATGGTATCCCATACCCTACAGGAGAAAGGAAGAAATGTAAATATGGATACAAATAAATACTTCAATGAAATTGACAAAGATATTGAGAATATGAGTGATAAAGAACTTGAAAAACTTCTAAAAGAATCAGGAATTGATAAATGTCCATATGAAGGTGAGGAATATTATGGCCCCTTAGAAGAAAGCATTAAGCGTCTTAAATATGGATATACAGATAAAACATATATTGGAGGTAAATAAATGAAAAATACAAATGATTTTAAGTTTTATTTAGAAGAAGCTTTAAGTGTTGCAAGAACAGACAGACTACAAGTTAGACATAAAGATTGGGACAATTTTGTACCTGTAGATGATGTAATATCTAACATAGTATTTCTAATAAAAGATAATAAATTAGATGTAGCAGACTTGAACAGAAGGGTTTGGGAGGTAAAATAATGTATTTTATAGATAAAGAGAGTGATTTAATTGGTAAGGAAATAGCGTTTGTTGATTTTTCAAGATTTGGTGAAGCTATGACAATAGTAACTAAAGATAAAGGAATAGTTGTATTTACGAAAGATGATGAAGAAACAGCTATTTATTCAAAAGGTGCTGCTAGAAGATATATATATCAAGAAGGATATGTAAGAAAAGAATTAAACAAGCTAGGAATTATAACAGATAAAGAGATTAAAGAATATGAGGATGGACTTGAAAAGGAAAGGAAAAAACAAGCTGAAGAATATAAAAAGCAGCAGGAGGAAAATGAGTATAGGCAATATTTAAGGCTTAAAGAAAAATACGAAAATAGAGGTTAAATATGAACTTAAATTTCTGGATAGATGAAGTAGAAAGATTATATAGAGAAGGAATGAGTTTACAGAAAGCCATATTTTTAGTACAGCTTATGAAAATGAATTATGAATTTGAGAGGGATACTTAAATGTATCTCTTTTTTATTGCAGGAAAATAAAACTATATGTAGAAATACTTACTATAAGAAAAAAATAGGAGGAATGAAACATGGATGAATTACAAAAATTAGGTGAAAAAGGTCTTTTAGAACAATTAACAGTAAAATACTATAAAGAAATAAATAACATAGTATATGCGGATGAACATATAGCAGATAAAAACATGGACAAGTTAAGAGACATACAGAAAGATGCAATAGAAGCATTAGCAAAGTATTTTGAAGTAAAGACAAAAGAGAACGAAGTGAAAACAAAAGAAAATGAAGAATTGAAAAAGATTCTGAAATAGTTGCAGTTCGTAACGAATTATTGTATTATAGGAGTATAAAGCAATAAGGAGTTGTAAGCATGGAAACTAAAGACTATAACGTAAGCTTTAATAAAAGTGGTGGGACAGCAGGAAGCGGAGGAATGACTACTAGGGTTACGTTACCCATAACGTGGTTTAGAGATATGGGAGTAACAATAGATGATAGACAAATTAAAGCCACATTTGATGGGAAAAGAATAATATTAGAAAAGAAGTAAGGGGCAGAAATGTCTCTTATTTTTATATAAAAAGTGTTGACTATTCGTAACGAATATATTATAATATAATCAAGATAAAGAAATAAATCCGCAAGTCCTTACCATCAGGAAGGCAGGGTATAAGGAGAGATTATTATGAATATATTGAGGACTAGAGAAATTATTGAGGAAAAAGAGAATATTTTATCTATGGTATCTAAATACAAAAGCAACGCATTGTTAGAAGAACAGGAAGAACTTAAAAATAAAATAAGTACGTTAAAGGAAACAATTAGAAATATCAATAAGAACAAAGATATAACAATTACAGAAAGTGGAACTTATGAAATTAGAAAACTAAATATTTTATTCCCAAAGGGCACATCAAAACAGTTTAAAGAAAAGTGGTTGCAAGCAAACGGTATTCCAACATATTCAGAGTTTTATAATATAAATAGTCAATATGACTGTACTGGAAAGGTTTATGAAACCCAGGTCAAAAACAAAAAGCAAAAAGTTTCTATTGTAAGTTTTATAGATGTTTAAGGGATACTTCAAATAGTATCTCTTTTTATACAAAAAATATAAATAAATACTAAAAACTGCTTGACTATTCGTAACGAATGATATACAATATACTTGTAAGATAAATGAAAGGAGAATCCAAAAATGAAAAAGAAAATGATATTTGCAGGCATAATAGTTGGAATGTTGACAATATTCTTTACACAATTTCATGTAGGCACATTTAACTACAAGAATTATGTGAAAAGCCCACGTCTTTTAAGCGTGGGATGGATAGCATTTTGATGTTGAGATTAAATATCGAAATATCAAAGAATTATTTATTTTCTAAATGTTTCATAAGAACTGTAATTATATAATTGTTTAAAGACCTGTTTTCAGCTTTTGCCAGTTCTTCAAGTTTTGTTTTCATGTCCTTAGGTAAAGTAATTAACGTTCTTGTGTTTTTATCTGAAATCATAATATCACCTCAAAATCATTATATCACTTTTATATATAATGTTGCAATGGTGTTATCACTATGATATAATAGTATTAGAAGGTGAGGTGAATATTTATGGTTAAAGTTCCCAAACAAAGATTTGTATTAAATCTTAAATTAAGAACAGAAAAATATCAGGAAGATATATTGAATAAAAGGTTTGAAATAGGCAGGCAAATATATAATGCAGTTTTAGGAATTGCTTTAAATGGATACAAAGAAATGATTAAAACTAAGGCGTGGAGAAATAATCAACTAGAATTATCTAATATCTATAAATCTAGTAAAAATGATAAACAATTAAAGAAAATCTGTAAGCCATACTATAACATTAAAAATGATTTGTTAAAGCAATATAGTCTCACTGAATATTCACTCCATGAAGATGTTAAAAATATGCAGCATCATTTTAAAGAGAATATAGACAGTTTTACTGCTCAAAAGATTGCCAGCAGAGTATGGACGGCTTTAAATGATAATCTATTTAGGAACGGTAAAGAAGTCCATTTCAAGCCATATTTTAAAGGATTGAATTCACTAGAAGGAAAATCTAATAAAACTGGTATAAGATATGATATTGAAAACAATTTATTTTTATGGAATGGGTTAAAAATACCAGTGCAGTTAAATATAAATAATGATTATGAAATAAATGCTTTAAGAAATAAAATATGTTTTTGTAGAATTAAACGTAAATTTGTTAGAGGTAAATATAAATATATTCTTCAATTAGTATTAGAAGGAATTCCACCTATAAAGATTAATAAAAATACAGGTGAAATCAAGAACGATATAGGCAATGGAAAAATCGGTATAGATATTGGCACACAAACTATTGCTTATGTATCTGATTATAACACTAAGTTATTAGAATTAGCTCCTAGAGTACAGAATATAGAGGACGAAAAACGCAGGATACAAAGGTACATGGATAGAAGTAAAAGAAGTGTGAACCCTAATAATTTCAAAGAAGATGGAACTATTAAAAAGGATATTAAATTAAAATGGAATTTTTCTAATAAATATATGAAAGCTAAAAATATATTGAAAGATTTATATCGAAAGCAAGCAGATATAAGGCAATTAGATCATAATATATTAGCTAATGAAATATTAAGAAATGGTAATATCGTATATGTTGAAACTATGAATTATAAAGGGTTACAAGCTAGAAGCAAAAAGACAGAAAAGAACGATAAGGGTAAATTTAAAAAGAAAAAGAGATTTGGAAAAAGTTTAGCAAATAAAGCTCCTGCAATGTTTTTAACAATACTTCAAAACAAGTTAAAAGCAAAAGGTGGAGAATATAAAGAAATAGATACATGGAGTGTAAAAGCAAGCCAATATAATCATTTAACTGGTGAATGTACTAAAAAGAAGTTAAGCCAAAGATGGAACTATTTTAAATATAAAAACCAAGATATAAAAGTACAAAGGGATTTATATTCAGCATATTTAATTAAAAATGTGAATGATGATTTAAAAAGTATAAATGATATGCAATGTGCTAAAAATTTTGATAAGTTTTTAGAAATGCACAATAAAGAAATATTGAGACTAAAAGGACTAAGAAACAATATAAGTAGTATGGGTATATAAAATTATAATAGGTTTTGAAACGAGCCTCATGCTATCGTGAATTCTTTCATTGGAAAGATTGATAGTGAAAGCCTTAGAGAAAATAATTAGTCTTTATATCTTTTGAGATATATTGGAAGTTATTTAGTATCTAAGAACCCCTTGCCTTTAGGCTTGGGAGTTTCAGATGCAACCGCCTTGTACCTCTTAAATATGCACACTGTACCCCGTTGATTTACAATATAATTGAAGGTATTACATATATAAGGAGGTAATTACATGGCAGATGTAAACAAAGATTTGGTAAAGATAGATTACCTTCAAGGCATGAGCTACAAGGGTTTAGGAAAAAAACATAATGTTAAAGTAAACACTATTAAAGCATGGGTAAAAAGGTATGGATGGGCCAAAGACAAAGCTAAAGTGGGAAAAGAAATTGAAAGCAAGAGTACAAATGTACCCATAGAAAATAAAAAAGAGTGTACACAGGGTACAAATAAAAATAACAGGGGTACAGGCAAGGCAAAAGGAAAGTCAGGGGACAAAAAAAGAGTACATAAAAAAGATATTGAATTAGAAGACTATGAACCTATTCCATATATTGAAAATAAAGAGTTAAACGATAGGCAAAAATTATTTTGCGTGTATTATATAAAATGTTTTAATGCAACAAAGGCATACCAGAAAGCCTATGGATGCGATTATATGTCAGCGACAGCCAACGGACCAAGACTGATAGGCAATGATAGAATTAGAGCGGAAATAGACCGTTTAAAGGCAGATAAATTCAAGGGGGCTATGTTATCTATACAAGACCTATTACAAAAGTATATAGACATAGCATTGAGCGATATGAACGATTATATGCAGTATGGTCATAAGAAGATTCCAGTAATAGATAAAGAAACAGGGGAGCAGAAACTTGATGTAGAGGGTAATCCTCAATACTGGATAAATAACTATGTAATCCTAAATGATTCTTCAAAGGTTGACGGAACACTTGTGACAGAAGTAAGCGAGGGCAAAGATGGCATTAAATTAAAGCTTATGGATAAAAAGTTTGCATTAGAATTTTTAGCTAAATATCAAGGGTTACTGGATAAACCTACGCAAGCCAAATTGGATATTGAACGTAGAAAGATGGAGCTTGCAGAGAAACAGGCTGATACCTTAGATGATGATATTGAATATGCCGTAGAAGGTGGAATAGATGAAGATAAAAAAGAAAATTAGACTGCAACGGCCCTATGTAAATGAAAAGTATAGATTTATGTTTAAACCTGGGTACATACCCAAGAAATATAATATATTCTACGGGGGTACAGGCTCCAGTAAGTCGTTTAGCATAATTGAATTACTCACAGAAATGTGTATACGGTATAAAACTTTTGATATTTTAGTTGTTCGTAAATTTGGAACAACATTACACGATACCGTTGAAATACCTGTTATTAATATGATGACTAAGGAATTTAGAAACAAATTAAGCAATAACGGTTTAAAAGAAGGCAGAGACTATACCTATAATCGTACTTTAAAGCATATAAGATTTGCTACAGGTTCAATTATAAGGTTCAAAGGAATGGACAACGCAGAAAAAATCAAAGGTATTGATAATGTAAATGTATTGTGGCTTAACAACATAGGTCACGTTAAACCCTCTTAATTCGGTGAAAGTCCTAACGTAAAGTCGAGGATAATACCGAGCAATATTTATATATTTTTTAATTGTAGTGTATATATCATAGCCATTCTGTCAATAATTATAATGAGGTGGTAAAATGGAAATTTGGAAAGACATTAAAGGCTATGAAGGATTTTATCAAGTCAGCACATACGGCAGAGTTAAAAGCTTAGACAGGCTAATTATATTGAAAGATAGAGCTGGGAATCCAAGACCCGCTAAATATAAATCTAAGATTTTAAAAGAAAATTTAGAAATAAAAAACAAAAGTAATATGTTACCTAGAAAATATGTTGTGTTAAGCAAATTGTGTAAGAAAAGAAGATCTTATATTCATAGACTAGTTGCTAATACTTTTATAAAAAACCTTAAAAATTTGCCAGAAGTAAATCACAAAGATGGCAATCCGCTTAACAATAATATTGGCAATTTAGAATGGGTAACTAAAAAATATAACATTGACCACGCGTTTAAAAACAAACTAATAAAAACTCAAAAGCCAGTTTATAAACTTGATAAAGATACCTTGAAAATATTAGAACAATATCCAAGTGCGGCAGAGGCTTCTAGACAAATGGGATTTAGTGCTGCTAAAGTATCTCAAGCGATTAATAGAAAAGGCACTTGTGGAGGATATAGATGGAAATATATAAATAGCAATGTGTAACGACTATCGAAACCACGTAGAAATGCGGAAGGGAGTAGAGTACAGCCAAGCGGTTGGAAACAGAGGGCATTGTAATTACAATGAAGAGCTAGTCTGCTCTATATAGAAATATATAGAAGGATAGGAGCAGCGAACCTATTCACAACATAAAGGAGAAGAAGCTACAGACTTCACACAAGAAGATTTAGAGGACATACAGGATAGGCTAAGAAGTACACCGCCAAGTAATCATCCATGGGGCAAAGAACTTAAAATATTTTTGTCATTCAACCCTATTTTTAAAACTCATTGGATTAGGACTTATTTTTTTAAAAATGAAATAGATATGTCACAAGATATATGGATGGATACTATTTTAGAACCTAGTAATACATTTGCTTTAAAGACAACTTGGAGAGACAATAAATACTACAATGGACAATATAAAGACGAAAAACTTAGAAATAAGATGAAGCTCCGCAACCCTAGGAAGTATGGCGTACAGTGTAATGGAAACTGGGGAGTACTTGGAGAACTTATATACGAAAATTGGGAAGTAACAGACTGTAGCAAAGATCTATATTATTATGATGATATTTCCTATGGACTGGATTTTGGATGGGAACATCATACAGCTTTTCATCAGATAGGCATTAAGGATGATGATTTATACATCTTAAAAGAACTATATAAGCCTAAACTTACAGCCATAGACATTGCAAATGAACTAAAAAAGATGTTTCCTTGGGTAAAAGAAGAAATTGAGAAGTTAAAAAAGTATATAGATGAAAGCTCAAATATATCAAAAAATATGCAACTATTTTATGCAGTTAAGGAAAAGTACGCAAAAGTATGCAACCTAGACATATTTCAGAGAGAAAAAGTATATGAGCGGGATATAAACTGGGAATACATAACAAGGGAAATACAAAAATCTATAAATCCCCCTTATAATGACATAAGAATATATGCAGACAATGCAAGGCCTGAAGCAATAGAGGAAATGAAAAGACAAGGAATTAATGGTATAAGAGCTTGCACTAAAGGAACTAACAGCGTAATGGAAGGAATAGAGTGGATACAAGAGCGTGGTATGTATGTAGATAAAAGCTGTATTGGACTAAAGAATGAACTAGAATCTTATCAATGGGAGAAAGATAAAAAGACAGGGGAAAGACTACCAAAACCAGTTAAAGTTAATGATGATGCGTGTGACAGTTTACGTTATGGCTGTGAAAGATTTAGAAAGCCTAGCAATGTTAGAATTGTAATTCCAGACTAACTTCGCTAAATGTGTATTTAGCGAAATAGAGCAAAAGAAATCTCTACAGGTGTTGATATAACTGGTACGTAGAAAAATACCATAATTATGTAATGTAAAATACTGGACAATATTTAAACTAAATGAGAATGAAAGCAATAAAATTACAATCAAGTAAATAATAGGGACTTGAATTCTACTAGAAAAGTTAGACTTAAAATATCAGTGCATATATAAAACAGCATTAAGAAGAATTCATTTTCTTATTTCCTAACAGAAAGCTAATGCAAATATACGAACAATAAAAACTAAGATTAAATAAATATTCGTATATTTTTAGCTAAAATGGATTTTGCTATATATGGCGATACAAAATTTTACTCGTTATAAGTGAGAAAAGACGAATGATAGGCAAAATTAGATTAGCACAATATTCCTAAAATCAAAGTAGATTAATTAAATATTTTATTTTCGCTCTATATATATTGACTTACTCACAAATAACGAGTACAATAATAATTGTAGATGAGGTAATTAAGTCAACTAACCCCCTCTTGCAGAAGAGGAGACTTATAGGAGCAATTTTATGAAGTCTTAGTTGTCTAGCTTAAGTGTTCGTTCACTACGTTGGATTGCATGCAGAAACCTGCAAATGATACTCTAGTTTGTAGCTCTTTCGTGGCTCTGTAAAAGTTCTGAGGGCAAGGAACGGTCAACCACATTGTGAAGGCTTTCCAACATTGGCGAAGGGTAAATAACTCTGAAAGGAGAACGTAACTTGAGAGTATACGTTATTAATCAAAGAAAGGAACCATTAATGCCTACAACTCAAAGAAAAGCAAGACTATTGTTAAAACAAGGAAAAGCTAAAATACACTCATATAGTCCTTTTACCATCCAACTATTAACGGCAACAGGGCAAACAAAACAAGACATAACTCTAGGTATAGATACTGGCTCTAAAACTATAGGAATTTCAGCAAGTACCAAAAAAGTAGAATTATATTCTGCTGAATTGGAATTAAGAACTAATATAGTCGAATTATTATCAACTAAAAAGCAATATCGAAGGAGTAGGCGAAATAGGAAGACAAGATATAGAAAAGTAAGATTTTTTAATAGGGCAAAATCAAAACATAAAGGATGGTTAACTCCGTCTATTGAAAATAAAATTCAGGGCCATTTTAGAATTGTAGAAAAAGTTAATCAACTTCTACCAATAAATGAAACCATAGTAGAGGTAGCAAGCTTTGATATACAAAAAATAAACAACCCAGCTATACAAGGAAAAGAATATCAGGAAGGAAATCAATTAGGTTTCTGGAATGTTAGAGAATATGTGTTATTTAGAGATGGTTATAAATGTCAAGGTAAGAAAAATTGTAAGGGCAAGATACTAAACGTACATCACATAGAGTCAAGAAAAACAGGCGGTAATGCACCCAATAATTTGATAACTCTTTGTGAAGATTGCCATAAAGATTACCATTCAGGAAAGCTAAAAAAGGCCTTTAAGCGAGGGAAAAGCTTCAAGGATTCGACATTCATGGGGATAATGCGTTGGACTTTTTACAATAGATTGAAAGAAATATATCCTAATGTAAAAATGACATATGGATATATAACTAAAAATACAAGAATAATAAATAAACTGGAAAAGGCACATAGAATAGATGCAAGATGTATAAGCGGAAATCCATTGGCTGAAGAATCACATGTTTGGTATCGTATTAAACAAGTTAGAAAGAAGAAAAGAAGCCTTCATGAAGCAGTTGCTAGGAAAGGCAAAAAAATGCCAAATAGAGAATCTAAAAGAAATAGCAAAAACACTAAGGAAATAATATACAAAGGAAAGAAGTGGTGCCTGTATGATGAAGTTAGACTAAATGGAGATATCGGGTTTATATCAGGATTTAGTGGCAACATGGTATATATACAAGATATATATGGGAAATATATTCAAATATCTCCAAAATATAAGCAAATAAGCACAAACAACATAGAATTAATAAAAAGAAACAACAATTATATATGTAGAGGTATCGCCTAACGGCAAGTGCTATCTATCGCCCACCCTCTATAGGTGAGGAATAGATAGCACAAGAAGGCTAAATTTTGGTGGTAACATAGCAAGGGACTACAAAGTACAAAAGATGTAAATTTTAATTCGTTCATTTTCTAATCTTCCAATTTAGAAAAGGTTTGGCTATAGCCTAAAATATAGCCACCAGGTACATTTAACTTTTTTGTGCGAAATTCTCTCACCTCTTAGGCGGGAGATGGATAGCACTTGCCGTTAGGCAACATTCACCACTATATTTCAATTAGTGAAAATGATATAATATAAATATAGGTTTGCAAAAACAACTCGTAAAGTTGTAGTACCGTTGGTATGACGGGAAGGTTTTTCCTCATAAAAAAGCCATAGCCTTGGAAACTGATAGTCCGTAAAATAATCTCCTACTTGTAGGTTGGAAAGGATTAAAGGAAGCTATCACTTCTCGAAGTGGTAGTAGTTCACTTGATATATTCTTCCACTGGAGAGAATAAAAATAAATCCAGCCCACTTGACTCTAATTGTTTGAATTCCATAATTGACTCCTTTCATGTTGATTTTTTATGGTCTGGTTGTAGCCGATAATTACGACCACCAACAGTCTGGACAGGACTGTAATATAACATCCCCCATCCCTAAAAAGGTAGGCATTAAAAGTGTCTACCTTTTTTAATACTTGAAATTAATGTAAAATATTATATGATTAAAGGAGAGATCACATGGAAAATAAGCAAGGAACAATAAAATATAAACAAGGTGAACTTATTATGCAACAATTTTATGATCCAGAGATACCAAATATTATAGAACAAAGTTTAATTCAAGCAGGATATAGCCTAGAAATGGAACAAGTATTTAATAAAAATAATGTACAGGTAGGGCTAAAAGCTAAAATATTTAAATCAAAATAGGAGCTGATATTATGCTAGTAAAAGTTGAATTACTTAATGGTAAATCAAAGATTATAGCAGTAAATGCTAGGGGTATAGATGAACTAGCAGATAGACTGCAATATGATTCTTTATGTTGGTACAAAAAAGCAAAAGAGAATATTGCAGACATTGGACCGGATGTAAAAAAAGAATATCTAAAATCAAAGGGCATAAAAAGATGGAGACTTTTAAATTATAAGGACGAATTAGAAATAGCTAATAAGTTTAATAAAAGTTTAGAAGAGTATAAAGGGGCTTCAATAAATAAAACAAGGCGAGAATATGGATTTGAAGAATTATAAGGAGTGATTATATGGAATCGGGACGATTTGTTTCAATTATATTGCAAGAAGATTCAACAGAAGAAGAGAAAAGAATAGCACACCAAGCAATTAATGAATATTTGAGCAGATACATTGCAGGTAATAAAACTCTTGAAGAGAAAGAACTAAGGAATGAATATTATGAACAATAAATATAAAGTGTGGGATAAAAATAATATTTCTAAACTGGCCGAATTCGACTGGTTTAAGATAGGAGCGTAATTATATGAAATATAAAATAGTACATCATGATATAGAAATGGAACATACATCTTTTGACCTTTCTTCCCCATGCTGGTTTCCTCCTGCAACACTATCAGATGGTTTTATAACAATAGAGGTAAAAGAAGGAAGCGAATGTGTAAAGAAGAGATTATTTGTCCCAATAGGTTCTATAGAAGAGACAATAAAGGGAATTGCAGAGAACGGAGCAAAAGACGTAGCAGTAGAGATACGAGAAAATATTAAGGAAAGGCAAAAGAAAAATGCTTATGAAAACTTTATGAAAAAGCAGTCTGCTGAAAGCTAGAACAAAGAGTTAAAAAGATTGGTTGAGATTTTATATGATAAAGTTCAGTAGCAGGATGCGGAAAGGCACAAGCCAAGAATGTAAAAACAGCAGTAAAGCCTACTACTAACACAGTTTCGTCTTACTTTAGCAAAGATAATGGGAAACCAGATCAACAGCTAATAAAAGTAATAGGCAGCAGTAAAATCACTTTAGACATAGCAATATATAGCCTAACTAAAGAAAACATAGTAGATGCTATCATACAAGCCAAGAAAAGTGGTGTAAATGTAAGACTTATAACAGATAGAGTAGAATCTAAAAGCAAATCAGAAAGCAAACAACTTCAAAGATTAAAAGATGCAGGAGTACCAATTAAGATAAATACTCACAAGGGATTAATGCATGAGAAAGTTACCATTGCAGATAAAAGTATAGTCACTACAGGTTCATATAATTATACTACCGCTGCTACTAAATCAAATGATGAAGTATTAGTTATATTACATGATAGTGGGACCACACAACAGTTTGAAAGCGAATTTAGTAGAATGTGGAATGATAGTAAGAACTTTATAGAATATTAGGAGGAATAAAAGATGAAATTTATAGTTGCAAGAGCAAGTATGATGATACCAGAAGAAGATAGACTTGAAGAGGATACAATATTTAAAAAATCATTGGAAGATCATTCAAAAGAAACAGGTGAACCATATGAAGATGATGAACTTGCAAAAGGCTGTACCAATGAATACTATATTAAAAACAAACCATGTGATGAAGCAACATTACAGACAGTAAAACATATAAAACATAAGTTTAATGATGATTCTAAATATGATGAAGCTGAACCAGAAGTTAAAAGATGGATAGTTGAATTTAATACACTAGATAAATTACTAGAGTTTAGAAAGAAATATGATACTGAAAGATGTAAAAATTTTAACGGCCAAATAGATATATCAAGAATAGATAACATTGAAGGAGAGTACTTACTACTAGTTATACATGATGATTATAGAGAATAGGAGTGGTACTATGAATATATTTAAAAGAATATATAAGCATATCCAAACACAAAGATATTTAAATAAGACAGCTAAAAAGTTTGGAATAAAAAGAAAGAAATCTAAATATTAAGGAGGATATTTGCATGAATAATAATTACGGTTTATCTCCAATAGGAGAATTTTTAGCAAATTTACCCACGGTATATGAAATAAGAGATGATACTAAAGACTATGCACAGTTTAATAGAAGTGCAATAGTAAAATCTAAATTGCCTATATCAGATAAAGAAGTATGTGAGGGTATGAAAATGGTTGCACCTGTAATATATACTTACACTATTAAAAACGCATACGAAGGTGGAGAAAAAATAATTGAAATTAAATAGGAGCGGAGCTATGAATATTAAGAAAACAACAGATAAAATTTTAAAAAAGCATAGTCCTCATAGACAATGGACTGAAATAGATAGAAGATATAATCCAGGTGAAGCTTTTACAAAAGGAGCACAAAGTGCAACGAAAATAAATAAAGGAGATATATAAATGATAGATATGTATGTAGTAGGGCAGGATATTATTAGAAATAAAACCTTTGTGCAAATATTAATTAGCAATGGAATTGTAAAAGCAAAAAAGAGGGAAAGAATATTTGATGATGAACAAATATCAATAAGAGATATACATGGGAAAGAACATATTCTTAATCCTAGAGATATTATATTGATGGATGAAGATAGGATATTCCTTATAGACTACAATAGAGAGAAAATTGTTTTTATCAATGAATTTGATTCTTCACAGGTACGTGAATGTGATGCAGCTAGAGAAAGAGAACATCACGAAGGTATGCAACTACTAGAACAAAGGCTTCCAGAAAAATATCAAGTGTTCGATTGGAAAGATATTTAATAGTAAATTTGCTTGCACGTTATACAGTAAATAGGTATAATATATTAAAAGAAACCATTATGGTTTTATGTTTGTAAAGTTTTTAGTTTAAATTAAAATGCACTTAGCCGAATGGGTGCATTTTAATTTTCTAATATTTTACATGGACTTTCAACATTTAAAATGTTATTATATAAGGTACTAAAAGATAGATAAGGAGTGTTAAATTGGAATTTGAAAAACTAAGCAAAGAAAATCAAAACGAGGAAATTACAGCATTAGACGCAAAGATTGAAGAAGTAGCAAAAGAGAACGACATTAAAGACTTTGATTTTCCCACACATGAAGAATATACAGCTTTCTTTAATGAGTATGATGAAGATTATGCACTAGATGAAAACGGTAGTGCTGAATCCACTGTAGAGTCAGAACTACATAATCATTGCGGCATTGAACTTGAAGGTAGGAAAGTAATTCTTGAAGTTTTTCCCACAGGATTTGACCAAGAATAAGCACTATGTTCGCTAAATCACTGTTTAGCGAAGTTGAAAAAATGAATATAAATCCCAACAAAAGATAACAATAAGTATGGATGAAAGGGTATAGAAGATACTGAACCATAAAGCAAAAGGTTTAGTACCTTCTTTTTTTATGCCTATATGGAGCATAGAGATATCATAGAACGATTTTAATTATTAAATGGTGTAATTATACTATTTAGATTAGAACCGCTCTTTATTTGCTTTAAAATAAATATAAATATTTTGAAAAACATTCATAAATAGCGAGCATAACACTCGATATAGTGGTATAATATAAGTATAAGAAGATATGAGGAGGTGAGCAGATGGCACTTAAAGTTAAAGTCCAGAAAACTGGAAGAAATTATTTTACTTCTATACCTAAAGATGTAAGAGAACATTTAGGATTAAATAAATCTGATGTATTACAGTATGTTATTAGAGATAGTGGAGCGGTAGAAATTAGAAAAGCAGCAGGCAAGAACAATTAAAATAATAGTTTGCTAAATTAAAATATTGAGAAGCAGTTAAAAAAGGAGGAGTATAGGTTGAATATAAATTTAGAAGGAATGTCTTACCAAGAGTTTGAAGAATATTGTAATGACAGGGCTTGTGATGGCCAATGGAGTATGCTTGAAGCTATGGCTTGTCTTGATGTAATTAAAGAAATTAATAGTATAAAAGTAAAAGGATTATTTAAGAAAAAAGCAACCCTAAAAGCAAGAGAACTGGAATGGAAAAGGCGTAATTATAAAACAATAAGATAGTTTCGTAATTCAAAGATTATGTATGCAGGAGGGAACTACAAACAATGAAGTATACAAAGAAAGAATTAGAATTAGCTATGTACTTATTGCTTGATGAAGTTTTACCTTCTATGGAGTGTAAAAAGATTAAAAAAGAAGGCAATTGGAATTGCGATAGATGTGACGAATGTATGAAAGACCAATATGTCAAAAGGATTAAGAATGGAGAATTGCCAAGAATTATAACAAGAAAATAAAGAAAGGTTGATGATAAATAATAATGTCAGAATTAAGATTAATTACAACAGAAAATTTTTGCAATATGGAATGTAATTTTTACAGAAATAGCAACGACGATGTTTTAATTACTAGAGAACAAATAGGAAGAGCTTTGGAATATAGTGACCCGCAAAAGGCTATTGATAAATTACACTCTAGGCATAAAGAAAGATTGAACAAATTTTCAGTTACCACCAAAGTGACGGGTACTGACGGAAAAGCCTACAATACAATGCTTTATACTGCTAAAGGAGTTTATGAAATATGTAGATGGAGTCAACAACCTAAAGCAGATGAATTTATAGATTGGGTATGGGAAGTAATTGATAAGATAAGAAAACATGAGGCTGTACTTGTAAAATCAGAAATAGTTAACCGATTTAAAGGCGAAATTTCTAATATAGTGAAAAACGAAGTACAGAAAGAAATAGGGAAAGTAGAAAACAAATGCTCTACTTATTATAAACCTTCATGTGCTACCAAATACAGCATAGGAAAATATATAAAGCAGCGGTTAGGCATAAATAAAGCTAATAAAGAGTACGAGATGGTAAAACAGAGGATATTAATAATTCTTGGTGGCAGAGTTTGGGAAGACGTTCCTATGGACTTGTTAAGTAGTTCCATGGATGTAATAGACCAGAGCATAGATGTAATTAAAAAAGATAGACCATATCAGCAGATGGACTTCTTAGGAAATTTTAGGACACTAAGAGGAGGAAAATAAATGGTATTACAATTATATCTTATATCTGTGCTGCTATTCACACTAACAATATTGTATTTAATGATACAAATACGCAGGGACACTAATTTATTCGATAAGGCAATGTTAATACTAAAAAATCCAGATGATGGACATAACAGAAAATATCCATTTGTGATTGGATTTATACCAGTTATAAATATATGCGTTGCCCTTTTCTTCTGGTGGTTTATATTTACTGATATTGAAAATGTAAGGAAGTTTTTAAACAATGGAATTAGGTAAAATAATATTGAAATTATTGTCATGGACTGCACTTGGATTAGTTTTTATTTGCATTTTTGAAGATGTTCTTTTATGTAATGTACTTAGCTCAATACTTGATAGTGTTTGCTTTTTCGGGGCATTATTTGTCTATAAAAAGCAAGACATTTTATAAGGCAATTAGATCACTAGCAGCATAATAAAAAATCTTGGATAAATAGCCACAAAAGCTAAAACCCAAGATTAGCCTGTAATAAAATTTTCAATTACTATTATAGGCTAAATGATTATTAAAGGCAAGTAGGAGGAAAATAAATGGTTATGGATTGTAAATATTATAAATGCCAACACTGTAGCATTAAAGATTGTGGAGATTGTCCTTGCGATTACTGCAGTTATTCAGAATGTGCAGAGAATCCTAGACAACTAAAAAATAATTATGAGCCTATAGAAACTACGAAAGATAATTGAAAGTAAGGAAGCGGTATAGATGAGCAAAAGCGGTTCTTTTAAAAAGAAAAGAATATATTTTTCACAAGTCAGTAATAATGCACTACGAGATAACACATTAAGTTTAAAAGCTAAAGGTTTATATGGATTAATTCAATCGTATTTAACTATTGAGGATTTTACCTTATACAAACCATTTTTAGAAAAGCAATGTAAGGAAGGGCAAAAAGCTTTTGACTCTGCATGGAAAGAATTGAAAAAATCTGGTTACTTAGTTCAAGAAAGGTACAAGGACGAAAACGGACATTTTTATTGGCAATATGATTTACTAAATGAAGTTGACCATATACCCAATACCCATAGTAACAATGTCCATCCCTCCCAAAACGTACCCTATGGAGAAGTACCCCTATATAATAATACTTTAAGTAATAATACTGATTTAAATAATACTAAAGAGAGTAATACTAATCTACAATCTTTATACAAGATTGGTTGGCCTGGAGAGGTAGAACCTTATGTAAAATCTTATTTAGAAATTAGGAGCAAGTTCAGAAATAAGAAACATAAGAGAATTAATAAGAAGTACATAGCCTTTATAAATGATACAGTAAATAAATTAATAGGCAATAGTGTTGATTTAGACATATTCAAGGAAACAGTAGAAGAATACTTTAGAGATTTACCAGAAAATAATGACGGAGATATAGTTTATTTCTTACAGGTATCACAACCTAGATATTTTATGATTACTGGAGATAGTGAAAGGATTATGAAAGAAGATTATCTTTAAGGAGGGCGTTATATGAATAAAACAAAAATAGAATGGTGTGATAGTACATTAAACCCAGTAGTAGGATGCACACATGGCTGTGACTATTGCTATGCTAGAAGATTAAATAATAGGTTTAAATGGGTAAAAGACTTTTACGTACCACAGTTCTTTGAGGAAAGACTTAAAAAGTTATCCTACAAGAAGCCTAAAAACATCTTTATGAACAGCATGAGTGACATAGCAGATTGGAAGGATGAATGGATTGAAAGAATATTAAAAGCCATAAGAGAAAACCCACAGCATAATTATTTATTCCTTAGTAAAAGACCTCGTATTTATCTATCGTGGTCAAATTTTGGGAAAGAAAATATGTGGTATGGAGCTACAGGAACAGGAACACAGACAGTAAATGAAGCTATGTATTATTTAGGCTATAAAAGAGAATGGAATAGTTTTCTAAGTATAGAACCGCTCTTAAATGAAGTAGAATTTGCAGATAGTATTAAGAATATAAACTGGGTAATTATAGGAGCGGAAACAGGCAATAGAAAGAATAAAGTTATACCTAAGGAGAAATGGATTAAAAGAATAACAGAACAATGTAAATCCTATGATATACCTGTATTTATGAAAAATAGTTTAGCGCCAATTATAGGTGAAAGAAATATGATTAGACAGTTTCCTATAGAACTAAAAAGGGAGGAATAGGAATGGAAAAGGAGAAATGGACGTTAGTACAAGAAAAAGTATATTGTAAGAATTGTGTTAGATGGTATTTCACAGGAGCAGATCAATGTGAAATACCCAGTTGCGGAATAATATCTAATGACAGTGAGAACACTCCAAAATTTCGCAAAGCTACAGGAAAGCAAAAATATATTGATAAGAGCGGTCAAAATTTTATTAGATCACATTTGGAACGTATTCACTTTTGCAACAGCAACTACAGTATGATTTATGGACATCCAACAAAACTAAATGCAAATAATGATTGCTATTTTTATAAGACACTTCCTAAATGTTTAAGATGGTTAACACCTATAGTAAGAATGTTTCAATGCTAAGGAGGATTAATCATGGATTATAGTTGGTATATTAGTCCAGAAGAATATATCCAAGCTGAAAAGAATGGTATATGCAGAAGTACATTAGAAGATAGAATAAGGCAGAGAGGATGGAGCAAAAGAAAAGCCATTAATACACCAGTTAGAGGACATGAAACATGGTCTAAGGAAATTATAGAAGCACTTAAAGAAAATGACATTTCTTGTGCTACTTTTGCAAGTAGAATTTACGGTTTAGGTTGGGATAAAAAGAAAGCTGCTACTACTCCGGTAAAACATAAATATAGACCTAAAGATAGTGTACATGAGAAAATTAGCAGATATTCAAGGATTGCACAAGGAAACGGAATACATATTAGCACATTTAAAAGTAGATTAAAACTAGGATGGAGCATTGAAAAAGCGTCTACAACACCAACTAGAAGCAAAGGAATAATACAGGGAGGGGTTTAAATGAATTGTAGAATGAAGTATTTAGTAACTTATAAAGCTTATGGCAAAGAACGTATGTATGATGGTGCAACTACATTAACAGCAGCAAGACCAATAAAAAATATGAGCCATTTTGAAGATATGCAAAAATGTATTAAAAAATTAATCAAAAAACAAAATAACGAATGTCCAAAAGATGTAACTGTTCTTAATATACAGCTATTAAACAGCGGTAGAAAGATAAGGAGAAGGTGAATATATGAAAAATAAATCAAAATGTGAAATAGAAGAATTAATGGATTTTAACCAGAAGGTTATAAAAGAAAACGGATTTACCAAAGAACAAGTTAAAAAGATAGTAGAAGAAGAGTGTACTAACCGTAGTATAGACGCAAGAGAGGAAAGCGGCGAAAGACCATGTACTGTAAAAGAGTCCATAGAGCAGAGCTTAAAAGAAGTAAAACTTATAAAAGAAGGTAAGTTACCTAAGAGAAATTGGGATGATTTTATGAAGGAATTAGAGAAGGAAGATGATTAAATGCAACATATAGAGAATATAGTGATAGGCAAACCACTTATAGACCCTTTTACAATGTTTTCAAATGGTACTGTAGAAGATTGGAACAATAATGAAGCTGACAAGACGTACTATACAAACGAAAGATACCTTCCTAAGATATTGAAAGACACAGGGTTCACAAAGTCTACAAGTGAAATAAGAAGAAATAGAAAAGACTTATGCATTACATTAGATAAACTTGACTTCTTAGAAATTAAACTAGGTAAAAAGAAATTATGGATATTAGTAGGTGATTAAATGAAAAGCAGTAAAGACACATATAGCACTATGATTACAGCAGGAAAAGAATTTAAGAAAGAATTAGGGTTAAATGATAAAGAAGTTTATGAGAAAGTTAAAAATACTTACATAGAAGCAGATACAGAGAAAGTAAAGCAAGCTGTAGATAAATGTACTAAGAAGCATGGAGAACTATTAAAAAGGTTGGGAAGTGAATAGATGGCAGTAGAACCTATGGAAGTTACAGACGCATTATATAAGACTTCTAAAAGATTAAATGAAGGGATTAACGTAATAACTTCTAAAGCTAAAGGATATGCACAGAGTGAAAAAGATTATAGAATAGCACTGGCGAAAGAGATTGCAAAACTTAGGGCACAAGGTATGCCAACTACATTAATAAGTGATTTAGCACGTGGAAATGAAAATGTAGCAGATTTGAAATTCAATAGGGATTTGAACCAAGAGACATTAAAGGCGGCTCATGCTATGATGAAGTCTTTACAAGTAGAAGTGAGTGCTCTACAAAGTATATTGAAGGTACAAGAAAAGATCGAAGGGGGTAATTAAATGAAAATAGAATTAATAGTAATATTAATGCTTGTGCTTATTTACTTGATAATAGACTCCATTATAACTTATAGAAAAGATAAAAGACATAAAAAAGAATTGAGAGAAATGATAATACAAGTAAAAAGAATGGAAGAAAAACTAATAAAATTAAACAACAGGTACAGGAACGGTGATTAAATGAGATACTTACTATACTTTTTAATTTACATATATTTAGCTACAGGATTTATTATAGGGTTTAGGTATGGATATGCAATGGACAAATATGTATATTTGCTAGGCAATGTTATATTTGCAATACTTATGGGAATACTACACACTTTCCTATGGCTACCAGAATTAATTGCAGATGTAGCAAGTTATATTACTTATAAAACAAGATAGAAAGGAAACCAAGAAATGAATTGTCCTAATTGTGGAAATGAGATTATTAATTCAGATTATATAAATAGAAATGAATTAATAAAAACGCTTGAAGAAAGAGGAAAATCCTATGCAAAGAAAATGGAAGAAATAGAAAATACCGATACAGGGTTTATTAACAATCGTAAGTATATAAGTTTGGCGGCAAAGTGCGTTGAACAGCAAAGATTGATAAATTTACTTAGAAAAAGATTAGTTTAATTCTAAATTCGAGCATAACTTAACTTCGCTAAATTAAGTTTTAGCGAAGTTAGAATAAGAATCCAGTCATATCAACGGCTTACGAAGATGTAAATAAATGTTATATCCTAAAATAAGTAAAAATATAGCTAATTGAGAATAAAATATCCTAGAATATAGGAAATAAGAATTAAATTGGAAGTGATTATATGAAAAATATATTAGAAGAAGCCAATAAAATAGTTGCTAATGTAGAGGAAGATATAGGAATAGAAGAAATACTACAGGAAAGAAGCAAGAAAGATAATGGCAAAAGGTACACACTTGAGGAAGCATGGGCTGAAATAAACAAAAAATCTAAATAAATTAAGGAGAGATTGTATGGATTTATTAAATGTAGGATTAAAGCAATATGTAAATAAGGATAAGGTAATTTCTATACTACCTATGGGAAGTCAACCGGTTAGAAGAAGTATAGAAGAAGCAAGAGAAAAAGGCACTCTAATATATGCCAATAAAGGCAGAAAAACCCGTACTGTAATATACTTAGAAGGAGGATATATTATGACGTGCAGTAATGAACCAGAAAGATTATTTGAAAGAAATTTAGGAGAAAAGAAGTGATTAAATTGCCATACACATGCGAAAGTTGTGGAGCGGTAAAACCAGATGGAAGCGAATATTACAGAGTAAAAATAATAACACCGAGCGGAGCCGAAAGAAATGTTCCTGCTTGCTGTGAAAAATGTGCAGAGACATTGAAAGATTATAATACAAATTTACATAATACACGAGCAAGTGCAGTTGAAAACCAGACTATAGAGAAGTTTATTTGGGGTAAATAAGGAGGAATATAAATGGCTAAATATAGAAAGAAACCAGTAACTATTGAAGCTATACAGTATAAAGGGAATAACCCTACTGAAATACATGATTTTGTAAGAAAACATATGTTTAGAGATATAGATGGTAATTTATCAATTCATACCTTAGAAGGTGATATGAAAGCAAGCATAGGTGATTACATAATTAGAGGGGTAGACGGTGAATTTTATCCATGCAAACCAGATATATTTAAAAAGACTTATGAAAAAATAAATATTCAACCAAATAATTCCACAGTTAATAAGCAGGAATTAGCGTATCGTTTTTTAGAATTACCTTATGTTATCAAGGAACAGCTTATGAGCAAATACGGTTTAGTTAAAGAAAAATATATATGCAAAGAATATGCTGACGTAATAGATAAAATCATTGAAGATGTACAAGAAAAGAATTGTATAGATGAATTTGCAAAAGAAGTTTTTAAAAGTAGGTGATTAAATGAGTAATTCTACTATATACAATGGTGAAAAGCCACAAGGTAGCCAAACTTATTTTTCTGGATATGCAAGGCCAGAGAAAAGACTAGAGACTTATCCAATACCACCTCCAGATACTCCAGAATTAATAATGTCACCAGAATTATTACATAGTAAAATGTTTACTAATACAGAAGTTACAGAAATAATGAAAGAAATTGTTGGAAAATATAAGGAGGGACAAAAGTAATGCCAAATTGTAAATATCATAACAAAGTATGCCCCTTATTGTTTCCTATAGGCGATTATGGAAAAGAAATATTTTTAAAGTCTTCTATAGAAAAAGAAAAATGTAAATCTAAAAATAAGGGTAATGGTATATGGGTAAAGAGAAGAATATATTATTGTGTGTCTTTCTATGATGATGTTATACCATATAGAGAAGGAAACGTAGAATTTGAAACAGCAACACTTTCAAGAGAAGAACCTTGGAAAGAATGTCAATTTGTTAGTATAGAACTTGATATTATAAAAGATATGGTTTGCCAAAAATACTGTAAGCAATTAAAAGAGATTGAACAATTTCAAGTTGATAAAATAGAAATTATTGAAAAGAGGTAAATAAATAATGGTACAGTGCAAAGATTGTAAAAAAAGTGAAGTAGGAAAAGATGGCAGAGTATGTTACATAAAAGCAATACATTACCAAGATTTTCATGTTAAAGATGATGATGGCTGTAAATATGGAGTAGAGAAGCCTGTAGAAGCTAACAAAGAAACAAGCCAACCAATTACACCTAAAGCAGAAGAAAAAGCCACTACAGAGCCTAAAACAGAGACTAAACAGGAAGTTAAGCCAAGTAATATAGCAGATAATTCAAAAGATGTAAATAAGAGCAATGTATCTGCAAAAGTAAATTAGAAGGTGATTAAATGAAGTATGAAGATATGAGCTATACGAACTTTATAGAAAATGTTCTAGGTATTAAACTATCAGATGAGCAAAAGACTATGTTAGAAATATTTGAGGAAAATAAAAGTCGAAGATACCCTACATATGAACTACAAGAAGCACGTTTACCTAAAAAAGTTACTTGCTCTATATATTCTTCTAAAGATACAGTTAGTGTAGAGGAACTGTTTAACGAATTAAGGAAAAGAACTAAATTACTTGGCATGTAAATTAAAAACGTTCCAGAGTGTAGATTAAATTCTATGCTCTTTTTATTTTGTCTATATTAATCTATAAAATGTCTAAAAAAATCTAAATTATTCTATGTAAAGTATTGACATTAGAACTTATGTTTGGTATAATAAGGTATAAGATGAAGTTAAAGGGAGCTAAAAGCTATGGATATAAAAGAGATTTTAAAAGACGAGGATAAAATAGATTTTATGACAAAAAAAGATACAGCAGAGTTTTTGCATTGCAGTGAAAAAAGTATAGATAGGTTAAGAAAAGAAGGATTACCTTGTTATGATTTATCTAGCACTAAACCTGGTGGAAAAATCCTGTTTTTGAAAGGAGAGGTTGCACAATGGATTATTGAAAATAAAAAGATGAAATAGCACAAAACCCTCGGCTTTATCTTACAAGCGCAAGGGCGTAATGATTTAGTACCTTTACATACTAAATATACCACGTTTCTTGTGAAATTTCAACCACAAGGAGATAAAAAACATATGACAAATAAAATGATACCTGTAATATACAATGGAGAAAGGATATTAACAACTGAACAACTTGCAGAAGTTTATGAAACAGATATAAATAATATACAAGCAAATTTCAAAAGAAATAAAGAACATTTCGAAGAAGAATTACATTATTTTAAGCTTGAAGGTGAGGAATTAAAGGAATTTAAAAACCAACCTACTATCAGTCAGATGGTTTCAAAACATACTAGTACGCTATATTTATGGACAGAGCGTGGAGCAAATAGGCATTGCAAAATACTTGATACTAAAAAGGCATGGGAACAGTTTGACAATTTGGAAGAAACTTATTTTAAAGTTAAAGAGCATAAAGAAGATTTACAATTATATAAGGAAATTAAAACACAGATACAAGGATTGCGAAAGGATGTAAAAGAATTACAAGAAACTAAGGTAATAGATTATACAAAGCAATTAGCATTACAGAACTTAGGAAAATCAAAAGTAGTTAGTGCCTTGGGTGGCATCAATAGTCCTGCATATTGTAACAAGCATATTAGAAGTAAAGCCTTTTCTGAAATGTGGAGCGGTTATAAAAATAGGATTTTAGTTAATTCATATAAAAATACTGCTGTAAAAGATTTTGAAGTGGGTAGAGATTTTCTAACTAAATGGAAACCTTCTAGGAAGTTAGCAGCACAAATTCAAATGAAAAATGGTCAAACAGTAATTCATATATAAAATAATAATCAGGGGCTATTGTTAAGATGGTTCCTGATATAATTGAAGTAAAAAATAGGAGGAAAATAAAGTTATGATAGAAATAATTAAAAATGATTCTTATACTAAATGTGAATTATGTGGTAGTGATAAAGGTGTTAAAGCAATTAATTTTGGCGGAAAAATAAAGCCAATTGCATTATGTAATAAATGCAGAGAAAAAGTTATGTTAGTACTTTCAGATGAACAAAATGAGGAATTTCAAAATAGTGATTTAGCTTATGAGCTTGAATTAATGGGTGAATAATTATTAAAAGGGTGGAATAAATTGAAGAAACATATGTCGGTATCAATGGGAGTTTTACCAGTTCTAACTAAAGAACAAAGTAAAATATTATTAGAAGATATGGAAAAAGGTATATTAAAGCAAAAACAAATTAAAGGTTGCGGTGAAAGATTAAAAAGAATAGTAGAGAAGCAGGGACTATAAAAAGGAGAGATTAATTATGATTATTTATGCACCACACAGAGGTGCTCTTACAGATGCTATGAAAGAAGCAAAGGAATTTGAAAATATAGAAGAAACGAAAAAATTTATCGTTAAAGAATGGAACAATGCTTTTTCAGAAAATGATATTGTTATATCAGATAAAGCAATAAAAGATGATAGGAATGGATGGGAAGATTCAAGATGTGTTTGCACTAAGAGAACGGGCGAGGAAAATTATATAGAGAGATATGGTTGCCCTCAATGTATAGGCTACTGTGCAACAATATACAAGAAATAACTAATTTGCATTATATTTAATTGAAACAATATTGTAAAAACTATATAATTATAATATCTATTAAATTCTAAAAAGGAGTTGTGTTAATGGGAAGACAGGGTACAAACATAAAAAAAGAAGAAATAGTCCAAATTATTGACTTATACAAGCAAGGATGCAACATTAAAGAGATAATACAAGAAACAGAATTTAGTGATACTGAAATTAAAGAGGTAATAGAGAACTATGAAAATAATTTATACGATAGCCATTTAAACTACGTAGGAAAAAAAGCACGTACAAATAAAGGACAAATAAAAATACAAAAGCCACTTATACATTATGAATAATCTACAATTAAATACCATTTAAGCAAATAAAAGTAAAAGCTCTTATACTTAATATAGGGGCTTTATTTATGCCTTAATTTAAAGAAGGTGGTACATATAGAACTAAATAGAATTTATAACATCAATTGCATAAAAGGAATGAAGAATCTAATTAGAGAAGGATATTCAAAGTATTTTGAATTTATAGAAATAGACCCACCCTATAATATAAGCAAAGATGAATGGGACAAATTTAAATCACGTGGAGAATATTTAAATTTTATTAAAGAAGTAATAAATTTATCAAATCAATTAATGAGTGATAATGGGACGTTGTTCTTATGGCATAATGATATTTTAGTATTATCAGATTTTATACAATTAATAAAAAATAATACTGATTTAAAATTAAAACAACAATGTATATGGAACAAATATTATAAATATAATAATGATGGTACAATTAATAACCAATATGGTTTTCTTAATGGATTTATACAAAGTAATATGAATAGAAATTATCAAAAGATGTGCGAATATGTTTTATATTATACTAAACAAAATGAGGAATTAACTATGTATAATTCTAAAGATCCTTTTAAAATAATAAAAGAATATTTTTATAAAGCACAAAAGAAAGCTGGATTATCTACTACTAAAATAAATCAATTATTAGGGCATAGACAAGCAGAGCATACCTTTTATACTAAAAGTCAATGGATGTTTCCAACTGAAGATACATATAAAGAATTAAAGACCATATTAGATTTACCAATAGACTATAATAAATTATTAAAACGATATGAAAATATGAGATATACATATAACTCAAATAAAAATAATTATAGAAGTTGTATATGGAATTATCCAATGAGTAAAAAAACTAAACATAAAACTGAGAAGCCATTACAATTATATTATGATATGTTTGAAGTGCATACAAGAAAAGATAGTAAATGTTTATTCCCTTTTACTGGATCGGCTAACAATATTATAAGTTTATTAAACCTAAACAATAATGATAAAGGGAATAGACAATACATAGGGTTTGAAACAGATAAAAAATGGTATGAATTAGGAAATAAAAGAATTAGTAAGTATACAAACGAAGTCCAATGTACTTTAAAGGAAGTGATGTAATGAAAATACCAAATATATTTGAAAGAAAACAAGCACAAAGAGAATCAAGCGGTGGTTTATATCCACACATAGTTAACATACATGGAAAGAATACGCCACAGTATAGTGATGCTAAGTATAGAATTATAGCAAAAGAAGGATATGCTGAAAACTGGATTATATTTAGATGTTTGCAAGAGATAACACAGGCAGCAATACAATTAAAATGGAACGTGTGTAAAAAGGATAAAGATGGTAAAAAAGTGCCTATACCTAATCATCCAGTACAGGTGTTACTAGACAAGCCAAACCCTTTATACAGCCAAGCTGAATTCATTAGGAGAGCCATAGTATTTTATTATCTCGGTGGAGATGCTCCAATAGTTAGAATGGCAGTTAGGGGCGGTAAACTAGTAAAAGAAATATATACATACAGACCAGACAAAATGAGTATAGGGTTAACTGGTAAAGTAGATATGCCTTATACGGACATAAGATATGAGGGACAGAACCCTAAGAATTTTAAACCAGAGGACTTTACTTTATGGAAAAGTTTTAATCCTTTAGACGAGTATGATGGTTTAGGCAGAGGAATGTCACCTTTAAAACCTATTCTAAAAAACGGAGACTTATTAGCCGCCATGCTTGATTGGAATGTTTCTTTAATGCAAAACGGTGGTCAAGTAAGCGGCGTAATAAGTGTTGGAGAATTCCCTAACAACGGTGCAAGAGAAAGGGCACAAGCGGACTTAAATTCAAAGTATTCTGGAACTCCAAATGTAGGCAAATGGATGCTTGTTGAAGGAGATAGAACAAGTGTATTACAGACAGGCACTAATCCCAAAGACATGGACTGGATAAAAGGTAAGGAAAGCACTATGCGAGATATATGTATAGGCATGGGAATAGACCCTATAATAATAGGTTTTAACGAGCAATCAAGTTATAATAATAAAAGTGAAGCAGAGAAGGGACTGTACACCAAAAGCGTTATTCCTCTAATGCAAGGTTTAGCAGGACAATTAACTCCATTTTTGGGACTTGAAGACGGAGAATTTATTGATATAGATTATTCTGAAATCCCGGTTTTGCAGGAAGATATAGGGAAAATAAATGAAAAATTAAATAATAATTACATGGAGATAAACGAGAAAAGGAAAGCTAGAGGATTAGAAAATGTTGAGGGTGGAGATATAGTTGCACCAGAAGGTTCTTTTGCTATTATAAAAGGTAAAGTATATTTACCTGCAAATTTAATTCCCGTAGATGATGAAATCAGCAGTCAAGAAACACTTGATAACTCACAAAAGCAAAATAAGTCTTTTCAATATTAGAAAGAAAGGCAGATGATAAGAGAGAAAAAATAAAAAAGAATTTCAGCAAGCTGTATGACAGACTTGTATTGAACTTAGAAAAGAGTTTTAAAAAGCAGATAGCAACTATACTACTATCACAAGCAAAAGCTCTTAAAAAGGCTCTGTTAAGCTTACGGCAGAAAAAAGATGAGGATGTAGAAAGCAATGGGGAAGAAATAGAAAATCAATCAAACGATATTACAGAAAAGATATTTATTTTAATTGTGGCACTCTTAGGAACTGAATATTATAATAAATTAATTATGCCAATATATTTACAAGCAGGAAAGATAGGAATAGACTTTTTTAACTCGCTCCATTATTCAAATGAGGATGATTATATAAAGTATGAAGATGTAGAAGTAGATTATACAGGATGGCTAAAGGATTACTCTAAACAGGAAGTGAAGTATATAAACAATACAACTAGAAATCAAGTACAGAGAATAATTAAGAATGGACTAGCAAATGGGGATAACTACGATAAAATTGCAGATGATTTATTTAAACATATAGACAATATGTCAAGTAGTAGAGCTAGAACAATTGCAATGACAGAAATTCATAATGCAGTAGGCAAAATAAATTTCCTTAGTGCCACTTATAAAGACATGCAAAATAAGACATGGAATAGTATGGAAGATGCTCGTGTAAGACCGTCACACGTTGAACTGGATGGCATAACTATACCTATAGGAGAAGAATTTAAGCCGGGATTAAGTTATCCAGGTGATAGTAATGCACCAAGTGAAGAAATTTTAAATTGCCGCTGTTATTTATCCTATAATTAGAATGCTGTGTTTATATTGAGCAATATTCATAAGTAAACATAATTAATATTATGCTAATTTAAAATAATGTAACCCTCTAAAAACGTTGTGCGGAACAGGTTTACAAAAATCCGTATTCACATAATATTTAATATGTAAATCAAGGCTAGGTTGTTTTCTAGTCTTTTTTATTGCATAAATTTAAATCAAAATGCTCGATATTAACTTGATTTACTCATTTCCACAGAGTATAATATAACATAGGTGATGAAATTATGCAAGATAAAATTTTAGGATTTTTAGCAGTTATCACTATTATAGTAACATTGTTTTGCTGGAAAAATAATGGAAATGGTGGTGGTAGAAAGTGAGAAGAATAGAGGGTATACCTTATTTTAGCCTAGATGAACAAATGGAACTCGCCCTTGAATTAGCAAAACAAAAAAGAGAAAAAACAATTAAGGCAGTGCATGATTTAGGAAACTGCTTTCTAGTTGAATTATTCACGCAAGATAAAAACGTTAGGTGGTAATATGAATGAATTTAGTAATGATTGGAACATGGATGAGGTGCCATATACGTCACAGGAAAAAAGACAAGTAATAGATGAATTGTCAAGAGGATTTTTTTTAGGCGAAATACATAAAGGAATCAGCAAACGAGAATTAAAAGACTGGTTTGCAAACATAGCAATACATTGTTTTGGGGAATTTTGCCCCAACATCACAGGAAATGATTTAGTAGAAATAGCAAATGAACTTGGATTGGAGGTAAAAAAATGAAATATTTAGCAATATACGGATTGATTTATACGGTTATAGGTATAGCTCTTACTATAATGAATAGTGAAAATAAAGGTCTTGTGAGGTTTATATGTATAGCACTTTCTTTGCCTATACTTATATTCTTCTTAGGCTATTTAAATATTGTTTAGGATGTTAAACAAATGATAATTTTAGCATTTTACACAGGAATAATTTCTATGGTCATGTCTATAAATGCAATGTTCAACGAAACATATTCAGAGCAACAACGAATAGTAAATTTAGTAGCTTTCCTGCCTATATTAGTATTTTCCATATTATACATAATCACATGTTAACAGTAAGAGAATTTAATTAACGCGAATAATATATTATATAATTCAAATAACGTTCGTAAGTTTTAGCTAAAAATGGTATTTTCTATATATGGCAATACAAATAAATTTTAACTAAAATGGTAAAATTACGAACAATAAAAAGGAGGAGACACTCATATCGATAAAACACTTTAAGCCAATGATAAAGACTTTTACAATTGGCGTCTTATATGGATTTGGTGGCATTAACTGCTTCTATAATTTAAACATTGCAGGTGTAATATTAATGTTTTTAGCAACTAGCATAACTTATTGTTTAGCTGTAGATGCAGAAAAGAGGTGATGTGGTTTTATGAAACTTAAAGCTTTTGAAAAGCGTTGCATAATTATACTTAAAATAGCGTGCTATATTTCAGCTGGAATGGGAATTTACGATATGGCAACCAATAATATAAACCTTTCAATAGCAAGTTATTGCATTGCTATGTTGATACAGGGATTTATTTTAGAAGTAAAAATGAGAGAAAAGGAAAATAAGTAAATGAAAAGAGAACCTAAGAATTATAAAATCAAGAAAATACACCCTAGACTATTCTGGTATAAGTGTTTTATATGTGGCAATGAATTTAAAAATGAAGATATGTGGCAGATAAAAAGCAACACTAGAGGAATGTCTTGTGTATGCACTGAATGTGCCAAGACTAAAGAAGAAATTGAGACATATGTAAAAGCAGGTGATGGAGTACCACTGACAGTGCCACTAAAAAGTAGTAAAGATATACCGCCAGCAAAGACAAATAGAATACCAGCACCGCCAAAACAATACTCACATAATAGTTGCGGAAGTATTGATAATAGCAGACTTAATATATTATTAAATAATTCTAAACAAAGGAAAGAAGGTTAAACCAATGAAATACATATGTAGAGAATGTGGAAAAGAATTTGAAGTAAAAGCAGAAGGAAAGATTAAATTCGTAGTATGCCCTAGTTGTGGCACTGATGATGTGGACTATGTAAAGAAAGAAGATGAAAATATATGCCAAAATGTATAAATAAAGAAACAAACCAAATTGTAGAGTACAAGAAGATAGAAGATAGTTTAACCAGAGAAGAAATTGGAAACTATTGTGTAAATGCTGATTTTGGAACTTCTCGTGCAGATGCGGTTTTAACTCCAATTGAATTTTATAAGCTTTTCAAGCCTTTAAATGAAAAGCTAACTACAGAAATAGAACAATTGGAAACTTCTATAAGTGAAGATAAAAAGGCATCTAAGCAACCCAAACAAGAGGGAAGATTATATAGGCATGTAAAAAGAATGATTTATTATTGTGCATGGTTCTATGATGACGTTATTCCTTACAGAGAGGGAACTTTAGAACTTGAAACTTACGGGTTGAGGGGAGGGCAAGAAATTTGGCCGGATTGCAAATTTGTAAGTATACAGCTTGATTCAAATTTAAAAGATATGGTTTGCGAAAAATATGGCAAATCACGACAGAAACTTAAACAATTAGAAATTACCAAAATAGAAATTATTGAAAAGGGGTAGTAATGAAAGAACTTAAATGTAACTTAGTTAAAGACGAATTTATTTCATCTATGTATATAAATATAGATGAATATTTAAGGCTAACAAATGCGGCCAATAAAGCAAAACAAGATTTAGATACGATATTAGATAGGTTAAGTTATGTAAGCGAAAGTAAAGCTTGTGCGGAGAGGGGTAAATTATTTGCACACGGAATGATAGATGGCATTAAAAATAATAAATTAGAAGAATTGAAAGAGGGCGAATAAATGAAATATAGAAATAAATATACTGGTGTTATAGTAGAAGCTATGCAAATTAAATATGGCATGGAGCGAGACATATTAGACTTTGGAGACGGATTAATAAATAAAGTTGAAAGTGGTGTCTCCAGTGGCAGATCAGATTTATCTGTTATAGAATTAACGCCCCAACCTGTTCAGTGTGGAGAACCTACACCACCATTTAGCCATTATATAAGTTGCCTAATAGGCGACTATTTAATAAAGAAGGATACATATATATTTGTTTTACGTGAAGGAGAATTTAAGGAACAGTTTGAAACGATTGAGGAGGAAAATAGTAATATGAAAATAAATTTAAATGATACTGTAAAGGTAAGGCTAACAGATAAAGCACTAGAGATACTTAAAGAAAATCACAAAGCATTAAATAGAATTATACTAAAAAACGGTGGTAAACCTGATAAATTCCCATATAAACCAGATGAAAACGGATATTATACTTTTCAATTGTGGCATTTATTTGAAGATTTTGGAAAACATATTAGCTGTGGATGTGAATCACCTTTTATTAATAATGAAATTATTCCAGAAACAAAAGAATGTGAAACTATAGAAGCAGATGAAAGAACTATAACTAAAGATATGTTTGACCCTGTAGAAAAAGCAACTACAACATTAAAGCAACACGAATGCACTATAAAAGATTGTATGATAGATATGATTATGGAAGAAAAAGCCGAGGAATTAAGGAAGAAATTCTTTAAATATCTAACTCTTAAATTAAATGAATTGCATGAAGAAATACAAAAAGGTGGCAATAATAGTGCTCCTAGACGTGCAGAAGATTATAAAAAGCTAGTAGAATGTAGAAGAAGCATTTGCAATATGAGTATAAAAGATTTTCTAAACTGTTCAGAAAAAGATTTTTGCCAGCTCTTTGGGTTTGGACCCAATAAGACTTTTAATTATTTAATGGAAGATATACATTATGAAACGGAATTTAATAAGGAGAAAGATAATGAGCAAAATATATAAATTTAGTAGTGAAGATGCACTTATGGCTCTTAGTGCTGAAGAAGCTACACAGCTTTCAAACTTGTGGCACAAAATCAAAGAGTATCAAAGCCAACAAATAATAAATAAAAAAGAAAGTAGGGATTAATTTGAAAAAATCAAATGGAGAAGTAAAAACAGAATTTATCATAAGAAAGAAATTATGGTCAGATAAACATGAAAGATTCTACTTGATAATGAAACGAGGTACTACAGAAACAGCGCTGGATTGGGTTACAGGTTATGCAGGAGAATACACGTTCTATACAGCTAAAAATACACTGCTAAGAAATCTTAGAAATAAGATTCAGTTTGAAGATGCTACAGTTACTGAAGCTAAAGGAGTTAGGTAAGAGTTCTTTAAGATGTATTGGCTTAGATGTAAAACACGTATTTTAAAATAACTACATAAACATATTAAAATTTATAGTCCTGTAATTATATAGGACTATTTTTTATATTTAAATCCAATAGAATTAACAAATAAGCCAAACTGTGCGAGATTTTCTATTTTAATGTAAAATAAAGGAAATATATAAAATTTATATATAGTGTTTTTTAATTTGGAGGTGGTTATATGTCTGATATTGATAGTTATACACCAAGCTCTGGAAGAATGTTAAGAGAAAATGGGGAAGTGGTTAATTTGGCAGATTTGTGGTCTGATATTGTAGCAGGAGCCGGAGTAGTAAAGCCAACTAATTATTTATATGTAAGCAAAGGTGGAAACGATACTACAGGAGATGGCAGCGCAAACTTTCCTTATTTAACAATACAAAAAGCAATAGATACAGCAACTTCCGGGACTACTATATTTCCTTTCCCTGGTACTTATACAGAGAATTTAACTTTAAAAGCAGGAGTAAACATTACAAGTCCTGTTAAATTTGGAGTTTATATTATAGGAAATCACATAGCTAACTTTACAGGAACAATTATATTTGACAATGTAGTGTTAAGTTCAAGTACAGGGAATACACTTTCGTTTAGTGGAACAGGGGCACAAAATCTTCAATTCTTAGGTTCAAGTGTAAATTCAACTAGCGGTGATGCTATAAATTGGACTAACACAAATACTAGTTCAAAAATTTACTTTGAAGATGGTACTTGTAATGTTTCTACGTCTGGAAGTTCGGCAAGATGTGTATATACTGCATCAACAGCGAAAGGGTCGCTTATAGCCAATAGAGTTTCTTTTAAACTAGACAATCCGAATAATGTATGTATAGCTCTTGGTGGTTCGGTATCATTTACACACACAAGTGACCAAATAATAGGCCAAGTAACTGTAGCAGATTCAGCAAGTGCGACAATAGCAATAGTAGCCATGATTACTACATCGGTGGCAGTTTTAAATACCGTTTCAACTGGAACTGTAACACTTATAAATAATTCTATTGCAACTACAGCGACTCCGGCATTTACAGGAACAGGAATATTGGCATACACAGCTCTAGTTTATACTTCAACCGGAGTGGGTGGAGCATCCACGTTAAGTGGTGGTTTAGGACCAATTGCTTTGGCTATGAGTTCTATAAAATTAAGAGCATCAGCTTTAGTACCTAACGAGCAGATTGCTTCAGGGCAAAGCAACGGCTTAATAGAATTTGATGGTACACATTTTTACGGGACTATAGGCACAACTAGAAGCATTTTATTGTAACCAAAAATATAGCTATTTAAGCGTAAATTATCAAATTATGGTAATGTTAAGGCAGTACGAGAGAAGGTGAGAAATTGGCATTAGAATATAAAAGTATACCTTTAGAAATAAAAGAAATAAACGACCAAGGTGTATTTGTTGGTTTAGCAAGTCCTTATAACAATATAGATGATGGAAATGACCGTGTTTTACCTTCAATTGGGCCAATAAACAATGGTAAACAAGTGCCTATACTCTATCAACATGACATAACTAAAGTTTTAGGCAACCAAACATTGTTGGATACCCAAGCAGGAGTTCAAACAACAGGCCAATTAATATTAGACAAAAATTCAGATGGCCAATATATGGTACCTTTAGCAGCCACGGCATATGCATTGTTAAAAAAGGGACTATTAAAACTTTCTATAGGGTATAAAACACTTGATTTTGAATATGTTACTGAAAATGGACAGACAATAAGAAACTTAAAGTCGATTGAAATTATGGAGGTAAGCCTTGTTACCTTTCCTATGAATGAAGCTGCTACTGTATCAAGTGTTAAATCTCAAAATAATTCTGGAGGTGATAATTTGACAATTGAGAATAAAGGTGCTAGTGGTTCTACTACATTGCCTATAGCTGACAAAGCGGTTAAATGGGATGGCTCCGTGGCATCAAAAAACGTATTTGATAAATATACAGACGATAAAGGAAATATTTCAGCAGAAGCAAAAAAAGCTTTCTTTTGGGTAGACACAACTAAACCAAACGAAAAAGGAAGCTATAAACTAGGATTTGCAGATATAGTTGATGATAAACTAACAGCTATACCAAACGGTATAAAAGCGGCCGCAAATGCGATAAGAGGTGCTAGAAATCCTGTAGATATATCTGATGAAGATAAAAAGAAAGTTGCTAAGAAAATTAATGTTTATCTTAAAAAACTTGAATTCGACGAAATAACAGACGACCAAATTAAATCTGATAATTCAGATAATAGCAATACAGATACTACTGATAAGAATAAAAAATCTAACCCTAATAAATTAGATATAAAAGCATTAGATTTTAATGCAGTGTATCAGACAAGGCAAAACAGAGAAGCTAGGTGGGATGCTGAAAGTGCTTTAGATCAGTCTTTAGATTCTATAGTACAAGATGAAGAAATGACCGTAGAAGATAAATTGACAGCTTCAAATAAAACTATAGATGATTTTTGCACTATGTACAAACAAGTATTGGCAGGATTAATCAGTGCAATGTCGCAAAAATCTTTAAACTATGAGTTTGAAACTAAATCAGCATATATGGAAAGGAAAGCAGGCAAAAAGATAAGCAAAGCAAATAAAGAGCAAATGACCAGGTGTAAGGATGCTTTATCAGATGCAATAGCAGTATTAGCGGCTTTATGTGATGATGAAGATTCAGAAGATAATACCGAAGAAGATGGGAAAGCTTGTGGTGGCAAAAAACCAATAAAAAGTGCTCAAAACCATGACAATAAATTCCAAAATATTGAATATGTGCAAAAAAAATCAAATAATGGTACACTGGAACTAAAGAGTGAAGAAATTAAGGCACTTGAAGCACTTTGCAACACTATAAATGAAAATAAGGATGTGATATAAATGGCAGAACAAAAAACTCCCCTTGAAATGATAGAAGAAATAAACAAAAATTACAAAGCCTTAAAAGATGAAATGGAAAAGAAAAACGCCAATCCAGAAACTATAGAAAAGCTTCAAACTAGGCTTGATGATTTGGAAGTCAAAATGCAAAGACCAGACACTACTCCAAATGTAATAGAGGGTAAACAACTATCTAAAGAAGAAATAGAGTACAAGACCGCTTTTGATACATACGCTAGAAAAGGAATAGTTGACGAGCATCTCGAAAAAAAGCAAATGGCTACTGACAGCAATCCTGATGGCGGATATATGGTTCCTAGCGTAATGGCAAACAAAATAGTAGAGAGAGTAAGACAGATGTCGCCTATTAGGCAAATAGCCAACATAGTAACAATTTCCAGTGCCGGAGAGTATAAAGTACCAAGAGAAAATACAGATGATTTTGATTCTGGATGGATAGGCGAAAGAGCCGAAAGAACTGTAACTGATAATGGCACTTTACAGATGGTTAAAATTCCATTGCACGAACAATATGCACAGCCAGCACTTACTCGAAAATTAATGATAGATAGTAATTTTGACTGGGAAGCTTATATAAATAGGAAAGTTGCGAATAAATTTGCAAGGCAAGAAGCTACGGCGTTTGTAACTGGTGACGGTGTGAATAAGCCACTAGGATTCTTGTCCAATCCAACCACACAAGGGATTGGCGTAGTAAATGAAGCTTTTAGCTTTGATGGATTGATGGATTTACAGGCATCGTTGCTCGAAAAATATCTTCCAAATGCTACATGGCTTTTGAACAGATTAACTTTAAGAGATATAAGAAAGCTTAAAGATAATCAAGGAAGGTATTTATGGGAACCTTCTACACAAGTTGGAAAACCTAATACAATATTAGGCTATAATTATAATCTTGCAACCGATATGCCAACTCCTGGTACAAATGCTTTATCAATAGCTTTCGGAGATTTTGCACAAGCATATACAATCGTTGATGGAGCTGGAATGTATACCCTTAGAGATGAACTTACCAAAAAGCCTAATATACTTTTCTATACAACTAGAGAAGTTGGCGGTGGTATAGAAATGCCAGATGCTTTAAAGATTTTCAAACAGGCATAGGAGGTGCTTAATTATGGCAATGAAAGATTTATTTAATGGAATAGCTGCTAGACAATGTATAGCAGCGCAAACCCTTTCGGCTACAGCAACAGGAACAGCAGTAGATACAGCAACATATGAAAGTGTTACCGGAATAATCAATGTTGGGGCAGGGCTAACAACGTCCAATAAGTTAACTGTTTCTTTGGTTGAAGGTGATACGGCAGGAACTTTAACAGATGTTGCAGCAGAGGATTATTTAGGCAGTGGTTCGTTTGACATTACAGCAGCAGGAAGCTACAAGATAGGTTATAGAGGTGTAAAAGAATATGTAGCTATAAAATTAACCGTAACTGGAACTGTAAGTACACCTGTAAGTGCAAGCATAATTCTTTCTCATCCTTCAGTAGAACCAACTGTTTAGAGGTGATTGAATGTTTAGTTTAATAGCACAAAAAAGTTTTTACGCAGCAGAGGATGGAATACATACAAAGCATTATATAAAAGGTGAGAAAATAACAGTTAACGACAAGGAATTTGCAGATTTATTAGTTAAAAAGGGTGAAGCTAAGTTTGAAGTTAGCGTTGAAACTAAAGTGGTAGAACCGGCAGAAACAAAAAGTACCAAAGAAACCCCAAAAAAAGATACAAAAGTTGGCAAATAAGCCAGCTTTTTTCTTTTACCTTAAAATGTAAATTAAGAGGTGAAAACAATGGATTTATGTACATTACAAGAGCTAAAAGACTTTATGGGAATAACGGATACAAGTAAAGATACTATTTTAACACTTTATATAAGCGGTATAAGCCAGCAGATACAAAAACAAATAGGTAGAAATATATTCGCCAAAGACTATGTAGAAAGGTACAAGGGAACAAATATGTCAGAATTAGTTTTAAATAATTATCCTGTAAACACCGTGGATATGGTTGAATATGTATTTGAAAATGAAGTATATAGGACATTAGATGATTACGAATACGGTTTAAACCAAGAGGGAGGTTTTCTAACTAAGGATGATGGATGGCTCTTAGAAGGATATTCGTTAGGATACATGAGTGACAAGATAGACTTTCCTAGAAGACATATAAGGGTTACATATAATGCAGGTTATACAGATGTACCCTTTGAATTAAAGTTGCTATGTATGCAGTATATAAGTGATTTATTTAGCATGGATAACAGTAAAGGAACATTATTAACAGATTATAAAATAGACGATATATCAATGACCTTTAGAAACGAAATTAAATTTTCTGAAGACCAATTAAAGGCTATAAAGTCATATAAGGATGTGAGGTTTTAATGTGCAAGCTTATTGATTTGACAGGCAAAAGATTTGGAAAACTTACTGTAATAAAAAAGGTTAAAAGCCATGTAGCACCAAATGGCCATGCTTCAACTATGTGGGAATGTAAGTGTGATTGTGGAAACATTATAAATGTTTGCTCTTACGATTTAAGAAGTGGCCATAGTAAAAGTTGTGGCTGTTTACAGTTCATACATGGATTATCTAAGAGCCATTTATATGGGACACTTAATAGAATGTACAGTAGATGTTATGACCAGTCAAACAGAGATTATAAATATTATGGTATTCGTGGAATTAAATTATGTGATGAATGGAATAAAGATGTTGTAGGTAAAAAACATTCTATGGAAAATTTTTATAAATGGGCAATGAAAAATGGATATAAAAAAGGACTAACTATAGATAGAAAAAACAATAATGGAAATTACGAACCTTTAAATTGTAGGTGGGCCACAATGCAAACTCAATCTAATAACCGAAGAAACAACCATTTTGTTTATTTTAAAAATGAGCGATTAACCATTTCACAACTAGCTAGAAAATATCATGTAAACCGTGATTTATTAAAAGGCCGATTACAAAGAAACTGGGATGTAGAAAAGGCTATAACAGAACCAGTAAAGGGATGATATATTTATGCCTATAAAAAAAATAATTAAGCAAAACAATGTACCTAAATTACAAAGTATTTTAGAACAATTAAAAAGTAAAAGAATAGAGATTGGGATTTTTAATGATAACCCCTACGTATTGATGTACAGTACAGTCAATGAATTCGGAATGAATATAAATATAACTCCTAAGATGAGAGCATGGTTACATGCAAACGGTCTTCATGTTAAAGATAGCACTACGGCTATACATATACCACAGAGAAGTTTTATAAGGAAAACAGCAAACGAAAAAGAAGATGAAATATCTACTCTGCTTGAAACAAATTTAAATTTACTTCTTACTTTTAAAATAGATTTAAATACTTTTTTCAATGAGTTAGGACAAAAACTAGTTGATATTACAAAACAAACTGTTTTAGATACTTATGACCCTAAAAATCATCCCTTTACTATTCAAATGAAAGGTTCTTCTCATCCTCTTATTGATAGAGGCACTATGTTAAATACAATTAGTTTCAAAATTTCTTAAAGGATGAATTACTAGGCCAAAGAAAAAATTTTTTCAATATTTTTAACAGAGAAGGTGATTGAATGGTTTTACAAGATGATTTATTTTTACCAGAAATGAAGCAAAAATTTACAGCTACTATACAAGGACAATCTACGTTAAATAGAGATACAGGAGAATGGGAACCTGGAACATCACAAGATGTAAGTTTTGAAGGTGTATTACTTCCTCTGACAAGCAGAGATTTAAACCAGCTCCAAACTATTAGCGGAGGGCAATTCTCTTTAAATGATAAAAAACTTTATACTCAATATTTGCAGACTTTTTTAAATGAAACAAATATTAAAACAAAAGATGTACAAGGCAACGATATAACATATCAAGTCTACACAATTAAAGATTATGGAATTTCAAGCAATTTAAGACGGTACTATGTTAAGAAATTAGATAAGGTGAGTGGTTAATATGGTAGATATAAATAGTATTTGGCAGACCTTTATTAAAGGGTTAAACACGCAATACCCTAATTATACATATTTAAAAGCTAATCTGAAAGGTAATTTACCTTCATATCCTTATGTAACTATAGATTGTCTTACACCTTACAAACAAGACATGGACATGGTAAGTGGAACAAAAATAAAATCCGGCACAACTATAAATGTAACAGAACAACCTAAAATGATCTTTTCCTTTCAAGCTTATTCAGACAACATTACTCAATGTTTACAAGTCTTAAAAGATACTATTGAATGTATAAAAATTACAAATAAGCAATATTTTAGAAATTGCGGTATAGTTGTAATAAAGGTAGGAGATATAGGCGATAGAACAACTTTTTTGGAAACAGATTACCAATATTGTTGGGGATTTGACGTGACCATAAGGGTATTCGACAGCGTTTCTACAGAAATTACACCAGTAACTAGTGTAGAGATAAATAACGAAACATTAAAACCATAAGAGGAGGTAATAGACTTGAGCGATATAAATATCAATATAAGCGACGAAACAAATGTAGTAAGTGGCGAAGGTTTTGGACTTACACTTGTTTTATGTACAACCAAGGCGTTGGCATATAAAGAATATGATATAAGCGATGATTTAACAGCAGTTACACCAGACTTTGCAGCAAGTACAGAGGTATATAAAATAATAAATACTATAGCAGGGCAAAATCCAAGGCCAACAAAAGTAGCTGTATTTGGAACAGATTTATCTGCAAGCACACAAAAAGCAGTAGACATAGTAACAGCATTAAATACATTGATTGCAAGCTATGGAGATTGGTACAGGCTACTCTTAGACGACAAAACAGAAGCCTTAATTAGTCCAGTAAGTGATTGGGCGGAAACTAATGGGAAATCCTTTTACACAGAGTTTGGCAATACAACTTTTACTACAGATTTTTCCACAAAGGCTAAAACAAATCTATTTTATAAATCAAATGCAGACAGATTGGATGCAGCAGCAGTAGGATACGCAGCAAGTAGGGTTCCAGGTTCATACATATATAAATTCAAAAATTTAAAAATGGTTACTGCAGATGCTCTTACTCCAACAGATTTAGCACCTATCAGAGCTAAACATATGAACGCTTATGTAAATAAGTTTAGAAATATTAATCTAGGTACAGATCAACTAGATGATGGCGTAGCAGCAAACGGCAAGGCTATTGATTTTATAGAAAGCCAAGACTGGATTAAATACAGGACTGAACAAGAAATTGCCAAGCTTTTAATGGCTACTGATAAGTTAGGTGCAGATGATACGGGAATAGCAAGTATAGTAACAGCAGTTGGAACAGCTTTAGACGATGCAACTTCAAATAACATTATAAAGAAAGGCACAAACAAGAAAGGACTGTATACTATTACTTACAAAAGTGCTGACAATTTGCCTGCTGAAGACATACAAGCCGGTAAGATTACAGGCATAACTTTTAAATATGTATATTCTTTCGGCGTAAAAGAAGTAACTGTAAATGGTGCTGTAGCTGTACAACTTTAGGAGGTGGTAAAAGTGAAAGTATTTGATTTTGATAAAGTAATTTTAACTATAACAGAAAGTGACGGAACACAGACCATAGGAACAGGCTTTGCTAACAATTCAACTATAAATGCAGAGTATAAAAACGATGCGTATACACCTCACATTGGGGCGAAGGGCATGGATGATGCGGCTTTTGCCAAAAACAACGATAAGTCTGGAACTGTAAAATTTAAAATTATGAATACGAGCGATTTTAATAAAACATTAACAAAATTATATAATAGTAGTGAAACTTTTGCACTAGATATTTTGGATGGAAATGATCTTGGAAAGTCAGAAGTAAAGGGAGCAGAATGTGTAATACAGAAACCGGCTCCATGGACTAGAGGAGCAGATATACAAGGGGAAGAATGGACTGTAGGCGTATTAAATCTAGTTATGAATTACAATTAAGGATGGTGAAATAAATGATTAATACAACTGTAGATTTAGAATTAAAAGTACTTAATGAAAAAGGAGAAGAAGAAACAAAGACTGTACAAGTATTGTTACAGGAGGCTTCACCTTTTAAAACCGCAGATATATTTGCAGAAAACATATCTGCAAATGGAAAAATAAGAAAAAGCGGTGGCTTTATTAAGGACTGCATGGATGTTGTCATAATGTCCCCTAAAAATTTAATAGAACAAATAGAAGGCTCTGAAAATGCTTTTGAAGCTATAGGAAACCTTGCAAATGAGGTACAAGAATTCATAAATAACCCCAGAATCTACAAGCTCAAAAGACAAGAACTATTACAGAAAAAGAGCACTGAGGAATCTGGTAATGTGGGAGAGGGCACTCCGCAACCTGACGCTAACGGAAATGAAACAGCTAACGTCTGATGATTACTACACATTATTAGAAGCCAATGAAATATTATTAGAAGAACAGGAAAAATTAAAAAATAAAAAGTAGGGCTAGTAATTAGCTCTATTTTTTTCCAATATTTTTAGAAGTTCCCACGGTTTAATATTAAATACTTTTGATAATTTTTCCATTTTATATACGGTAAGGGTTTTAATGTAACCATTTTCAATTCTGCTTATATAGCTTTGGCTAGTATCTACTAGAATTCCCAATTGTTCTTGTGTTAAACCTCGTTTTTTTCTTAATGATTTCATAATATCACCTAATTTGAATATGTATTTTTATTATGTCGAATTTAATCATAAAAAGCAATATTAAAATACTGGTAATTACATAAATTGTCGTAAACATTCCTGCTATGCATATTTTAAGCGTTATAATTGACATAAGGGTGGTAGAAATGGAAAAATATAATGAAATATCAGAAAATAATACAATATGTGAAGAATTAAAGCAAGATAAAGAATATCAGAAAGAAAGGGTACAGGCAGATATTATATTTTATCTATTGAAGAAAGCTATACCAGCCGAAAGTTTAAAACTCCTTATGAAATATGATGAAGCCATAACAAGTATTAACGAAAAAGAAAATAAAAAGTGGTTTGAAAAAGGTTTAGAATTGGGCTTGAAATAGCCCTTTTTCCATTGAATAGTACTCGATATAGATGTATAATATTCATATATACAGAGCGAGGCGATGGGATGGGAAACTATAATAAAAACTTGGAACTATTAAAAGACGGGAGCAAAGAAAGCCTAAATAAATTTGCTGAACTAAATTTTCCACTTGTGCTATCTATAAGTAAGAAGTTTTTAAATAGAGGATATGAATATGAAGAAATATTTCAAGTAGGGTGCTTAGGCCTTACAAGGGCTATGAAGAAGTTTAGCTTTGATTACAATGTAAGCTTCTCTACATATGCTGTCCCTATGATTATGTGGGAAATAAGAAGGTTTCTAAGAGATAATGCAGCAATTAAAGTATCGAGGAATTTAAAAACTCTATTTTATAAAATTTACTACGGTAAGACTGAACTTTCCAATACATTGAACAGAGAACCCACCACACAGGAATTATCTAAATACTTAAATGTTGCAGAAAAAGAAATAAAGGACGCAGGGATTATGTTCCATACCATAAATGCAGATTCTTTAGATAGAGTTATTCATTCCCCACATAAAGAAGGCAGCGACATTACAGTAGGTGATAATATCGCAAATAATTTCAATTTAGAAGAAAGTGCAATCCAAAACATAGATTTGCAAAACGCTATGAACACATTACCTACCATGCAAAAACAAGTCATTAATCTAAAAATACAAGATTACACGCAAATACAGACGGCTAAAATTTTAGATATAAGCCAAGTACAAGTTTCAAGGCTAGAAAAGAAAGCTTTAAGAAAACTGAAAGAATATTTAAGGAGCGATAATTTGAGCAAAAAAGATGATGCTATAGAACTATTTAAACAAGGATTTACAACCAAGGAAGTGATGGGAAAATTAAATATAACTAAAAACACAGCAACTACATATAAGAGCTATTACAATAAGCAAAACAACATCCCTAGTAAAAAAGCAGAAGCCTTTAAGATGTTTTCACAGCGTTTTAAAAACCCTGCTATAGAAACTAAATTAGGACTTACCCAATCTACAGTTACTACATATAGACATGAATTTGCAGTTATAAAAGGAAAAGTTTTCACTAGACTTACTACTGGCAAAAGTGAAAGCGAAATATCTAGGGAATTAAAAATTGGAGAATCACTTGTACATAATTTAAGACAACAGTGGGCTTCAATACCTTTAAAACCAGAGAATGTAATATCTACAGGAGAAACAGTTACTAAGATAAAGTCTATTGAAGAAGAAACCAAAAAGAAAGTCAAACCGCAAAAACCTATAGAAATTACAAAGAAACCTGTTAAGAAGCTAGAAAATCATGTAATTGAACAGCCCACAGAAATTAAAAAAGAAAATAAGGAGGAAAAATATATGAGTTTAAAACCATTATTACTAAAAGGTGAATTTGCAAAGTATGATTTGCAGGAAGAAGGAAAAGTAAAGGTTATTTGTGATAAGGAAGTATCTTTAAATCCAGATCAGATAGATTTATTTGTTCAAGAACTGCAGCAAGCTAAGAAAGTTATATAAGGAGGGATGCATATGAGCGAAGAAATAATAAAAATTAACAATAAAGAGTTATTTATAAAAGAATTTAGAGGGCAAAGAATAATAACATTTAAGGATATTGATATTTTACATGAAAGACCAGAAGGAACTGCAAGAAAAAGATTTAATGATAACAAGAAACATTTTATTAAAGATACTGATTACTTTAAAATTTCTGCGTCCGAAATTCGGACATACAAAATTATGCCTATTTCAAATAAAGCCCATGAGGATATAACTTTAATAACTGAATCCGGATATTTAATGCTTGTAAAATCTCTTACTGATGATTTGGCATGGAAAGTTCAAAGAGAATTAGTAAATAAATACTTTAGGAATAAATTGCCTAAACTTTCAAAAGAACTCCAAGCAATATTTGTGCTAGACGAAAAGACGCAGAAAATAGAAAATAAAGTTAATGACTTAGAAAGCAATGTAAAAGACATTAAAGAAAATAGTCCTCTATATAATATAGAATGTAAAGAACTTCAATCATTAGTTAGGAAAATAGGGACAAAGGTATTAGGTGGATACGGTACGCCAGCCTATAAGGATAATTCATTAAGAGGTAAGACATATGCGGACATACAATCTCAACTTAAAAGAGAGTTTGGTGTAAGAAGGTATGAAGCTATTAAGAGATGTCAGTTAAACAAGGCAGAGGAAATAATATCTAAGTACACAGTGCCTACTATTCTGGCAGATGAAATAATTCTAAAGAACAATCAAGTACATATGTAAAAACGTATCAAGATAAAGGAATTGCTATATATTTTATGGCGGTTCCTTATTTTTTTACTCTTTATTCCGAATTTTTATAGCTAATATCGAATTTTTTACTCTGTAAATGTTGACATTACTCTTTAGTAGAATTATAATAAAAATGTCAAAAGAATTCAAAAGATTTTCATATATTTCAATAAAAAGTATTGACAATTTAAAGCAATTGCCCTATAATATTCTTGTAGGGTAAATCGAAAGGGGATTTAACTATGGACGAATTTGTAACAAAAAAAGAAATTGCTGAATTTTTAAAATGCAGTGAAAGAACTATAGATAGGATGAGAAAAGAAGGACTACCATCTTATAATTTTTCAGATAAAAGACCAGGTAAACTTGTTTTCTTAAAAAGCGAGGTGATTGCATGGATAAAAGAAAATAAAAAGGCATAGTAAAAGCCCCTTTAGATTACTCTATAGGAGCTATAGTACAACAAATATCTCAACAATATTATTGTACTATACTCCTAATATAAAATCAAGGAGTGATAACAAATGCTAAATAGTTCCATTATATCAAAAACATTCGAGAAAGAAGGACTAGGCAAGATAAAAATAGCCAAGCTTAATGGCAAAGAAGTAGTGTTGCTAACGATTTAATTGCAAACAAAGAAGTCAAAAAAGAAGTTGCTTGAAATATAATTGCAAGCTAATAATAAAGTTGTTTTAGGCAAAATGTATAAAATATATAAAATGTGCTTGAAATATAAAAAATAGAATGTTATAATAATAAATGGAAGGAGTAGTTGGAAGTGGAAAAGAAATTTTTAACCGCTAAGGAAGTTGCTGAAATGCTTGGTATAGCTCAATCTACTGTATACAAATTAAAGAAACAAGGTTTACCATATTTAAAGATTGGAGGGTCGATAAAATTTGACAAAAAAGATTTAATGGAATGGATTGAGAAATGCAAAGTTTCAGACAAATAAGAATAACCTACTCTAGGAAAGCAGGCTATTTGACTACTCCTCTAAATAAAAAGAGTGTGTTAAAATCCATCACAAGGTTATTTTAACACACTCCTAATTTAAAATCAAGGAGGGAACAAATGAAAACAGAAAAATTAAAAATAAACGGTATAACTGAAGTATCAGGAATGAAATTTTGCGACATTGAAGGAGGGTTTGGGGAAGATAAAAAATCTATGCTTGTTAAAGATATTGCAAATATACATGGTAGAGATTTAGGCAAAATAAACGAACTAATAAATAACAATAGGAAAAGATTTAAAGACAGCATAGACATTATTGACTTAAAGAACAATGAGTTCGTTCTCCTTTTGAAAGATAGCGGAATATTTACACAAAATGCTATCAATGCAAGTAAGAATATTTATGCCTTATCTGAAAGAGGGTATTCCAAATTATTAAAGCTTCTTGAAGATGATATGGCATGGGAACAATACGAGAAATTAGTTGATGGATATTTTAAAATGAGAAAAGAGCAAAAAACTAATTCAACGTTTAACACAACGTCAAACAACTTAGAAAGCCTTAAATTAGAGCAACAAGGGCTTAAATTTGCACTAGATATACTAAAGCCTAGTAAAGTATCTACTGTAAAGATGTTAAAAGAATTTAATACGTCTCAAGGGCTTTCAACTGTTTACTTTCCTAACTATGTAGATGAACAAGAGGGACACTCCGCTACAGAACTTTTAAAAAAATATGATGTTTCTCTAACTACGATAAAATTCAATAAGCTTATGCTTCAATATGGATATTTAGAGGAATGTACAAGAAAATCCACCAATAAGAAAGGATTTAAACATTATAAAAAGCTTACAGAAAAAGGATTAAGCTACGGTAAGAACGTAATATCTTCAAGAGGAACAGAAAAAGAAACTCAACCATTGTATTATGAGAATACATTTAAAGAACTAACAGGAAAAATATTTAATTAAAGGGGATATTAAGATGAAAATAGTAGACAAGTGTTATACAGACTTTTTAAATAATGCACAAGGTGAAAAACTAAACAAAAGTGGGGAATATAAACAAGCAGAACATGAACGTAAACAAGCCTTGGAAGCAATTAAAGCCACTCTTTTACCAGAGCAATTAGAACTGCTTAGAAAGTATGACGACAGTATGGTAAATTTAAATGCCATAGTGGCTAGGAAACATTATATGTGCGGATTTAACTACGGTAGAAAATTCAAATAGTAGAAAAAGGTATAGAGCAAAATCTATACCTTTTATTTTAGTGTAAGCGTAGCCTTTTGCAATTTGATATATTGGCCACTTCCTACCGTAATATATTTTTCACCTTTAAAGATATCATTAGATACTATTCCATCGGAATTATGTCTACTATTTGAAGTAACTTCTACGTACGCATCTTCATCATTTGAAGCGTTTGCCTTGTATTCTCCTGCTTGAATATCAGTTCCAACTTTGTACATACCATCCGATAAAGTGCCACTTGAAGTATCTACCTTTGGGGCTTTATCTAATGTATATATTTTCGCATTTTTAACAGTTAAATATTCACCATCATTTACAGCAACATAAGTTCTTCCTGATATAATTTCATTGCCTATTATGCTGTCCGTACTTCCTGTGCTGTCTTTAGAAATTTGCATATATCCTTGGCTATCACTATTTGCAATTACCATGTATTCTCCTGCTTGAATATCAGCGCCTACTTTATACATTCCCTCTTTCATAAAATCTTCTTCAAGTTGTTTTGCTTCATTAGAAGCAGGAGTGTCTTTACTTGAATTAGAATTTGTATCACTTGTAGATACTTGCGTTGTATTTGATTTATTTGAACTTACATTCTGCTTTGAATTTTTATACGAATTGTTTAATGTATAAATTCCAAGAGCAAATAGTACAACCGAAATAATAGCTAATCCTACTGATTTTTGCCTACGATTTTGCTTAACGTTATAATTATCATCATTCTTGTTAGTATTGCTATAAGAAGCATTCTTTTTAAGTGCCTGTTTCCAGTGAGATATTATATATGGTATTAAAACAAATACACATATTAAAGTAATCATTCCCGAAATGTTTCCCGTATCAATTGCCGTATATTCACAAATGAAAAGAAAAAGATATAGAGCTGAAACTATTGACCTTATAAGTGTATTATATCTTCTATTTTTCCACATCAACACTATACCAGCCGGTATAAAGATAACAAACATTAACCACATAAACCAATCTTTATTATAAAATTTTTCTTCCTCCAATATTATCCCCTCCTTATTTAGTTTTATTATAGCATGTTTTACCTTTAATTCCACACTTTGGCGAGGAATTTTAAACTGTAATAAAATGTAAATAGAGGAGGTGTACAAAATTGTCATTACAAGACTTAACTTATGAAATTAACTACAATACGGACGAAAGTGGACTTTCTAAATCTGTTCAACTTATAAATAATATGGAATCATCTTTAGATAATTTTGTAAAAAAAGTTGACTATTTAGGGAACACAATAAGCAAAGTAAACACCTCTATGAGCGAATTAAACAAATCTACAAGTAACGCAAATGTAGATAATTTAAGTAGTTCTTTAAAAAATGCTACTAATAATTCAAAGGAATTAAGTTCATCTACAGAAAGACTAGATAGACTTACACAAGTGGTTAATAAGTCAGTAGATGAATATAACACAAAGATAGATGAAAGCTCTAATTTAGCACAGCAATTAAATAATAGGACAGTAGAATTAAGTAAACCACTACAAGAACATTACGAAGATCAACAGAAATTAAATGACGAAATATATAAGTCAGTAAGTGAAGAAGATAACTTGGCTAATTCTGCAAACAAGGTAACAGAAAACACTAAAAAGAGTGCTAGTAGTGCTAATGAATTAAAAAATTCCCTTAGTGGTGTAAGGACAGTTTCTAGTGGCATTAGCAGTATTTTAGGAGCATGGGGAGTTGTTGGTATAGGCTATAGTTTAGTTTCTGGAATAAAAAGTGCTATTGGTGCTTTTTCAGACTTTCAACAGGAAATGGCAAATGTCCACGCAACATTAGGGCAAGTAACAGACAGCGATTTAACAAAATTGTCCAATGATGCAATCTCCCTAAGCTCAAAATGGGCTATTTCAGCAAAGGACATTGGGAGCGGGATGCAAGATTTAGCCTCACATGGGCTTAATGCTAAACAAATAATGGATACAATACAACCAGCTGTATTAATAGCTGTAGACGGAAACATAAAAATGAAAGACGCCACCTTGGATCTTACTTCTGCAATAAGAAACTTTAATTTAAATATGGAACAATCTGGAAGCCACGTAGCAAATGTTTATGCTAAAGCAGCTGCAGATACTGCGGCAGATGTATCAAATATAGCAACAGCTATGTCTTATATTTCCCCTATAGCCGGTCAAGCTGGATGGTCTATAGAAAATGTTTCAGCAGCCATAGGCTTACTCGGAGATAAAGGCATACTTGGTTCACGTGCTGGAACTGGATTAAGAGAAATGTTTACAAGGCTAATAAAGCCTACTAAAGATGCGTCAAAAGAAATGCAAGCATTAGGCTTTCAAGCAATAGACCCAACTACACATAAAATGAAAGACATAGGCACTTTAGTTGGCGATTTGCAAAAATCATTAGGTGGCTTAAACTCCGCTCAAAAAGAAAATGCATTAGCCACTATCTTTGGGCAGCAAGCGCTAACACCTGTTTCGGCATTACTACAAACAAGTAAACAAGCAATAGATAATGAAACTAATAGTTTAAAAAACAGTGACGGTGCGGCTTATAACATGGCTATAACCATGAACGATACATTAGGCAAGGCATTTGAAAAATTTAAGATTAATATTCAAAACGCTTTTATAACAAATATAGATAGAACAGAATTAGGTTACTCTTTGAAAGAATTTGTAGTATCTATGAATAAAAATATGCCTGCAATTTCATCTGAAATAGGAAAGTTATTAGATACAGCAGTACACGTAGGAAGTGGCATAAAACAAAATTGGGACGGTATATCTTCAATTGTTTTAGGCGTAGCAAGTTCGTTTCTGGTGCTAAAAGGTGCAATGAAAATAGATGCAGCTATTACAGCTTTAGGCGGATTAAAAAAAGCTTTACCTACAGTAGAAATGGCTGGTGGAATAGGACTTGTCGCAACTGGTTTTTCTGAAATACATGATGGTAATAAAGGACTTGGAGATTTACTTATAGCGACTGGAGTTGGATTAACAGCAGCTAGCAAAGGCGTAAAAGCTCTTGATAGCACTAGCATAGGATTAATAGCATACGCTTTTATAGAAATGAACCAGGGCAATACAGGGTTAGGAGCTTTACTTTTAGCAACTGGAGCAGGTCTTGAAGCACTTAATAAGCATTTAAATAGATCAGCTACAATTATATTACTTGGAACAGCATTTGGAGAAATAAAAGAAGGAAATAGGGGATTAGGAGCTTTATTAATAGGAACAGCGGTAGGATTTGCTGCTATAGAAGTTGTAACTGCACCAGTTGCATTGGCAATAGGATTGGTTGCAAGTGCAATCGCTTATGTAGTTATAGAGTGCCAAACCGTTAAAGGTGCTTGGGCTAATACATGGCTTAGTATAAAAGAAGCTACAATGGAATTTGTAAATCCTATAATTGATAAGATTAATGGCTTAATAACAGCTTTAGACAAACTACCATTTGTCAATATAGACAAAATATCCAAAATGGACTTTAACTCTAATGATAAGCAAATGGCAAAAAGTTTAGGCATATCAGATGCAAGTATAAAACAAATGGGGCAAATGGCAGGTGCAGGTGGAGGAAATGCATTGCAATCATTTAAAATAACATCTGGAACGCAAGCACTTACCAATATGGTTACCCCTACAACTAACGTTCTCAGTTTATTGCCTAAAACCAAGTATGCATCTGGTACAGATAATTCAATAGGTGGAACAGCTCTTGTAGGAGAAAAAGGTCCAGAAATAGTGAATCTTCCCCAAGGCTCACAGGTTATAAATGCACAGCAAACGACAAAAGCATTAGGCTCAAATAATAAATCTATGGGAAGTGGCGTAGCTTCTAGCCAAAATAGCCTCAACAGTTCTACAAAGAAACTACTTGCAGAAAACAAAGCAATAGTTATGGACTATGTAAACAAGCAAACTTTATATGGTCAGAATTCTGTTAAAAACTTTTCCACGGCAGTGCTAGAAAAAGAGCCTTTAGCAACTGTGGCAACCACTAAAGTATCTACAGACAATAAAAATATAATGTCTCTTATGGCTAATTCTGGGCTTACATATGGAACTGAAATGGTTACAGAGTTAGGGCAGGGAGTTAAAGACAGTGAAGGAAACTTAATTACTATTGTAAATGATTTAGCAACTAAAGTAGTAAATCAGTTTAAAACAACATTTGGAATAGCATCTCCTTCCAAAGTTATGTACCAGATAGGAGATTTCTTAGGCCAAGGACTTATAAATGGACTACAATCCAACGATATAAATTCATTTATAACTAAATGGATAGGAGATACAAGTACATTAACTCAAAACGGTATGGGTGATGTGATGGGGCAAATATTACAGCCTATGTTTGCTAAAGGTGACAATAAAGACATTATAAGCATGGTTTACGCCATGATACATGGAGGAACGGGTGGAAGCTTAGAAGGATTATTTTCTAGCGGAGCTATGAGCGGGAACGTAAGCGAATGGTTAACTGCTGCTCTTGCTTTAACAGGAACACCTGTGAGTTGGCTACCAGGATTATTAAAATTGGTTCAAGCTGAATCTGGTGGAGACCCAACAGCCGTGAATTCACAAGGAGTTGGTGGTGAACACGCTACTGGATTACTTCAGACATTACCTTCAACTTTTGCGGAATATGCAGTAGCAGGATTAGGAAATATAATGAACCCTATAGCTAATGCTGCCGCAGCAATAAATTATATTAAAAAAACTTACGGAAGCGTATTTAATACACCTTTATTCCGTGGCGGGACTTATGTTGGATATGCTACAGGAACTAATAATGCTACACCGGGTATACATCTAGTAGGTGAAAAAGGACCGGAATTAGTTTGGATGAAGGGTGGAGAACACGTTACTCCAAATAGTGAATTATCTTCTATAAGACAGCAACCATATGCAGGCGGCAGTACTAGCATAAAATCCGAAACGAATCCAAATATAAGCATAAATATATATGAATCTAAAGACCCAAGAGCTACAGCACAGGAAGTATATAAGGTTTTGCGACAACATTTTGGGGATTTATTTGACGATAAGATGGCAACTATTAAACTTCAAATGGGACTTAATAGTTAGGAGGTGACATCATGGCACAGGATTTATTCAATATATCAGGAATAGCAGACAATTTAAAAGGCATTGTTACAGGTGTAAAAAAATGGGAAAGCAAAATAACAAGGTTTGAACAGGTAGCTTTTACAGTAGTAGAAGAGGAAACGTACACTTACGGAAATGACGTTACGACTAAACCTCTTGAAGATAACAGCGTAGTATCTGACCATGTCCAAAATAAGCCTATAACAATCCACTTGACCGGCATAATTACAGGTAAAGGGAAATACCCACAGGAACAACTAGACCTTTTAAGAAAGTACTGCATACAAGGCACAGTAGGACAATATTACGGAATTCAAACCTTATGGAATTTTGTAATAACTAATTTAGAGAACAAGCATACAGCAGATGTGGCAGATGGATGTGCTTTTACAATGGATTTACAACAGGTTTTAACAGCTAGAAAAGAAGTAGTAAATATATTAACTTCAGATATAACTATACCAGATATAAACGCTCTTAAAAGTGAAATGTCTTCTAATTCTTCAAGCAGTGCAGATGTTGTACATTCCAGAGTGGTAGCACCTACAAGAACAGGAAAGCAGACTAAACAAGTTGCAACAACTTCTCCTACAGCCAAATCTAGCAGTGTAGTTGAAAGCATTGTACAAAAATTCAGAGGAATTTACTAAGGAGGTTCAGTATGGGAACTATTGAAATAAATAAACTTCTCGCACCTTACCAGTTTGATATTACACTTTCTGGTAAAACCTACACGATTGATATTAAGTACAACATTTTATTTGATTTTTTTACAGCTTCTTTAAGTTTAGAAGACAAAGTTTTAGTAGAGAATGATAAATTAGTCCTAGATGAATTTCTTTTTGACCAAGGCGAGGACAAAGATCATAATTTAAATCCAGACTTTCCAGAAGAACTTTTATATGTAGGTTCTGAAGATAAATCTATTGACCGTGTTAGTTGGGATAATTTAGGCAGCACAGTATTTCTTTACTATATGGATAGAAATGAGGTGGCTTAAATGGGAGCAGAATTATTTAGAAGGAAAGTAGAAGTGCTTACACCAGGAAGGATTTTTACCTTTCCAGAGCTTTATCTGGAGTTTACAGCAAAGTTTGATAGTGACAATATTCCAGACGAAGTTACTTGCGATTTATATAATTTAAATGATGATAGTATGGCTTCAATCCAGAGGGGACAAAGCATAACAATAAACGCTGGGTATGGGAATGACATAGGTTCTGTATGTGAGGGAGTTATTACAGATGTGACTTCTTCAAGGTCTGAATTAGACAGGGTATTACATATTAAAGCCTTAAACATAACAAATCAATATTTAGGTATGAAAGTAAATAAAAGCTATGCAGCTGGAACCTCCGCAACTTTTATAATGAAGGATTTAGCAAGTTTACTTGGGTTAAAATTTGATATACTTTCGGTTAAACAAGATGTTACATATCCACGTGGGTATTATGCCAATGGAACATTTCAAGACGTAATAGCAGATTTAGTTGACGATTGTAATAGTTTATTTATAGTTACTGGACCAAGTTTAACGATTATCCCTGGATGGAGTGGACACACGTATGGATTTGCTATGGACGCGGCGCATGGACTTATAAGTGTAGAACCTTTAGATAGAAGTGATACGCCAGCTAAATATAAACTTACTTGTTTATTTACACATGGCATAGAACCATATACATTTTTAGATTTAAAAAGTGAGCTGGTTTCTGGACGTATGCTTGTAGCAGAAGGGCAACATAGCCTGAATGGAAGTGATTTTACAACGGAATGTGAAGTTATTCCAATATAAGAAGGTGAATCAATGAATAGAGCAACAGATTTTTTTAAAACTTTAACAAAACAGAACATGAATGATTTAAATGTGATGATGATAGCAAAGGTACAGGATTATAATTCAAACACAAATACAGCTACCATGGTTCCTTTACATATTGAGCCAAACACAGGCAAAGAGTATCAGCCTATACCTAATATACCAGTGGGATTTTTCTCTATAGGTGGTTATTCAATTAAGGTACAACCTAAAGCCGGGGACATATTTATAATGTTGTTTTGCGATTATGACATAGATAATATTGTCACAGATGGTTCAACCAAAGATTCTAAAACATCACGAACACACGGGCTGCAGGACGCTATAGCAGTACCTTTAAGCATTAATTTTTTAAACAATGCTTTTAATGCTGCACAGGATTTAATTATAAGTAGAGAAGGCACAAGTGCATACGCAAAATTAACACAAGATGGCAATTGGATTCTTAATGGGAATTCTATTAAATTGGGAGAAAATGCAAGTAAAAGAGTTCTTATAGAAAACATGGAGGGATATACAGCTTCTAGTAAGGTTTATGCAGAATAGGAGGTGGCTTGCATGAGATCAATTTGTTTCAAAGATGGAGATATTTTAATAAAAGATAAGAGATTACAGATGGTAGACGATTTAGACCAGAAAAAGCAAAAAACAGCAGGAATATTGAGTGTAGTAAAGGGAGAACTATTTTATAACGCAGGATTAGGACTAGATTATACACAAGTTTTAGATGTAAACCAAAAGAATATAGAAGACGATATAAAAAGAATGGCTGTAATGGAAGCACTACGATATGACGAAAACGTGGATAAAGTTATAGGTGTAGCTTTTAAAGAAGACCCTCAAAACAGCCAAAAACAGCTAATTGATGTACTATTACAGTATAAAGATGAAGCAGCTCCAACAGAGATTGGGGGCGTTAACGTTGGATAAATTAGATAGTGGTTATGGTATAACCGATGCAGGCTTTAATATAAGAGATTTTAATTCTATAGCTGATTATGTTAAAAGTAGGCTTCAAAGTGAGGACAAATTTGGAGCCAATATAGATTTCACAAATAATGACCCTTTATATCAACTTTCAGTGCCTTTTATGGAACTGATAGCTGAAATGTGGGAAGTGGCAGAACAGGATTTCTACGCAGGAAGCCCAAAATATGCAGAAGGAATTCCTTTGACAAACACAGGTAAATACATAGGCATAGGAAGAAAGCAACCTTTTTCAGCTATTGGAATAGAAAGATTTTATGGAACAGCAGGCACAAAAATTACAAAAGATATACAGATAGGAACTGATGGTGGAGTAACATTTTTACCAACACAAGAAGGGACAATTACAGGCACGTATATAGACTTGCCAATACAATGTACAATTTCTGGAACTATTGGAAATACACCTGCAAATACTATAACTAAAATAATAACACCAGTAATAGGATTGACTTCCATAACTAATCCAACTGAAACAAGTAAGGGTGAGGATGAAGAAACGGACACGAATTTTAGAACAAGGTATCAAGAAAGTACAGAACTTGCAAGTGGATCAACTTTAGACGCTGTTAAAGCCATTTTACTCACTCTGACAGGTGTACAAGATGTAAGCATAGAAGAAAACGACAATGACACTGAAGAAAACGGAATACCAGCACACAGTTTTGAAACGTTCGTGTACGGTGGTGCTGACAATGATGTTGCACAAGCCATTTTTGATAAACGTCCTGGAGGAATTAAAGCATTTGGAACAACTATAGTTGATGTAACAGATACCCAAGGAAGAGTATTTCATATTGGATTTAGCAGGCCTACATCTGTACCTATATGGTTTAAAATTACAAAAACAGTAGATTCTACATATCCTACGGATGGCGATACACAAATTAAAACCGCATTGTTAAATTATATGAAAAATATTAAACTAGGCGAGGATATTATAGTTTATAAGATTATAAGTTTGATTTCAAACCTCAATTTAAGCGGATTATTGGATATTAAGGTAGAATTAAGTATAGATAATATTACATATGTAAATACAAACCAACCAATAAATGCAGAACAAGTCGCAATAACAGATATAAATAAAGTGCAGGTGGTATAAATGGCTGAAAGCACTACAGAAAGGCTGGTCTCTTTTCTTCCATATTGTCTTAAAAATGGAGAAAATATTAAAATTTATTTCTCTGTTTTTGCTGAATTGTTTGATGAACTTATACAAGTATTTGTACAGATACAGCAAAGCAGAGATATAGATCAATCCGAACTATATGGATTAGATATTTTAGGAGATATAGTTGGAGAACTTAGAAACGGTTTAGAAGATACAAAGTATTTAGAAAATTTAAGAACAAAAACAAGACGTAATAGAAGTAATGGAGATATAGAAACTTTAAATGATTTTGCCAGGAGTATTTTGGGAAATGATTTCATAGGATTTAGTGAAACCGACACAAGTGGAACTTTACAACTACAATACAAATTTCCAAGAACAAATATGATGGTTCAAGACCCTTTAGCACTTTTGCAAAAAATAAAAGCTTTAGGCATTAAAACCACAAGCGTATTGAATTCCTTTTCTGATTTAACTAATTATTACGGAATGGCAAGTTATCAAAATAAGCATGAAGCGATAAAGCCACAAATTTTAACAACTAATTCAGCCGCAGGGAATAACTATTGTGGCATGGCAATACACCAAAATAAACATTTAACTGTAACTCCACAAATTTTAACATCTAGTCTAATTCATACAAACAATTACTGCGGGATGGCAAGCCATCAAAGTAGGCATTTAGTAATTAAGCCACAAATTTTAGACACAAATTCATCTACAACAAACAATTACTATGGCAATTCAGTATACCAAACTAAACATATAACAATAGGAAGTGATTAAATGGCACAATTTAGTAATTTAACAATGACAACAAAGGGCTTTAATTTACAATCCAAAGTGCAAACAGGAATACAACTAAGCTTTACAAAAGTGCAATGCGGAGATGGTTCTTTAGTAGCCGGAGAAACTATTGCAAGTTTAACAGCTTTAAAAAGTGCAAAGCTAACATGCACAATTGCTAGCAATGAAGTTATAGGAGATGGAACTAGCAGAGTAAGAACGGTATTAAGTAATACAGGTTTAGCAACAGGATTCTTTTTTAGAGAAGTAGGACTATTTGCACAAGACCCTACCGAGGGAGAAATACTTTATGCTTATGCAAATGCTGGTACATACGCAGATTATATCCCGGCAGGCACAGCAAATACAAGCTTAGACGATACTTACGATTTAATTACTGTAGTGGGTGCCGCTTCAAATGTTACTGCTAGTATACCAAGCGATGGATATGTTTCACATTTAGATGCTGATATACAACTAGGAATCGTGGGCGCTACATTAGCTGAAACAGTTCAAAAAACTGGTGCAATAGAAAAAGAACTTGACAAATGGCAAAATCAAAGGCTCTTGCAAGGAACTGTAACACTTTATAATAAATCGGTTCTTGAAGGGTGCGTTATAAGTGCAATGCCAAACAGTAGATATTTGCAATTTACAAGGACAGGAACATATGTTGAAGGCAATATTTCAAAAGCATATGTAGATGGAAAAATAATTGGTATAAATGATACTGAAATGCTTGCAATGGTACCTCAATATATTTTGGAAGGGCCAAATGTTTATTATGTTTACATTGATTATGATGCTTCAAGTGGTAAATATAAACCATTTTTGGATTCTAAGGTGCCAGATGGGAAGCTAACTTTATATAAAATAACGGTACCTGCAGGAGATAATAAAATGGATTTAAGTTTAGTAAATATCCAGGATACTAGAAGAATAGAAAACAGTAATGTATTTTTGAATACAAAGCCTTTTGCACTTGTAAGTCTTCCGGGATATCCTCAATTAAGCACTGATTATGCAATTTCTCTTACAGTACAGTCAGCATCTGATATTGGAGCTGTAGGTGACCTGATTGCTTATGGCAAGCAGGCCAATGGATTCAAGATAAAGGTTACTGGAAGTGCAGACAATGTTGAAATAAAATGGACTCTTATGAATCCAGGATTAAAATAAGGAGGCATTAAGGTGATAATAGAAGAAAAAAATCAAGGTAAAAAAATTAATTATTTAGTGAGTGATACAACTATAAATTTTGATTCAACTCTCAGTATAAATCTTTCAAGGTATCAAAAAGATATAGAGAATGTAGTTGATATATGTCTAGATAATGATATGCAGCTTACAACAGGATTAGGTAAATGGTATGCGGCAAGTATTATACTACCTCCAAAAGAATATACGGAAATTGATACGGGGAAAGAAGACAGTGATGGCCATGAAATATATAACAAAATATTAAATCCATTAGATATGGAAAAAGTAAAGTTAGTGTTATGGGCATTGCCTTATGGATATGAATTACAGGGAGGTAATAATTAATGAGTTTTATATATTCAGTAAAAGATACTTACAGAGCTGCAGTAGAAGCAGCAACAGGCGGTAAAAACACTGTAATGTATGATGATAAAGGCTATCCAAGCATTATGGTATGTATTCCTAAATTTTATTTGGATGAGGTAATGGATGGGGCTCCGCATTCAGCATGCTCTGCGTTTGTTGTAAATGGAGTGGAAAAGCCTTTTATATACATTGGTAAGTATCAAGCATGTGTTGTGGATGGAAGAGCATATTCACTACCGGGACGGGATCCAGCACAGAATATCAACTTTGATCAAGCACTTTCTTATTGCTATGCAAAGGGACAAGGATGGCATCTTATGAGCAAAGCAGAATCTGCGGCTATAGCTTTATGGTGTAAGAAAAATGGTTTTATGCCACGAGGTAATAATAATTATGGCAAAGATATATCAGCTTCATATGAGCATGGAGTAGAAACTGCAAAAGACTGGGATGGAGTCAGAACAGGACGAGTTGCAACAGGTTCTGGACCTGTAAGTTGGAGCCATGATGGAACACCTGATGGGATTTATGATTTGAATGGCAATGTATGGGAATGGAATTCTGGTATGAGGTTAAATGATGGTGAAATTCAGATTATTCCTGATAATAATGCAGCTATACAAAATGCTGATCATTCTGATGGAAGTACTTTATGGAAAGCTATAGTGCAAGATGGTTCATTAGTAGCTCCAGGTACAGCAAATACTTTAAAATATGATGCTTCAAATGCTAACGGGAGTGGTAATGTAATACTTAGCGAGGCTATTGCTAATAGAGGAACTGATTCAGTAAATATGGAAATGGTGTTTGAGTCAATGACTGCTTCAAGCGGGGTAACAGTACCGATACTTCTAAAATCCTTAGGACTTTTTCCACTGGATACAGCACACGGTGGAGATCATATATGGGTTAGAAATAATTTGGAAAGATTTCCATTATTTGGTGGCGCTTGGAGCGATGGTTCTGGTGCCGGCGTGTTTGCCCTAAATTTGATTTATTATCGGAGTCTCAGCGATAGCAACGTGGGGTTCCGGGCTGCTTTTGTTTTATAGGGTGCTGAGTTCTGATAGGGCGGTGATAACCGCCTAACAAATTTTGATAAAATATAACAAAATTAAATATAAAAAAACAATATATGTTAAAATTTTATTGGTGGTACAATGGTTGATTTGAAAATAATTCAAAAAACTTACGATATGATTGAATATGGATATAATGCGATTGCTCAATTTCCAAAGTCTGAAAAGTATGCTCTTGGGAATGATATGAAAAGATGCATGCATAAAATTTTAGAATATGAAATTGTAGGTCATAAAAAATATTATAAAAAGACCACATTAAGAGATCTTGATGTGGAAGTTACCAAACTTAGGGCTTATACAAGATTAGCCAAAGATCTTGGATTTCTTCCGTTTAAAAAATATGAAGTGTGGTCTGGTTTTAATGTAGAAATAGGTAAAATGGTAGGTGGATGGATTAAATCTGCTAAACAATAAACTTTTGGGAATAGGCCGTAGCTTGGTGGCAATTGGAACAATGGTTCTGGTGCCGGCGTGTTTGCCCTAAATTTGAATAATAATCGAAGTAACAACAATAACAACGTGGGGTTCCGGGCCGATTTACTCTTGTGGCCAGAAGTTACAAGCTCATGGGCTTGTATCCAGTGCAGAGAGTTTAAGAATAAAGGGGCTTATTTCCATGCTGACAAAGCAAAAAATATATTAGTTATGTATGCTGATAGTAGTTTTATAATGAGATCCGCAAAGCATAACAAATTTACTGAGGAATCAAATGACAAAGCAAATTAAAAATGTATATTCAACTTTGTGTACTTATGAAAACTTGTATAAAGCTTATATACAAGCTAGAAAGTGCAAAAGATATAGAAATGAAATACTTGAGTTTTCATTTAACCTTGAAGAAAATTTATTGGATATTAACAGAGAATTAGAAAATAATACTTATAAAGTAGGTTCATATAGAGAATTTTATATATACGAACCTAAGCAGCGGTTAATTATGGCATTACCATTTAAAGATAGAATAGTTCAATGGGGAATATATCAGCTTTTAAATCCTGTATTTGATAAATCCTATATTTACGATAGTTATGGATGCAGAATAGGGAAAGGTACGTTAAAAGCAATCCAGAGACTTCATTATTGGCTAAGATTAGTTGGTAAAAAAGATAAAAAGTTCTATTATTTAAAATTGGATGTATCTAAGTATTATTATAGGGTAGATCATGAGATACTAATAGATATATTAAAGAAAAGAGTAAAAGATAATAGAATGATAGAAATTTTAAAAACTATTATAAATTATAAAGGAACTTTATTTGGTTTAAAACTTAATGGAGATGTTAATAATCTAGATGATAGAATCCCGGGTAAAGGAATACCTATAGGAAATCTTACATCTCAAATGTTTGCAAATCTATATTTGAATGAGTTAGATCAATATTGCAAAAGGACGTTAAGTATAAAATACTATATTAGATATATGGATGATGTAATAATACTATCTGATGATAAAAAACAGTTGCATGATTATAAGAATTTAATTCAAAAATTTTTAGAGCGAAAATTGAAGTTGAATTTAAATAAGAAAACGGCTATTAGACCTATTTCATGTGGTATAGAATTTGTAGGATATAGATTATGGCCAACACACAGAAAGCTTAAGAGAGGAACAGCTAAAAAAATTAAGAAAAGGCTTGGATATTTCAAAAAAGCTTATTCAAGAGGATATATAACTTTAAATGGAATAAAGCCATCCATGCAGTCTTATTTAGGAATTATGGAACACTTTAATAGCTACCATTTTAGAATAAAAATTTTTAGCAATCTTAAATTCAAAAAATAAATATAAATTTTTTATAAACTAAGAGTTTTGGAGAAATCCAAGGCTCTTTTACTTTTTATACTTTTCTATATATTCCAATAAAGCTTGACTATGTAAATCTTTTTGCTTAAATTCCTTATGTTCTTTACAAAACTCGGAAAATTGTTTCCAAACAGTATCATTAACCCTAACTGTCTTTCTAAACTCCACATCTGTTTCCTGCGGTAAATCTATTTTAATACCTTCTCTAACTTCAATGACATTTGTCTTATCTCTGTCACTTTCAAACCATGTAATTACTTCCATAATTTTATCGTGATTACTAGAAAGCTCTAGTAAATTTTTCATAACTTTTTTATCTGTGACTAAAGTATTATTATTGTCTCTATGCCTTATAACGGCTCGTTCTTTATCTTGTAATACTATTGCCTTATCCTCGTCACATGATATTTCTGTCTTACTTCTGTCGCCTGTTATAGCTGTCTTACTATTGTCTCCTACATACCTATTAATACTACTGTCATACCTTTGTCCTACCTTCTTAAACCTATCTCTTACCGTGCTTCTACCTATTCCTATTAAGCTACATACTTTTGTTAGTGTACAACCGTTGTAAAGTTCTTTATTTATATATTCAACTTGTTCTTCTATATTCAAACTATCAAATTCTTTCCTATCCATATTAATTCCCCCTGTGACAATTGTCACTTATAAATTCTACATAAGTTTAAAAAAATCCTTCTTAAAATCATATGTAAATAAAAGGAATTGCTATAATACACACAGAATTAATATATATGGCTAAATACAATTGACTTTGTGTAATAAATTTAATAAAATGTAATTAATACAAATTAATAAATTTAATATTAGGAGGAAAATAGAAATGATTTTAGGGTTAGACAATGGCTATCATTATACAAAAACAAGTACAGGGGTTATGTTCCCTAGTACAGTTAGTAAAGGAAAAGATATTGATATAAATGCAGATACAATTCAAGCTAATATAAACGGAACTGACTATATAGTTGGTGCTCAAGACGGCGTATATGTAGCTGATAATAATAAAATAGATTCTATAGTTACAGAAATATGTACATTTACAGCTATTGCTAAAAGTTTTTCAGATGTTAAAACAATAGATTGCAATATAGTCGCAGGATTACCAGTTGCTTATTATAGTAAGCAGAAAAAAGATTTCAAAAGTAAGCTTTTAAATTATGGTTCTAAAGAAGTAATAATAAGGAATAAATCATTTAAGATAAATATACCAGATGTTGAAATATATCCTCAAAGTGCTGGAGTAGTATTTATGCACTCTACAGATATAAAGAAGGACGATTCCCTTGTTATAGATATAGGTGGTGGTACTGTAGACGTAAGTGCTTTCCATGGACTTAGACTAACAAATATGGCTACTTACAATTTAGGAATGTTGACGTTATATTCTAAACTTGCTCAAAAGCTAGACAGTGATTACGAATGTAACTATATGTACTATCACATGTATGACATTTTGAAAAAAAGGTATATTACTACCAACAAATTTGGGCGAGTAGATTTAAAGGTGCTAGATGAGGAAATAGATAAACACGTCAATGCTATTTTAAGCAATATAAAAAGAGACTTTAATTATTCCACAATGGATAATTTATTTGTTATTGGCGGTGGCGGTATAGAACTTTATGATAGATTAAAACGTGAATTAAAAAATGCCGTTCTATGTGATAATGCACAATTTATAAATGCTAATGCTTTTGAACTTATGGGCAAGATGAGTTTTGCTAGCAAATAGGAGATGATAGAATGGCAAGTAGTAGGGTTAAATCTATAAGCTTTAAAGATAGCGAACAAGATTTACTGGATTTTGCAGAAAGTAAAAAAGATTTTTCGAGTTATGTAAAAGAACTCATACGGCAAGATAAAGAAAAAGGCTTTAAATTTACGTCAGAGCAAAAAGACGAGATTATAAGGCTAATACAGAAATATGCCCCAACAACTAAAAAAGAGGATATACAAAATAATTTTGATAAGGATGCTATGGATGCTTTAGGGCAGTTTGATAATATGTAGAAAGGAATGATATATATGGATAATTGGCAAGCACAAACATATGCATGGGTAGCTCTTTACCAACTTCAACAAGAGAATAAAGAGATTACTCCAGATAAACTTACTAGTGAAATGACTTATCTTATGGATATGAAAAGTGAAACAGAAATTGAGAAGCTAAAAGAAAAAATTGAGAGAGAAATTTAATGTAAAAGCAACTATTCTAAAATAATGGATGGTTGCTTTTTTATATAACCTTTAGATTGGGCTTATATATTCCTTGTACATTATTTGTAACAAATTTACTATATCTTTCATATAATATTATATAAGAACTATAAAGAAAGGTGAAAAAGATGCCTACGCTTCCTGTGAGCTTTAAAAAAACTTCAAGGGATATGAAATTATATTTAGCAGTAATGAGTAAGGAGGAACGAAGTGATTTTGTTAAGAAAGCAATAGAATTTTATAGTGAACTACCACCACTTATAGAAGTGGATGGCTTCTTGGTCAATACTACTACTGTAGCAAGTTTACCCAAGCTATCAAGGTTATTCCAACCTCTCTAGTCAATGTATCTTATATTTACATTGCTAGTTTTAATAAATTCTTACCTGCGTTTATATCTCTATCCATTACCATTCCGCAAACAGGACACACATAAGTTCTACATCCTAAGTCCTTTGTCTGGCTTGATTTATTTCCACAGTTAGAACATAATTGGCTACTAGCATAATTAGTTGGTGCTATTATTATTTCTCTGCCATACCAACTAGCTTTATATTCTAGCATTGTTCTAAATTCAAACCACGATACTTCTGATATTGCCTTTGCTAATTTATGATTTTGTTGCATATTGCTAATTTTCAAATCCTCAATTACTATTGTTTGGTTTTCACGCAATAATTGAGTACTTACTTTGTGAAGAAAATCTTTTCTCTGATTAGATATTTTCTCATGTAACTTAGCAACTTTTAATCTAGCCTTATTTCTGTTTTTACTGCATTTTTGCTTTCTTGATAAATCTTTTTGAAGTTTGGCAAGTCTTTTTTCTGACTTTCTAAGCCACTTAGGATTATGAAAGAACTCGCCATCACTTGTTATTGCAAATTCTTTAAGTCCTACATCCACGCCTACTTTCTTATCTACCTTAGGTAATTGATTAATTTCTGTATCGACTAGAACAGATACAAAATACTTGCCACTAGGAACTTGTGATATAGTGCAGGATTTAATCAATCCGTCAAATTCTCTGTGTTGCTTTATTTTTACCATAGATTTTAGTTTAGGTAATTTTATATGGCTGTTTTCAATATGAATAGTACCTTTTAAGTTATTTGTAGTATAGCTTTTATAATTATTCTTTTTACTTTTAAATTTAGGAAAGCCTACAGATTTATCTCTAAAAAAGTTTTTATAGGCTTTATCCAAATTCATTTGTGCATTTGCAAGCGCAAGACTATCTACTTCTTTTAACCATTCAAATTCTTTTTTATATTGTGCTGGCGTTGGATATTTCATTGTCTTAACTTCTAAATCTTTATTTTCTTCATAAGACTTGATTCTATCTGCTAGCATTTGATTATAAACGAACCTAACGCATCCGAAAGTTTTAGCAAAATAAATTCTTTGTTCTTTGTTTGGATAAATCCTATATTTATAAGCTTTTAGCATAAATATTCTCACCTCACTTTCTAATACTATTATACCATAAAGTTACGCAACTTGCAATAATATTAAGTATATTGTATAATGTTTTTGAGGTGATATTATGAGTAGCTTAAAAAGCAGAGAACGTTATACTAACTCAATTGATATTGAATTATTGAAAAAATTTAAAGAGCTTTCAAAAGAAACTAGAATACCGCAGTCAAGGCTACTTGATGAAGCAATTGAATTAATACTAAAAAAGTATAATAAGTAATATGTTGCCTACCGGCAAGTGCTATCCATCTCCCACCTATAGAGGATGGGAGAATTTTGCACAAGAGCAGGTTAAATGATACTAAAGGTTACTGCATATATTTTATTTCTGTAGGAAATGATCTATTGTTTTTGTCTAGAAATTATAACAAATTATATTTATATTTTTATAATAGTGAAAGTAAGCAGTTTAAGCTTTTAAGTGATGGACTTGCAGAAATATATAGTTCAGTGTCAGATAAAAAAAGGAAAAATGTATTTTTTATTGGAAGCCAAAATGAGAATAATACTGAACTTTATGAGTTTAAAGGGGAAAGTGATACAGTAGACAGGATAACCTATGACTTTCCAGAAAGTTTTGGTACTTCTTCAGGAATAGCTGAAGATGAAAGTGGCAATGTGTATTTTACAGGTATGGAAAAGGGAAGCCAGCAGAATAATGTAAATGTATTTATGTATAATGCAGATGAAAAATCCATAAACGTTATATCTGAGTATGCTGGTAAGTATAGTATTTATAAAAATAATGAAATGTAAGGATACTATGAAAATTACAATTAAAGTAGTTTTTATAGTATCTTTTTTATCTTTATTGTTTAAAAGCAAAAATGGTGGTTATAATCTAGATATGTAAATAATAATGGAAAGAGGGAAATAAAGTGTTTCCTGTAGAATTAAAAAGTATAAACATAGAAGATATTTCTCTAGAAATAGATGTGGTAAATAAAATACCTGAAGAAATAGCTAGGGATAATTGTTTAATAGCCTTAAAAATGGAAGAAAATAAATTGTTTATAGCTGTAGATAAAGTACCAAATTTTACTTTAGTTGAGGAATTAAAATTTATATTGGGAAAAGATCTCAAATTTTTTAGGACTAGTAGGGAAGTTATATTTAAGTTGATAAATAAGTATTACTGTAAACAAAATTTAGATCATGCACTAAAGGACATAAAGTTAAAGGAAGATGTTCCAGAATTAATTGCTAATCGACGTCAAGATAAGTATAAATTTCAACGTTCTCCAGTTATAAAGGCAGCTAATTACATAATTGACAAGGCTATAGATGAAAGAGCTAGTGATTTGCATATAGAACCATTTGAAAATAGCGTTACCATAAGAATGAGGATAGATGGAATTATGAGGGAATATATTAAAATACCAAAGGCTGTTTATCCTTTTTTATGCACTAGAATAAAGATAATGGCAGAACTTGATATAGCAGAAAAGAGGATACCCCAAGATGGAAAGATAAAGTATGTTAAACAAAATCTGAACTATGACTTAAGGGTGTCCACCCTTCCTACCATATATGGTGAAAAGGTAGTTTTAAGAATTTTATATAGAGACGAAAATGTAAAAAATATGGCTGCGTTAGGATTTTCAAAAGCAGATGAAGAAAAGATAAAAAGCATGCTGTCTTATGCTCACGGTCTTATTCTAGCATCTGGACCAACTGCTCGAAGAATAAAAATGCGATAAATTAAGACCATTATCTAGTTTTTTTTAAAGCCAAAAATATTAATTTCAGCCTCTTGCTTATCTCCATCCCAGTATACAGAACTTACCAAGGTAGAAATTAAATACTTTTTTAATTTAACATCAGCTGTATCAATTATATCATTAAATTGTCTTGCAGTTCTAAGCATTAAGTCAATATCAAGACTTTCTTCCTGAGATTTATCTAATTGCAGATCTAGTACCGTTAACTTATTTTTCAATTCTTTATTTTCTTTATCAAGTCTTTCAATTTCCTTCATTATGTACTCAGCGGCGGCACTATTCTGATTTTTAGATAGTTGCTTAACTAAGTTATTTATAGATTCATCATTCATAGATAGTTGCTTTTTTATATTTTTAGATTTATCTTCAGATTCAGTAATAGCAACTTCATTTTTAAAATCATGCAATTGTTTAGATAATAATCCTTGGTTAGCAGTAAGCTCTTTTAAACGAGATACAACAAAGGTGTCTAATTTAGTGCCATTTGCATTTTTATTGTTGCATCTTGTACCATTAGAAAATTTTTTTAAAGTGCAAGTATAATAATAATGTTTTGTGCCGTCTTTTTTCTTAGATCCATATTCAATGTGCATTCTTCTACCACATTTTTTACATTTTAATAAACCGGTTAATAAAGCCACATTAGATTTCCCTAATGCAGGTGTAATTTTACTATTTTTATCAAGCTGTGACTGTATTTTTAGCCATTCATCTGGATCGATGATTCCCTTGTGTTTTGCTACAGCTGCTATCCATTCATTTTTATCTTTTTGTTTGTTGTTCTTCGCAATTTTATTATAAACTAGCAGTGCATGTTTTCCATCTGCATCTCCAGCAGTTATTATGTTTTTGCTTTGTAGATATTCAATAACTTTATCATTAGCTCTAACATAGACGGGATTCCTTAAAGCACGGTATATAACGGAAGAGGATAAATCTTTATTTTTTAAACTTGTTATATTGTTTTGCAAAAAATATTTTCTGACCTGGTGGGTTGAACCTAATTCTATGTATTTTTTATATATAAGTTTTACAAAGTCTAAATCTTCTTTTACAGGAGAGAGCTTATGCATGGATTTTTGTTTCATTTCAGCGTCATAGTAAAGCACCTTTTCTGATTTAAATCCCATAGGAGGAGGTCCACCTAACCAACGGCCTGTTTTTGCCAGTTCAATCATATTATCACGTACACGTTCAGCGATGGTCTCACGCTCTAATTGAGCGAATACAGAGGCTATATACACCATAGCCTTACCCATAGGAGTACTTGTGTCAAACTGTTCCTTTATGCTTATAAAAGATATATCATGCTGCTGTAGTAATTCAAGAGTGCTAGAAAAGTCAGCAACGTTTCTACTTACACGGTCAAGTCTGTAACATACTAAAGCATCAAATTTCTCATTCTTTGCATCTTTTATCATTTTTTGAAATTGTGGCCTGTCTATGTTCCCACCACTAAAACCTTCATCTTCATAAATTATAAACTCAATTTCTTCATCAAAGTTTTTATTACAGTATTCTTTACACATTTCAATCTGATTTTCTATAGATTCACCTTTACTAGTGAATTTTGATTTCCTGCTGTATATTGCTGCTTTCATTAGTAAATACCCCCAATATTAGTATTTAATAAGTTAATTCTAGCAAACACATGTTTGTGTGTCAAAATTGATAGTTAAAGTTTATCTTGGTATATAGCAAATTTAATTATAGCAGCTTTGTATTTCAATTTTTTAAGGTATAGTAATCAAAGATAGAGATTATTTATAACCTGAAATAATAAAAGTATATATTGAATAACATAAAAGTATATATAAATTACAAAAAACATAATTTAAATAACAAAACATTGATTTTAATAATAAATAAGTGTAATATGTATAACATAAGGAGAGATTAGTTATGTATACTGAATTAATTAAAATAATTGAGGGTGGTCTTAAAGGAGATAAAGAAAAGGTTTTAAATTATTCAAAAGTACTTGTTGAAAACCTGAAGAAAGAAGGCGAAGATAACTTATCAAAAAAAATATTAAATATTTTGGAATCTAATAATACGAGGATGGTATCATTGGATTCTTTTGCTAGTAAACCTGTAGATCAGGAAAGCAGAATGGATATAGTTGATATAAAGATGCCAACTTCTATAAGTGAGAAACTTATATTTAATAAATTTATAGAAAATGAAGTTGATGACTTTATAAAAACTTTTGAATATAAAGATATTCTAAAGAGCAAGGGAATAGATGTAAACAATACTTTGTTATTATATGGACCTCCTGGGTGTGGGAAAACTTCGTTAGCCAAGTACATTAGCTATAAGGCTCAGCTACCTCTGGTAACAGCAAGGTTTGACTCATTATTATCATCGCTCTTAGGAAATACAGCTAAAAATATAAGAAAAGTATTTGATTATGCGTCCAAAAGACCGTGCATATTGTTTTTAGATGAATTTGATGTAATTGCAAAAGCAAGAGATGATAAAAATGAACTGGGCGAATTAAAAAGGGTTGTTAATAGTTTGCTTCAAAATATAGATGAATTTAGTGAAGAAAGTATTTTGATAGCAGCTACAAATCATCATGAGTTGTTAGATCCAGCTGTTTGGAGAAGGTTTTGTAAAATTATTGAGCTGGATAAACCATCAAAAGAGCAAATTAGAAGCTTAATTTTAGAGTATTCTAAAAATTATAGAGTTGACTTTATAGATAATGAAAAAAGGATGAATTATGTGATAGAAGCAATAAAAAATTTAAGCCCTGCGGATATAAAAAATATTATGTACACATCTATTAAAAAATCTATAATGCGAGAAAAAGATAGTTTAGAATTTATTCAGATTATATATGAAACTTATCTGTTTAAAAAGCACAATGTAGATAATACAGAAGAATTAATTAAATACTTAAATCTATGTGGAGTAATGCAAAAAGAAATTGTAGATTTTTTTAATTTACCTATAAGAAAAGTTAGAGAAATATTAAATAAGAAGAAATAAGGAGGGATAATATGGATGAAAATTCTCCAATAAAATTTTTTGCTAAGAGGGAAATTGATAATAGTAGAACAGAAGGTGGCGGAAACGGAAAACTTCCAAATTGGGTTTTAAAAGATGAGGAATTAATATTAAAAAGTAAAGAGTTAGATGTTAGTTTGAATTTAATTGAAGATGCTTTAGAGAAAAGACCGCCTGAAGAAGATTTTATACCAACTGTTATAAAAACAAAAATAAATGATTTTGCAAAAGCTAAAAGTCATAGAAGTGAAGTAAGCAGTTTGTTTAAAGTAAATTCTATAAATAGTACAATCGGACTTATAGGGGAAGATGAATTATTAATTAAGATATCAAGCAAAAAAGATTTAAATAAAGTAAGAAAAAATATTAAAAATTATAAAGAAAATGCACATGGAATATCTTGTGTTAATAAAATAGAAAAATTAGAGCCTGAGATTATATTAGATGAAGATAATAAACGAATAAACTACAAGGTTAAATTAATAAAATATCACGATTATGAAATTGACAGATTAGTTAGTGTTTTATTCGAAAAAAAATGTAAAGAATTAAGATTAAATCTAAACAAAACTATATATGCAAATGATTTGATTGTGTATAATTTAAGCAATATTACAACTGATGCAATAGATGTACTAGAAGAATATACAGCTCTCTTATCAATTGAGCCTATGCCAAAGTATTCTATAGATTTAGATTTTTTTAATATAAATGAAAATCCAATATTAAAAATGCCTAAAGAAGGTAAGAACTATGTTACAGTTGGAGTACTGGATAGTGGAATAAGTAAAATAAAAAGTCTTGACCCATGGTTGGTTGGAACAAGGCAAACGTTTTATCCTGAAAGTTTAATAGATCCATCACATGGGACATTTGTTGCAGGAGTTATTTTAATTTTAGCTAACCATAGAGGAAGAAAATTTATATCTATTGCAACAGTAGGATTGTTAGGGTCAAATACCCCTGCTTGAAATTTCAAGCACCCTTTTTTAAGAACTAAATCATTCTGAACGTTTTGAGCCTGTGTGTCTTTTTGACTTTTACTTAATCCAATACCTTTACAGATATAGCTAACTCCTGTATAGATTTTATTACTATCTTTATCCATCACTGCAACTAAATCATCTTCGCCAAAAGGTACGTGTTTTTTTATTAAGTTTTCCATTTGTTTTTCTCCTTGTAAATTCGTAGGGAGCGTGATATACTGATATTAATTAATAAAGGACTAATATATTGTAGAGTTAGTATATCACGTTCTAAAAGAGTAACTATAGTCTGTTTTCCAGAACAGGCTATTTTTATTTGTCCGAAGTTTGGTATTTCTTTAGCCATTCAAGAACATCATTCCTATTAAATCTTATTGCTTTTCCTATCTTGTAATATGGTAATCCCTCCTTTTTTAAATTATATATTGTTGCTCTTGACATACTAAGGAATTCACATAATTCTTTTAAATTCAAAACTTCTTTCATTTTCGTTACCTCTTTCTATATATTATATTACCACAATAATACCCAATTGTCAATATATTATTGTTTATAGTTGTCTATTATTATACAATATATATCTATTGGAGAGTAAAGTCAATATATACAGAGTGAAAAAGTTGCAATTATAGTATAAATTATTAGGTATACAGAGTAAAAATTTATAATCACAGTATAATTTTTAGCAAAATATGTAAATAAATTAAAGAATTCTAAAAAAATAAATTTTATGCATCAGTCAACAAATTTTTTCTGTTGTTTACATTGTTTATACTGTTTATGTTGTTTAATTGTTTAGAGCACTTTCAAGACTTGATATATCAATGCTTTAAAAATTTTAAAGTGAGTAATATCTTACTTAAAGTGAGTAATATCTTACTAAAGGTGAGTTTTATCTTACTTTAATGTGAGAAATGTCTTACTTTAAGGTGAGTTTTATCTTACTTTTTTAGTTTAAAGGTGAGTTTTGCCTTACTTTTTAAAGGTGAGCTTTATCTTACTTTTAAAGTGAGTTTTATCTTACTTTTTTAAGAGTGAGTTTTAATTGACGTAGCTCACATTTAGTTATATAATGTTTTATATGCAAGGAGGGGTGTTATGGAAAATAATGTTTATTTTGATAAAAAAAATATCGTAACTAAATCTAATCAACTAATTGAAAGCAGTTGTAAGCTAACTTTGCAGCAACAAAAAATTATATGTGCAGTAGCTTCAAAAGTAAGAATTACCGATACAGAATTTACAGAATATACTTTTCACATGAAAGAACTTGCAGAGCTATTAGAATTAAACCAAAAAGGATATTATGCAGAGGTCAGAAAAGTTATAAGAAGCCTACAAAAACAAGTATTTACAATTGTTGATACTACAGATGGTGAAATAAAAAGTAAGGACTTGAATTGGTTCTATAGAGCAGAATATAACGAAACAAAGAACACTGTTAGCTTAAAATTTGCAGAAGATTTAAAACCATTTCTTCTACAGTTAAAAGAGAATTTTACAAGCTATCAGCTTATGAATGTAATTAAGCTTAACAGCAGTTATACGCTTAGGCTTTATGAAATACTAAAAAGCAAAGCCTATAAGAAAGAATTTATAATCTCATTGGAAGAACTTTATAGAATGGTCTTAAACCAATATAAAAGGTATACGGATTTTAAGAAAAATGTACTTGAAAGATGTAAAAAGGAAGTAAAAGAAAAAACTGATATAGAATTTAAATATGAGGAAATAAAGACGGGCAGGAAAGTAACAAGTATAAAGTTCATTATTTCCAGTAATAAACCTGTAAGTAAACTACCGAAAGATAAAAAAATAGATCCTCAAATTAAAGAAGTTCAAGACATATTTACAAAGCATGACATAACACCACTCGAAGCTAGTTGCATTTTAAAAGATGCTAAAGAAAACATAGATTTAATAAAGCAATGCTATAGCTATTTATTGAGTAAGAATGTAGGGAACATAGTAGGATATATGCGTACACTTGTAAAACATTTCAACAAACCGCAAGGCAATACTAAAGTAGATAATTTCAATAATTTCAAACAAAGAAAATATGATTTTAAGGATTTAGAGAAGAAACTCTTAGGTTGGGATTAAAGCCATTTAATGTGGCTTTATTTTTTACCCTAAATCTGCAAGTAATTACCAAAAAAAGTATACTTGAATTAGAAAATCTAAGGGGGAGCATTAAATGAATAAGAAAAATATTGTTTTTATAATTCTAATAATTATGCTTGCCCTTTTACTAGGATTTATAATTGGAAACCTATTAACAGAATATTATCCTAAAATCAATTCTAAACTTTCAAATTACTATAAATTTTTAATGAAACGGTGGTGAACTAACTTGTGAATTACGATTTAATAACAAAAGCAAGTGCATTTACTGTTATAGCTTTAATTCTTGTTTTTGTGCTTAAAAATTTTATGAGCGGTGCAAATAAGGAAAGAGAAAATTATCAAAAGCTTGTAAATGGTATAAGAAAAGAAAGTAAAGAAAGAGAAGACAAATTAATGGTGCAGCTTGATAAATGTACAACCAGTTTGCAGGAGAACACAGACAGCTTAAAAGAGATAAGCAAAAATATGCAGGTAATACCTGTTATGCAAGAAGAATTAAAGGCTATTCCTACTATGCAAGCAGATATAAGCTATTTGAAAAAGAAGGTGAAGTAAATGAAGGGAATAGACATATACGAAGGAGATAATATTTCAGACTGGAATGTTATCAAGAATACAGATGGTATAGACGTAGTAATTCAAAAAGCTACGCAGGGTATATCTCATGTGGACAGCTTACTAAATTACAGATATTCAAGAATTAAACAAGCAGGACTTAAACTAGGATTTTATCATTTTGCAAATGGCAATGACCCAATATCAGAAGCAAAGCATTTTCTATCAACTATAGCAGGATTAAAAAACGATACTGTTTTATGGCTAGACATAGAAGGAGAAGAAAGTTGGAGCAAAAGCCATGCTATTAACTTTGCAAATTCTTTTATACAATACATACAATCACAAGGATACAAAATAGGAATATATACTGGTGCTAGTTTTTATAATGATTATTTGGCAGGAAATATTTCAGATGTACCACTATGGTTAGCAAGTTACGGAAGACAACCTTCATTATATCCTTCTCGTGCTTCATGGCAATATTCAGAAAGTGGACGACTAAATGGAGCCGTAGGAAATGTTGACTTAGACTATTTTATAGATGATATATTTAGTGGAAATGTAGCTATCGCACAGCCTAGTAAATTTACTGAAACTATTAAGTCACTTCAGTATGATTTAAATTCTGAATATAACGCAGGACTAGTCATAGATGGTGTAGCTGGAAACAAGACTATAGAAGCATTAAAAGGAATTCAAAACATTATTGTTAAGGGTCATAAATCTTATGCTGTATTATGGGTTCAGCAAAAACTTGAAGGATATGGATATTTAAAAAAGAACTCGTATACCCCAAAAGTTTATGATGAAGCCACTTTCCAAGCTGTAACTGAACTTCAAAAAAATTGGGGTAAAGCTACAGATGGAATATTAGGTCTTCAAACTTGGAACATATTATTAAATAATTAAAGAGGTGTATATAAATGTCAAACGAAATATTAAATCAAATAGTTCAAATAATTATAGCTATTATTTTTGGTGTTATAGGAAGATATGTAGTACCAGTTGCATTAATTAAGAGAAAAGAAATAGAACAAAGAATAGGAATAGAAAAAGCTCATGAGATGGAAAATAAAGCGTTTCAAATTTGGAAAGAAGTGGACGAATATTTTAGAATATCCGATTTTGTAGGAGATAAAATAAAAGCAAAACAGAAAAAATTTGAAGAATTTATGTTGAAAAAATTTCCAAGTTTAACAGGAGAACAAATAGTTGAACTAAGGCAAACAGTTGCAGGGGAGATCAATAAAGGTAAAGCTAAGTTAGTACCTAGCAATGCGGTCCAAATTGACGCAAATCAGCTTCAAACATTACAAGACAAGGCCAATAAATTTGACCAACTTCAAAATGCTTTAAGCCAAGGTAATCCAATTCCAGAAAATCCTCAAACAGCACAAAAAACAAATTAAAAAAGACGGTGTTGAGATTATTTCTCTTCGCCGTCTTTTGAATCTTTAATAAACATTTTCTTAAATTTATTTAGCATTGCTTCTATCTCTTTTTTCTCTTTTAATTCTTCACACATTTCTACATATGTCATACCGTTTGGAAATTTATTTCTTGCTAAAAACATATTATACATGAAATCAGAACTATTAATATTGTCTATTTCCGCATTAATAGTCTCGTTACTTTTTACATATGGTTTCTCGTTTAAAAGCCATCCTACTGTTATATTTAGAGTGCTTGCTATTACAGTAGCTTTTTCCAATGAAGGTGATACTTTTCCATGCTCTATATCGCTTACATATCCACTTGATACACCTGCTTTTTCACCTAACTTTGCCATACTCCAACCTAATCTTTCTCTCTGTTCTCTTACTCTATTTCCAAAACATATACTCATTTTTGCGATCCCCTTTTCAATCTAATTTACGTTTATATTTAATATAGTTTATTATACCTTATAACTTTTTATACTGCAATACTAAAAAACTAATGAAATAGAAAGAAATATTGAGTAAATAAGTGAATTTATAAGAATAGATAATATATTTGCACGTATTAGCATATTTTACTCAATTATAGCGAATGAATTTTACTCTAAATATTTGAATTTTACTCGATATTGGCATATAATATTATTATAGAAAGGAAGTGGAAAGTTGAAGTTCGGAACAGCAGTAAGAGTAGCTAGAAACATAGAAGATATTACACAACAGGAGTTGGCAAAACAACTAAAAATATCAGGTACTTATCTATGTGACATTGAAAAGAACAGGAACCTTCCTGCATATCCACTGGCATGGAAAATACAGCAAAGGTTCCCAAAAGAAAAACTTATACAAGCATATCAAGAGACATATCGAAATACTTTATCAAAATTATAGCACATTTCAAAATTTTATCAAGGAGGGTTATTATGGAGGACATTTCTAAGGATAGAACGGACAAGTTTCAGCTTATAGGACTTTTAAGAGGAATTATAGCTACCAATAACATTTCTATCAAAGCATATGCAGAGGTAGGCAAGAGCGATGATGATTACAAACAGGGATATTACAAAGGATTTAGAGACATAGCAGAAAACCAAAATAAGCTTATAGAGAATGTTTTAAAAGGGATGGAGATATAAAAATGATTGAAGATGAAATTATAACACTTTTAAAAAGCACAGATAGAGAAGGGATGAATGAGCTTATTAGGTGCATGGATGAAAATGGATTTTTCAATGCACCTTGTAGCGGACAATATCATTTATGTAAAGAAGGTGGACTTGCAGAACACAGTTTAAATGTTTATAAAGCAATGACTAATTTTGCTTTTGCAGCATATGGTGAAAATATGGATGCTACAGAAAACGGATATGATTTTTTAAATAGCGTAATTATTACTTCACTACTTCATGACCTAGGCAAAATGGGGCAGTTTGGGAAACCTAATTACATCCCTAACATGATAAAAGATAGAAAGACTAAGGAACTGGTTCAATCAGAGAAAAAGCCTTTTGAGACTAATAAAGAGCTACTAGCAGTGCCACATGAAATAAGAAGTATTCAAATAGCTACACAGTATATACAGCTTACGGAAGAAGAAAACTTTGCAATATTGTACCACAACGGAATGTATAGCGATTTAAAATATCAACTTAATGGTAAAGAAAGACCATTACAAATGCTATTACATTTTGCAGACCTATGGTGCTCAAGAACTGAAAGCAAGGAAGTGTAAAATTTGAAAAAAATAGATAGTGTTTCTATTGGTGATAGATTTAATAGGCTGACTATAATAGACAAAATTAACACAGAGTATGTAAGATGCAAATGTGACTGTGGAAATATAAAGGATATAAAAGTATATAGTTTATTGGATGGTAGCAGTCAATCATGTGGATGCTTACAGCGAGAAAAAGCTTCAAAAGTAGGATATAAAACGCTTTTTAAGCATGGAAAAACAAAAACAAGATTATTTAAAGAATGGGCAAGTATGCGACAAAGATGCCACAATATTGCAGATAAGAAGTATAAATATTATGGTGGCAAAGGTATAAAAGTTTGTAATGAATGGTCTAAATTTATATCTTTTGAAAAATGGGCTTTAAGTAATGGCTATAATGACAATTTAACAATAGATCGTATTAATTTTAATGGAGATTATTGCCCTAAAAACTGTAGATGGGTAGATATGACAGTCCAAAACAATAATAAATCTAATAATATATTAATTGAAATAGACGGTAAAACAAAAACCTTGTCACAATGGTGTAAAACATATGACTTTGATTATAAATTAGCTTGGGGAAGATACAGCAGGGGAAAACGAGGAAAAGAAATTTTTAATCGTAACTTTGTTCATCCAAAACTGATTACCCACAACGGTAAAACTTATAACATGAAACATTGGGCAAAAATATTAGGTATTAACCCTACTACATTTAGAAATAGAGTTGTTAATAATTGGCCAGAAAATAGAATGTTTAAAGAAATAAATATATAGGAGGACTAAACATGGACAACATAAGACTTTTGAAAGCAGATGAAATTGAGGTACGTGTACAATCGGTGAAACAAACAAAAACAACTACAGGATGCATATTGCTCTTATATAAAAATGCAAGGGTAGACATGAATATCCTAGATGAAGTGTACGGAGTAACAGGATGGCAGAGGACGCATGAGCTTATAAATGGCAATCTATTCTGCAATATAGACATATGGGATGATGAAAAGAAACAATGGATTCGTAAACAAGATGTAGGTGTAGAAAGCTACACAGAGAAAGAAAAAGGACAGGCAAGTGACAGCTTCAAGAGAGCAGGGTTTAACGTAGGTATAGGCAGAGAACTTTATACAGCACCGTTTATATGGATTAATTTAGATAAAGGAGAAGTGTATCAGAAAGGAAATGGCGTCGCTTTATCTCCTAGAGTACATTTTAAGGTTAAGTCTATAGGATATAGCAAAAGCAGAGAGATAGATAAGTTAGAAATAGAAGATAACAACCACAAAGTTAGATATTTGCTAGGCAAACCTACGGTTGGAAAACCAACATCATCTAGTAATAATTCTAAAAATAATAACCAGAATATTCAGCCTAAAGAAAGTAGTTCATCTTCTAATAGCAAAATTCAGTGTGAAAAATGCAAAACTGATGTTTCAGAAAAAGTAGCAAATTACAGTAAAAGCAAATTTGGACATATATTGTGTATGGATTGTCAGAAAGGAGCGAAATAAATGCCACAAGATGAAATAAAACTTATGCTAGAGATATTTGGAAAGATAGTTTCAGAGAAGGAACTGAACAACTATTTAGCTTTAGAAGATAAAATGAGACAGCAAGAGCTTGAAACAAGGCAAGACATTTTGCTAGGCTTATAATGAGCAAAGCAGGACTATTTTGAGTGATTATATTTTAGACATATAATTATATACCTAGAGCATAAAACATACTCAAAATAGCCTGTATGATTAAATAAGGGGATGATAAAATGAAACTACGATTCTGCTGTGGGAGTATAAAGAAAGGAAAGAAGAAAATTATAGTAGGAACTATAGCTAAGAAAAAGGAGGATAAGGATGATAATTAAAACGTTATCAGGAGAAGAATACAATGTTGCCTTTGAAGAGCTTTACATAAAACCGTTCTATGAAGGTGACAAGGTATCTAAATATGCTATTTGTAACAATGAGAGAAACAAAGAGGTTGTACTTGCAGACTATTCAAGCTTGACGGTTGCAAGACATATGCTACATCTTATGGCTACATTCTTAGATAGTTCATTACCTGTAGCTATAAGAAAAGAAATAGACCTATGTGAAGATATGTGGGTATCTGCAACATACAGACTAGAGAAAGCACGAAGGATAAAAAAGGAGATGGTTGGGTGCTAAAAACAATAGATATACTTGCAAGAGCAAAGGAATTAACAGGAAAAAAGTTTAAATGTACTAAAAGTATTGTGAATACAAGTTTACAAGGTAAAACGGCTATATTAGAATTATTTCAAAATAGTGGAGAACTGTACTATGGATTAACGATAGGAAACTACAAAGTATCAGACCTTACAGGGTTTGAGGAATGGGAAGAAGTACAAGAGCCTGTGAGTTTTATAGAAGCTGTAGAAAGTAATAAACTAGTAAGGGCAGAGCATCCATTTATTCAATCGGCAATAGAGGACAATTTATTTACTGATTTTACACGGGATGTTTTAAGGGATGGAACTTCTTTGAAAGAATTATTAAAAATATTAAGTGATATTTTACCTGAAGATAAATTAAGAGAAGTCATTTTAAATGGTAAGTGGTATATAAAGGAGGACGAAAAATGAAAGATTATATAGCTGAAAGAGCTAGAGAGATTGGAAATTATATCTTAGAACAGAGGACTACCATAAGGCAGACAGCCGTAGTATTTGGATATAGTAAAAGTACAGTACACGTAGATTGTAGAGATAGATTACCTAAAATAAATCCTGTACTTGCAGAGAAAGTAAAAGAAGTTTTGAATTATAACAAAAGTGTTAGAACCATTAGGGGCGGCGAAGCAACAAGAAAGAAATATTTGGAACTTAGGACAGGCTTAAATAATCAGTTAAATTAAGAAATAAAGAAATAATCATGCCTATTTACTCGCTATAAGCTTGTATTACTCGATATTAACTAATATATAAATGGCGAGTAAATAGGTTTTATAGTATAATATAAGTATCAAAGTTACTTAGAGAGGAGGGAAAACATTGAGCAGAGGAATAAAAACTTTTCCACTTCAAATGCTAGACGATTTTAACAAAAGAGTTAAAGAAGCAGCTAAGGAAGATGGTGGGAAGACAATGACAGATTTTATGTTAAATGCAATTGAGGAAAAAGTTGTTGACATTGAAAAAAGAGAAGCTTAAAAGCAGGTGATAAAGTGGCAGATAAAAAATACTATTGGCTAAAACTCAAAGAAGATTTCTTTGATGATGATACTATGCAGTGGATTGAAGAACAGCCTAATGGCGATAAATACGAATTGTTTTATTTAAAATTATGCCTTAAATCTTTAAAAAGCAATGGGACGTTGATTAGAAGCGTAGGAAATATGCTTGTTCCCTATGATACTAAAAAAATAGCTGAAATAACAAGAACAGACATAGACACTGTTAGAGTTGCAATGGAATTATTTAAAGGTATTGGATTAGTACAAGTTTTAGAAAATGGGGAAATATATTTAACGCAGCTACAAAACATGGTTGGCTCGGAAACAAAATGGGCCAAATATAAAAGAAAACCTCCTGAATTGGAAAATCTCCAAAGCAAATCCAAACCAACTCCAAAAAAACTCCAAACAGAGATAAGAGATAGAGATAGAACTAGAGATAAAGATATAGAGTTAGATATAGAAAAAGATAAAGAGATAGAAAATAATAAAAAAAAGAAAAAAACAACTGGATTAGATATTTTAATAGATTCCTATACAGACAATACAGAGTTAAAAGAAACACTTAGAGATTTTATTAAAATGAGAAAGTCTATTAAAAAACCTATGACAGATAAAGCCATGAATTTACTTACAGAAAAATTAGATAAATTAGGTTCTACGGATACAGAAAAGATAGAATTACTTAACCAGAGTATATTAAATAGTTGGTGCAGCGTATTCCCTTTAAAAAAAGAAAATAAAGAAAAAGAAGAAGAATACTCTGGACGTAAAATATGGGATCCAAACACGTTAAATATATAGGTGATGTATGGATGAAATACAATTTGCAGATAGATATTTAAGCCCTTATAGGATAAAAGGTAAAGAAATTAATCCTCAGATATGTCCTTATTGCCACGGTGGTAGGCATAGAGACAAACATACATTTTTCTTAAACATAGAGAAACACGTTTTTTCTTGTCACAGAGGAAGTTGTGGAGCTACAGGAACATTTTCTGAATTAGCTAAATTATACAACGAAAGGGCTGATTACATAATTGATATGTACAAAGAAAGATTTGATTTACTAGACCAGAAAAAGGAATATAAAAAACCTGCTATGAAATTAGTTAAACTATCACAACAGGCCGAAGATTATTTAAGATTAAGAAAAATTTCTTTAACCACTGCTACTCATTTTAATATACAGTCAGATTCAAAAGGAAACATTATATTTCCTTATTATGATGAAAACAATGAGCATGTTCTAAACAAAATAAGAATACCACGAAAGTTCATAAAAGGCAAAGATAAAACCAAAATATGGCAAGAAGGAGGAGGAACACCTGTATTATTTAACATGAATAGGATAAAGCAAGATGAACCTATTCTAATTACAGAGGGTGAATGGGATTGCTTATCTGCTTATGAAGCAGGATACAAAAACGTAGTTTCAATACCTTTTGGGACTGAAAACATGGAATGGATAAATGAGTGTTGGAAATGGCTAGATGGATGTAAACAGTTTATATTATGGTTTGACAGCGATAAGGCAGGAAAAAAGTCGGTTGAAAAAGTTGCAAAAAAATTAGGAATAGATAAGTGTAAAAAAATAGTTTCAGATGAAAAAGACGCAAATATAATTTTGTATAAATACGGTCCACAAAAAATCTTAGATTACATAAATAATGCACAATTCTTTCCTATAGATAACTTACTTAAAATGAGTGATGTTAAGCAAAAAGATGTTGATAGGATCCTTTATGGTGATAAGTTTTTAGACTATTTTCTAGGCGGTTGCAGAGGAGGAGAACTTGTTGTATGGACCGGTAAAAGGGGAAGCGGAAAAAGTACGTTTTTAAACCAAACATTGGCTGATACTATAGAGCAAAAAGTAAAATGCTTTATATATAGTGGAGAGTTAGACAACTCTAAAGTAAAGCAATGGCTTGATAGGCAAATAGCAGGAGAAAAATATATTGTAAAGTATAAAGACCAGCTTACGGGCAGGGAAGAATACGGAGTACATCCAGATACCGAAAAATTAATAAGCAAGTGGTACAGCGAATATTTATACTGCTATGGTGAAGATGGCAGCAACGATATAGAAACTTTAATTGAAATAATGTCATATGCCTATAAAAGATACGATATAAGAAGATTTGTTATAGACAATCTCAAAACTTTAAAATCAACTAAAGAAGAAGATTATTTTAGGCAGCAGGGCTTCATAGTAAATAGATTAAAAAGTTTTGCCAGAAAATATGATATTCATGTAGATTTAGTTGCGCATCCTAAAAAAACGCCAAATGATATTGTAGAAGATGAAGACGTAGGCGGAGTAAGTGACATTATAGATTTAGCTGATAATGTTATTGCTATAGCCAGAATAACTGAAAAAATGATAGATAAGGCAAGTAAAAAAGAAAAGGAAAAATTAGAGAATAATGACGGCTTAATAATAATCAGAAAAAATAGAGAGTATGGCGATACAGATATGGAAAACTTCTATAAGTTTAATTCTATAAGCAAAAGATTTTATGTAGATACAGATAATAAAACTTATAGTTGGGAAAGACAATTAAAAAATAAAAGCATTACACCAGATAATAAAAAACCAGAAGAAACTGAATGTCCATTTTAGAGGAGCGATTTATTGCAACTAGAAGAAATTAGAATAAAGTATAACAAACTTTTAGAAAGAGAACATAAAGCTGAACAGTGGATGCAGAAAGCAAGCGGCAAAGAAGTAGACAAGTGGCTTCCGAACTACACAGAAATAACAAAGCAATTAAGCAATCTTATGGAAGAATATAAGAACGCAACCGGAGAAAGCATGACGCAAAAACAGATATTTGAAGGATTTAACATAAGTTTTAAAGACATACTTACTAGATTATTTGATGTTACTGTATACGCTATAGAAAATACGACAGATAAAGAAATTTTACATAAATGCAATAGAATATTAAGTCTTTTAGGCGAATTAGTGGGGGAGGATAAAAAATGGAGGTAAAAAAGTTTGAATGTTGTGAAAAGTGTGGAAAAGATAATTGTAAAGCTCCATGTGGAAAATTTCTAAACTGCAAGGAAAACGACCAACTAGACAGAAAATTCTTTGACCACAATTTTAGAAAACTGACAGAAATGAAAAAGTCAGCTACAGAAGCGGAAATAAGATATGCAAAGCTAAAAAGTAAAATATTGCAGGAAGCAAAAGTTGATGGAAACCTTATATTTAAAGATAATAAAGGCCAAAGTGAAGGAAAGATAATACAGATTACAGACTATTTTATCACTGTTAAATGCAATTATCCAAAGAATGTAAACTTTAGAGATGTATTTACCAAAGATGTATCAATTTTAGGATAGGAGGATAAAGCCAATGGAACAATGTGAACTAATTGAAAAGATACAGACTCTAACAGTAGAAAACGAAACGCTTAAAAATAGAAACTTAGAACTTACTAAAAAACTGGGTGAGCAAAAGAATTGGACCGGCATAAGAGAAGGAGAATTACTTCCTAGATTAAGAAAAAGATACGGAAGGATAAGCTCTTGCAGCAGTAATTTAGTAAATCCAATAGCTCAAATAGTTACATCACTATTAGATGTTAATAAGCGTTCTGAAATAAATGAAACTAATTATGATATTGCTAAAGAAATATCTGTAGATTTAATAGAAACAATATGTAAGTATGATTGGCTAGAGATAAAAAGACTGCAAAAAGAATGGGAAGAACTAGACAGAAAATGCAAAATAATATAAATAAATTGGAGGAAATGGAAATGAATAGAGATATTAGATTCAGAGGATGGGATAGAGAAAACAACGAAATGATTTATAGTGACCATGAAGGTGGCTTACAACAGTTCTTTGATTATACAGACAATCCAACTGATTTTACAACGAATGATGTTGAATTTATGCAATTTACAGGGCTTAACGATAAAAATGGAAAAGAGATTTATGAGGGCGATATTTTACAAGCCTTTTATGGGAAAAAGAATACACTATTTACAATAACTAAAGTATATTTTAATGAAAAAGGATATTGGGATTCAAAAAATATATCAGAAAAAGCTCCTTTTAAAGTATGCTATTTAGGGTTCTGCAAATGTGAATTAATAGGCAATATATACGAAAACCCAGAACTTTTGAAAGAAGACGAGTAAATGAAGAAATTTACTATAAGCATAGATTATTTAGTGGCTGAAAAAGAGAATTTAGAAAAAGTTAAAAAGGCTATTGAAAATAACGGATATAAAGTTTTAAAGGTTTATAAAAATAGTAGCGGTGCACATGCAGATGTTGAACTTAAAGAAGGTGAGTAAATGTATTCAACAATATGTGATATATATTCTCCAGATGCAGAGAAGAAACTACAGCTTAAAGAGAATATTTTAAAAGATAAAATCAATCTTGTGCTTATGTATTGTGAGATAGGATACGGAATTATAGAAGCTGTAGAAAAGGTGAAGGATGATAAATAAATGGAAAAGCTATGGGAACTAATAAAGAAATTAGAAGAACCGGGAGGAATAACAGACTGCTATCTGCATCACAATTATGAAACTGGGGATTTAGAATTAAACATAGAATTTGATAGAGATATCGCACATACAGATTTAGAAGGCAGTAATATTAGAAAAATTAACTCATGTGCATATTGGGAGGAATAGGAGGATAAATAAATGGAAGAATATAACACATGGAATGATATAATGTTAGATTCTCTTGAAAAAGAAACAGCAAGAATGAGAAGTTTTAAATTTAAAGGAAAGATAGTAAGGCACTTTAAAGGCAATAAATATTTAGTTCTAGGATTTGCAAGACACACAGAAACGGGAGAATTAATGGCAATATATAAGGCTTTATATGGAGAATGTGAACTTTATGTAAGACCTTATAGCATATTTAATGAAGAAGTACCAGAAGGGAAAGAAAATCCAACAGGACAGAAATATAGATTTGAATTATGTGAGATTAAAAGCGTTAAGGAGGATAAATAATTGAAAGCTATAACAATAATGCAACCATTTGCAACTCTTATAGCGATAGGAGAAAAACATTTTGAAACTAGATGCTGGCCAACTAAATATCGAGGAGATTTACTTATTCATGCAGGAAAAGGAAAAAATTATTTATTCTTATGTGAGGGAGAACCTTTTAAAAGCGTTTTAGCTAAACATGGATATAACAAAAATAATCTTCCTATTGGAGAAATAATTGCTAAAGTAAATCTTACAAATTGTATAAAGATAGATGGCATACAAACCATGTTTGATGTATCGAATAAAAAGCAAAATATTAATGAGACAAATTTTGGAGATTGGGATATAGGCAGATATGCTTGGAGACTTGAAAATATAGAATCATTAAAAGAACCTATACCAGTTAAAGGACAACAAAGATTATGGAATTATGATTTTAAGGAGGATAAATAAATGCTAAATAAATTACAAGAAGCAGATAGTAAAAAATGTGATGAAATGGACGAACAGGGAGAAACAATGGAATGTGCAGATTGTAGTTGTAGTGTATGTATATCACAGCAAGATACTTTTAGTATAAGCGATTTAGTCAAAGAAAGCTATTCTAATGCCAAGGCTCATGGATTTTGGGAAGACATTAAAATATTAGACAAATTGAATGTTACTAAAAATGGTAATTGGTATAAACAATTTAAAAATAATGCAGTAGGAAATAGATTAATGCTTATAACAACAGAAGTTGCAGAAGCAGAGGACGGATTAAGGAAAGATGATTTTGAAAACTTCAAAGAGGAACTTGCAGATATAGTAATTAGAACTTGCGATTTAGCAGGAGGATTAAACATAGACTTAGAAGCTGAAATCATAAAAAAGATGGAAAAGAATAAAAAGAGACCATATAAACACGGAAAATTATTTTAAAAGGTGCTAGATAGAACAAATATACAGCTTATTTAAAGAATAATAAGTAAAAGGTATAATTAGTCTACTAAAAATTGGATAACTGTAAATAAGCTGTATTAGAGATTTAGAATACTAATATTGTAGGAGGGTTAAAGATGCCAAGCAAATATGATTTTATGAAAATGATTGAGGATATATTTGAAACTTGTAATTCAGATGAAGAAATAGAACAGAAAGCAACTCACATGACTTTTATAGTAGAAAATCAAAAGGAACTAGCAAAGAGATACTTAAAACTAGGAATTTTGGAAGAAAGGTGATTAAGATATATAGATATTATTCAACTGAAAGACCTGTAAGTATAGGAACATATCCTAAAGTAAAAGACAACAAGCCTGTAAATATAGAAAACTTTGATTTAAAAACATATGTAGATGAAATAAAGTGTGAAGCTTACGGGTATTTGGAATATGAAAAGCCTTTGACGAGCACACAAGCGGCAACTTATGAATTAAAAGAGCCTAAAATTTATGAAGCTAGACCTAAATTCAATAGAACATCACATAAATGGGGCATAGCTGTAAAACATGATGAAATGATGGCAAAGGAAGAGAAAAATGAATATTAAAAATGCACAAAAAATAATTAAAGGCTACAAACCACATAAGGGATTCTTTGACTTATCTAATTGTCCCAAAACACTAAGTAAAATAGATTATGCAAAGATATTAGAAGCACAAAATTTTATTGCGGAACAAAATCAAAACAGAAAATATTTAAGAAAATTCAACAAATTACAATGGGAAAAATTAATGGAACTTTCAGCAGAACTACAAATTGTTATATTACAGCATTGGGGAAATAACATATTTAATCAAACTTGCAACTCAAAAGCAAGAACTATTAAGGCAAAGGAGGATTAAAGAGTGAAGAAAGCTTATATAGCAGGAAAAATAACTAATAATCCTAATTATAAAGAACAATTTCAGAAAGCAGAGAAATATTTAGAATTACAAGGGTATGCGGTTATGAATCCTGCAATATTAAATAGCGGATTTGAGCAGAAAGATTATCTGCACGTGTGTATGGCTATGATAGATACTTGCGAAATAGTATTTTTCTTACCAAACTGGATAAACAGCCCAGGAGCTAAAAAAGAAATGAAATATTCAAGATGGAACAATAAAGAAATTCAGTTTTTGAAGGAGGAAGTAACAGTTGCTAAAAATAATAACAAATCATAACATTCAATAACAAAAAGTGTTGAC